>Ga0163144_10029698_pt1 | contig 10482 bp, 10 predicted proteins | sample OliLak19BULKMAT1_FD_123175 | JGI IMG/M metagenome (GOLD analysis project Ga0163144, IMG submission 123175) | Freshwater microbial mat bacterial communities from Lake Vanda, McMurdo Dry Valleys, Antarctica - Oligotrophic Lake LV.19.BULKMAT1 | ecosystem: Environmental > Aquatic > Freshwater >...
AATGCATTTGGATCTGGCTCCACTTTTTCCAAATCCACCATCGGCATACGGTAGAGATCACTCTTAAACTTTGTCAGATCAGCATCCGATATTCTTTTTGACTCAATCAACAACGAACCAATATCTTTTTGATCTTTAGTTGCAGTTGCAATAAGCGCATCCGCATCCTCTTGCGAGAGGATGCTGTTACGCACTAATTCATTCATAAGTGTTTGGGGAATTTTTCCAGGCATCGAAAGATTTACTCAAATAAATTAGTAGTACTTCCCTGTGTTGACTCAATGACGCTTGCCCCAAAAATGCGCAACGATTGAAAGATTTGCGATTTCACAAGCGAATCGTCCACACGGGCAGTTCGAAGGCCCTGAAGTTGCGCCGTCCGATAGCGCTGTTCCAGTTGCAATACATTTGCCGAGAGGTCAGCACTGCCTGCATAGAGAAATCCTAAGATAAGACCCGCAATCATAATGAGGTAGAGGAGGATTTTATTTTCTTGAATAATAGGCATCGTTTATTTACTAAAATAAGTAGTCGCCTGTATCTTAAACCTAATTCCCTTGTCATCTTTACCCAGCCCTATATCAAGTGTAGTAACATTAAAAATGCGAACGTATGACTCGAGGTTCTGTAAAAACGCTTTCAAAGAAATATAGGAACCCGTCCCTTCCATGATTATATTCAACTTGCCATAGGATTGTGCGATGTCTTTACTCCCCTCTGAAACAGTACCAACTTGGATTGTCGTGATTTGGATTCCAGAACTTTCGGAAATTGTTTGCACAGCAGAGACAAGTTCGGCAGTATTTTTCTTTAAGGGAACAAGCTCAAAAAAGTTCTTTCCGGCGGGACTGTTCTGAAGTTTTTGATATTTTTCAAACTCCTTCTTGTAGCTATCAAGGATATTCGTCCGTGCCTCGAGCACCTGTTGATGTTCGGCAAGTGATGCCTGAAGCGCATTTTTTTCAGCCCATGAATTAAACACCGCTGGCCAGATAAAGAAGAGTGCGATCGCTACTGAAAATGCTCCGAAAATATTTTTTGCTGTCATTTCTACCACTATCACCCTTGCCGCTGTATTTATGCCTGTGATTTTCTTGCAAGGTATTGTTGGCAGACTGTTCAAAGAGTTTGGTGTGGTGGTAGCGGGTTCGGTGATTATTTCTGCTTTTGTGGCTTTGACACTGACTGTCATGCTTTCGGCTAATATATTGAAACACCGAGAAAAGCATAATTGGTTTTACAATGCTACAGAGCCATTTTTTGTAGGCTTAAATAATTTTTATAAAAACTCGCTTTTGGCTTTTATGAAAGTGCGTTGGCTTGCCTTTCCTTTATTGGCATTTGCTATGTTTGTTATTTATCAAATATTTGGTATTTTGCCTACCGAATTAGCTCCTTTAGAAGACCGTTCGGGCTTGCGGATAATGACTACCGCCCCCGAAGGCACAACCTTTGAGGCAATGGACGAAATCATGCTTCGAGCAGGAAAGTTTACAACCGAGCAGGTAAGTGAAAGTGAAAGAGAAGCCATCATTACGATTACTTCGCCTCCTTTTGGTGGCGGTGCAGCCAATACGGGTTTTGTTCGCTTAGTATTGACACCTTCGGGCGACCGAAAGCGTAGCCAACAGCAAATTGCCGACACACTCTCTAAGGTAATGCGCCAAATGAGCGAGGCAAGAATGATTGTGATTCAAGAACCTACCATAGGCGGAAGACGTAGCGGGCAGCCTGTACAGTACGTAATACAGACAGCTACTTTGGAAAAACTTATCAAAATTTTGCCTGAGTTTATGGCAGAGGTAAGCCAAAGCCCAGACCTATCTTCGGCAGATGTAAATTTGAAATTTACAAAGCCAGAAATTCGCATAGAAATAGACAGGGATAAAGCAAGCAATTTGGGAGTGTCAGTAGCTGATGTTGCTCAAACGCTTCAGTTGGGCTTTAGCGGGCAGCGTTTTGGCTATTTTATGATGAATGGAAAGCAGTTTCAAGTAATTGGAGAGTTAAAAAAAGAAGACAGAAGTAAGCCATTGGACTTGAAGTCTTTGTATGTGAAAAATCGTGCAGGAAACCTCATTCAATTAGACAATTTGGTTACACTCACGGAAAGTAGCAGCCCGCCTTCACTCACTCGCTACAATCGCTTTGTGTCTGCCACTATTTCTGCAAACCCCGCTACAGGCAAAACACTTGGGCAAAGTTTGGCGGCTATGGACGAAATTACAAAGAAAATAAGGGAAAAAACAGGAGAAAATTTTACGACTGCCTTGGCGGGACAGTCAAAGGAGTTTGCAGAAAGCTCGTCAAGTTTGGCTTTTGCCTTTCTTTTGGCTTTGATACTGATTTACTTGGTTTTGGCAGCGCAGTTCGAGAGCTTTCGAGACCCATTTATTATCATGCTTACAGTACCTTTAGCCTTAGCAGGTGCTTTGTTTTCGCTTTGGTACACCGACCAAACCATGAATATCTTTAGCCAGATAGGTATGATTATGCTCATTGGCTTGGTTACAAAAAATGCGATTTTGATTGTAGAGTTTGCCAACCAGCGCAAAGAGCAGGGATTGAGTAAGTTAGAGGCAGTCAAAGAGGCAGCAGTTTCCCGATTCCGACCTATTTTGATGACGACACTCTCTACAGTATTAGGTATTTTGCCAATTGCCTTGTCGCTTGGTGCAGGAGCAGAAAGCCGTGTAGGTATGGGCATTGCGGTAGTTGGCGGGATGCTACTTGCCACAGGGCTAACACTTTACATGATTCCCGCTATCTATTCCTATCTTTCTACAGAGTATAAACCTGTAGCACCTTTGGGGGAAATTGAGCATGAAAAGGCAAAAGAAGCACTGGAGTTAGAAGGGGTTTAGAAAAGTGAACAAATAAATCAAAGGCAATAACCAAGTTTTTCTTGATTATTGCCTTTGTTACTTGAATCCGCTACTTAGAAAAATGAACAAATAATTATCAGAGTTTTATGCCAAATTTTAGACTTGCCCCTGATAGAATATCGGCTAAACCCGCTTACACGCCGAGTTTCGGTAGCAAACATCTCCACTTGTGTATAGGCTTTTGTAGGTTCATCATACACCAATCTTCTGCCTTGCGAAGCGGTTACATTGGCATTTATCCACGCAAAATCCTGTCCCTATCTTGAAGTTATTGGCTCGCTGATTGCCAAAGGGAGAAATAAAAACATTGAGGTCTGCATGGAAAGAATTTGCATGACGCAAGAAAATCTGATTGTCATAGCCAATGCCTACATTGATAGCAACGGAACTACTGATTAGCTTGTTCCATTTTTTAGTAAGCTCACCCTCAAAGCGATACAGCCAATAATCTCCACTTCCCAAAACAGCACGCCCTACACCAAGTTTGAAATCTAAGGTAGATTTCTCTTGGGCAAATGCAAAGACATTTAGCAAGCAAAATAAGATGACAAAAATTAGTTTTTTCATATTTTAAAGATTTAAGTGTTTTTTAAATTAAAAAAAATATTAATTGTCAGAGTCTTATAGAATGTTGCAACATTCTATTTCATATAGACAAATCTTATTAAAATAATAAAATATGCCGCTTTATTTGAATACAAAGATACGAAATAAAATAATGCTTGTCAATGCGAAAAATCGGCATTCGAAAATGGGGAAAAGGGCGTTTTTAAGTTAAATTAACTTAAAGTAAAAATGGCTTTTGATTTTACAAATTATTTAACATACTTTTTTATTGTTTTTTGAAGAAAATTTGAGCCAAAAGGCTCGCTGTTAGACTTTATGACAAGGGAATTTTTTGCGTAAGTTCTTTATCGTTTTTTTAAAATTCCAAAAAACCTTGAAAAAATGCAATCCAATGACTACTTTTGAACCTTAGCTAATTCTTTATTTTTTTTATACCGAAAATGAACAAACCAATCATATTTCTTGCTTTTGCAAATGACCGACAAGACAACGCTCGCTATTTGAGGAACTTGCCAAAAGAATTGGACGAGATACGCAGGGCATTGGATAGGGCGGTGCTGCAGGGCTTATGTGAGGTTATTTTCGAAGCAAATACCACCGCAAAAGAAATTTTAGATGTTTTTCAAGACAGTAGGTACAAAGATAGAATCGCCATATTTCACTTTGGCGGTCATGCAGATGGCTATCAGCTACTTTTGGAAAGTGCAGAAGGCGGTCATTCGGTAGCGCATGGCAAGGGCTTGGTTTCATTTTTGGCAAGAAGAGATAGTTTGCAATTTGTTTTTTTGAACGGCTGTGCTACCGAGCAGCAGGCAAAAGAATTGGTAGCATTAGGCATACCCGCCGTAATCAATACTTCTTCGGCTATCAATGACGACATAGCGACCAGCATAGCAAGCAGATTTTACAACGCCATAGCCAATGCCAACAGCCTGCAATCGGCATGGGAAGACGCAGTGGATAGCATCAAAATATTGCAAGGCGTAAATAATGTACGTGGATTTTATCGCAAAGGTGCGGCGGAGGTTTCCGACAGTTTTCCTTGGAGTTTAGACGTTTCCCCTGATTATGAGTATATTAGGACATGGAATATTAGCAAAGGCATTTTGCCAAAGATAAAAAAAATAGATAATGCGCTCATGATAGAAGAACCAAAAGGGGCAGTACCACCAAAATCGCCTTTTTACATAGAGCGAGACATAGACGAAAGGTGTAAAGCCCAAATTGTGCAGTCTCACGCCCTTATTCGTATTAAAGCACCAAGGCAGTACGGCAAGACTTCTATTTTGCAGAGGATTTCTAAATACGCCGTCGACCAAAACCATAAAATTATTGATATTAATTTTCAGGAATTTGCGGAAAGTGAGCTAAATAATTTAGAAACTTTGCTTCCTTTTATCTGCGGTTTTGCCTCAGATGCTTTGGACATTCCCGAAAAAATAGATGAGTATTTTGCCCCGAAATTCCGCACTATTAAGATGAAATGCTCGCTATACTTCGAGCGTTATTTGCTCAAAGAATACAAGGGGAATATTATTTTGGCATTGGACGAGGCTGACCGCTTATTTGCTTACCCACAAGTTTCCAATGAGTTTTTCGGCTTGCTGCGTGCTTGGCATGAGGATAGCAAAATCAAGTCAGATTGGAGTAGGCTCAAGATGATTATTACTTACTCTACCGAAGCCCAATATGCCATTACCAACATGAATCAGTCACCTTTCAACGTAGGAATGCAGGTAAATCTTTTAGATTTTACCGAAAATGAGGTGGCAGAATTGGCAAAAAGGCACAGACTTCACCTTTCAGCAAATGATGTCAAGCTACTCATGCAAGAGATAGGCGGGCATCCGTATTTGGTCAGAAAAGCCTTGTATGAAATAGTAAATCAAGGTATTAGCATTGCTGATTTTATCAACAATGCAGCCGAAGATGGCAGCTATTTCAATGACCACCTCAACACACATTTGCAGTATTTGCAGAGAAATCCAGATAAGTTTGATGCCTTGAAAAAAATACTCTCGCAGCAGCAGCCACAAGACCATTTGGCTTGCGAAGCCCTGCGTGCCATAGGGCTTGTGAAGGGAACGGCTCCTAATTATAGGGTAAGTTTCAAATTATATGACGAATATTTTAAAAGGAAAATTTAGATGAACCCGCAAACAGTAGCCTATACGCCAATCTATAAAATACGCATTGTTACTGCCGCATCGCTTTTTGATGGGCATGATGCTGCCATTAACATCATGCGGAGAATCATGCAAAGCTCTGGGGCTGAGGTCATTCACTTGGGGCATAACCGCTCCGTGCAGGAAATAGTAGATTGTGCTATCCAAGAAGATGTGCAAGGCATTGCCATAACCTCCTATCAAGGCGGTCATGTCGAATATTTCAAGTATATGTATGACCTTCTCAAAGAGAAAAATGCAGGACATATCAAGATTTTCGGCGGCGGCGGCGGGACTATTCTACCCGAAGAAATAGCCGAACTGCAAGCCTACGGAATAGCCCGCATCTACTCGCCCGATGACGGCAGAGCAATGGGGCTACAAGGTATGATAAATGATTTGCTCAAGCAATGCGATTTTTCTACACTCAATCTTGACAATTTTATTTCCGATGCCACCACGCCCACAATATGAAAACAAACTGCATCGCGATGCGAAACCAAAGCCCCCACATAGATAAAAAGACTGTCCCGTCGGGCAGCACGCCGCCAATTTGGATATGGTAAATGTGTACGGTGAAAAACGAAATAAGCATCGCAATCGTAGTATAGGAGGCTATTTTCCTGTAGGCGGGTATCCAAAATAAAATAGCGACCAAAATTTCTACCGCACCCGATGCATAGTTTAATAGCTCTGGCATAGGAAAGTAGGGAGGCATCAAATTCAGATAAAAGGCTGGGTTCAGGAAGTGATTGATGCCAGCAAGCCCAAAAAACACAGTGATAAGCACAAGACTGATTTTTTTCAACATAAGGTTATTTGTTTATTTAGTAAAAATTTACAATAATTTTCCACTTTTCCTGCCTTGTACATAAAAATATACCAAACACAACAAAGCGATGAACAAGCCGCCACACTCTCTTGATTCCTCTATATAGGGCTTGTCGGGAGCCATGCCATACAGCAAACTCACTTCTGAGTGATTGGAAAGCCACTCATACACACTTGGCAGAAGGTACAGAACGCCACCACCAATAAGAACTAAACCCGATATTATCAGCCATTTATAAAACTTTTGGGCAAAAGCAAGAAAACCAATAATAGCTACATAGCTATAAATCAGTATCCAAATCAAAGGGTCGGGGTCGTTGTACTGGAAATAGGCAAATAGAACAAACAACAAGGCCAAAACGAGATTAATAATGCGTGAAATAGTCATATTTTGGACTTTTTATTTTTTTATATTAATTTCTGTAATAATTTCTTTGTCCTTGTTGTACTTTTCCAAGATAGTATCCCCTAATATAAAACCATTGCTTAGGGCGAAGGCTTGCAGCTTTTGCGTTACCTCCGCAGGGCTTGGCGAAACAAGCCAGTGAGAAATAAGAACGGCTTGCAGCACCTCTTGGGTAGGGATTTTTTTGAGTGTGTAGTCTTGCGGTGCAGTTTGTAGGCTATCACTTACTATAATACCTACTAATGAGTTAAGTGTATCTTTCTCACTATCAGGGTTTATAAAATGATAAACAGCAAAAGAGCCTTTCACTTGATTGGCTTTTACCAAGTCGGCAGTTTCATTCATTAGCTTTCCAAATTGCTTACTACTCCTTTTGCCTTCGTATTTTTTGCCGATAAACAGATAGCCGTTTGTACTTACTTTCGTAATTCTAATGTCTTTTGTGCCTCCTAATTGTGCATAAATGATACTTGCAATGATGATAATGACAATTGAAAGAGCGATAATTATTTGTACTTTTTTCATATATTTTTTTAAATTTTACGATGCCAAAAATATGACTCCTTCATAGATTTCTGACAGGCTCATGCTATAATCAACACTTTCCAAACGCAAATTGTTAGTCATCTGTGTAAAATACTCCTGCTCCCACTTGTTTTCACTTATTCGGCGATAAACCCATATGTGCGGCGTATATTGGTCTATGAGTACGTACTCTACTAAGGTTTCGATGTGCTGATAAGCCCCCATTTTCTGTATTTGGTCAAACTTTTTGGTAGATTTGGAAAGAATCTCGACAACGGCAAGCGGATTGAGTAACTGATGATAATTGTTGCATTTTTCCTCTGATTTTGAGGTAAGCACGAGGTCGGGCATTGCTGTTTTTGTGCTTAGTTCGAGTCTGATGTAAGTGCCTTGTGAATAAACTCTTAAGTCTTTGCCTTTGGAAAAAATACCAAGAGCAGTATGTAAATTTGAAGTAATAATATCGTGATTTTGTGTTGGCATATCGAAAATGAGTGTAATAGGTTGTGTACCAAAGTCATTACTCAATACATAGCTCACAAACCATTCTGGCAGGGGCTTATCCGTATTAGTGGGAATAATCTCTCCATCAAAGTATTGAAACTTCTGCGGTATAGCTCCTTCTTCGGCTCTTTCGAGAAAGGCAAGGTAGTCTTCGTAAGAAAACCCTATAACTAAGTTTGCTCTGGGCGTTTCAAGTAATGTTACCATATTTTTGGCGTGTATTTTTGATAGGTAAATATAGCAAGAATATCGTGGTTTGGCAAATATACAATTAAAATAATGTCCGAAAAACGAAATAAACTGTTCGTTTTCGGACATCTTAAATTTATTTTTTAATATAATTATTTGAAAATCAATAGATTAAAAATTGGTATATTAATTGGTAAATAGGTAAATAGGAAAACAGCTTTTAGTAGTTTAATTTCTTTAACCGCTATAAATTTCAAAAAACAAAGATGTCATCTTTCCAAAAAGATGACATCTTTTTCAAAATCAATTACTTAGTTTTTAATTTCCGCCGCCTGTTTTAGTTTCCTTGTCCTTTTTTTGCAGTTGCATTGGGTTTGGTCCCACGCTTTGCCCGCGCATAGCAGGTGCTTGTTTGATAAGCTCAAAGCGAGTAGGCATTTGCTTACGAGGAAAGAAGTTGTTACTGGTTTCTATGTCAGCAGTTTCTGAATAAGGGTCAAGCGTAAAAGATTTTACTTTCTTATCTTTTACGAATATCTTACTTGTTTTTTTGTTGTCTATGCGCCAAATTTCCGCAGGGACACGCTCTACGTCCTTTGTGCCATCTTCGTACTCAAACTCGATGATGACAGGCATCGGCAAGCCACCCACGTTAGTCAAATCGATTTGGTAGAAATATTTTTGAGCTTCTATCCATTTTTTGTCATCTGGCGTAAGTGTAGCCAAATACGCTTGGTAGTTTTTCTTATCGGTTTCGGTAACAGCCAAAGGGTCATAGCTATTATAAAAATCGTTCAAATCTGCATTTGCTTCTACAGCTGTTTGAGGAATGTCTTTTTTATTTCTCAAAATAGTGAGTTCTTCGGGCTTAGATGCTTTTTCGGCACGCAACCTTGCTTTTTCTACTTCAGGATTTTTTGTATCGAAAACGCCTTCTACTACCTTGTCTATAGACATATCTACGGGGTCGGTAGTGTAGAACCAGCCTCTCCAGAACCAATCCAAGTCTATGCCCGAAGCGTCTTCCATTGTGCGGAAAAAGTCAGCAGGCATGGGGTGCTTAAACATCCATCTTTTAGAATATTCTTTAAACGCATGGTCGAATAGCTCACGCCCCAAAATAGTTTCTCTCAAAATGTTTAATGCCGTTGCAGGTTTGGCATAAGCATTAGGTCCTAATTGCTTTACAGACTCTGAGTTAGTCATAATTGGCTCCAAATCAGCTTGGTTTGATTTCATGTAATCCACAATATTTTTTGGGAAACCTCTGCCTGAAGGGTAGTTTCTGTCCCATTCCTGCTCTGCCAAGAACTGCAAGAAAGTGTTTAAGCCTTCGTCCATCCAAGTCCAGTTTCTCTCGTCAGAGTTTACAATCATCGGGAAAAAGTTATGTCCTACTTCGTGAATTACCACGCCAAGCATGCCGTATTTTACTCTGTCTGAGTATGTTCCATCTTTCTCTGGGCGACCGTAGTTAAAGCAAATCATTGGGTACTCCATGCCATTAGATGCCTCTACCGAGATAGCCACAGGGTATGGATAATCAAAAGTATGCTTAGAGTAGATTCTTAGCGTGTGCGCAACGGCTTCTGTAGAATATTGACCGTAAAGTGGATTTGCCTCTTTTGGATAATAAGACATTGCCATGACAGTTTTACCACCGATATTTACGCCTATTGCGTCCCAAATATGCTTGCGAGAGCTTGTAAATGCAAAATCTCTTACATTTTCAGCATAATAGTTCCAAGTCTTCTTATCTTTTGCCTTTGTTTTTTCCTTTTCAGTAGCCTCTGCCTGTGTAACGATTACTACAGGTTTTTTCGCTGTTTTTGCTTGGTTAAAGCGATTCATTTGCTCTGCTGTAAGCACTTGCTGCGGGTTTTGGAGTACGCCTGTAGCACCAATGACGTGGTCAGAAGGTACTGTAATAGCTACTTTGTAGTTTCCGAAAGTCAAAGAAAATTCGCCTTGCCCTAAAAATTGCTTGTGATTCCAGCCATTGAAGTCGTCATAAACTGCCATGCGGGGAAACCACTGCGTAATAGAATACAGCCAGTTACCATCTTCGGGAAAGAACTCGCAACCGCCTCGACTGCCTGCTGATAGGGCAGGGTTAGTACGGTCGTTTACATTGTAGTACCAACCTACATTAAACACCAACTTTTCGCCTTTGCGGATAGCCTTCGGCAAATCTACACGCATCATTGTTTTTACTACGGTGAATTTCAATGGATTACCCGCCGCATCACGCACATATTGGATTTTATGCCCACCGTCAAAACTACGGTCTGCCAAAGCCTTTATTTGACCCGGCGTGATTTTGTCTGAAAGAGGTGCGCTCCCGCCACGTCTTGCACCACTTACCATAGTCGTCTTGTAAGTATCTGATTCTTTGTCCAATATATTTTGG
>Ga0163144_10029699_pt1 | contig 10482 bp, 9 predicted proteins | sample OliLak19BULKMAT1_FD_123175 | JGI IMG/M metagenome (GOLD analysis project Ga0163144, IMG submission 123175) | Freshwater microbial mat bacterial communities from Lake Vanda, McMurdo Dry Valleys, Antarctica - Oligotrophic Lake LV.19.BULKMAT1 | ecosystem: Environmental > Aquatic > Freshwater > Lake...
CGACGCCCACCGTGGACGAACGCCGGCCGCGATTATACGAAGGCGGATTTCAGGGATCTAGTACACGTGCCTGAACGCACACTCATGACCATTACTGGAAGTGAAGGAATGGATCTAGAGGTCTACCCGAGAGCCCATCAGCACGAGCCCGAAGGTACTGGCGATACCATATACGTGTTGCGGATGACTCGTGCTCAACCAGGAGAGCGAGGGCAGATTCTCATCCGGTAGGTGAGGCGGGTCAGAGACCCATTACTCTTCGAGTTCGGTCATGCGGCGCTTGAAGAGAGCCAACCCACGCGCGGTGAACTGGCCCAGCAGGCAGGCTTTCCCGGTACGCGTCTTGAGCTGCTCGAAAGCCGCTGTCGCCAGGTTCATGCGCGCCTCGATGATGTAGGCGGTATAGAAGGTCTTCTTGTCGCCGGGCTTCCCTTTGAACTGGACGCCGGCATCTATCAACACTTGGCGCTGGTCATCGGTGTATTCGGCCATGCGCCCAGTGATCGCCACCGACGCCGGCAGGGCGGGCCCCGCCATCGTCGCCGGCCGCTCCGGCACGAACGTGATGGCGCCGGCCTCTACGTAGCCATCGCCGGTTTCGGCGCCGAAGATCAGCTTCGGGTTGCCGCGCTGCTGGCTGGTGGTGAGCACCAGCTTCTCCTCGAGGAACTGCGCCGCGTGGCGGAGCGGGTCGAAGAGCACCCGGCGAGTGGCTGGAACGACCGGCTTGGTGGATGGCGAATTGGCGGCGACGTGGGACATGGTGACTCCAGGTGCGAGGTAGGGAATTGTGGTCGAGGCGGATGACCTGCTTCAGGTCCTGGGACGCAGGAAGGCGAGGGCCTCGGTGAGGACGGCGTTCTTCATCCGCGCGCCGGCACCGACCAGCGCGGACTCGGCGCGCAGGTAATCCTCCGAGAGTCCTTTGCGATTGCGCACCGGGCGATCGAAGTCGACGTGGGCGGCGACCGCGTCGGCGAGCTCGAGGAGGGTTTCAGGCGTTTTGTTCTTGGTGTGCTCCATCAGCGACTGCTTGAAGCGTTCGGCATTGCCGGCGACATCGACGTTGCGGCCGTCGAGGGTCTTGTTCATCGAGGCGAGGAGCACGGCGTCGAACTCCTGACGCGTGATCTTGAATTCTCCCAGCTCCTTCAACGTATCGGACACCTTGGCGGCCAGCTTCATGGAATTGCCCCAGGCGTTCGAAAGATCGGCGACCGTCTGGTTCACCGACCTGGTGTGGCGGATGTTCTGCTGTCCCGAGAGGCCGCCCTCGGTGGTGAACAGTGGGACATCGCCACCACTGGGAAGGTTGAGCATGGGCGCGACGCTGACGGTGTGGTTGCCGGTGTGGCCGTTCCAGAAGCCCATGCGGAAGCGGGCCGGACCCATCGGGGTCTCGTACATGAGCGCCGCATCCTTGGTCTCCATGGCGATGATCACCAGCGCTCCACCCTTCAGGGCGTCCACGCGCACCGCATCCATCTTCTCGAACATGCCAGCACGGTGCAGGGACTCGACTAGGTAGGCGTTCTGGCAGGGGGTGTACTTCATCGACACCGAACCACCGACGTGGCCGAGGATCGCCTTGCTGTCCGAGCGCTGCACGACGCGGACGTTTGGCACGGACTGCGGGTCGATCGTACCGTACAGCGCGCGGTGGAAGGAATCGGGATCCACTTTTCCGGTGGTGCGCACCTCCACCAGCTGGGTGTCGAAGTTGATCTGCTTGTGGGTCTTCAGGAATTCGAGGGTCTCGGGCGAGGGCGAGTAGAGTTGAACGGTCCCGGCGGCCGCGGCGGCGTCGAGGATCTCGCCGTCGACTTGGTTCACCGCGGCAACCGACGCCTGGCTTGTCGGCGCCAGGGTCGGGGCGGCCGTTGGCGCCGATGCTTCGGCCAGCGTCGGGACCAACTTCGGCGCGGAGACGCGCGGCCGCATCGACTCGTAGTCGTAGCCACGCATCGGAAAGGGGGAGATGAGCGAGAGCACCGCGCCGGTGCGGATGATCGCGGTAGTGGGGCGGCGCGATGGGACGACCGGCGGGGGGGTGAGGCTGATGGTGGCGGTGGACATGGGTGGCTCCTGGGGACGGAGTAGATCCACCGGAATTGCAGCTGGGAAAATGACTGCGTCGCCCAGGCGTGTCTTTTTTAGCGGAAGGAGTAGATTCGGGCATGCGTGTCGATTTGCCCTCTCGCATTGGCGAAACGTACATCCCTACCGCTCTTCTTGGAGAGGGGATCTCAGCGAAGGTCTACTGCTGCGTCGACGGCGCAGGTCGGCCGGTGGCGATCAAGAAATACCTCCCGACCTACAGCGAAGGCCAGTATCGGATGCGCCTCGCCGCGGAGGCCAAGCACATGGCCCAGGCCACCTCGCCCCACGTCATCCGCTTGCTCGACTGGGGGAAGGACACGGATGGGTGTCCGTACCTGGTCATGGAGCTCGCTGATGGATGCGTGAGCGACCTGGCCGCGTTCGGGCCGATCGGGATCCCGCTCGCCGCCTGGATTACCTTCCAGGCGGCCTCGGGGCTGCGCTCGTCGGCGACCATCCACCGCGATTTGAAGCCCGAGAACCTCCTCATGATGCTCGCGCCCGACGGCTCTCGGGATTTCCAGATCGGCTCGACCAAGGGCGCTCGTGTGGTCGTCGCGGACTGGGGCCTGTGCCGCCCAGATGGGGTGGTCGGCCCGACCAAGACCCAGGACATCATGGGGACGCCCTATTACATGTCCCCTGAGCAGTGCCGCTCGATCCGTCACACCGACAAACGGACCGACATTTATGCGCTGGGGATCATCCTGTGGGAATTGTCCTTTGGAACGCTCCCGTTCGGCTCTGATGACCCCTGGGAGGTCCTCGAGCAGCAGGTCAGGGCCGAGCCGCCGTGGCCCAAAGGGCAACCGCCCCTGCTCATCCGGATACTTACCCAATGCCTTGCGAAGGAGCCCAGCCAGCGATACTCGTCCTTCGCTGAGTTCCAAGACGACGTGAAGGCACTCTTCACCAACGACCCGGCCTGGGTCTACCCACCCGATGGCGCCGCCGATCAACCCGTGGTTGGTCCCCTCCCCGCAGGACAAGCAGTTTGATGAACACCACCGACGGTTACGAGGTCAACGACATACACTACGCTTCTGAATCCCCGCTCGCAGACGCGATGGGGAAATTGCTGTGGGAGGGGCAGATCGTCTGGTTCCACAATTTCGGTCTGACCCACATCGGTGATCGCCGGCACCTCCTGCGCATCGGACTTCCTGAGCGCACCGGCGCTCCTGCCCCATACGCGGCCCTGCTGGCAACCATCTTCACACCTGGTGGTCTGGCGATTGCCCACCAGGAATTTCCATTCTACAACTACGACAGCGTCAAGGGCAATGCGGCGAAGCAGATCTCGTTGACGCTGATCAAGGACAAGTACTCCTTTTTCGTTGGAGCCAGCGTGTCGGGTGGCTCACCGCGTGAAGCCGGAGAAAAAGATCTGCAGCGTCTCTCAGTGCTCTGCAAGGCGGTCTTCCGGTGGGCCACCTTGCTCGCCGGCGGCACTCTCAAGGAGACGCAGCGACATCTCGGACCAGCTCGCACGGTAGGAAAGGCGGAGCCGGCGATCGCCGCTACCGCCACCGCCCCGCGTAAATCGATGTCGACGGATCAGGAAAATATTGTGGTCCTGGACGATGACGCTGCCCACTCGGCTTCCGACGAGGCCAGGGTCTAGGCCCTGACCGTCCTGGACACTCAGGCCAGGAACGGATCGCCGGTCTCGGTGGCAGCCTTGGGGACGAATCGCGTGCCCGTGAAGCTCTGTGCTTCCGCGAAGGTGATGTAGACGCCTTTGTGCGAAAGCATGCGCGACGTCACCGCCGGCGGCACCGGGAGCGAACGGAATCCATCCTTGCGTGCCTGTAGGCCAGGGTCGTTTCGCATGAGTTCGAACCGGCGAGTCTGCGAGAGATCGTTCCAGTGGGTGCCCGGGGTGTTAAAAGACCAGACCCAGCAACCCTTCTCCTTCGCCTCGTTCTCTTCCTGGATGCAGTTCTTCCCGATGTGGCCCTCGCCCGACTGCGGGCGGGTGATTTTGGCGAGCTGCATCATGGCGAGGTCCTTCCGGCGGAAGTCCTCGCTCTGGTCGGTCGGCTTGAACGAGTGGTGCATGACCATCTCGGCGCCGAGCGCCCAGGCCGTCTGGATCACCCATCCCTCGACGTCACCCGGGGTTTCCGCGCGGCCGGTGGCCGGCTTGAAGATCCAGGCCGACGGCTCGTTGGGCTGGGACTTGGCGAAGTCCATCCGCATGACGGCCTTCGGGTACATTGCGCAGGTGTACATCAGGTGGATCCACGACGGCGCGCGCTTGACGGTGCAGAGGGCCTGCAGGAAAGGATTCAGCTCGATCTGGGGCACACCAGGGTTCTTGAAGACGAAGGCCGGCTTGGACTCGTTGTGGTAGGTGCTCATGTGGTTCCGCTAGGGGGGGAGTGTGGTAGGATCCGAGGCCTTGGAAGCCGCAGCGCGGCCGCGGCGGTACCGCTTCGGCAACTGCGTACCGCTGACCGCGAGCGCCTCCTTGAGGCGAACGGTGGCGACCAAGATCTGCGAGACCGCCAAGGGAGTGGTCCGACCCCAGCGCAGCCGCGAGCACATCTCTGTGGCCTCCTCGAGGAAGCGCTCCGCGTCGACGTCCGCATCGCGAGAGGGGAGAGGTTCGGGGAACTTCCCGCGGATCAGGCGATCGACCTTCTCCTGCAGGAGGGGACGTTGGTAGACAGGAATCTCCTGCAGCACGGCGGCAGGAATCGTCTTCCCCTGTGCCCGCCACACGAAGGTGCGGCGATAGCGACCGTCTGATTCCCATATCTCGATATTGTTCGCGTGTAGTCTGACGTGCATGTGGTGGACCGTAGAGATCCCATCCTCGTCTTCACCAACGAGGTCATGCCCTGAGTCCTCTCTAAAATAGAATTCGCAGACCAGGCGCACCTGCTCAAATTTCTCAGGTGATCAGCTCCGACCTCGAGGCGTCGACGTCGGCCGCCACCAAGTGGGCTGGGCGTGGACTCTCGGCCACACGCTGCGGCGAACGGATAGCCAACCCGCGTGGCCAAACCACGACCAACGGGATTGACTGGAGCAGGGCGCGACGTTCTCTCCTTTCCGGGGAGGCCACCAGGTGGGAGCCATCCTCAGTCGACCGCGCTCCTGTGCGCATAGCAGTCGTTACCGAGCTAGGTTGCTGACAAGCCGTAGGCGAAAGCAGCGCGTAGCGCGCGGACGTACGCCAGTGATCCGACGACCTCCGTCCAGCGCGTCGCTATGATCGCGCCGTGAGGGCCGAACTACAGAGTGGCAGACTAAGCTGGCCTTCTGCCTAGTTTACTAGGGCTTCCAATGAATCTAACGAAGAGATGGTCGATCTAACCCATTACAGGATCACTGGTCATTCCAGCGCTGTCTCCAAAATATTTTCAAGGCAGAAACGCGCTGATATCCCTAGGTTACTAGGCAAGTGAGGATCTTAGGCTGAAAGCATCCGAAGGGGTTTGGTTAGTCACAACCAAAGTGAGGAATTGATTTAACGCGAAAGAAACTGGCCATTCCACTCCCGCATGAGAACCGTGTTCCTGCCAACACGCATCATTTTCCGAATCATAACCCCTTGTCGTTGGCCATGCGCCGCCTCCAGAGTTCGACAAGATGTCCTATCTGAACTAGGCTAGGTCGGGTCTTATCTTGCGAAGCGTCTTTTGAGGGTGAGGCGTAGCCGATCATGGGGTCGTAGACCCGTACTGAATCCGCCGCAGGCAGGCCGCTCCTGCGAGAGTCATTCCCACGATGGCATGCCGCCGCGCAGAGCCGGATCCCCCAGCCTCGTAGAGGCGTCCCCGCGTCGAGCGAACCAGCCTCGTAGAGGCGTCCCCGGCGCTGCGTGGTCCTTCTGGCCTGGAACCCGGGACCACCGCTCTCCGTCCTGTCGTCCACCAGCATTGCAGGCGAGTAGCGGAATCTCCCTCAGGCGGTAGCCTCCCACCCATGGCTCGCATCAAGTCTAAGTCGTCAGCGAAATCTCCCAAGCTCACCGCAGGGAAATCTCGCCACCGCGCTCGGGCGAACCCCCCCAGACGCAAGCTGTCCCCACAGGCGTTGGCCAACAAGCTGAGTTTGCGTGCGCGCCAGGAAACTGCGGAGCGGGTGTCGTCTGCGGGCGCAGCTGCTCAGGCCGCCGTCCGTCGCTTCATTCGGGCGGAGGCGAGACTCAGCGCGGGGCGTGGTCGGCCGTCGAGTGTTCGACCAGCCGGCAAGACGGTCGAGAAGTCCCGGGCGAAATCTCCCCGGACCAAACGGAAGACCCGGAGCTGACCGGATTCGCCCTGGGCTGTACGGAATCTCCCTGGTCGGTCCGGCCGCACCTACACCGGCCACCGAGCGTCAGCTGGCACCCTACTCGGACCAGGACCCGGCAGGGACTCCCGATCGGCCGGCAGGATCCTGCGGGCCATCAAGCGCCGGCCCTACGAGGGTCGACTGACCAAGGAGAGGTCGACTGAGGTTGGGACGATCCCAGGCAGGCCGCACCAGGGCCAGGCCGAACGAATGCCAGCCGGTGCAGCGACCGCGAGATCTCCCGCGTCTACGGGACCAGGGGCTTGGGCAGCAGCATGATCGCTTCGCTTGCGATCTTGGCCTTGCGCGATCGCACGCCCAGGCCGAATTGCTTGGCGATGAAGTAGATCCGCTGGTTGGAGACCTTGGCGGCCATCGCGATTTTACGCGGGGGATCCCCCGCCCTGAGCCGCTCGCAGATCTCCTCCACCGTCAACGCAGAATCCCCCGACACTCGCTTTTTGCGAGGCTTCGGTGCGGGTGCGACGTAGTTCTTGTTCCGCTTGATGCGGAGCCGGTGGAACGCTTCCGTGGCCTCGAGGCAGGAGACCAGCGAATTGATGGCTGGGCAGATGAGCACTACCCCAGCTGGTCCGCTCACCCGCAGTTCGAAGCCGAGGTGGGCATAGAGCGCGACATGCCGATCGATGGCCGGATCGGCCCCACCCTGGGCATACCGAACCATGTACTCCTTCGAGTACCCATTCACTAGGCGCAGGTCAGAGGATTTGAACCCTTGGTGGGCACTGAGCAGGAGCGGCACGAGATCCAGGGCGTTGCGGACTTTATCGGCAATGAAGTGACGTGGGCGGGCAAGGATGAGATTGGCAATGTTGTCGGCTTTCTGCTGGAGCGACATCTCCTCAGGATTGACGTAGTTGTGCCTGCGCTCCTTTGCCATGGCGACCCACTGGTGCCTGACGTAGGTCGGGGAGACCGGGGCCAGGGGAATCTCCCGTGGCAGACTCTGGGCCAATAGGTCGTACCCGGCGGAATCGTACTCGAGGTTGCGGAGCTGGGGTGCAGGGGATCTGGCCACCAGATCGAGTCGGTACCCCAAGGCAGTCAGCAGCGTCTCCCATGCGCACAGATAGGGCTCGCCGGTCTTCATCAGCTTGAGGGTGAGGACCTCCGCGCCATCCAGCGCAAGGCCCGTGGTCGTGGCCAGCGTCAGTTTGAGAGTGCCGGAAATTGCATGGGTGAAGTGCATGATGCCGGAAGTCGGACGGGTCGTTGTGGACATGGCGAGAGGCTACAAGCCGGGAAGACATTTTGCAACACGGGCGGAAGACCAAGAAGCGGGTGCCGTCGCGTGTTGCCTTTTGTCCATTGGTCTATACAATACAACACAGACAAGGAGCCATCTATGGGCCTCACCATCAACACCGTCCTTCTCGGCGGACATCTCACCCGTGACCCGGAGGTCAAGCGCGTCGGAGAACAGGCCGTGGCCAACTTCGGCATCGCCATCAACCACCGTACCAAGGGTCCGAACGGGGAGCCGAAGGAAACCGTGGTCTTCGTCGACCTGGAGGCTTGGGGTCGCACCGCGGAGCTCGTCGGGCAGTACCTGACCAAGGGCAGCGCGTGCGTGATCGAGGGTCGCCTCAAGTACGACGCGTGGCAAGACGGGGAAGGTAAGAATCGCAGCAAGCTCAAGGTCGTGGCCGAGAAGGTGCAGTTCGTCGGCGGCGGTCAGCGTGGTGCCGGCGATGGCGACGGCGAGGATGCGGCGGTGGGCGGCGAGGCCCCGGTGACGAACCAGGCCGAGGGCGTGCAGGCTCCCCGCCAGGGCCGCCCGGCGGCCCCAGCCACTGCTGGCGACGCCCCGGGCGCCAACACCCCCGCCCGTGGTGGAGGTGGCAATCGCCGTGGGGATCCCGCGCGTCCGAACCGTCCCGGGCAGCGTGTGCCAGCGGTGATGGGCGAGGACGAACCCCCGTTCTGATCCGTGTGGAGATCCCGGGTGCGCATCAACGATGCGCCCGGGATCTCGGTGGATCCACTCGGATTGGTTACGGATTCGGGGCCGTCGTCCGGCCCATCCACGGTTCACCAGCGGAGGCTCGACCGATCAGTCGTCGGCCTTGCGCTGAACCCCTGGACGATCACCCCTTCTGGGTTATCGATCGGGTCTTGATACGAGAGGTCACCGTCCGCTCGGACGCCTGCGTCCGGCTCTTCGTGCGAGTCTTGCGGCTGTTGGCCTTGCGAGCGGCCGGCTTGTCCTGAGTCCGGCTTTTCGAACGTGGCTTGCCCTTGGAAGGCCGAGCCAGCGCCCGGCCCTTGGGCCGGGTGGGCACCTTCGCCTTGCTGGAGTTCAGACCGCCCGAGTTCAAGGCGTTCTGCACGGCGTCCCGCAGGGCCGGATCACCGTTCAACAACCGCTTCAGCAACGGATCCTCATTCAAGGGAGAGGTCATGCTGAGCAGGTAGGTGACCTGCTGGGATGCCGCGCGACACTGCTCGAGAGCCAACAGGATGAGATTGGAAAACGGCCGGTAGGAGGCCGCCTTCATCCGATCCAGGGCTGCCGTCAAGCGTCCTTGGAGTTCCGTATGCACACGAGCCAGTCCGACCAGCTGCTGGTGCAACCCCAGATTCGCAGCGGGAAGCACCGGAGGCAGGACGGCGGGGCGGCGACTCGCATTTCCAATACCTTTCCCACCGAGGAGCTGGCTCTGCTTCCGCCTTCCCTTCGGGTCTCGGATTTGCCGCAGAGGCTCCGCGAGGGCCATCGGCTGGATCTCCCCACCGATGTCTGCGATGAAGGTTTTGTAGCGTTCTGCAGTGCGGCTGTTGGGCCTACCTCCGTACAGGACGCCCAGGACCGAGTCCTCATCGACTCCCATGTACTTCGCGAGCGTGAAATGATTGGTAATACCGAGCTTTTTCGCGGCGATGAGCAGGGAGCGAGCCAAGCTCGAAGAATTCAGGCCGTCGATCTCTGAGAGTTGCATTCTCTCGGAAATTAGCGCCGGCCCCTGCGGTGTGAACCCAGGAAGTCAGGGAACCAGACACGTGGTGACCGAGGAGACTGACGCAGTGGTTTCATCCGAACGCGAGTCCGGATAGATTCCCCACCGGATCACGGGGACCAAGTCACTCGGGAATCCTCCTATAAATAACATCAAGAGGTCCTGGCGGCCAAAGCGGTGTCCCCGACGGAGATCCCGGGCTCTATACCGGGAGCGGAGGCTATCATGAGCAACGCGAACCATCACCGCACCACCAAGTCGGTTGTCTTGTCCGACGTCATCCATCGCGCCCTGGACCGCGATGCTCGCCAGCGCGAGCTGTCAGAGTACACCTACTTCACCCGCTATGCGCCTTTCAGCGCCGATCACCTGCGGCGCCAGACCTGGTCGGAGTCGGTCGATCGCGTCTTCGATATGCACGAGAAGCGCTACGAAGGCGTCCTCTGCGACCCCGAGCGCGGTCCCCAGGTGCGCAGTCTCATGGATGAGGCTCGCCAGGCGGTCGACCAGAAGCTCGTGCTCGGATCCCAGCGTGCTCTCCAGTTCGGCGGTGCCCCGGTGCTGTCGAAGCACGCGCGCATGTACAACTGCACGGTGTCCTACTGCGACCGTCCACGCTTCTTCCAGGAAGGCCTGTGGCTGCTCCTGTGCGGATGCGGCGTCGGCTTCTCGGTGCAGAGCCACCACGTTGGCAAGCTCCCGACCGTCGCCAAGCCGACCGGTGAGCGGGCCGTGCACAAGATCGACGATTCGATTGAAGGCTGGGCCGATGGCCTGGGCGTGCTGATGTCATCCTACTTTACCTCCGAGCAGACCCACCCGGAGTACGCCGGAAAACGCGTGGAGTTCGACTACTCCGGAATCCGCCCCCAGGGCACGCCGATCGCCAGCGGAATGGGCAAGGCCCCGGGCGCGGAACCGCTAAAGCGCTCGCTCGAACAGATCCGCGCCCTGCTCGATGCCCGCCTGGCCGTCCAGGGATCCCACACCCAGTTGCGCGCCATCGACGCCTACGACGTGATGATGCATGCCAGCGACGCGGTGCTCGCCGGCGGCGTGCGTCGGTCGGCGACGATCTGTGTCTTCAGCCCGATGGTCACGGAGATGGCGACCGCCA
>Ga0163144_10029700_pt1 | contig 10482 bp, 11 predicted proteins | sample OliLak19BULKMAT1_FD_123175 | JGI IMG/M metagenome (GOLD analysis project Ga0163144, IMG submission 123175) | Freshwater microbial mat bacterial communities from Lake Vanda, McMurdo Dry Valleys, Antarctica - Oligotrophic Lake LV.19.BULKMAT1 | ecosystem: Environmental > Aquatic > Freshwater >...
AAGTACGCGGTTCTTGGAAAACGAAGTTCAAGTCGGCACCAAATCAAATCGGCCTACAGCCCGCACCAATGCTTGATCTCAGGCTCGGTACGGTTCATTTAACCGGACAGTAGTGATGCATGGGCTACTTCCAGAGCATCAAGAGCCCGGTCAACGAGCGCTTCGTCAAGGCCTTCAAGGCGAAGTACGGCCAGGAGCGGGTGATCGGCGACCCGATGCAGGTGGCCTACAACTGCGTCCACCTCTGGAAATTGGCCGCCGAGAAGGCCAAGACCTTCGATCCGGCGAAAGTGGCTGCCGCCTGTGCGGGGATCGAACTCGACGCCCCTGAAGGCAAGGTTCGCGTGCACGCCACCAACCACCACGTGTGGAAGAAGGTGCGCGTGGGCAAGGCGCGCCCCGACGGCCAATTCGACATCGTCTGGGAGTCGCCCAACCTGATCGAGCCGAATCCGTTCCCGAAGATCTGAATCGTCTCGGGGCCCGCCGTGCCCGTCGCCGCGGAGCGACGGGCGGGGCGTTCGCCTTAGCCCGGCGAAAGTCTTCTTCATGGCGGCGAAGTTCGGAGCAGCGAATGAATTTCGACATTGCCGTGATGCAGGTCTTCAACGGGATTAGCCTGTTCACGATCCTGTTCCTGATGGCGATCGGCTTGGCCATCGTCTTCGGCCTGATGGGCGTCATCAACATGGCTCATGGCGAGTTGATGGCGCTCGGTGCCTACATGACCTACCTGACCGCCCTGTTCTTCGAGATGGTCGCGCCGCAGTGGATGGGCATCTATCTGTTCGTTGCTATCCCTTTTGCCTTCGCCGTCACCTTCGCGTTCGGCTACGCGCTGGAGCGCGGCTTCATCCGCTTCTTCTACAACCGCCCGCTCGACACTCTGCTGGCGACCTGGGGCCTGAGCCTCATCCTGCAGCAGACCTATCGCTCGGTGTTCGGGGCACAGGAGGTGAGCGTGCCGCTGCCCGTCTGGTTGAGCGGCGCGTGGGAGCCCGTGGCGGGCATCCAGCTGCCGCTCACCCGCATCTTCATCATCGGCCTGACCGCACTGGTGGCGGCCGGCGTTTACCTGCTGCTCTTTCGCACGCGCTGGGGCCTGAAGGTCCGCGCCGTGACGCAGAACCGGGCGATGAGCGGGGCGGTCGGCATCAATACCAAGCGGGTCGATGCGCTGACTTTCGCGCTCGGTTCGGGGCTCGCCGGGATCGCGGGCTGCGCCTTCACGATGATCGGCTCGACCAATCCCGGCACCGGCCAGCTCTACATCGTCGACTCCTTCATCGTGGTCGTGTTCGGCGGCGTCCAGAGCCTGATCGGCACCGCACTCTCCGGCTTCGTGATCGCGCAGTCGCAGACCATGCTCGAATACCTGATGAGCGGTTCGATGGCGCGGGTGGCGATCCTGCTGCTGGTGATCCTGGTCCTGTACTTCCGGCCGAACGGCCTGTTCGCGACACGTTCCCGGAGCTGAATCGATGAAGGCCCTGCTGCGCCAGCCGGAGATCGTCGCGACAGCATTGGTGGTGCTGCTTATCCTCGTGGTGCTGCCGCTGACCCTCGACCCCTTCCGGCTCAACCTCGTGAGCAAGTACATGGCGTTCGCCTTCGTCGCGATCGGCGTCGTCCTCACCTGGGGCTATGGCGGCATCCTCAGCCTGGGGCAGGGCATCTTCTTCGGGATGGGCGGCTACATGATGGCCATGTTCCTCAAGCTCGAGGCGTCGGCCCCCGAGCTGCCCGACTTCATGGTCTGGAGCAGCGTCGAGAAGCTGCCGCTCTGGTGGGAGCCGTTCCACAGCCTGACACTGACGATCCTGCTCATCCTGGTGTTGCCGGCGGCGCTCGCCTACGTCTTCTCGTACGCGATCTTCAAGAAGCGCGTCGGTGGCGTTTATTTTGCGATCGTGACTCTTTCGCTCGCGCTCACCGCCACTGTGCTGATCGTCGGCCAGCAGGGCGATACCGGCGGGGCCAACGGCATCACCGACTTTCGCACGCTGCTCGGGATGGACATCATCGGCGACGATGCCAAGGGCGTGCTGTACTTCGTGCAGGCCTTCGCCGTGTGCGTGGTCATGGTCGTGGCGCTCGCCATGCTGCGCACCCGCTTCGGCAAGATCCTGATCGCCATCCGGGACCGGGAAGACCGGGTCCGATTCAGCGGTTACAACACCGCCACCATCAAGGCCTTCGTATTCACCGTGGCCGCCCTCTTCTCGGCCATCGGCGGTGCGTTCTACAGTTTGCAGGTCGGCATCATCGCGCCGAGCACGGTCGGTGTCGTGGCCTCCATCGAGATGGTGATCTATGCGGCCGTCGGCGGGCGCCTGTCGGTCCCGGGCGCCGTGGTCGGCGCGCTCCTGATCGGTTTTCTCAAGTCCTATCTCTCCGAGACCTTTCCCGAAGGCTGGCTGTTCTTCCTCGGCGCGCTCTTCATCCTCGTCGTCGTGGCGATGCCGAGCGGCCTGGCCGGGCTGTTCGAACGACTGGCCCTCTCGCGGCGCGCGCCGCGGGCGACGGGATGAGCGCCGTGTTCGAGGTGGGCGGAATGGCGAATCCGGACAGTGGTGCGCACGGTGCGAGCGACGCCGCGGCTGCGGGCGAGCCCATCCTTCGCGTGGAGAACCTGACCGTGTCGTTCGACGGCTTTCGCGCGGTCGACGGGCTCAGCCTCGTGATCGATCACAACGAACTGCGCGTGATCATCGGTCCGAACGGCGCCGGCAAGACGACGCTGCTCGACATGATCTGCGGCAAGACACGGCCTTCTTCGGGTCGGGTGGTGTTCAACGGTCGCGACCTCACGCGGATGCCCGAGCACGAGATCGTCCGCGCCGGCGTCGGCCGCAAGTTCCAGACGCCCTCGGTCTACGAAGACCTGACCGTGCTCGAGAACTTCGAGATCTCGATCCCGAACGGTCAGGGGGTGTGGGGCTCGCTCTTCTTTCGGCGCGACCGGGGCGTGATGCAACGCATTGCCGACATCGCCGAACAGGTCTTCCTGCTCGACCTGCTCGGTCAGAAGGCAGGGCGGCTGAGCCACGGACAAAAGCAGTGGCTCGAGATCGGCATGCTGCTCATCCAGTCGCCCCAGCTCATGCTGCTCGACGAGCCGGTGGCCGGCATGAGCCCGCGCGAACGCGAGCAGACGGCCGACCTGCTCAACCGGATCTCGCGGGGCAAGTCGGTGATCGTGATCGAGCATGACATGGACTTCGTCAAGCGAATCGCCCGCAAGGTGACGGTCCTGCATCAGGGTCGCGTGCTCAGCGAGGGCACGGTCGCGCAAGTCCAGGACGACCGGCGCGTGATCGACGTCTACCTGGGGCACTGAGAAACGCCATGTTCCACGTCCAGAACCTGAACGTCTTCTACGGCGAGTCGCAGGCCGTACACGACGTGTCGTTCAGCGTCGCCGCGGAGGAGTCCGTCGCGGTTATGGGTCGCAACGGAATGGGCAAGACGACCCTCCTGAAGGCGCTGATCGGCATGCTGCCGGCGCGCTCGGGCAGCATCCGCATGGGCAGCCAGGAGCTCGCCCGCGCGGATAGCCACGAACGCGTGCGGCACGGCCTAGCCTTCGTGCCGCAGGGGCGGATGATCTTTCCGTTTCTCACGGTCGAGCAGAACATCCTCACCGGCACCGAGCACACCGGGCATCGCACGGTGCCCGACTACCTGTACCACTTCTTTCCGATGCTGAGGGACATGAAGCATCGCAAGGGCGGCAATCTGTCGGGGGGACAGCAGCAGATGCTCGCCATCGCGCGCGCGCTGATCTCCGATCCGAAGGTGCTGATCCTCGACGAACCCACCGAGGGGATCCAGCCCTCCATCATCAAGGACATCGCTCGAACGCTCAACGTCCTGCGCCGGGAGCGACGCTTCGCCATCGTCGTTTCCGAGCAGGTACTGAGCTTTGCCCTTGAACTGGCGGATCGCTTCCTTGTCATCGACCGGGGAAGGATCGTTCATGAAGAGTTCCGCGCCGGCCTGGACCAGGAGAAGGTCAGGTCATTTCTGACCGTTTAGTTTTTCCCGCCCCATCACTAGGAGATTCGCATGAGACACGGAGATATCGGAAGCACCAACGATTGCGTCGGCGTGGCCGTCGTCAACTACAAGATGCCCCGCTTGCACACGAAGGCGGAGGTGCTGGCCAATGCGCGCAGCATCGCCGACATGCTCGTCGGCATGAAGCAGGGCCTGCCGGGCATGGACCTGGTCGTCTTCCCCGAGTATTCGACGCACGGCATCATGTACGACGCCAAGGAGATGTACGAAACTGCGTCCGTCGTCCCAGGCGAGGAGACCGAGATCTTCGCCGCGGCCTGCCGCAAGGCTAACGTGTGGGGTGTGTTCTCCCTGACCGGGGAGCGCCACGAAGAGCATCCGAACAAGGCGCCCTACAACACCCTCATCCTGATGAACAACAAGGGCGAGATCGTTCAGAAGTATCGAAAGATCATGCCGTGGACGCCCATCGAAGGCTGGTATCCCGGCAACTGCACGTACGTCTCGGAAGGCCCGAAGGGGATGAAGGTCAGCCTGATCATCTGCGACGACGGCAATTTCCCCGAGATCTGGCGCGATTGCGCGATGCGCGGTGCCGAATTGATCGTGCGCTGCCAAGGCTACATGTATCCGTCGAAGGAACAGCAGATCCTGGTCGCCAAGGCGATGGCGTGGATGAACAACGTCTACGTGGCGGTGGCCAATGCCACCGGATTCGACGGCGTGTATTCGTACTTCGGCCACTCTTCGGTCGTCGGCTTCGACGGTCGAACGCTGGGTGAATGCGGGACCGAGGAAATGGGCATCCAGTACGCCGAGCTGTCCACCAGCGCGATCCGAGACGCGCGCAAGAACCAGCAGTCGAACAACTTCCTCTACAAGCTCGTGCACCGCGGCTACACCGGCAAGATCAACTCCGGCGAAGGCGCCGGGGGCGTCGCGGCCTGCCCGTACGAGTTCTACGGCAAGTGGGTCAACGATCCGGAAGGGACCAAGAAAATGGTCGAAGGCTTGACGCGGTCGACCGACGGCACTCCGGAATGCCCGATCGAGGGCATTCCGAACGAGGCGGTCAAGCACCGTTGAGCGCCAGCCAACCCGGGCGGGGCGCGTCTGTGATGCAGGGGCCCCACCCCCTCCCCGAAAGCAAGCTCGAAGTGTCTTCCAACATCGACTCCTATCGCATCGAGGCCAAGCCGTTCTATCGGCCGGCCGGCAACGAGATCACCCTTTACGAGCATGCCTACCAGCACCGCATGCCGCTGATCCTGAAAGGCCCGACCGGGTGTGGCAAGACCCGCTTCATCGAGTACATGGCATGGAAGCTAGGCAACCCGCTGGTAACGCTGGCTTGCAATGAGGACATGACTGCCTCGGACCTGATCGGACGATTCCTGCTCGACGCGCAGGGCACGGCCTGGCACGACGGGCCCATGACGCTGGCGGTACGCCACGGCGGAATCTGCTATCTCGACGAAGTCGTCGAAGCCCGGCAGGACACCACCGTCGTCATCCACCCGTTGACCGACTCGCGCCGCATCCTGCCTCTCGACAAGAAGGGCGAGATCGTCCATGCCCACCCCGACTTCCAGCTCGTGGTTTCCTACAACCCGGGCTATCAAAGCCGCACCAAGGACATGAAACAGTCGACCCGCCAGCGCTTCGCGGCGCTCGAGTTCGACTACCCTGAAGCAGCCATTGAGGCCGGCATCGTGGCACACGAGGCTTCGATCCAGATCGACCTGGCGACGCGCCTGGTCGGAATCGCGCAGCGCTCGCGCAAGCTGAAGAACCACGGGCTGGACGAGGGCGTCTCCACCCGCATGCTGATCTATGCCGGCGTTCTCATCGCCTCGGGTCTCGACCCGCGCGAAAGCTGCGAGATGACGATGACGCGCGCGCTGACCGACGACCCGGACATGTCGAAGGCGTTGCGCGGCTTCGTCGATGCCTACTTCAGTTGAACCGGACCCGATGCGATGGCCGAAGGTCCGAACGCGCAGCATCCCCGGCTGGCTTCAATCCGCAGCCCTTCCGGCAAGCCCGACGATGCGGTGATGCAGTGGGCCCGTGTGCTCGGCGACAAGCTCGAGCGCTCGGCCCGGGAGCGCGGGCCCGAACATGCGGGAGAGGTGCTGCAGTGGCTCGAGTCCTTAAACGATGTGGATCCGGTGGCTGCACTCGCGGTGACCGATCGCCTCGACCGGTTGCTTTCGCAGCTCGACGCTAGCGGCCTCGGGCGCTGGATTCTGACGGGGCTGCGTCTGCACCCTGGCGAACCCGAGCACCAGCGCCGCTACTTCAGGCTCGAGGAGCCTCTGTCGATCGAGGCGCTGCACGGAGAAGCCGGTGCGCTCGACCTGGCGGCGTCCATTCCATCGCTCGCTCTGCTGCTGCAGGGCCTGTCGAGCACCGCGATGCGCGTGCAACCCCGCCACCAGACTCAGCTGAACGGCGTAGCACTGCGTCCGGTACTCACGCCCAGCCACCTGCTGCTGCCCGACGACTACACCTTCCTCGACGGCAGCGACCGCTATCGCCTCTTCCAGGCTGCCGTGGCGCATGCGGTCGCCCACCTGCGCTACTCGCCGCGCAGCCAACCGACCACCACGCTCAAACCGATGAGCGTGGCCATCGTCTCGGCCATCGAAGATGCCCGGGTCGAGCGCCTGATCGTCGGGGACTATCCGGGCGTGCGCAACTGGTTCGTGCCGAGCCTGGAGCGGGCAATCCGCTACGAGCTGAGCTTCGCGGCACTTGTTTCCCGCATGAACTTCGCGTTGATGAATCCGGTATACGAGGACGACAACCACTGGGTCAACAAGGCGCGTCGGCTCTTCGAGCAGCAGGCCGGCGACCTCTCCGATTACGCTGCCTTTCGGCGCCTGGCGTCGATCCTTGCCAATGATCTTGGGCAGATGCGGGTGCGCTTCCATCCGCAGGACGTCGTTTCCGCGCCATACCGCGACGACAATTCATTTCTCTGGGACCACGGCGAGCCGAAGACGCCGCAGCCCGAGCAAGACCTTCACGTCCAGGGGCGTGCGTTCGAGTTTCAGCCGCGGCGAGCCACCGAGTCGAACGAGGCGCCCGAGGGTCCCCAACCCGAGGTCGAGGTCGGCCGCGCGAGCTACCCCGAGTGGGACCACCGGATGTCGCGAGCCCGTCCCGACTGGTGCACCGTCATCGAAAAGCTGCCCGCTTGGCAGGGCCGGCCGGCCGGCGCGGCTCCGGCTCCGTCGTCGCTGCAGACCCTGGCGGCGCTGACGCGCTCGCGACGTCTGAGCCGTGTGCGGCGCTTGCGTCGTCAGTGGGAAGGCGACGACATCGACCTGAACGCGGCCATCGAAGTCATGGTCGACCAGCGCATGGACCTCTCGCCCGACCCGCGCTTGTTCATGCGGCCGGGGCGGGAAGAACGGGTCTCGAGCCTCCTCGTCCTGCTCGACCTGTCGGAATCGACCAACGACTGCCTCGCGGGCAGCATGCAGTCGATCCTCGACATCGAGAAGAAGGCCGCCCTGCTGCTGGCGCAGTCGGCCTTGCACGGCCAGGACCGGGTCGCCATTCACGGCTTTTCGTCGAACACCCGGGCCGAAGTCAACTACTACCGCCTGCTCGACGCGGCGACGCCGCTCGATGCACGGGCCGTCGGCAGAGTGCGCTCGGTTTCGGGCCGGTACTCCACGCGCATGGGCGCCGCCTTGCGTCACGCGACGGCTCACATGGCGCACGAGCCCGGCGATCATCGCTCGATTCTTCTCGTCACCGACGGAGCGCCTTCCGATGTCGATGTCTTCGAGGCCGACTACCTGATCGAGGATGCACGCGTGGCTGTGCTCGACGCCAGGCGACTCGGGATCCAAGCCTATTGCGTGGTCCTGGACCCGAAGGCCGACGCCTATGCACACCGCATCTTCGGCTGGAGAAACTACCGCATCGTCGACGACCCGCGGTTGCTTCCAGTGCACCTGTCCGAGCTCTACGCGAGGTTGTCGGCGTCATGAGCGCCAACCCGCAGGGGCTGTACTGCCGCCTTAAGATGACCGGCTTGCGCGGACGACGGTACACCGGCTATCCGCGGTGCGGGGTTGCAATAGGCGCTTGCGGTTGAGAAGGCGAAGACAGTGACCAACAAGGATCCCCTGCGCATCGGTGTGCTTTTCTCGGAAACGGGCGTGACTTCTACGATCGGGAAGTCGCAGCTCAACGGCACCTTGCTCGCGGTCGACGAGATCAACCAGGCCGGGGGCGTCGATGGCCACGAGATAGTGCCCGTGCGCTACGACCCGCAGTCCAATCCTGCGCTGTATGCGACCCTGGCCGAACGACTCATCGTTCAGGACAAGGTCAACGTGATCTTCGGCTGCTACATGTCGAGCAGCCGCAAGGCCGTGATCCCGATCATAGAGAAGTGGAACAAGATCCTCTTCTACCCGACGCTGTACGAAGGGTTCGAGTTTTCCAACAACATCATTTACACCGGCGCGGCACCGAACCAGAACAGCGTGCAGCTCGCCGAATTCATGACGTCGAACTTCGGCGCCCGGGTCTACCTCGTCGGGTCCGACTATATTTATCCGTATGAGTCGAATCGCATCATGGGCGAGCTAGTGATGCAGCGCCAGGGCAGCGAAAAGGTGGCCGAACGCTACGTGGCACTCGACGCCACGGAGAAGGACTTCGCGTTGGTCATGGCGGAGATCCGCAACAAGAAGCCGGACTTCATCTTCTCCACGGTCGTCGGCGACTCGACGGCCAGCCTCTACAGGGCCTATGCCGACGCAGGCTTCGATCCAAAGACCATGCCCATCTGCAGCCTCACCACATCGGAGGCCGAGATCTCGCAGATGGGCGCCGAGGTGGCTACCGGCCATTTCACGTCGGCGCCGTACTTCCAGTCGATCGCGTCGGAGGCGAATCGTCGCTGCCTCGAGCGATTTCATCGACGGTTCGGCGCAACGTGTGTGCCCAACCTGTGCTGGGAGGCCGCCTATTTCCAGATGCACATCTTCGCCGACGCGTTTCGTGAAGCGGGCTCCGACGACATCGTCACCCTCATGCCGAGCATCCTAGGCCGCGAATTCGATGCGCCGCAAGGCCGTGTGCGGATCGACTACACCAATCACCACACCTGCCTGTACCCGCGCATCGGGCGGGCAAACGCCAAGGGCCAGTTCACCATCGTTCGGGAGGCCACACGATCGGTGCATCCGGACCCCTATCTGGTCACGCACTCGCTGGGTGATTGGGCGGCAAGGCTCAGCACGCTGGAACTGTGATGACGGGCAACGTCGCCCGGACGCGGACCGGGCGAACCACGCCGGCGCTGCTCAAGGACCTGAGGACGCTACGGGTCGCAGTGCTACACCCGGACGACCCCGACGGGCGGCAGCTAACCCAACAGTTGCAGCGCATCGGCTGCCAGGTTCAGGCGTTCTGGCCGCCACCGCCGGCGTTGCCCGAGGGCATCGATGTCGTCTTTCTCGCGGTGCGACCGGACAGCATCGACATGGGCTTCGAATGGCTGAAGGGCGATGAGCTCCTGACGGTCATCGCCATCGTCACCTACGAGAACCCCACGATCGTGGAGACGGTGCTGCACATCGGCGTCCGGGCCGTGCTGCCGTCTCCGGTGCGTTCGTTCGGGGTCTTGTCGGCGCTGGTCGTCGCACGCCAAGTCAACGAGGAAATCAAGTTGCAGGGGAGGCGCCTCCGCAAGCTGGAAGCAAAGCTGCTGGGGACGCGGCAGATTGCCGAGGCCAAGAGCATCCTCGTGCGCACCCGCCAGATTTCTGAAGGCGCGGCCTACGACCTGATCCGCGACCAGGCGATGAGCAAGCGCGTGACGACCGAGGAGATCGCCGCCGCAATCATCAACGCGAACGAGATCCTGTCGCTCGGCTCGTAGGCAGGGCGCCCGACTGGAGTTACCCCCGCTCCCACGTCCTGCTCCAGCACCTGCGAATTCTCGCGCCAGCGCTCGACCCGCTCCTGCGCCACGTCGCCCCGGTCAACGTCGTCGAGGGAGCACGTTTCTCAAAACGGCATTTGATTGGCGACCTACCTTGGCCACGCGGATGGCCGAGGCAGGGGTGGGGGTTGTGAGGCGAGCGGCGCGCAGCAGGCGGGCCAAGATGGCGCGCATATTGAAGCGACGGTTGAATCGGTAATGGGCCTCAGCGAGGTAGCGATGGGCGTACTTGGCGAAGTCGAAGGCGTGATAGGTGCCGCCCAGGGAGCGATTGAGGTTACCTAGGAAGGTACTGACCGCGCGGAACTGCGGCAATTTGGTGCTGGCCTTGTCGCCACCGGTGACGACGCGCTCGTGATCGGCACCGACCAGCTGCACCGCGCCGAAGCACCACAGTCCGTCGGATGCGTATTTCAGCGATCGTGGACGCCCGTTTCAGTCTGATCGTGGACGGTGAAACAGCGTCATCGTGGATGCGCCGGGGGAAG
>Ga0163144_10029701_pt1 | contig 10482 bp, 8 predicted proteins | sample OliLak19BULKMAT1_FD_123175 | JGI IMG/M metagenome (GOLD analysis project Ga0163144, IMG submission 123175) | Freshwater microbial mat bacterial communities from Lake Vanda, McMurdo Dry Valleys, Antarctica - Oligotrophic Lake LV.19.BULKMAT1 | ecosystem: Environmental > Aquatic > Freshwater > Lake...
AAACAACTTCGTTACAGAGAATGGTATTCGTGTAGAAGCACATAGTACACAAGAATCAGTCCGAGGTCGTATTCACTTAAACCAAAGACCAGACTTCTTACTCTTAGACGATATAGAAACCAACAAGACAAAGGACTCCCAAGCATATACAAAGCAAGTTAAAGACCACATAAGTGAAGCTATGGCAGGAATGTCACCTGATGGCTGTATGTTATATCTTGGTAACTACATTACAGAATATGGAAACATTGCCTACATAATAAAGCGAGCTGAAATAGACAAAGGTATTCGTATTCGTAACATACCAGTAATGGCAGACGGATTGCCAACGTGGGAGGCAAAATACGCCCTTACAGACGAGGCAGCAGAAAAGACGGGGAAAGTATCCATTGAAGATAAACAGCGTCAATTAGGCTCTTTTGTATTCTCTTATGAAATGATGAACTTACCTGTTGATGAGTCACTAGCAGAGTTTAAAAAAGAATGGTTCCAATATGCTACTGAAGATGATTTCCGACACTTAAACATTTTAACTTTCATAGCGATAGATACAGCAGTTTCTCAAAAGGAAAGTGCAGACTTTACAGGTATAACAATCGACAGAGTATCTCAAGAAGGTAAACGATACATCACAGCATATAAACTAAAGATAAACCCAACTGAACTCATTGAACATATATTTTATTTATACGATAAATATAAACCTGAGATTTTAGGAGTAGAAGAAACTGTATTCCTTCTGGCTATACAGCCTTTCCTTGAAGATGAAATGAGGAAAAGAAATAAGTTTATCACTATTACACCTCTAAAGCATGGTGGGGTAAAGAAAGAAACAAGAATTAGAGGTTTGATACCACTTATGGAAAGTAAATCTGTATTCTTTGTAGGTGATTGTCATGAGTTAGAAGAAGAAATGCGTGTATTTCCTCGTGGAAGGTTTGATGACACGCTAGATTCATTTCAGTATGCTGAACAAATTGCATTTAAGCCATATCCACCGACTATTTTCAAAAAATTTGAAGAAGAAAAACCACTTTATCCATCAATAGGGATATAAAGTTTGCATGTATAGTTATATAGTTATATAATTATATGGTAACAATCAATGGATGGGGAAATCCAAATAATGCCTTCAATACCATTTAACACTCGTCAAAAAATAATCAATCAAGCTTTAGAAGAATTACAATTCGCTCGCAACTTTAAGCAAGGCAAAGTTCAAAACTGGAAAGTTAATGAAATGCTTTACTACTCCCGTAAAATATCACCAGAAGCTTCACGTTCTAACGTAGACCTCGGACAGATGTCAGCGTTTGTTCATACCTTATTATCAAAGATTGATAACCCTTTAGTATTTAAGTTTACAAAAAGAAAAGAATCTCAACTCTCAAGAGTAAAACTACTTAATGGACTTCGTGTTATAGACCAACAGAGAAACAACTGGGATATTAAAGACATTGCAGGAAAGAAACAAGCTATCATTTATGGTCGTGCTATTTACTCGTATACAGCACAAAGTGATAACCAGAAATACAAAGCTAATCTTGAGAATGTTGATGTATATGACTTCTTAATTGACCCTTCAGCAGGTGGTATTGAAATAGAAAAAGCACAGTACATGGGTAGATATGGCGTAGTAAAGACTAAGACAGAACTTATGCAAGGTGTAAAAGATAAGATGTATCTCAAAACAGAAACAGACAGACTGATTGAGGGTTCAAGTAATGCAACAGAATCATCTCAAGAACAAACTAACAAACAAGCACGAACATATGATACTAATGTTTGGAATCAACAAAAAGAAATATCTGGCTCAGATAAGTTTAAGTTCTGGGAATGGTACACAACATACGAAGGTTGCAGATACTATCTATTACTACAAGAGACTGGTGCTGTAGCTGTTAGAATAGAAAAACTATCAGAGTTATTTACCTCTGACCTATTCCCATTTTGGACATACGCAGCGTTCCCTGACCTTACAGAGTTTTGGACACCATCGTTTTGTGACTATGTTCGTGAAATATACATGGCAGAAGCTGTATCTATCAATCAACTATTGGACAATGCAGAGGCTATCAACAAACCTCAGAAAGTTGTAAACATAGGAGCGGTAGAGAACCTAGCAGAACTTAAATACCGTAGAGATGGGTATATCCAAGTCAAGAAAGACTTTGATGTAAACAAGGCTGTACAAACTATCACTGTACCAAGTATCACTACTCCTATAGACGTGTTTCAATTATTGGAAGGTATCGTAGAAAAAGCATCTGGTGTTACAGCTGGTGCTATGGGTATGTCTGATGAGGATAAGGTAGGTGTATACAAAGGCAATGAAGCTAACGCAGCAGACCGCTTTGGTTACTTTAACAAAGCATATTCTTTTGGATATACTCACTTTGCTAAGCTCTATGAGTGGGGTGTAAAAGACCACCTAATTAAAAAAGAAGCTATAGATATACTAGGACCTGATGGTGTTGAGGTAGTAATGGCTTCTCGTAGAGATATATTTAGAAAGGATGAGGAGTTTGGATTAAATGTTGAGTCTTCAAATGCAGAACTAGCCCTTTCACAAGAAGAGAAGAACTCTAAACTTATATTCCTTGCTAACAATGCTCAAAACCCTGTACAAAATCCACAGAAAGCATACGAACTATCAGCTACTATTGCAGGTTTTGATGAGGATACTATTAGACAACTTCAAGACTCAGGAGACTTTGGAGATGCAAAGATTATGTCAGAAGCAGAGAGAGATATAGAAAGACTACTTGACGGGGATAAGGTGCAACCAAATCCAGGAGCTAACACTTCATATAAACAAAAGTTTGTTGACTACCTAAAAGACCACCAAGAAGATATTGACCAAGACCAGTTCCAAATGTTTGTAGGATATATTGAATCTTTAGAGGAGATAATTATGCGAAACATGGTACAAGAAGCTAACAGAGCACTTTTTAAGAGTAAGATGGAACAGATAAACAATCCTATGCCTGTTGAGAGCGCCCCAGGTGCCCCAGGAGGTATGGATATTAGTAATAATGGGGGAATTACCCAGGGGATGTAATTATGATGAAATATAAACTAAAGCCAATGGCATTTGTAGTAGAGAAAGGAGAAGAAGTAATCAAGCCAGATGTCAAAGACCGTCTCATTGAAAAGAGAGGAGATGTTGTAGAGTTTACACTATCTGATGTTGAGTTGAACTTCAAGGAAATGAATACAAAGAAAAAGGAATTAGAGGGGAAGCGTGATTATGAGAAAGTTAAAAAGGAAAACATAGAACAGCATCATGCTTTTGTTTTGGAACTATCCGAGCAAGACCTATTCACTGCTTGGATGTATAAAGAAGCATCTGGTTGGGTTACTCTTTGTGAAGAAAAGATAAAACTTATAGATGAGCAAATCGCTTCTGATGAAAAAGAGATAGCAGAGATTAAGTCGCAAATCCCTGAATTAGCAGACATTGAATCACCTTATGGACCAGAACAAATTGGAACAGATAAGTAATAATGAAAACGCTACAATCATAGCTGATGAACTTGATAAAGTGTCGGCTATTGAGGCGTTTAACCTTTCAAAAGGTGGAGCAATACTGTTTAAGAGTTTAATGTCTGACGCTATTAGTTCTATAGACACTCTTGGATTTAAGTACAGCACACTTACACAACAAGAATTTATTGCTTTGTGTGCAGATATGAAAACTAAACTTGACCTTGCAAGAGTGATGAGCAAGGCTAGTAAAAACAAAGACCAAGCACAGAAAGACCTTGAACAAGCCCTATTAGAAAACTAATAGTGTGACTTGTACTGAGTGTATAGGAAATCCCCATTCACCTACATGCTCGGTACAAGCTACATTATTTGCATAGATAAATAGTATAGTGTATAATTTTATTATTGGGGGCATCGGGAGATGTCAAAAATCTATTACAGTTAAGCACTGGTAAAAAACTTCAAAGAGCAACTTTGTAAAAATGTGAAAACTTATGGCTGATGAAGCAATAATCACTCCAGTGGTGGAGGAAACAATACCAACAACAGAGGCAACTGTCGAAACTATAGAGGACACTCCAATAGAAGTAGAAAAAACAATGAGCGAACTGATTCTTGAAAAGGAAGAAGAAAGACCTAACATGGTACCTGAAGGTGTATTTTTAGAGCAAAAGAAAGCTCGTAAAGCACTAGAGAAGGAACTGTCAGACCTTAAAGCTAAAATTAAAGAAGGTTCTTCTACTGAAGAAACTTACGATAATATGGATGCTATCGCTGATGAGTATGATGTTGATAAAGAGTTTATAAAAAAACTATCTTCAACAATCAAATCTCAAGCTAAATCCGAGATGCAAGCAGAAATGTCTGCAAAATCTGAGCAAGAGAATACTGCTAAAAAGTTTGACGATGCTTTTAACAAGCAATACCAAACAGCAATTGACCGAGGACCTGAATTTAAGGAAATTGTCAATGCAGATGTTGTAAAACAACTAGCACTACTTCCTCAAAATGCAAAGAAAACAATCTCACAAATCTTAGAAGAAACATACGGTAACGCTATCCAGGGTAAGCGCACTATTGAAACAACAACTCCTGGTGGGGGTAAAGACCCAGAACCACTTGATTACGAGAAAGCTCAAAAAGATATTAGTTACTATAAAGAAGTAATGGCTGACCCTAAAAAGAAAGCTGAATATAACGAACTTTCAATGAAGAAAGGATTCTAACTCAGAATGGGGATTATTATTTAAACTAATTCCAAGTTGCACTCTAATACATACGGTGTAACTCTAAAAAAATGGCTTTAACAGACTATAAAGTAGCTTTTGATAACTCTTATCAAGAAATCTTTCAAAAAACATTAGTAGCAAAGGATATCATGAATATGCGTATGGAGCCTGTGCTCACATACGGTGGTTCAGTGACTCGTGTTGCTCTTGACCTCTCAGCAGTATTGGTTCGTTCAACTGTTCGTGGTAATGCTTCAACTATTGACGCTATCACTGACACAGCTGAAACATTAACAGTAAACCTTGAAAAAGAAACAGCTTTCTATCTTTCAGACGGTGAAGTCACTCAGACTGGACCTTTGAAGGCTATGGAATTTGCAGGTAAGAACGTCGCACGAAAACTCGCTATCGACCTCGATGGACGATGTTTTGCAGAAATATTAAATGCATCTTTCTCTTTCGACAATGGTGACCTTACAACAGGTGTATCATCAGGTACAGCTATCACTCTTTCATCAACTACAGTTCCACAAATGACAACTCGTCTTGGTGCTAAGCTCCGAAACAAGAACAACCAAGAAGTTATGACTAACATGGCTTTGGTAGTTGACTCTTACGCAGCTTCTGACATCTCACAGTTCATCATTTCAAAGAACATTGACCTTGCAGGTGCAGTGTTTAAGAACGGATATGCAGGTGATGTTTCAACAGCACAAATGTACATCTCAGAAAACCTTCCTTCAACATCAGTTCTTTCAATCGCTACTACTCCTACAGATGGAGACACAGTAACTATCGGTGGTGTTGTATTCACATTCAAGACTACTCTTGGTTCAACAGCAGGTAACGTTGCAATCGCTGGTTCAGCAGATGCAGCACGTTTGAATCTTTCTGAGCTTATTAACGCTCCAGGAACTACAGATGCAGGACAAGTTGCTCTTTCAGCAGCTAACCAAATCATCATGGCTCAATACGTTGCAGTAGACGTTGCAGCAGCAGACACAATGACTGTAAATGGTACAGGAACAGGACGAACTCTTGTCTCTGAGACTTTGACAGACGCAACAGATACTTGGACTAGAAACTTCATCAATGCTTACTACGGTAAGAAAGGAGCTATTGACCTTGTTGTACAAGACCAAAAGGAAGTTGACATTCGTCAGACTTCAGACCGCCGTGGAAACAACATCTTCAGTTCATATCTTGCAGGTATCAAAACCTTCGCAGATGGTGCTAAGAAGTTTCTGAACGTTAAAATCCTAGTTGCATAGTCGTAATTAGATTATTATTAACTAATTAAAAAAACGATATGCAAACAGATTCAGATTTAGGTTATCAATTTATCATTTATACAAAATCCCCATCTGGCTTGATTCTTCAAGGAGAATTCGTCAGTGTCCCACCAAATACAGCAAATAAGTTTGCTCTTGGGTGTATTGTTACTGATAAAAATTCAGGGTATAGATATAGAAATGTTGGTACAGTCGCAGCTCCTGTTTGGGAAATGGATGTTATTTCAGCTTCCGTTTCACTCACAGCAGCACAACTTATCTCTTTCTACACTACATCGATTGAAGTTATCCCAGCAGTTCCAGGGAAGGCTATTATCCTCGACAGTTTCGAGTTTGACCTCACTGGTACAGGTACTCAGTTCACTGGTGGAGGTGTTGTAAATCTACAATACGCTTCAACAGCAAACGGAGCTGGAACAACTTTGCACGCAGATATTGCAGCATCAGTTGTAACAGGTGCTACAGCTAGAGTAATTACATTTCGTATTCCAAAAGACCAGTCTGCTATTGCAACAGCAAGTATTACTGGAGTTGGTGTCTTTATTGGTTGCAAGACAGGTGTCTTCGCTACTGGTACAGGTACTGCAGTTCTAAAGGTAAAATATCACTTGATATAGTACCTACACTTATCCCCTTTATGGGGGATAGGATGTGAGTATTAGTAATAAACACAAATAACAATGGCAACAGCAACAGAAATAATTACAAACTTTGAGTTACAAGTATCAGATGTTACTGAACTTTCTTCATCAGAAGAGTTGTACATTCTTAATCGTGTTTATAACAAGGTTATGTCCTCAAGACCTTGGGAACTATTAAAAACACCAGCATCAGGAACTATGCTTGGCTCTGGTGTAGATGGTTTTTATGTAACAATGCCATCTGACTTTGCTTTCTTTTCTCCTAACTACCAATATACAAACAACACTTTATCTCCACAGAACAATGCAGCACCTGTAATGATATTTGTAGGAACTAATAATGCTGCGTATCAAGTAGTAAACTTCTCAGACCGTAGACAATATCTTGGTAGTACAGGCTATGCGTACCTCGACCTTGCAAACAGTAAGATAGTATTTACAGGGACACCTGTATCAACTACTTATAGTTTTGATTATATAAAAACTCCAGTGGCACTTACAGCAGGTGCTACACCTATTATTCCTACACGCTTTCAGGATGTCTTGGTATACGGTATGGCTGTAGACAATGAGATAGTTCAAATGTCCCCAAAGGCTACAAGCTACGCTCAAGAGAACCAAGCAAAGTATGATTCCATGTTACTAGATATGGCATACTGGAACTCAAAGTTAATTTTGAACTAACTATGGTCAACAAAGAAATCAAGTTATATAAATCAGGTGTAAACAATCTTCTTGATGATGAAATTATTCCATCTGATGCAGCTTCTTCTAGTCTAAACTGGTTTACACAAGACGGTAAGATAAAACTTATCCCTGGTAAACTTCTCGTTGGCGCAGCAGGTGTTGCAGGTAAAATAACTGGTGAAATCTTTGGATATAAAGTAGACGGTTCAAAGGTTCACTGGAGAAAAAAAGGAACTGTTATCCAATACCTAAACAGTACTACTTGGACTAATGTCGTTACAGGACTAACTTCAAATGCTGACTATACTTTTACAAACTACTCCTCTTTGGCAGGAGCTTTTACCTATGCTTTCGGTATTGACGGTATATATAAGTTCAACAACGCAGTACCAGCATCGTTTTGTTCAATGTTCAGTAGTGCAGTCAACTTCAAAGGATATGCTTTTATAGATAAAGGGCGTGCAATATTGTGGAACAGAACAGAAGATAAAACAGGTATATATGGTTCATGGATAGACAATCAAAGAGTAGTTTCAGGTTCAACAGGTGTGTATACAGCAGTAGCAGGTGAAGCTACTACCTCTCTAACTGGAACACTCGCTTTCAAAGCAGGTGGTGCAACTCGTAATGCTTTTGCTGTAACTATAACGCTTACTGGTACAAGTGAAGTGTACACTGATGCCTATCTAGGAGTGCTCACAGGCTCTCTAGGTGGTACTGGAACTATAAACTATATATCAGGTGCTTATACCGTTTCAAACGCAGGGGTGGGCACTGTAGCGTATCAATGGGAGGACTCAAACTTGCGTGGTGTTACAGATTTTAGAAAGACAGCAACAAGACTAGCAGGGGAAGGTTTTCAATTTCCACAAGACGAAGGTGGCGATGCTATCCTAAATGTTTTGATAGGTTCTGATGGATATTATTCTATGAAAAGACAATCTGCATATCTCTTATCTATAGCATCAAACGACACAGATGCTACAAATGATGTTTACCGAAAAGAAATAGGACTTCAATCACTACGAGGTGCATTTTCTACTAGCAAGGGTATTGTTTTTATGAATACCTCAAACCAAGAAAAACCAGAGATGACAATTTTAGAGAAAGACCCTGTAGGTGGAAGTCTTGAGCCACGAGTATTATTCTCACAATTTAAGTTTGCTAACTATAAATACGATGATTGTACTATTGATACATATGAAAGATATATTCTAGTTGCTTGTAAAACTGCAGATGCTACAAATAATGATATTGTTTTGCTTTGTGATATTACAGATAAGACGGTAGATATAACATCGTATCAATGTAGAACTTTTGCTAAGAACGGTAGTGAACTTTTTATGGGTTCTTCTGTATCAGAAACAATCTATCAGCTATTTTCTGGTTTCGATGATGACGGTTTTTCTATAGAGAACAACTGGATAGGTAAAGCAGAAACTTGGGACACAAATAAACTTAAAAAGTATAGAAAAATGAGACTCAAAGGGTCAATAAGTGCAGACCAAAGTTATGCTGTTTATGTAAACTATGATGACAATGGAGCACAGCTAGTTGGTACAGTCTTAGGTTCAGGCTCTTATGTTGACTACTCATCTCCGCAAACTATAGGGTCGAACTTTGTCGGCTCTGCTCAAATCGGAGGTGATAGCCTTACAAACATCTTTTCTTACTTCTTAGAAATAAGATTAAAGAAAGTGCCTAAATTTAGAAAAAGAAAGGTATCATTTATCGCTCTAGGAATAGGATATGTAGACATAAGTAACCATATTGATGTAGATATATCCTTGTATGAGGATAAGATTCCAACAAGATTTAGACAAAAACAAAACGTTTCTTTATCAGGTGCTGTAACAAATCAAAATAACCCAGAATTTTAGTATGAAAAATTGCAATATACAAAACAAATATGATATAATTATTATTAAGGATGGGGGAACAATATAATGTCAACTCTAACAGGCGTAATTCTCGCCGACTTTACAACATCTCTAGCCTCAGCGTTGGCTGTTGGTGCAACTACAGGAACACTTCAATCAGCAACTGATGATGATGGTGTAACTTTACCAACTGGTGTATATTATTTTACACTTGACGGTTCAAACTCTAGCAAAGAGCATATTCGCTGTACACTAACTGGTACAGCTTTAAGTGCTATTTTTTCAGTATCAAGACAAGGTGTAGCAACATCTGGTGTAGTTCGTGCTCACCGTCTCGGAGCTTCTGTTTCTCTTACAGACTTTGCACACTTAAAAATTATAAACGACCTAGTAAATGGTACAACTGACCTAAATGCTTCTATCCCACTTAAATACGATGCTACTGCAACTATCTCAAACGCTAATCATCTAGCTACAAAGGCATACGCTGATGGTCTTGCTATTGCAGGTTCTCCAGACTCTACTACTTCCACTAAAGGTATCGGACGTGTATCTGTAGCTCCTGTTTCTGCTGCTATTCCAATCTTTGTAGGTGATAATGACCCTCGAAATCAGGTAGCTAATAGAATACCTAACACTTACGCAACAGATACAGGTGCTGCTAATGCTTATGCAATTGCAATACCAAATGCTCCCTCTGCTTATGCTCTTGGTCAAATCTTTTCTTTCCGAGCAGTAAATGCAAATACAACAACTTCAACATTAAATGTAAATGGTCTTGGTGCAATTGCAATCAATAAACTAGCAGGTGCAACAGCACTTGTCGCTAATGATATTCTCGCAAATCAACTTGTAGAAGTACAATACAATGGTACTAATTTTCAGATGACAAGTCCTGTGGGGAATGTTGTCCCAGCAGCACAAATATTAACTAATGTTCAAATATTTACAGCAGATGGAACTTGGACTAAACCAGCTGGAGCAAAATCAGTAGAAGTTATTGTTATAGGCGGTGGAGGTGGTGGTGGAGGAGTCGGAACAGGAGCTTCAAACTTCGCAGGAGGTGGAGGAGGTTCTGCTGGAAATAGAGCTGTATTTAATGCTTCTGATTTATCCGCTACTGAAACTATTACAATAGGTGCACTAGGTGCTGGAGGTGTTGCTGGAAGTAATGCAGGTACTGCTGGTGGGAACTCATCTTTCGGTTCTAAATTATTGGCTTATGGAGGTGGTGGTGGAGCTGGAGCTGCGGCAAGTACTAATG
>Ga0163144_10029705_pt1 | contig 10481 bp, 10 predicted proteins | sample OliLak19BULKMAT1_FD_123175 | JGI IMG/M metagenome (GOLD analysis project Ga0163144, IMG submission 123175) | Freshwater microbial mat bacterial communities from Lake Vanda, McMurdo Dry Valleys, Antarctica - Oligotrophic Lake LV.19.BULKMAT1 | ecosystem: Environmental > Aquatic > Freshwater >...
CGGTCTTCTTCAGTTCATTATTGGCTTCACGCTTAATGTTCATCTCATCGCCTCCTGAATAGATAGATCTGCGAAAAAGTCGCGACCGAATCAGAAAGCAAAGACTGTACCGTAATCGCATCGCCTGCGAAGGAATGCGTCAACGACTCGCGTGGAAGCGGCCTAGAATGTCAGCCGCATGCCATTTAGCCATCGTCAGGTGAGCGGCGCGAGGATCGAGGATGAGTTGGCTGCCCGGAATCTGGCGTTGAAAATAGTGGCCCATGGCAGGTGGCGCGATCGGATCGCAACCTCCCTGCCAGATGGAAACCATGTCTCCGGCTAGGTCCCTTAAATGAAAGCCCCACGGCCCGCCCAGGAGCTGAGTCCCGATGAGCACGCCGTCCGGTCCGCAGCGGGTCGCGGCGTTAATAGTCGCGATCAACGCCGCCTTATTGGCCGCGTTGCAGAGGATCAGGTCACGATCTGACTGAGCCCACCTCCTTGAGATTCGTTCGACGAATCGATCGGGCTGGCGATGAAGCTGATTGATCCCTGCGCTGAAGCCGATCCGCGCCAAGCGAGGACGGCGCCGAACCCATTCGATTAGCTTATCTTCACTGCCGCGCGGAGCGCCAGGGACGTTCATTGGGGTGTGTCCGGAGACCACCGCCACATGGGTGAGCCGCTGTGGGATGCCTTTCAGGCAGGCGAGCGCGTATGGCGCGCCTCCTGAGAGCCCGATGACTCCGAAGGAGGTTCCGGCGTAGCCGAGCGCGTCGGCGACCTCTTCCACGTCGGCAGGCCAGCCGAGGATGCGTCGCCCGGGCTGATAGTCCGAAAGACCGATGCCGGGACGCTCCAGTGCTACCAGACGAATTCCGCATCCCCCGCTTCCTCGGCGATCAGGATGGCTTCCGTACGCGCTCCCGGCGTCCCATGAAAATAGAAGACGGGCACGCCGCTTGAACTACCGTATTCGGCAAAGCCGATGTGGCGGCCGCTCTTCAGACGAATACGTCCTTCGCCGTTCGCCACGGCGGCAGCTCGGGCGTGTCCAGTCGCCCGCAGTGCGGGGAAAAGCGAGAGGCCAGCGATTAAGGCATGGCGACGAGTGATCTGCATTCAATTGAGCTGGAACATTAATTGACATTGGAAACGCCGCACCGCGATTGTTCAATGAGTCGAAAGGCTATCGGCAATCGCCGGAATAAAAGCGGCCGCAATATCTTTCGCAGAGCGACTAACTTAGCCGTTGCTGTTGGAATTTCTGATCAAATGCGATCGCTGCTTGCTCATTTCCCATTGTTCATCGTGGAGAGCTGTTAAGTTCAAAAGGATTAGCGGACAATCCAACCAATGATTCCGCGTATCGCGAGATTCGTTTGCAATGAGCACTCTTCAGAAGACCGCTCCCAGTTCACTTCCCTTGCCGAATCTCGTTGATGTACGCGTGATTCAGGCTACCTACGTCAGCGCGTTTGCCATCGTGCACGGTCTAGCCTTACTCGCCCTCCTGCCTTGGTTCTTCAGCTGGGCCGGAGTCGTGGCCTTTTGGGGAGGGGTGATCGTCTTCGGTCAGTTGGGAATTCCGGTCTGCTACCACCGGCAGCTCACTCATCGAAGTTTTCGCACTTCCAAATGGCTGGAACGAACATTCGTCGTCTTCGCGATGTGCAGCGCCCAAGACACGCCCGCCAAATGGGTGGCCTGGCACCGCAAGCACCATGGCCATTCCGATGAGCAAGAAGACCCCCATACCCCGCTCGTTAACTTTTTATGGTCCCATATCGGTTGGATGTGCGTGAAAAACCGCAGCCTCTCAACGGTTGCTTTTTATCAGAAGTACGCCCGCGACATCCTCGAAGACCCGTTTTATATGTTCTTGGAGCGACATTGGCTCTCGATCGCCTGGATCTACCTGGGACATGCACTCGTCTATTTTCTAGTGAGTTGGGCGGTGGCGATCGGCGTGTACGGCAACAACGACGAGGCGCTGCAATTGGCTCTGAGCCTGTTAGTCTGGGGCGTCTTTCTACGGAGCGTCTATGTTTGGCACATCACCTGGAGCGTCAATTCGCTCACGCATCTCTTCGGTTACCGCAATTTCGACACAGACGATAACAGTCGCAACAATTGGTTTGTCGCGGTCCTGACAGGAGGAGAAGGGTGGCACAACAATCATCACGCCGATCAGACTGCCGCTTCGGTGCAGACGCGCTGGTGGGAAATCGACCTCAACTACTACATCATTAAAGTCTTGGAGAGAGTCGGACTGGCCACTGATGTCGTTCCGCTGCATCCTCAACGACGACACCTCGGCAGGACGCTAGTTCCGCCAACCATGGTTCGCGTAGATAACCAAATTACAACGCCGCCACAAATCGACGTATGATCTGTGGCGGCGTCTCTTGAGAGCAAGCAACCGGAGATGCTGCTTCCTTAATTACGCTTAACGTCCACATCGACGCCGTTCTTATCGACGTCAACGTTGACGCCGGTGGCACGCTTCACGCCGTAGCGAATATCAAGCTCGCGGATGAAGGCCTGGTCGCCGAAGTTCGGCCAATGCTCTTCATCAAAGCCCTCAGCGCCGTCAAGCGTCGCTTGCGTGACATTGAGCACGAGATAGTACTCATTCGCGTCGTCGGGATCTTGGACGCACTTAAACGCCTCCCACGGGACGGCGAACATTTTATTGCCAATGCCAAATGCACCCCCGTAAGTGACGGCAGCGTACTGCATCTTGCCAGTGACGCCGTTCAATACGACGTCGTTGACCTCACCGACGCTCTCTCCCTGCGGGTTCTGGATATTGGCTCCCATCAACTGGCTGGCTCGCACTGACGACCCAGTCGTCTTGGCATCGAGTTTTCCGACCGTCGCCGTTTGAGCGGTCGCGCGCTCGACAGGCGCCGCCAACGCGAGAATTGCCAACAAGGCTCTGCCGATTCCAATTTGTGTTCGACCCATCACTCATGCCTCCAAACGAAAGGTAATGTGCGAGTTTCATTGGAGATGACGAAACAGCAGAATTTCATCCGCTGCTTCGCCTGAAGAAGTCGCACTGGCTTGCTCAGGTCTCCGTCCAACTGAGGCGTGAACGGTAGGCAAAGCGCGTACCGTCTGTAGGCGGAAGTACTGCCCGGAAGGCTCTTGATGAGGCCGGAGTAAGAATAGAAATCCCAACGGTCGGCGAATTGCCCCTGTCGACGAGCTCATCAGTCGCCAGGGCGAGTTCTTTTTTACTTCCCAATCGAAATTCGCAGCCGCTACTAAAGTGCTGGTCGCCGATCCCTCACTTCGGTCTTTGCAGACGCTCTCACCCGCAACGGGGACCTGCCAGCGGTTGACGCCAGCACCTCAGTAAGTTCAATTCATGTAGCAGGCGGTGGACGGCAGACTGGATACGAGTGCTACAGAGGTTGCCCGCCAAGTCGACGTGTAAATACGTCGGTGTGATCCGATCCGAGCAACTTGAAAGGGATGAACATGGGTGCAATTGGCAGCGTTATCTCCTGGGCCTGTTTTGGCCTGGTCATTGGCCTGATCGCACGCGCCATTTATCCTGGCCGACAAAAAATGGGCTTCTTGGCGACAATGATCTTAGGAATTGTCGGCTCGCTCGTCGGCGGTTTCATTTCTTGGGCCTTAGGCTACGACCCACAAGACGGCGCCTTTCAGGGAGCCGGTTGGATCCTCTCCATCATTGGAGCGATTATTGTCGTCTGGGCGGCGCTCTATTCTCAGCGTGATCGCACTGCCTGAAGTCCCCCGAGAATTAAGCCGCCGATCGCCGGAACTTCTGAACGGCCCCGAGCGCTGATTCGGTGGCGATCGCCGCCGACTTGAGAATGAGCCGATTCGCATCAGCTCCCGCCAGACTGGGATCCGCCAGCACGATCCTCTCGACGTGTGGCTGCACTATCTGGGCGGCTCGCAACCGGGCGTAAGCGACGAGATCGGCGACGCCTTTGTCGGCAAGCTTTTTCCTCACGTTTTCCCAAAGTTCGGGAAAAACGGCCTCAGCAATGCGACTGGCGTCGCGATTCAGCCGGCGTTCCAGACGCCATTTCGATAAAACCGAACCGATTCGCCACGTGTCCATTGCTACCCCTTCGGAAGTTAAGGTGGAACTTACAGTCGCAGTGCATTCTTTGCGCCAAAGTAAAAACTCGCACTTCAGGATGAACTGACATTATCGCCAAGGCCGACGGTTGGGGAAACTGAAGTCTATGTGGTACATAATTCTGATCATCGCGACGACCGTCGTCGTCACCCTGACATTGTCGATTCTCAAGCGAAACCTGACGTCGCCTGAGAGGAAGCTCGACTACCGGCTGCGCGAACTAGCGATCGGCGATCCGACGTTCGATCGTTGTATGTCACATCTGCTCGGACCACCGATGGTCGCGGGAAATCGCATTGTCAGTTTGACCAATGGCGACGAAATCTTCCCCGCCATGCTAGCTGGGATAGCCGCCGCCAGATCAACGATCACCTTCGAAACCTATATCTACTGGTCGGGTGACGTCGGCCGTCAATTCGCCGACGCTCTGGTCGAGCGGGCGATGGCCGGCGTGAAGGTCCATGTGCTGCTCGACTGGATCGGCAGCGGCAGATTGGACGCGACGGCGTTGGCTGAGCTGGCAGATGCGGGCGTTGAAGTGGAACGCTATCGACCGCTACGCTGGTGTAGCCTTTCGAAGATGAACAGTCGCACCCATCGCAAGCTACTGGTCGTCGACGGTCGACTGGGATTCATCGGCGGCGTTGGCATCGCCGACCAATGGACAGGCCATGCACAATCGCCCGAGCATTGGCGCGACTCTCACTATCAAGTAGAAGGTCCAGCCGTCGCGCACCTCCAAGCCGCGTTCGCGGACAATTGGATGAAGACGCGAGCGGAGGTGTTCAATGACGCTAGATACTTTCCAGTTCTTAAAACAGTTGGCGACTCACACGCGCAAGTGTTCAAGAGTTCGCCTCGCGAAGGTGGCGACAGCGCACGCCTGATGTTCTTGCTGTCGATCGCCGCGGCGCGCGAGTACATTCTCATCGGGAATTCGTACTTCGTTCCCGATGATCGTACCATCGAAGCACTACTCGCAGCACTCTCTCGCGGCGTGCGCTTGGATATTATTGTGCCAGGTCGACACATTGACACGAAGATTACGCGTCATGCGTCGCGCTCGCAGTGGGAGCCGCTGCTTGCCGGGGGAGCGGCAATTTATGAGTATCAGCCGACGATGTACCACTGCAAGGTGATGGTTATCGACGGCTGCTGGGTATCCGTCGGATCTTCCAATTTTGACACTCGCTCCTTTCGTCTGAACGACGAGGCAAACCTGAATGTTATGGACCGTAAGTTCGCTGAAGAACAGCGGCTCCAGTTCGAATTGGACAAGGGTGCGTCGAAGCGAATGACGCTCGAAACATGGCGACAGCGCCCCTGGCGACAGCGAGTTATTGAAATGGTCGCTGGATTCTTTCGATCACAGGTATAAGTCCACCACGCCACTGCTCTGGAATTTCGGCCTACAGAGGCACGATGGGTTCCACATGTTTGGCCACTGGACCAGTAGTGATTAGAATGTGATTTGGCTGAAACATATCAAACAACCCAACAATCGAATCGCGAAAGGACACGCATGGAATCCGCGTCCGTCCGCTGGAAGAATTGCCACAATAGCGGTCGTTGTCCCGACTGTAATGGCGTGGGCTCTAGCTAACGCGCCTCCCAGTGCTAGCCGCTCCTGCAAGACGTGCCACAGCTCTGGGAGCTGTCGGCAATGCGACGCGGCCCGAAATCAGCTGACGGTACGTAAGAAGCGAGGAGCTCTCCCCGACCTATCCGCTCAGCCATCGATGGAGGTGGTACTCACTGTCGTCGGAATCGGTTGCGAGGCCGCGAGCGCAGACAACATGGCTGCGGCCTCGGACAGCGTAGCCGCCAAATGGTCCGCTCCTGCGAGCGACAAACGGTCGCGCGACTTGGCGCTGGCATCGGTACGCCAAAGTCCGACTGTTATTTTCAATGCAGGAAACTTGGGGCGGAGTCGCTTGCAGAGGTAACGTGCATGCGTCGCGGCAAATGGCGGAAGCGCTGAAATGCAGACGATGTTTACGAACTTCGCCTCGACTTCACTTAGCATCTCGCTGCTGAGGGTCTTGGTGGATAGCACTTGCGCGCCGACGCCACGTTGCTCAAGCAATTGGACCAGCATCATGCCGACAATCTCATCAGCCTCGTCCCGTGCTGGCAAGCACAAGACAGGCGGCCGATCGGAAGACGTCGGAGACGGCGACTCCGCTGCGCTCGCGGCCTGAGACCGCACACCCATGTCTTCGACGATTTCACGCGTCGTCCGGTGGACGAATCGCTGTTTCACTTCGTCGAGTTCGCCGCGATGTCGATCTTGTTCCGCGAGGCTCAATGCCGGCAGAAGCACCGAGTCGTATAACTCTTCTAACGTATGATCATTGAAATAGTCTTCGGCGACTTCCGTCGCTTCTTCGGGATCCATCGCCAGCATCCGTTGGTAGAAGCGCGCTTGCGGCGGGAGTATTTCGTCATCGCTAATCAACGTGTTGAGAAACCGCAATTGCGGCACATACCGCCCCACTACAGTCAAGCAGACCGTCAACGGCGTCGCCATGACGAGTCCTACCGGGCCCCACAACCAGCTCCAAAAGACAGCCGATGCGAGGATGCCAATGGTGGAAATGCCGGTCCTAGCACCATACAACCATGGCTCTAGCACATTGTTGCTAACCAATTCGTTGGCGATAAAAAGCGATAATACCATCGTCGGCTGAGTCCAACCGTCGAACACGGCCAACGACAATGTGAGCGGCATCACCGCCGCGATCCACGGCCCCACGTACGGAATGAATCGCAAGACGGCGGTCAACGCTCCCCAGAGAAATGCATTGGGCAATCCAATGAGGAACAGTCCCACCGCGATGACCAATCCGTAGGCGACGTTAATAATCAGCTGCATCAGCAGATATCGACTCACGCGATGCGCTGCGTCGTCCATCGCTTGCGTCGTCAAATTCAGCTGCTTCGCCCCGACGAGATGGATCAATCGATTCCGCAAATCCTCGCGCTCAAGTAGCATAAAGACAACGAAAATCATGACCATCGCCGCGGCGCCCAGCGGCGACACGATGGGGCCGAGAATGCTCTGAGCGATCTCTTGGGCGGAAAGGGTTTCAATGACTTCGACTGGAACCGGCGGGCGGCCAGGCAACACATCAGACGCGGTTGACTGGGAGTCGAGAGTCCTACGGATCCCGGGTCCGCTTGGCGCGGACGGATCTTTGTCGTCAGCGTCGGTCGTCGGCTGATTTGTCAGATCGGCCTGCACTTCTTCCAGAGCGTTACTCGCGCGTTCCCAAACGCCCCCTTCGCTCCCCTGAAACGACCGCGCCTTCTGAACGATATTTCCCTTGTACTCCGGAAGGTTGTAGGCCAGATCGTAAGCCTGGAGGGCGACGACATAGGCGAGAGCGGCCATCGTAAGGAACGCCAACGACACGACCGCGATCACTGACGGCACGCGGCCGACTTTCCATTTCTCCAGTCGTTCAACCAAGGGGGCGAGCAGAAAGCTAATCAAGATAGCCAGTGCAAATGGCAGCAGGATTTCTCGTCCGACGTAGAGCGCGGCGACGGCCATCGCAAGAGGGACCAACGCGCTTGATCTCGCGTTGAATGAGGCAGGCTTCGCAGAATCCATCAGTTAATGTACCTCCTTCAGCGATCTCAATTCTCCCGGGCGAGCGCCGCGCATTCTCGGCGTACGCCGTCGTCGCTGGCATAAGAATCAGCGGCGCGAGGCGCCGCTCTGCGGTTCATCAAGCACTTGTTCAGCCTGCCGCGCCGACAATGCTTCGCCGGACTCTTCCTGACAATCACGGAGCCGGAATACGACGACACTCCGATCTCGCACGTCATAGATGGACTGGCAGTCGTGAAAAGTAGACACGGCGTGTACATTGAACGTATCAATCAAGCACTCCTAATGCATTTGCGCCTCGGCGCTGAGTCACTGGCCGCGCCGAGAAGCGAACCGACCATCGGATTTTATATTCTGACAACATCTCCGTTATGCCGGCCGCAATGCTGCCGTCGATAACTGAATTCGGAGCGTTTCCAGGCGATCTTTCTGATCAGTGGCCCGTTGCGCGAGACTACAAAGCTGATCCGTGGTGAGCGGTAGCTCTGGGCAAGCTGTCACCTTCAATGCATCCCAAAGGGCCAGCTTTCCGGTGACGCCAAGCATCAGCATTTCCACCGCCTCGAACTGGCCCAGCGGTTCGCCAATCGCGAGCTTAGCCTTACCCGCTTTTTGGACAATCCAGGCCGAAGCCTTCTTCCAGAGGTCCGCTTCCCCGCCCACGGCGGATAGGCAATCGGCGAGAGCAGCCTGGTCCTCTTCAGCCTCTCTCAATAGCTTTCCCGAAAATAACGCCAGCCCTTGATTATTTGTTTGCGTACTGAGATCGGCCAAAAGGCTGACGGCAAATTGCGAGCCTGCTAGATGGTCATTCAGGTACGTGATTAACGACTCGTTCATTTTTTCGATTATCTCACGAGCGGCTCGCGCGTCCAAATGCGATGTTGCTTAGCAGCCTCGAGGAAGTCACCGACCTTGCCGCCTTTGATAACGACGATCCCGTCGTCACTCCCCAGCTCAATCCCCGCAAGCGCAAACAGCGGCTCCGCTTCAGCATTGTGACCAATGATTTTTAGGTGGGCGTAAGCCATCCGCAACCAGTCAACGGCAGCCGCAAGCTTCAAGAGTTCCGGCACTCCTTCGGCGCTTGGCGCAAGCACGACGGCGTCAAACACTGCCGAGGGGGCCCCGCCAATAAAATGGTCAGCGGAACGTCGCTCTTCATCAAGCGTTGTGTAACCACCAATTCTAGGAGCAATGATTTCAACAGTTGCCTTTTCCGCTTTAGCCTTCTTCGTCAGTGCATCAATCAGTTTCGGATCGGCGCCGTCGGTTACGAGGAGTCCGATCTTTTTTCCCGCGATCGACAAGGGCGCGTCGGCGTACTGACTCAGTGCTGGAGACGGTTTTAACCGATGGTTTGGTGTGACAAGCGGCTTAATTGTATCCGCTTCCCCTGCCATTCCCAACTTATCCGCTACCAAGGCGACTAACTCGGCATCGATGTTCTCCAAATGCCCGAGCATGCGGCGGCGAATCTTGACCTCAGTACACTTTCCGAGCTCAAAGGCGAAGCCGCCGGCGACATGTTGTTGCTCTGACTCGGTCAGCGATCGATAAAACAGACTCGCTTGAGAATAATGATCCGCAAAACTCTCAGGGCGTTGCCGTAACTTAGGACCGTTGCTTTGGATGGGAATGGATTGAAAGCCACTCTCACCCGCTTCCCGTGGTGCGTTCATGTCCAACGAATTTGGCTCGTAGGATGTCCGTGACGGATCCACGCGCATTCTCATGTGGCCGTCGCGCTGCAAGTTCTGCCACGGCCCTTTGGGGGCGTTGATAGGAATTTCCTGAAAGTTCGGACTTCCTAGCCGAGAGAGCTGAGTATCTAAGTAAGAGAATAGCCGCCCTTGGAGGAGTGGATCCTCACTGAAGTCGATTCCCGGGACCAAGTTTGCAGGACAGAACGCGACCTGTTCTGTTTCCGCGAAGAAATTGGCCGGCATCCGGTTCAGAATCATCTTGCCGAGAGGGCGTAGCGGCACGACTTCTTCCGGAATGATCTTAGTCGCATCAAGAATATCGAAGTCCAGCTCAGCGGCCTCGCCTTCGTCGACAACCTGAACCGACAACTCGTACTCGACGAAATCTCCCGCCTGAATCGCGTTCCACAAATCGCGGCGATGGAAATCGGGATCGGCGCCCGATATGACCACAGCTTCATCCCAGATCAGCGAGAACGTGCCCAGCTTCGGTCGCCAGTGAAACTTCACCAGCTTGGAATCTCCTTCAGCGTTGACCATGCGGAAGGTATTGACGCCAAACCCCTGCATCATTCGATACGATCGCGGGAGGGCTCGATCCGACATTACCCAGGTAAGCATGTGCATTGATTCAGGGGTGAGCGACACAAAGTCCAAAAACGTATCATGTGCCGATTGCGCTTGCGGAAACGCTCGGTCTGGCTCCGGCTTCACGGCGTGAATCAAGTCGGGAAACTTAATCGCGTCCTGAATAAAGAATACCGGAATGTTATTCCCGACCAAATCGTAATTGCCTTGGCTAGTGTAGAACTTTACCGAGAATCCTCTGACGTCCCGAGCGGTATCAAACGAACCTTCCGACCCGGCGACTGTTGAGAAGCGACAAAAAACGGGAGTCTTCACGCTCGCATCGCATAAAAACGCAGCCTTAACCCGGATTCCCCAGATAGCTTCCCGCGATTTGGCATGTGATTTGCGCTACACCCTTGAAAAACAGGCGTGTTCTGCCGATTTGTGCCATGCGGAGAGGGGAACCCAATGGGTGACTGCC
>Ga0163144_10029706_pt1 | contig 10481 bp, 9 predicted proteins | sample OliLak19BULKMAT1_FD_123175 | JGI IMG/M metagenome (GOLD analysis project Ga0163144, IMG submission 123175) | Freshwater microbial mat bacterial communities from Lake Vanda, McMurdo Dry Valleys, Antarctica - Oligotrophic Lake LV.19.BULKMAT1 | ecosystem: Environmental > Aquatic > Freshwater > Lake...
GACCACACTGCCCTGCGCCGTCCGCAGGCGATCGAGCACCCCCGCGGCTTCAATCCGCCGCAGAATGTCCGGGGTGACGAGATAGTCGGGCGTGGTAAAGGCGTTCTCCGCCAGGAAGCGCATTGCAGCCTGCTGGCGTGCCCGGCTGACCGGCTCGAAACGCGCGCCGGTGCCGTACTTCTCCTGGGTGTCGGCTCCGCCGATCACGGCCGCCACATGGTTCATGTAACGCTGCCACTGCTGCACGGCGTTGCTGTACAGCTCTTCCAGTTGGGTATAGTCCTGCCCCGGCCGCTCGGCCACCGGAATCAGCGTCGACATTACCCGCCGCAGGTTCCGCAGCGCCAGGCCAGTGGAGTACACCGGATCCATGTCGCCGACCGCCTCGGTCAGGTTGGCAGGGTCGTTCGGCGCATCGCTGGTGGTCCAACGCAGCCACGGCATGGTGTCCTGCCAGCGCGACCAGCCATCCAGCACCGTCCACTCCTCATCTGGAGTACGGGCGCCTGGAATCGGCTTGTAGGCCCACATCACCGAGTACTTGTCGTACGGTCCGACCTGCGGGATCAGCAGGTCCACGGGAATATTGTCCTCCGGCTGCGCCACATAGTTGAAGCGCGAGTAGTCCATCAGCGTCGAGACATGCCCGCCCATGCGCCGCAGGAAGCTGACGCTCCGGAGGCTGTCGGGATGGTACATGTGACTTGCCTTCATGTTGTGCGGGAACCCGATCGAGTGGCCAATTTCGTGGGTCACCACGTACTCCACCAGCTTGCCCATCAGGGAATCGGGCAGGGTCAACGCCCGGCCGCGGGGGTCGAGCGGGCTGACCTGGATGAAGTACCAGTTGCGCAGCAGATTCATGACATTGTGGTACATGTTCACTTCGCCCTTGATGATCTCCCCGGAGCGGGGATCGACCACCTGGCCCCCGGTGGCGTTCGCCACGGTCGATGGGCGCCAGTAGATAATCGACTTGCCGAGGGTATGGTTGGACCAGTCGGGATCCTGCTCCGGCGTGGGCGCCACCCGCCCCTCGATGGCGTTGGTGAACCCGGCCTCGCGAAACGCGACGTTCCACTTCTCCACCCCGCTCTTGACCCACGGCTTGAGCCAGTCGGGGGTGGCCGCATCGATCCAATACACGATCGGCTCCACCGGATCGGAAAGCGCCGCACCCGGAATCCGCTTCTCCAGCCGGAACCGATGGATGAACCGCCGCTCCTCGGCGCGATGTTCCGGGCGGCTGTAGTCGATGGTGGTAGAGGAGATGACTCCGACCCGACGATCCGAAAGCCGCATCATCATCGGGGTGTCGGGCAGGCGATACATGCTCCAGTGGATCCGGGCAGTGACACTGGTGGGCTGCACCGTCGGCGGAGCGTTCGGGGCGCGAATCATCCCGGTCTGGGTGGCCTCCACATCCACCGTGCGGGCGGTGGGCACCACCCGGTCAATCCAGCTGCGGTCCCGTTGGACCGAGGTCAGGCTGGCAAAATCGGCGTTGGCGGTCAGGAACAGCGAGGTGACATCGACGACCGCGGCACTGTCGGGTCCGTAGGCCTCGACCGCCAACCGGGCCAGCACCGCGCCGCGCGTCATCCCGTCGGTGGCCCGGGCAATTGCCTGCGACGGATCGGAGCGGACGCCGTAGTCCCGGCTGCGGACCACCACGAAGTGCCCATCCCGCTCCCAGACCAGCACCTTGGTCCCGCCGCCGCCCACAAAACCGCCGGCCTGCTGGGAGGTCTCCGCCACCCGGGCAATGAATAGCATCTCGTGGCCCAACTGGGCCGCCGGAATCTCGAAGAACAGCTTGTCGTCCACCTGGTGGGTGGAGAACAGGCCCCGCCGAGTCCGCGCCTTGTCAGTCACCACCTGGGCGTAGGGCTTTGGCCCCGTCCGCGATGGTGTGGCGCCGGCAGCCGGCCGAGCCGTGGAGTCCTGGGCGGCTGGGCGTACCGCGGAAGTGGCACCAGCGCTGCGCGTCGAACACGCGCTGGTCAGCACCAGCAGGAACGGCAGGGCGATGCCCGCACAGGTACGGAGTTGCATCGGGGGGCTCCACGGGAGGTGAGTTGGGTATCGGCGACCTGACGGCCGGGCAACATTCCAACTTGCACCCGAACGCAAGAGAGGGCAACCGAGATCGGTTGCCCCCGCCCGCGCCAGTGGCGGCCTATCGCTGTGAATCCAACAGCCGGGCCTGCGGCCAGAACGCGGCGACGGCAAACCAGAAATAGGCACCGTGGTCAATCGGCTCGAGCCGGCGCCCCGTCAGCGGACCGGAAATCCCGTGGCCCAGCGCCGACCAGGTCGTCCCGGTTTGGGTATCCCGGAAGGTGGCGTCTCCGTGCGGGCGGAAGGTCAGTACGCGCCCGTCCACGCTGGAGCGATGGGCCACTGCCGAGCCGACCTCCCTGCCCTCCGCGATGATTTCGGTATCCATGCTGCTCGCGGTGCCCTCGATCCACCACACAATGAGGTCCTTGGCGCCGATTCGGGTGGCAACGACCCGATCGCGACGGAGTCGCTCGAATGGGATTACCAACTGCTCCGGGCCCTCCTTCACCACAACCACCCTGGCCATCGCCGGGAAGCGAGTATCTGGGCGTCGTCCGAACAGGCTCGCCAGGGGCGATGCCCCCTCCGCGTCGTACCGGAGATAGGGATTCCGCCCATAGGGCCGCTCGTGCCCGGTGGCCCTGGACAGGACCACTCCGCGCGGAAAGTTCCGGCGGAACTCGGCAAAGCTCACCAGGGTGGAAGGGAACCGGCTCAGTTGTCCGCCGGCATGCACGCCGACCAGCCCCTCCCCGGTGGCCTGCTGCCACCAGCTCTCAGTTCCCCGGTCGTACATGACGAGGTCTGAAAGCCGCACCCGGCCGGTGGTGCCAAAGGTGGTGGTATCGGCACCGGGCAGAATGATCCGTGAGAACACGATGGCCGTGTTGCAGAGTGGGCAATAGGTCACCGCGATCGGCATCCCCGCAATCACGTCGTTGACGATCTCGTGCCAGACCAGGATTTGCAGGGGGTAGGCTCGTGCCACTCCCCCGTGTTCCACCACGATGACCGGCTCGCGGGACCCCAGCCATCGCGCTGCGCTGGCGACCGGCTCGAACTCGGGCCGGTCCACCGGGGGAATGCCATCCTTGGGTGGCCCGCCCGGCACGATCTCCTCGAGCGGAACGGTGTGGCGCGAGAAGTCGGTCCGCCAGCCAGGCATCGACTGGGCGGCGATTGCCGGGGCCGCGCCCAGGGCCAGGCTCAGCACGAGCATATGGCGCAATGAGTTGACACCGGTCGATGGCCGAGCCTGCGCGGGCGACATGAATGCCGTCAGTTGTGCTGGCCGTGGTGAACTTCAGGCGACGACGACCGCAGTTCTGCCAGGGCCGCCCGGCGCACCTCGCCCAATTGGGCGGCCGTCAGTTCGCCAATCCATCGCGCCGCAATCCGCAGATCACGATCGATCAACATGGTGACCGGCAGTCCGGGCAGGCCGTACTGCCGCCGCAAGTCTCCGCCCCCGAGTCCCGTCGCCATGTCCAGCCCCACCTCTGCCAGGAACGCACCCGCACGTCCCGGACTGTCGTCATCATTGAGTCCAACCAAGTGGAGGCCGTGCGGTTCGAGTTCACGGGCCAGCGCGTCCAGCGCCGGCATCTCGCGCCGGCAGGGTGCGCACCATGAGGCCCAGAAGTTGACCAGCGTCACCTGGCCCCGCAGGTCGGCCAGCCGCAGCCTCCGATCGTCTCCGCTGGGCAGATCGAACTCCCGGAACGGCTCACGACTGTCGGGGGGCAGTGTCGCGGCAAGCCGCGCGGGGTCCACCAAGTAGACCCGGCCCTGCCGGTCCGCCGCCAGGGTGGGCAGGGCCGTTGGCAGGTGACCGGTCCTCAGGAGTTCACCGGTGGCCGGGTCGAACTCGTCCAGGCGGGTCTCGGTCATCGTGAATCCCGGGGTGCTGAGCAGGTACAGGTGCCGGTTCGGCCCCACAACGAGCCCAAGGTTGACCGGATGGTAATCAATCACCGCCCGGCCTTCCTGCAATTCAAACGCCGGCTCCTCGGTACTCTGGGGAAGCCCCCGACTCGCAATCCACAGGGTGTCGCCCTCGTGTGACATCGCCACGAGTTCGTCGCGAATGAACGGAGCGAAGAACAATCGATCGCCGAGGACCGCGAGATGACCCGCATTGGCCAGATCGGCCAGAAGGGCATGGGAGGGAATGCGCGCCTGCCCGAGGGAATCAGCTTGGCCGGAGGCCGGCCGCCCCACGACCACCGGTGCGCCTGGCGCGGGCAGGCTCCACACGAAACGGCCCGAAGACCGGACAAACCACGGTTGTCCAACGGCGGGATCGGTCGCCACCGCCGGGTAATGGAACGGACCAGTTGCCTCCGCAACGATCCGGCCTGCGCGGTCGATCTCCAGCACTTGGCCGGCATCGTCGGTGGCCCAAAGCCCGCCCCCGGGCGCCACCGCGATGGTCAGCAGGCCGCGACCCCCCAGCGCGACGGGCAGGGCGGAAGGCTGCATTCGATCCGAGACGCGCAGCAACTCTCCCCCGCTGCCGGTTACGAAGCCACCACCATCGCCCGACGCCGCCACGACCCGCCCCTCCAACCAGAGCAGTTGGGCGCGGGCCCCGCCAGGATACGGCCGGAAGAGAATCCGCTCCGGACCTTCGTGCGCCAAGCGAACAACGATCTGGCCCCGCTGGGTAATCGCCGGGGGTTGGGCGTCAGGATTGGGCGTTCCGGCCCGCTGGCGATCCCAGGACAGGCCCAGGCCCAGTCCAAGGGCCGCTGCCCCGAGGACCGCACCGACGGCAAGGCCCGGGCGGCGACTTGCCCGGACCTCTGCACGACGGGACGTACTCATGACTTGGTGACTGTCGCGATCTGGAGCGCCAGGGCTCCGCCGGCCTGGAACGCCTTGCCGGTCACGGTGACCCGCTGCTCGGCAAACTCCCGGAGCTTGCTGTTCTGGGACTCGCCCGGCATGGCGGCAGTCGTCGGGATGTACAACGTCCCGTCATCGGTCAGGATGGCGAGCGGGATGCCCTTGTCAGCGCACACCTGGGCGCACATCCGATGGGCATCGCCGGTCAGCCCCTGACCAAACTTGCACGACACATCGATGACGGTGCCCTGCACCCGCACCTGCCGTCCCTCGGGCGCTTGCATCTGTTGGGCCTGCAGAGTGCCGGCGGTGAGGAGCAGTCCGACGGTGATTCCGAGTTGTTTGAGCAACATGTGACCTCCAGGGGTCCGAGAGAGAGAGCGGGGCCAAACTCCACCCGCTGCAGTGAGGTACTCCCCCGGAACCCGAAAGGTTCCCAACCCCTGGAACTGCCGGGAACCTTCGGGAACGTTCTGGCCTACTAGGGGCATGGTGAATGCGCCCGTGACTGCAGCCGAGCACGCCCATTTCCGGGCGGAAGCCCTGCCGTGGCTCGACGAAATCGCGCGGTACGCGATGTGGCTCACAGGGAATGCGGCTGACGCGGACGACCTGACCCAGGAGACCTTCCTGCGCGCCTTTCGCGGCTGGCGCACCTTCCGGGCGGGTGAAAGCTGCCGACCGTGGCTGGTCACCATCTGCCGCAACATCTTTCTCCGTCACCGGAGACGCGAGCAGCGAGTCGTCACGGTGGAAGACCCCGAGCTCGAAGCCCTCGCCGCCGCATCGCTTCACCGCTCGGCACGGGAGCAGGGAGCGCAGGATCTCTTTACCATGGTGGATTTCGGAGACGCCGTCGCGGAGGCTCTGCGGGAGCTTCCCGAGGCCTTCCGGGAAGCGTTGGTCCTGGTGGACATCCAGGACTTATCGTACGCCGATGCCGCGGCCGCGCTGGACATTCCGCTCGGTACGCTGCGGTCTAGGCTATTCCGGGCCCGGCGCCAGCTCCAGGAGGATTTGATGGCGTTCGCCAAGGATGCCGGGTATTCCGTGACCGCCAGCGTGCCAGGCGAACGCAAAGGGGGGACGCGTGCAGGCTGAACGGATCGACTGCGATGTGGTGATGCGACAGCTCTGGGACTATCTCGACGGGGAACTCACGGCCACGCGGATGGCGGCCATCGCCGCGCATCTCAAGGTCTGTGACCGGTGCCTCCCACAGTACAATTTCGAGCGGTCGTTCCTGGACCTGCTGACCCGGCTGCGGAAGCCGGGTCCCGCACCGGAGGGCCTGCGATTACGGATCATGACCGCCCTGGTCAATGCAGGGCTGCGCCCCGTGGCGTGACGGAGCCGGACCGTGCGGCCGGACGGGGGTACCCGCGTAGGCGTCTGGCCGTCAGGGGAGGGGAGGAGCGGCCATCTTCAAGGGAGGTCGAACCGCGTGTCGGAGATTCAGTTGATCACCGCAGCGAGCCCGGCACGAGGAGGTGGAATCCCACGCTCAGCGCCCGTGCTCCTCCCGATAGGCGGCCGGGGTGATGCCGAGTTGGCGCCGGAAGACATTGGTAAAGTGGCTCTGGTCATAGAATCCGGCCGCCAGCGCAATCGTGCTGAGGGGGTCGTCGGTTTCGAGCAGTTCCCGGGCGGCGTGGTCCACCCGCAGCATCCGGATTCGTTCCCCGACGGTGCAGCGATACTGCCGCCGGTACGCCCGAGCCAGGGTGGCCGGGTCGATCCTGATCGTCCTGGCGATGGCGCCCACCGAGGTGGGGGTCCGGAACTGGGCCCGGACCAGTTCCTCCGCCTCGAGCAACCACTTCGGCGGATGCCGGGTCGCAGCCATCACCCGTCCCCTGGCCAGTTCGGCCACCAGTTCCAGGGCCAGCCCCTCAACCGCAACCGGTCCGGCAGCATCCGGGGTGGTCAGCTCGGCGGCCAGTCGTCGGGCCAGCGCCCCTCCCCGCCCACCCGCCCGGTGATATCGCTCGTCCAGGGCACGGTAGACGGCGGGCAGATCCGCATATCGGGAACGGTCGACATCGATCCGGAGCCCGCGGGTTTCCGCCCGGCCGAACCGGTTGGAGTGCGGCTCCCCGGCCGGGGTCAGCTTGAGGATGTCTGGCGGGCACTCGGCTACCCGCCCGGCGGTCGATTCCGAAAAGCCACCAGCCAGGACAAAGCAGATGGTCGGGTCATCATGGCGGTGCTTCGGCAGCGCCGAACCGGCCGGATGGTGCCCCAGCGTTATCACGAATCCCGGCACTTCCACCGCGCAGGCCGGAAACCGGCTCAATCGCTGTGGGGATCGTTTCAGGTCCATCGTTCCCTCGGGTTCCCCCGGCGGCCTCCGCCAGGCTCTGGAATCACTCCGGTCCAACGCATGCAGGACCCTCCAAGACCTCCCGTCCCCAGCACCTTAGGCTACCCTCAGCCAACTGCGGACCGCAACCGGGTGCCTCTCTGGTACCCACTTCTGAACCGGAGCACAATAAATGTCCCACCTCAACATTCGAATCATTCCCCTCCTGGCGGCCACGGCGCTCGCTGGCACGATGGCGTGCGGCGGCGATGCGACGGGACCCGACCCGGATGGGGCCACCCAGATCACCCTGACGGGCAGCCTGACCTTCAGTCCAGCCGACGTGACCATTGACCCGGGGACGACCGTGCGCTGGGTCAACGGCACATCGATCTTCCACACCGTTACCCCCGTCAACCTGCAGCAGCAGGGAATCTGGGCCCGCACCACCACGTCGAACTCGGGAACCGTCCTGAGCCACACCTTCACTGTCTCGGGCCAGGTCTACAACTATTTCTGTGAAGTCCATGCCGGGATGACCGGAATCATCAGGGTGCGCTAGCCGTCCCACGCTCGACGGAGGATGCCAATGTTCTCTCCCCTAAGGTTGATGCTGCTGCTGTTGGTTGCCGGCTGCCCCGCGGCCAGCGACCCCGGTTCAGGGCCGGATGTCCCGGCGCCGCCGCCACCCCCGCCACCGCCACCACCACCACCACCACCACCGCCACCACCGCCACCCGGCGGCAGCAACGCAAACGTCTCAATGGCCAGCACGACAGATCAGTACGGCACGGCGGTGTTCAGCTACCAACCGACCGACGTCACGATCCAGCGCACCGGCACCGTGACATGGACCAACGCTACCGGCGTCGGGCATAGCGTCACCTTCACGGCCGTCAATGGAGCGCCGGCCGAGATTCCGGTTCCCGCCACCGGGCCCAATGCGCGCCCCTTCAACGTGGCGGGTGAGTTCCTCTACCACTGCACCGTTCACGGGAACATGACCGGCCGGGTCGTGGTGCAATGAGCTGCCGCTGGCGCTGGGTGGTGGCTGCCATTGTTGCCCTGCCAACCAGTCCCTCCGCACAGACCGTGGCCGGCCGCACTCCCAACACTCGGCCGGCCTGGACCCTCGGCGCGGGCGCCGTCGCCCTGCGCATCGGCCATCGATTCGAGTTCCTGGCGGGCGGTGACGAGCTGCTCAACATCCCGACCCTGAGCCTCGGGGTGGGAATGGGACGTCGACTCACCGCCGGACTCGACTTCACCTCCAACAGCGAGATTGTCCCCGACCGGCTGGGCGGCAACGAGACCCAATTCTTCGTCGGGTTCAACGCCCTTCGTGCGCCCCGCGCAGCCGCGGACCTTACGGGCGCGTATAATACCTTGGCCCGGAGCTTCGATGCGGCACTGACGGGCGTCCTCAGCCTGGGCACAGTCTCCCTGCTCGGCGAGGCGCGGGGATTCCAGGACGCAGCGGGAAGCGGGGAGGCCGGGGCATCCCTCACCGCCGGCGGGGTGGTGTCACTGACTCCACGCCTGGAACTGGTGGGCGATCTGGGCGGCCACCTGGTGCCGGAGGGGGGGCAAACGGTATGGAGCGCGGGGGTGAATGTGATCATTCCTGGATCACCCCACACCTTTTCCCTGCACGCCACCAACGGGGGCGCCACCACCCTCCAGGGTGCGGCACATCGCCAGGTGCTTGGTCTCGGATCGGTCCGGATTGGATTCGTGTTCACCATCCCGCTCGGCTCGGCCCGGCAATGGGCCAGCATCTTTCGGCGCAATCTCGACGCCGTGCCAGCGGCCCCGGCTGGAGCCGATGCGATCATCGACGTGCGCCAGATTGCACTGCACCCGATCGAGCTTCGGATCGCCGCGGGTCAGGCGGTGGCCTGGCTCAACCATGATCCACTGGTTCACACCATCACTGCCGATGACCGCAGTTGGGAGAGCGGCAACCTACGGCCCGGCGCCAGCTTCCTACGCCGCTTTGACCGACCCGGCCGATACCCCTACCACTGCGAGCCCCATCCCCAGATGCGAGGGGTGATCATTGTCGAGTAGCCCGGTGGGCCACCCTAGCCGGCACCCCGCAAGCGCAGGCTGTTCGCCACCACGCTGACCGAACTGAACGCCATGGCACCACTGGCCAGGATCGGGCTCAGCAGCAGTCCAAACGCAGGGAAGAGCACCCCCGCCGCGATGGGGATGCCGATCGAGTTGTAGAGGAAGGCCCAGAACAGGTTTTGCTTCATGACCCGCATGGTACGCCGAGACAGACGGATCGCCTCGGCGGCGCTGCGGAGATCGCCCCGCATGAGCACCACGTCCGCAGCCTCCGCGGCAATATCGGTTCCGCCTCCCATCGCCATGCCGATATCCGCCTGGGCCAAGGCCGGTGCGTCGTTGATACCGTCCCCCACCATCGCCACCACCCGACCGAGCGCCTGCAGTCGCTGAATCTCGGCAACCTTCCCCTCAGGCAGCACACCCGCCACGACACGGTCGATCCCGGCCTCCCGGGCAATGGCCTGAGCGGTGCTTTCGTGATCGCCGGTCAGCATGACGACCTCGAGCCCCATGGCGTGAAGGCCAGCGATCGCCTCGGCTGAACTGGCGCGGATCGGATCGGCCACGGCAAGAACCCCCTCCAGGACCCCGTCGACCACCAGGTACATCGCCGTCTTGCCCTCGGCGGCCAGTCGTTCGGCAACGCTGGTCAACGGCCCAGAGTCGATGCCATGGTCACTCAGCAACGCGGCATTCCCGGCAGCGACCGCACGGTCTGCGACGACACCCATCGCACCCCGACCGGTGAGAGACTCGAAGGCCTCGACGCCGGCCAAGGTGATGCCTTGCCCCTGCGCGTGGGCCACGATCGCAGCAGCCAGAGGATGCTCGCTCGCCGATTCGAGCGAGGCGACCAGCCGCAGCAGTTCCGTGTCGGGCAGGTCGTCATCGCCAAGCCCAGGTCGCCGGGCCAGGTCCGTGACCATCGGCCGACCCTCGGTGACCGTTCCGGTCTTGTCGAGGACCACCGTTGAGACATCGCCGGCTCGCTGCAGCGCTTCCCCGCCCTTGATCAGGACCCCCAGCGTAGCTCCGCGCCCCGTTGCGACCATGACCGCGGTCGGAACGGCGAGGCCCATGGCGCAGGGGCAGGCAATGATCAGCACGGTGACGGCGGCGGCGAGCCCGCGCACCACCGGGGCCCCATCCGCCAGGATGAACCACGCCACGAACGTCACCACGGCGAGCTGGA
>Ga0163144_10029709_pt1 | contig 10480 bp, 9 predicted proteins | sample OliLak19BULKMAT1_FD_123175 | JGI IMG/M metagenome (GOLD analysis project Ga0163144, IMG submission 123175) | Freshwater microbial mat bacterial communities from Lake Vanda, McMurdo Dry Valleys, Antarctica - Oligotrophic Lake LV.19.BULKMAT1 | ecosystem: Environmental > Aquatic > Freshwater > Lake...
CGGACTTGGCGGGGACGCCTCTCGATCAACGGAGTCTGTGCTAGCGCGGTGGGAATAGATAGCGGCGCCCCTCGTCAGCGGCCCGCGCGATCGCTTCCCAGCGGGATGCCCGCGTAGAGCACCCAACCCACCGAGGATCAGGAGTCCTCCGCCGCGATTGCACAGGAGCACCCCGACGAAGAGCAGGACCGACAGGCCGGCAAGTCGCGAGCAGAGCGCGTGCAGCTCAAAGCTGATCCAGTACAAGGCGCGCAAGGAGGACTTCGATCGCTTCTGCGGCCGCGCGTGAGACTTCGGTGTCATCGCCGAGGGCGGTCAGGCTCGAACGGACGACGAAGACGTCGCTGCCGTGCTTCACCCATAGATGACGGTACTGATTCGTTCGAAAGGCCCGGTCGCCCAAGCCTTCGATAGCGACGACCCCGTTCGTGCCCGGCGCCACCTCGACGGCACGCATCTCGGTGTCGCCTGCGAAGAACTGCACGTCTACCCACGGGTCGACGGACCCAGGAAACTGGATAAGCGGCGTGACCTTCCAGCGGCATTCGGCACCACCGTAGGGGACCGCCTCGATCGCCGGGGTGCCGATCGCCTCGCCGATCTGGGCGACGTTGACAAGCGCGCACGCATCGATCGCGCCGGACGCGTCGCGTTTGAGCCCCCCGACGCCAACCGGGCTCGGCGGGCCGGACGTGATCGACCCGGACCCTCCGCCCGGTGCGGAGCCGGCGGCACAGCCGCCGAGCGCGACCCCGAGCACCACGAGGATCGCAAGTGCGCCCGAACTACGAGAGATGGTGTCGAACCGCATGGAAGGACTCCTGTTCATGGGTCGGTGGATGGGCTGGACGTGGTGGGTCCGGGCTCGGCTGGGGTGGGCAGAGCGCAGCGGCGCCGCTCAGCAGTCCGACGGTTTTCCGGGATCGAGTGGCACCGGCTCGCCGGCCCGTTCCAGTTGGTAGGTCGCATCGACCCGGGGACTCCCGTCCTCGCTCGCGTCGAGTCGTGTCACGGTGATCGTCCGGCTGACCGCGTTCAACTGAAGCAACGGGTAGTAGAAGAGCGTGTGCGTTTGGCCGAAGACGGTGTCCTCATAGGGACCGATCGTCGGCTGCGCGCGGCCATCAGCATCGAAGGTCCACGAGAACGGGATCGTCCGGTCGAGGGGCGGGTCTGATGTTGTGGCGGGGTCGTGGGTCACGTGCAGCGTGGCTTGCCATGGACCCGAGAGGCTGCCGCAGGTTTGGGCGTCGACGAGGACGTGGGATGGGCCGCCGGAGTAGCTGGCCGGGCTGTCCAAGCGATAGGTCGCGCCGTCACCCTCGGGCTTAGGGCCGCAGTACTCCTCCAGGGAGATACCGCGGACCTCGGCTGTCGCCCCGAACTCCATGCCGGTGACCGCGAGCTTCGCCTCGGGGTTGAGCGCCGGCAGTGGCGGACGTCCCGCACCGGGCGTGCCTGTGGGGCATGCACATGCGTCCGAGCCGCCTTCGCGGGTGCAATAGGCCTGGTTCTGGACGTTCTTGACGTCCTGGACACCGTCATGGATCCGTAGGTGGGTGCTCGCGAAATTTGTGATGTCCGCGCTCGTTGACAGGTCCGCGATCGATGTGGCGTATAAGGTCGCCACCATCTCCTGATGCTCGCCGTTCGCCACCTCGATCGAGCTGGCCTCGGCCGTGTCGGTCGGGATGCCGGGGCCGACGATGTCCCACTCCGGCCCACGCGAGGCGTCCCGGAAGAAGCCGGCGGCCCACTGGTCGATGAACGACTGCCGGCGACCGGTCGCTGCGTAGAAGGAATCCAGGCCATCGACGCCAAGCAGCATCCCGTCGATCACGTCCCAGGCCGAGGGCAGGTCCTGATCCACCTGTGACAGGAACCCGATGGCGGAGGTGGTCCGGAGAAACAGACTCGTGCCCGGTTCCGTCAGGTAGCTGCCCCAGACCTCGGCCAGGTGCTCGCCACCCGCGGCCCCGAACAGCTCGGAGGCGACCGTCCCGGCGGCCCAGGCCGCGGTGCCGCCGAGCACCCAGCTGCGGACGTTCCGGGCCCGGAATGATGCAAGCGACTCGTCCGGGTCGGCCGTCGTCGAGAAGCACAGGAACGTGTTGAAGGCCATCAGGTAGCCGAGGTCGTCACCCAGCCCACCGACGATATCGGCATTAAGGAAGATCGAGCATGAGGCGGGCAACCCGATCCGGGCGCTCTTCGCATCGTAGACGCGCGTCAAAGACGGGCCGGCCAGCGTCCCGGTCGGGACCAGACAAACGGCCAGATTCGGCAGCGACGCGCGGCCAAGGTGGCCGGCGATCGACCCAGCTGCTTCCGTCATCATGTCGAGAAACGGAAGGACGGCCACTGGCACGTCGGTGTCAAGCTCTTCAGGACCGAAGAGACCACATTCTTTTTCGGCCGCTGCGGTCATCGGACGGAACGCCGCCAGCGTGATGCCCGCGCCGGAAGTGGCGGGCTCGTTCTCCGAAAACGGATCGCTCATGCCAGAGAGCGCCTGCTCGATGGAGGTCTGTTGTGACTCGGGCAACTGGTCCCAGACCTGCAACACCCAGGCGACGGCGGCATCGGCGTCGGGCCACCGGTTCGGCCCCTCTGGTGGCGTCACTCCGGGGATGGGCGCGACGGCGAGGGAGAAGGCCTGGACTGCCATCTCGGGGCTGACGTCGCCCTCCGGGCCAAGCATCGCGATGACCTGGTCGAAGGCATCGACCGACGGCGTGGTGGCGCCGGTCGCCTGCGGACCACTCGCGGCCGGGAGCGAACCGTTCGGCGAGGTGACGGTACACGCCCCCGTCACGACGATGAGAAGCAGCACCACGGCCAGGCGGACCGGTCTGAGCAGCCCGTGGTCCGACATCATCGAAGACCTCCTGTCCATGGTGTCGTCCGCCGGATTCCTCTGGCCGGGACGACGATCGCGACGCCCTCGGAAATCCGGTCGAACGGCTGGTCCGCGCGTTGGCCGACCGCGATGACATCCTCGGGCGACACAGCACCGAAGAGCGAATAGACGGTCTCATCGAGCGGGACCAGCAGCGACCCCATCAGCGTCACGGGGCGACCTTCCGCCGACAGCTCGTCGGCTGCGGTCTTGCTGGCCTCGGATTCTCTACGGGCGGCGGCGGGCGAGGTGCCAGCTCGATAACGTTCCGCGAGAAACGTCCGCAGCGGACGGTCCGGATGCCCGGACGGGTCGGGAGTCATGTCGCGAGCATGCATGACGAAAACCCGCCGAGTGTCGGGTGATTCCCTACAACTCGCCATCTCTCGAAGGTGTGCCTCGGCTCGGGTCGGCGAGCCGCTGGCCGAGTTCGGCGCGGGATCGGATCCCGAGCTTGACGTAGGCGCGCGCGACATGGGCCTCGACGGTCTTGGGGCTGATCACGAGACGCTCGGCGACGGCGCGATTGGTCAGGCCCGTCGCGATGAGCTCGACCACCCTCGACTCGGCTGGCGTGAGAGCGTCCCCGGAATCGCGGCGTCGCCCCAGGCGGGCTGCCTCGCTGCGCGCCTGCGCTGCCCACGCTGGAGCAGGCAGTCCGTCGAAGATCGCAATCGCCCGATCGAGGTGCTCGCCCGCGAGACGACGACGTCCGAGGCGACGCTCCAGCCGGCCGAGCAGCAGGAGTGATCTCCCGGTCGAGTACGACCCAGGCGACGGCGCGCCCGAGTCTGGATGGCCTGTTCCGGTGTTCGTACGAACGTCGCCTGTCTCCCGATCGAGTAACGCGACGGCTCCTTCGATGTCGCCCGCTGCTGCCTGAACGAGTGCCCGCGCCCTGGGCAGATCAGCCGCGATCCAGGCTCGCGGCAGGCGTTCGTGTCGACGCTCGAGCTTCCGCAGGATCGCCGCGGCCAGTTCCGACTCACCAACCTCCAGGAGACTCTCGACGTGATCTGCCTCGAACCGGTACCGAAGCGGCTCCTGGATTCCGCTTCCATCGAGCGTCTCGACGACGCGGTCGAAGGCAGCCACCGCGGCAGCGTGCTCGCCGAGTGCCAGCCGAGCCGTCCCGACGACCTGCAGGTACATCGCCTCGAGCTCCGGATCCGCGCCCTGGCACGCCGAAGCGGCTTCATCGGCCCGAGCGACCGCGATCTCGAGCGCACCCACGTGAACGTCGACGAGCGCCCGCATGCGGTGGGACGCGTTTGGCGCGATCTGACCCATCTGCTCAGCGGCCTCGATGCTGCGGTCTGCGGCCGCATCCGCAGCCGCCCACCGCCCGTCGTACAGCTCGAGTTCGGCCAGATGCGCCTCGAGATCAGCGTCCGAGGATGCGTCCCCGGAGTCACGAGCCCACTGGAGGTGTCGTTCGAGCCTCGTCCGCGCCCTGTCGTGCGCGCCGGTATGACTCCACCACAGGGCGGGGATCGTGCTCACTTCCCAGGTTGGCATCTCCGGCTCGAGCCTGAGCGCGCGCTCGAACATGCGCAGGTCCGGCTTCGTGCCCGCCCGGACGTCGTTGTAGAACAGGCCGAACAGCGCGAATGCCAGCGCAGATGGATCTACGGTCGGGTCGATCAATTCAACCGCGCGGCGGGCGTGCGTACGCGACGCCTCGACATCGCCCAGGAAGAGGGCGAGCCGACTGTGGATGCGACCGCTGAGCGTTGGGCCCCCGGCGGCCTCGATGAGGGCCTCCTCAAGCCATCCCGTCGCCCGTCCGGGATCCAGATACCAGTACGCCGTCCCCAGCAGGAGCAACGCCTGGGCACGCATCGCACCGGGGTTCATCCAGGCAAGCGCTCCTTCGAGCAGCTTCTGGCAGCCGACCGTGTCTCCCGCCTCGAGGCGGGCCTCAGCCTCGTGGACGACGCGACGTGCGCGGCCGGCCTCGTCGGCGGCCGGGGTGAGCTCGGTGGCACGTGCCAGCAGCTCGGCTCCAAGCTCGGGGGCTCCATGTTGCGTGGTCTCGTGGGCGGCGGCTTCCAGCTGGTCGGCGAGATGAGCATCAGGGTCCGTGGCCGCCCGACCGAGGTGATAGGCACGCTCTTCGTCATTTGTCGCCACGTCGGCGAGCCTTGCGTGGACGCCTCGGAGGGTCGCGCTCGTAACGCCAGCCAGGAGCACGGAGGCAAACAGGGGGTGAGCAAATTCCACCTCATCGCCGTCGATGGCGATGATGCCCGCGGTCTCTGCGGCCTTCAGTGCGGCTCGGGCCGCAGCACCCTTGACCGAGGCGCGTTCGATGCTCCCGATCCTTGGATGGGAGAGGGCCGCGGCGAGCAGAATTGCGGCTCGGGTGGCGGAGGTCAGCCGCGCCAGCCTCGCATCGAGCAGGTCTCGCAGCCGCTCCGGCACCGGCAGCTCCTCGCCCGGCCTCGGTTCGGTCGCGCCCGTTTCGAGGAGCGCGCGGGCGATCTCGATGGCTGTCATCGGGTTGCCACGGGACACGTGCTCGATGCGGGCAACGACCGGTCGAGCAAAACGATGCCCGGTCCGGGCCGCGATCAGCCGGTGCAGCGCACCGAAGCTCATTGGACCCAATAGCACCCCCTGCGCTCGGTCGCCCATGCTCATCCGGGCGTCATCGAAGACCGAGTCGGCCTCTCCCGTGCGTCGAGTCAGGAGGACCCGGATCGAGATCCCGCCGAGACGCCGGAGGGCGTACGCGAGCACCCGCGCCGACGGGGGATCCAGCCATTGCGTGTCATCGACTGCGATCAGGGTCGGCTGGTCCTCGCCCAGCCGCCGAAGGACGCTCGTCAGTGCGGCCGCAACCGCGCCGGGATCTACGGGCTGTTCGACTGGCTGCCGGAGGAGGGCGGCATCGAGGGCGTGGCGCTGTGGGCTCGGCAGGTGATCGAACGCCGCACTCGCGAGATCGCCGATGAGATCGCGCAACGCAACGAATGACAAACCCTGCTCGGCGACGGCGGGCGCGGACTGCAACACGGTCATGCCAGCGTCGCGGCCATCGCGGATCGCCACCTTCCAGAGTGTCGACTTGCCGATCCCCGCCTCTCCTTCAATCAGGAGGGCCGTGGCGCCCGCCGGACGTGGCACGTGCCTCAGGAAGCCGCCGATGGTCTCAAGCTCGAGCGCACGGCCGACGATGTCAGGCCCTGCTGGCGAAATTGCGCGATGGACGGTGACCACGGCGCAACGTTAGAGCTTTGACACTAGCGTGCGCATTCGGCTACAAGATGTCGCGGCCGTAGCGCCCGGACCCCCGATCATCAACGCTACCGGCGCAGTTACACCACGAGCTGGGACTTGACCTCTTTCGCTGGGGCCAGGGCTGGGCCAGAACAGTGCCCCTGATGGCTCGCTCCACCTCAAGCCAATACCCAGGGAAGAGGCGCGGTGCCGCAAGAGCACGCCATGAGTACGTGGTGTCGAACCTGGCCGAGTGGTGGAGCGGGTCATCCACACGGCTTCGCGGCAGCTATCCCGAACCGTCTGACGGTGACAGTTGGGAATGGTCGGGACGAGAGGATCAAGAGGATCAGCCCCGACACCACGTCATCGTGGCTGCTGATATCCGTAATGTACGTCCCACCCACGTCCGACGTGTCTCTGAGACTGGATAGTGGGGCATCCCTGGGAGACAGAGAGGATCAAGGGACGGTGTCGCAAGTCGGCAGGCATTCGCAACGCTTCCGGCGCCGTCGAAAGGTTCGCGTCATTCCAATACCTTCATGATGTGACGCGACCCCCAGAGAGGCGTTACGGAGGCAGACCATGTGCCTGAACTGCGGATGCGGCGAGCCTGAGACTCGCCACAAGGCCACCGACATCACGATGGATGACGTCAGGAAGGCTTCGGCCGGCGGGCCACTGGACAAGACAGTCCAGAACATGCGGGCATCCCTCGAGAAGATGGGGCAGTCCGGCAGCGGCCAGCAGGGCGGCTCCTCGGGGCAGTCCGGCAGCGGCCAGCAGGGCGGCTCCTCGGGGCAGTCCGGCAGCGGCCAGCAGGGCGGCTCCTGACCTAACGTCAGTCCTAAGCGAGCGGCGGACAAATACGTCCGCCGCTCTTTTCGACGTCGTGGTCGCTCCTTCTCGTCGGCCGCCTGACCGGCCACGCTGGGCGGGTGCCTACCCAGAACCCACGCTCGCTGTCGGCCGCTTGAAGGGTCAGCGCGACACTGTCAACCGCGGGGCGAGCATCCACACGAGCTGCGCCGTCGTCGTCGCACCGACCTTGGACCGGGCGTTCGCCAGAACGTCGCCGGCAGCCTTCGGGAGGCCCGCCGCGTGCTGCGACCCGGCGGCACGATCCGACTGCTCGAGCACGCCCGCTCACGGCACCGCGCGGTTCGCCTCCTCCAGGAACGAGCGGCCCCTGCCTGGGCGCGCCTGAGCGGCAGCTGCCGTCTCGACCACGATGTGCGGCGCGCCGTGCGGGACGCCGGGCTCAGCGTGGTTGAGGAGCGAACCCGGGCCGGCGGGCATCCTCGTGGAGATCGTGGCGGCCTAACCGCGGGGCGCCGTTCGTCAGGCGTGTGCGATCGACCAGTTCCTCAAGTCGGGTGACACCCTCAGCGCGATCGCCGCCGCGCACGGGCGACGCTCAAGGCACTCATCGCGCCCGCTCCTTGACTGACCGCCTACCGGTCTCCTGCGATCGATCGCGCCACGACGCCGGCCCAGCGCTCGTACTCGGACGCGAACTCCGCGCCCAGTACGCCCACGTCGACCCTGGGGAGGTCCGCGGCAAGGACGGCCGGCCGCAGGGCGTCGGCCGAACGGCGCCGCTCGATCGCCGCGACGGCGGCCGGGGCGTCGGCGGTGGCTGCGAGGACGGACAGGACGCCGAGGGCGACGCGCCACCGGGAGACCGCGTCCGCGGTCGAGAGGAAGCGGCCTCCGGGTCGCCAGGCGCGCACGGGAGCCTCGGGGGCGAGCCGGACATGGTCGACCCGCCCGATGCGCTCGACCTCTACCAGCCCGGCGAGTGCCAGCGCACCGACCGCGACCGCCACGCCCCGCTTCGCGTAGCGGGTCCGCCGGGCGAGATCGCTGACCGAGATGGGCGGATCGCTGACGAGGAGCGTGGCCAGGATGTCCGCCCGGGCCGACACCCCGAAGGCCGCCCGAAGCCGCCAGGCCAGGCGCGCCGGTGACCGTAGGTCCCGCACCAGCACCCGGTCCCGGACCTCGCCCACCTCGGCGCGCCCCGCCGCGGCGATCGACCAGCGCGGACCGCCCGATGCCGCGACCGTGGCCGCGAACGCCGCAACCTGGGCCGAGCTGTCCATCTCCCCGGCAACCCGAGCCAACCGCACGCTGCTCACGTACTCGCCGTAGCGCACGCACCAGTCGAGTGCGACCCCTCGCGTCCGCGCGTCGATCCCGTCCGAGTTGCGGCTCGTGGCGGCGATGAGTGCCTCGATGTCGACCACGGACGTCTCGGGCGCGCCGTCAAGCTGGCCGCCCAGCGCGATCCACCCTGCGGCGATGCGATCGGCAACGGCCGCCCGAAGGTTATCGGTCGAGGACATCGTCGGCATCGGAGATCCCGAGGTGGACGAGCGCCGCCGCGAGCAGCGAACGGTACCCGGGCGACGGGTCGTGGCGCCGTGACCAGCGTGCCGCGTCGAGCAGGTCCGTCCGTGTCGGCGCGAGCTTCCGCAGATCCTCCAGGTGTCGGTCCTTGGCCGGCCAGCGGTCGGCCGCCGCGTACAGCTTGAAGCCGACGAGGTCGTACGCCCCCGCGAGCCACATCACGAGGCCCGCGCCGAAGTCGCGCCGTTCCAGCCGCGACTCGAAGCCCGCCGGGAGGTCGTGATCGAGCAACGAGCCTGGCCCGAGGTTGACCCAGTCATCCCGCAGGCCGTACGTCGCCGCGACATCGGCGATCGCCACCGCCAGCGGCGCTGGCAGGGCGTCCATCCGCACGACGGAGCCGTCCGGCTCGCGACTACCGAGCAGGTCAACGTCCTTCGTCGGTCGGGTGATGATCCCTCGAAGGAGCAGGTTGCCGCCCCCGATCAGGACGACCTCGTACCGGTGACCACGCGAGGCCAGCAGGACGCCGAGGGCATCGGGCGCGACGCCCAGCGAGGAGCGGTCCATGGCGTCCATGTCAGGATTGTGGCTGTGTCAAGCGCGCATGTCAAGTGCGCGATACGCGCGGATAGTACGCGCGCATGGGGGCAGCCGCCGCGGGACGACGACGTCCCAGCCACGTCACCTGAGACGGACCTCCACCGGCATGTCTGACCCGACGCGTGAACGACGCCTCCCTCCGACCATGCTCCGGGCCGTCCGAATCGCGCCTGTTACTCTTGGCCCGATGCCGCCTCCCACAGTTCGCTTTGACACGTTCCGCGCGCTCCACGAAGCGAGCATCTTCGTGATGCCGAACCCATGGGACATCGGCAGCGCCCGCCTGCTTGCTGGCCTCGGGTTCAAGGCGCTCGCCACGACGAGCGCAGGGTTCGCCTGGACGCTTGGCAAGACTGACAACGGGGTGACGCTCGACGAGGCCCTCGTGCATTTGCGGGCAGTTGCAGCCTCGGTCGATGTCCCGGTCAATGCCGACTTCGAGGGCGGGTTCGCGATCGAGCCGGATGGGGTCGCCGCGAACGTCGGCCGCGCCAGCGAGACGGGGATCGCGGGGCTCTCGATCGAGGATTCGAGCGGGGATCCGTCGGAGCCGCTGTTCGCCTTCGACCTGTCCGTCGCGCGGATTCGGGCTGCCAGGCAGGCGATCGACGACCATGGTGGCCGAGTGCTGCTGACGGGTCGATCGGAGGGGTTCGTCGTCGGTCGGCCCGACCTGGACGACACGATCCGCCGGCTGCAGGCATACGCGGAAGCCGGCGCCGATTGCCTGTACGCCCCGCGCCTCGGCACCCACGATGAGATCGCGGCCGTCGTCACGGCGCTTGCCCCGAAACCGGTCAACGTGCTCGTCGGCAGCGACTTCACGACCGTGGCAGCCCTGGCGGACCTGGGCGTCCGCAGGATCAGCGTCGGCGGGGGACTCGCCCGGGTGGCGTGGGGGCCGTTCCTCCTCGCCGCCACCGAGATCGCCGAGCATGGCACGTTCGAGGGCCTCGCCCGAGGGATCCCGTTCGCGGAGATCGACGGGGCATTCGCCGAGAACGCCGATCCCGAGTCCTGAGCGTTCGGCCTGCGTCTACATGGGCTTCCTCTACTCCCGCAACCGGTTGAACGTCGCAGTCTGTCCACGACTGTGTCAAGGGGAGGTTGGATCGTTCCGGATAGCTGACCCGGCGGCGTACAACTCCGAGGCACGGCCTACCTCGAGGAGCTGCCGGACCTGTGGGCGAAGACATCGGACGCCGGGCGGCACGCGATCGCGGAGGCCGTGTTCGAACGGATCGACGTCCTGGGGGTGACCGACTACACGTTCACGCTGACCGCTCACGCAAAGGCGCGGGGCTGGGACGCGGCCTTCGGGGCCGGCATCGTCCGCGTGAAAGAAGGTCAGTCTGGTCGGGGCGAGAGGAGTCGCACCTCCACGACCGACCTTAGTGTCCCCCC
>Ga0163144_10029710_pt1 | contig 10480 bp, 10 predicted proteins | sample OliLak19BULKMAT1_FD_123175 | JGI IMG/M metagenome (GOLD analysis project Ga0163144, IMG submission 123175) | Freshwater microbial mat bacterial communities from Lake Vanda, McMurdo Dry Valleys, Antarctica - Oligotrophic Lake LV.19.BULKMAT1 | ecosystem: Environmental > Aquatic > Freshwater >...
GGGTGACTGGCTGCGGGATAACCGCTTCGTCTTCCCCGGCTGCGAGACGGAAGTCGCTGCACAGATCATGAGGCTGGCGAAGCAGGCATTGACCAGCAGCCCCGCCAACCTCGTGGAGCTGCATCCGGTTAGGGTCAGCCCAAAATCGAGAAAACCTGCTGCTTCCAAAACACGCAGGCTCGATCTGCTGGCAGTACCGGATGACGTGTCAGAGCCACAGCCCAAACGTCAGCAGCCTGAACAGGTGGATGAAACCGCGCCGCTGCAACTGGCGTTGTTCTGAGGCGGTGCTAATATGCACCCCGATACGCTGGCATTTCTGGATGTCCTGTTCCAACGCTGTGCGCTGCTGCACTCATCTGCGCGTCTAACGTTCACCGTTATTCACCCGATCAGCCAACAGCCCACACCCTCTCGACACATCCCACTGGATAACCGCGCCGTTCTGCTGGATACGCTGCAACGGCTGGCGGATACCAACTAGGTGGGCTGGGGTGCTTATTTCGCAGTAGGACTTCGCAAGCCGGGGCTGTCGCGCTGGAAACGGGGTGGCGCGGCGGAAGTGGTCGCGCTGCCTGCGTTTTATGCCGACATTGATGATTCAACCCCCGCAACGCTCATGAAACTGCGCGGCGCTCGACTGCCACCATCGGTGATTGTTCATTCCGGCGGTGGCTATCACGCTTACTGGCTGCTGGATGAGCCAACCCGCGATCTCAACATGGCGCGACAGGTCTTACAGGGACTTGCCCGAACCTTTGGCGGGGACGGCTTATCTCCCGCACAGTCGCTGCGACTGCCGGGAACGGTGAATCACAAGCCCGAACGCGGCGGCGCGTTGTGTCACCTGGTCGAAAGCTCTGAACGTTGCTACTGCCTGTCCGACTTCGGTCCGTTCATTCCACCAGCGCCCCGTCCACTGACGAAGCAACCCACCCCACGAGTAAACAATCTACCGAACAGCAAAAACCTCAACGTGCAGTTGATTCACGCCATCACTACCGTCCTGTACCGCGACTATGCGGCGCGAGAGCAGCGACGGAGTGACTGGCTGGCAGCCCTGTGTCCCTGCGGTCATACCCGTGACTCGCCGGGCGCTCACTTCTTCTTCCATCCTGCTATCGGCTGTGGGCGCTGTCATGGACGACATGGTACGCTGCGGCTGACCGATCTGTGTTCTGTTCTGGGTATCGACGCTGCCACTTACGGCGGCGTGTATCGCTAAAGCGAAAGGAAATTCAACCATGTCCGACAAGAAACAAAGCACTAAACAGGAACCACCGCCGACGGTTATCACGCTGACATTGCCCACACCTTCGGAGGGTGGCATTCCATTGGAACGTGCCACTGCGACCCTGCTGATTCAGCGCGGCGATCTGGCACACGTTCGGCAGTTCACCTACATCGTGCTGGAGGATATGACGACGGCGATCAAGGAAGCCTACCTTGCGCTCGCCGCTGTCGAAGCCGAACCGCCCACCATCCCCGAACCACCCAAAGCCATGCCGAAATCTGAGCCGAAGCCGAAAGGGAAAGTGGTCACTGAACCTGTGATGCAGGAAGAACCAACCATCGACATCCCACTCAAGAAAGGGACATTGGCGGTCAAGATCAGTTACCTCAAGATCGTCGGCGGGGAAACCGATGCGGCGGCTTATCGTCAGGCGGTCTTGATTGCCGGGAAGCTGATCGACGGGATGCTGTGGGATGGTCTGTCGCCTATCCGTATCGACGACGTGTATGCCACGCTGAAGAAGATGAAACACCTGTCCGAGCGTGAGATGAGCCTGTTCACGCTGGAAGATTTCGTGCAGGTCGGCGGCACGACGGATGTGCCGGAAGCTGTTGAGGATGTTGAAAGTGATGCTGTCGACTTGGAGGACGACGGCATCGAAACCGAACCACTCCTGATGGCAAGCCCATCCCTCAATGGTAAGACCTTCAGCGCGAACGGGCATCACCCGGACGACGCTGCCGCCGAGTAACCCCCGCTCCATTCAGTCAACCCAATTCAAATCCATATCCCTGAAAGGAAAGCAACATCATGTCTGACCAGAACAACACCCAACCCCGTATCTTCAAAATCGGCGCAACCCGCATTGTCGAGGATGCCTCCCTTGCCGGACGCGATCTCGACGAAGTGAAGGCGATTTTGCAGCGTTCCTACCCGGAAATCGCTCATGCCACTGTCCGCGAAACCACGCTCGACGATGGCACACAACTGACAGAATGGCTCGCACAGCCCGGCAAGAAAGGTTAAGCCCATGTTCGACGCAGGCTTGACGGTTGTGACTTGAAGCATAAAACTGCCATTTGGCAGTGATATGGTTCCAAAAACGCATGGCAAGGATATGGTTCCAGTTGCACGCGAAAAGCTGTTATTCCTAATTCAGGACGTATGCTTCAAGCAGCGACCTGTAAGTACAAAGGAATGGACAGATGAAATTCAAAGATGAAGTCACCTTCGCGTACTGGTGCAAAACGCTTGGGTACGACGACCAAACCATACAGCTCATACAGCGTATCCGCACGTCACCACCATCTAGGAATGTTGCAGGCGGGCGAGGCAATGTCAGCGCCCGTCTGCCCAGTTACAAAATGGGCGTGACCATTCAGAGCGAAAGCCGAACGGCAGAAAAACCGGGTATTCGCATTTTCTACGAGTACGACCATCTCCTTGAAAGCCCAAGCGACACCCGCGTTCTGGAATACTATGACCAACCAAACCGAATTGTGCTGCATTACGCTTCAGCGCGTGGACGGGCTGTCACGACCTGGCATACCCCGGATTTCTTTATCATCCGAGAGGATGGTGCTGGTTGGGAGGAATGGAAAACAGAAGCGGAACTGACCCACCTGTCTCAGCACCAGCCCGCCCGCTACTACAGAGACGCGACCGGACAGTGGCATTGCCCACCCGGACAGGCATATGCTGCGGGGTTTGGTCTGTACTACCGTCTGCGCTCAAATGCGGAAGTGAACTGGATACAGTTCAGCAATCTGGAATTTCTGCACGAGTATCTTGGGGCAGCAGCACAACTGACTTCATTCAACCGCATTGCGCTCATTGAGCGGGTTCGCCAGCAACAGGGCATGACCCTCGCAGTCCTACTTGAGGAGTATTCCCCGGATGAAGTCTACGCGCTCATTGCGCTGCGTCATCTGTATGTCAATCTTCAGCACGAGCGCCTGGTCGAGCCAATGCGGGTACATGTCTTCAGCAGTCGCTCTGCTGCTGAAGCACAGAAGCACACTGCGGAGACACAACTCCGCAGCCTGTCCGCAACGACAGAAAGCGCGGCAGCACAGAATATTCACTGGCGTGCTGCCAGTGAACAGGATTACCGGATTGCCAACGCACGACTGCAAGTACTGCACGCCCTGGAGGCAGGCATGACATTGGAAGCGGTCTGGCAGCAGGAGGAGATTGGCAGCATTTTGGGGCCACGAAAAAGTCTGCGCACTATTCGCGCATGGCAGAAGCAATTTCGAGATGCTCAACAAGTCTCAGGCAGTGGATATGTGGGGCTGCTTCCTCGCATCCACGAACGAGGCAACCGTGAACCCAAGCTCTCCAACGTGGCTTGGGAGATGCTGCAACACTACATCGACCAGGATTACGAAACCGCGCGTCAGCCTCATGCTGTTTCTGTGTGGGTTGCGTACCGTCAAGCGTGCGAACGCGAAGGCATTACCCCCGCCAGCCTGAAAACGTTCGGTAAGGCAGTCAGGCAGCGACCCCAGGAAAGACAGGTTTACAAGCGACAGGGCAAGCGAGCCGCTCACCAGATTCAGAAACGGTACTGGGTTCTTGAGCCAACCACACCCAGGCATGGCGAGCGTGCATGGCAGCTAGTGCATCTCGACCACACGCTACTGGACATCCAGCTGCGCCATGCGCACACTGGACAGGTATTGGGGCGTCCATGGGCGACGTTCGCGGTAGATGCCTACAGCCGTCGTCTACTGGCGGTCGTGCTGACATTGGATGACCAGCCCAGCTACCGCACCTGTATGCTGGTGCTGCGCGAAATGGTGTCGCGGTTGGGGCGCTTACCGCAAACACTGGTGGTGGACAATGGAAAGGAGTTTCACAGCACCTACTTTCAGGCATTACTCGCGCACTACGCGGTCGAGGTCGCCTACCGTCCACCCGCCCAGCCCCGCTTTGGCGATGTGGTCGAGCGCCTGTTTCGTACTGCCCATACCCAGTTCATCTACAACCTGACGGGGAACACACAGCTCTCTCGTCAGGTGCGCCTCATGACTGCTTCGCATGACCCGCGCCATCTGGCGCTGTGGACGCTTGAGGCGCTCAACGCTGCACTGAGGGAATGGGCATACGAGGTGTACGACCAGACCCTACACAGTTCACTGGGACAATCTCCCCGCGAGGTCTACGAAGACAGCCTCGCACAGCATGGTGAGCGGGCGTTCCAGCGGTTAGATTACAACGCCTTCATCCTGCAGGCGCTGCCTGCACCCGCACGGGGAAACCTGCGCACGGTTCAGCGCAGCGGAGTCAAAATTGAGAACATCTACTACTGGCATGACCTTATGTACCGCCCGGATGTTCTGGGAACGCAGGTCGCGGTTCGCTACGACCCGTTCAACGTCGGGGTCGCTTACGCTTACCTCGACCACACATGGGTACGCTGCACCTCGGAACACTATGCCACCTTCCACAACCGCACTGAGCAGGAACTCCAGATTGCACGGGAAGAACTGGTTGCCAGCTACCGCGCACGAGGGCGCAACATTCGCACGCTCAACGCCCGACTGCTGGCAGATTTTCTGGAGCGCATGACCGCTTCCGAGCGCCTGCTGAAGCAGCAGCAGTGTGACGACGCTATACAGTCCATTCGGTCGAGTGTGACCGAGTCAGCGCCCGTATCCACTGCTGAAACGGAGATGCAGTCCTTCGCAGATGACGCGGACGGTGAGGCTGCATCTACACCCTCGTTTACCCACCTGCTGCTCCCGGAGGACTTTTAGCCATGAAAGGGACACAGCACATGGATACGCCTCAGTTTCCACATAGAACTGCTGCAAGCATCTGCGGAAGCACGTAAAGCCTACTTCAGCAGCAAAGTCGTTGCCCATCCCAGCATTGTTCATGCCCACACGCTGCTCATGTCGGCACTGCGACATCCCACGGATGGGCAGATTGTCATGGTCATTGGCGCACCAGGCGTGGGCAAGACGACGGTACGTAAAGCCATGGTGCGCGACCTGACCACGCAGTTTCTCGCTCAGTCTGAGCGTCATCCGGGGCATCTTCCGGTCGCGGGGATTGAACTGGAAGCGTTTGGAGGCGGGAATTTCAAGTGGAAACAGACCCGTCAGGCATTGCTGCGCGCACTGCACGAACCTCAGGTGGACAAAAAAGTGTGGTACTCCACGACTACGGAGGGTGAACATGCTGTTTTACAGCGCAGCACCCGCCTGTCCTCGGACGATTTAGGCGAGCTGCTGCTGACCGTGCTGGCACAACGCCAGCCTCAGGCGTTGTGGTTCGACGAAGGGCAGCATCTCATTAAAGTGGCGGGTGCCAGAGGGCTGCTCGACCAGTTGGACGTACTGAAATCTCTGACAAACCGTTCCTGCATCCCCACCGTACTGTTTGGAACTTACGAGATGAATGTGCTGCTCGGCTTGAGTCCGCAGCTCGACCGACGCATTTTCCGTATTCACATTCCGCGCTACCACGCTACGAAACCAGCAGATGTCGCTGCATTCCAGCAGGTGTTGTTCGGGCTGCAAAAACATCTGCCTTTCCCTGAAGAACCACATCTGGTCGAGGACTGGGAGTATTTCTTCACCGGCTCATTGGGCTGTGTCGGTATCCTGAAGGACTGGCTGTACCATGCAGCAGGCGCAGCCTTCGACGCGAACGAGCGGACACTCACGCGCAGCATGTGCGAGACATGGGCAAAGGAAGTTGACGTACTGGTAGACATGCTTCAGCGCATAACGAGCGGGGAGACCCAGTTCGTCCAGGGACACAGCACAACCGAACTGCGAACGCTGCTGGGATTAGAGGTAACAAGTAAAGCAACTTCATCTGCTGCCCGTCCTCAACCCTTGAAGCGAAAATCCAAACCAGGAACCCGCAATCCAGCGCGCGACAAGGTGGTTGGTCATGGCTGAGATGACAACGACTTTCTGGGAGATGTCTCCTCCAGCACACGTATCTGCCAGTGTTCTGTACCCACTTGCACCCGTTGGCGTTGGAACGCCTTTTGTCGAGAGCCTGACCAGCTATCTCAAACGCCTGGCACAGGCACACCATCTCAAGGTGGCAAATCTGGTCACGTTTTGTGGCACACAGACTGAGGCAGACATCCTTCCCTCGACGCTGCAAAAGCTGTCTCGGATAGATGGTATGACTGAGAGTGGAGCAGACTGGTCAACCCTGCTGCGCGACTTGACGTGCCAGGACGAAGTAGTCTGTCTGAGCATGAATTACTGGCGGTCGCTGCTCAATCCGTACCGAATGCTGCGGCAGTGCCATGCCTGGTGTCCGCTGTGTTTCACGGATGCGCTTCAAGACCAGACCCCACTCTACGAACCACTGGCGTGGCGCTTGCAGCCTGTTGAGGTCTGTATCCGTCACGGACACCCGCTGGTTGAGCAGTGCCCAGAGTGCGGCAAGTCGTTCACCACACTCTCCAGTTGGGCGGTGGTTGGATGCTGTCCGCAATGCGAATGTTGGCTTGGAAAGCCTGTACTTACAGACAATCCGTCTCCCTTCTACGAGACAGACACTTACATACGAGCAGAAGCAGTGGGAAAGCTGTTGTCGCTCGCGCCTGAAACAAGCCCCGACCAATGCAGCGGGATGGGATATGTCATTCCGTTTCTCAGGCAGCAGCACACGACCCTTACCCATTTTGCACGGGTCATGCAAACCACAGCAAGCACATTGAGTCTGCTGTTGACAGAGAATCGCCTCCCCAATCTGGCAGCCTTCTCGCGTCTGGCAGCACTTTGTGGCGAACCTTTCTGGCAAGCGCTGACAAAGCCAAACGATGCTGTACAGGTTTCGGGAATATGTGCTGAAAGTGACTCCCCGCACGTGGACCTGGACCAACTGCTCGCTGCGTCACAGCGTTTACCGTCACTTCAGACGCTTGCCCGCCAGATGGGGTTTAGCACGACGGCTGCTTTCCGGAAAGCTTCCCCAGCTCAGCACAAAAGGGTTTCACAGCGTATTCATGACGAGCAGCGTGCGGTGCTGGAGCAAGCACTTCGTCAGGAAAATCCTGTAGTGCTGTCCAAATGGGCGCAGCAGCATGGTTACCGAACAGGCGACCTTTACCACCGCTTCTACGACTTGTGCCTGCAAGTGACACACCGTTTTCAGGCGGACAAAGAAGCGCGCTGTCGTGCCTATCTGCAAGCGCTTCTGCAACTGCAGATACCACCCACATTCAGTGAAATCTGTTCAGCCCTGAATGTCGGTCACCGCTATCTGAGGCAACATTTTGGCGACGAGCTTCAGGTTATTGAAACCCAAAGACAAGTGCAGATTGAATGCCATGAAGCATTCGTCGCGGATTATCTCAACCGGATGCTGACCGAGGTTGAGACAGTGCCTTCTCTGCACCAGGTTGGTGAAGCAGTGGGAAAGAGTGTGCGTTACCTCAAGAACCACTTTCCGTTGCAGTCGCGTGTCCTGGTCGTGCGACGGCGTGAGCATGTTGCCAGACACGTCGAAGCGACTTGTGACCGCATCCGCCAATCTGTTCTTGACCTGCACCAACAGGGCATCTATCCCAGTGTAGACCGAATCCATTCGGTCATTGGCAGCTGGATGGTTCACGGCAAAGCGTACCGCCACGCCTACAACGAGGCGATGACCCTCTGTGGATATCTATCCACCCCGTCGCAGTAAGTAAACCTCAGTAGTTACACCAGAGCAGTGGATAGTGTTCACTGCTCTGCTTTTGCTCACGTTGTAAGAGCGCGACGTTAGGACGTTTTATGCTTCCGTTTTTGCAACTTTGGAAAGGATATGCTTCAAGACCGATGACTCAACGACCGCAAAACCACACCCAAACCGCCCGATTTGGCAAGGATATGCTTCAAGATGAGGAGATTTTATGGGTCAAGTCACAACGGTTGAAAGCCTGCGGGACTGCCTGGCAGGTCTGCCACCTGTCGAACTTAAGGGGATGGCGCTTCTACGGGAGCGCCGTCCTCACGGGCAGTTCTTCCCGCAGCTTGAGGGCGGGCAGATGGGCATCCCGCGTGAAACGATTGCTGAAGCGGTGACTGAAATCGTCGGCTACACCGAACGCTGCCGCCGGGCAGCGCAGCAGTTGGCGAAGCTCACGCCCATCCCCCTGACCGCCTTTTCCATTTTGGAGTACGGATTATGACCGAAGGAAATCCCTGTGGGATGAATGAACTACTGGACACTTTTGGACTGCTGGCATCCGCGATGCTGGATGACCCACTGCTGGCACTCGCAAACGCCGTATGCTGGCTTGATCCGCTCTGGGAAACGAGCGATGACGACATATATGACGAAGGCGACGGCGTGGGATTGGCGCTGTGTATTACCCGCAGCGCTTTTCCTGACATCTATGCGGGGGCGGTGGAGCGTATTCGCTCTGGCGCAGCCGAACAAGAACTAGACAGCTTCATCTGTGGCGAAATCAGCCGACGCGGTATCCCGCTCGACAATCTCGAATTTCTGGGTTATGGCATCCCGCTGACTGCCGCTGGTGTGGAACTATCTGACCCTGACCTGTATGCCGCTCGTGCCGATCTGCTGCCGCTGGTTGACCTGTTCGGTATTCGCCCTGAACCCGGACATTACAACGTGGAAGTTCCCGACTGCGCCTATACCGCCGGGCGAATCATCGCTGACAGTCTGGTGAAACAAACGGATGAGCGCTTGCAACAGGTCGGCTGGGCGCTGGCGTGGTTGTTCTCGTGTTCTGGCAATACCCTGATTGATTTTGACGACGAGTCGATGGCGGAAATCCCGCCGCTGTCATGGGACGAAAACGATCTGGCGTTTGCCATTGAATTGATCGAAGAAGCGGACGGCATCATGGGGGATGTGACCGCCGGGCTAACATTGCTCGAAGCAAATCCCGCCCTTTTCGCTGCGCTGGCAGCCAATATCCAACGTACTTACAAAGTCGTAGCCAAGATGAAAGGAAAGAACGATGAACCCCGCATCCGATTGGAGTGGACGGTTACTCTCGCAGGCGGTGATGGAGCAGCCATCGCTGATTCTGAGCTTCTACTCGTTCGGCGTGATGCTGCATAAGCGTGACGGCGATCAAGTGAGTGAGCATCCGGTTGACCCGGCACAGGTCGCGCTGGCGCTGTCAGCGAAAGTGCGTTTCGATACCGGGCTGCTGTCGGACAATACCCTGCTGGTACGACAGGAAGGTGTGAAGAAAATCGTGGTCGAGTACCGCCCACCGCAGAAGACCGGGCTGTACCTCGACGGCTCGGAAACGACGCTGCGTGTGCCACTGCCCGGACTGCTGCTGATTCGGGTCACAGCGGAAGATAAAAACCCGCAGTACGGCGTGTATGCCGTCAAGAAACGCCCCGTCAAACTGGATGAACCGCTGTTTCATGCGCCACTGCCGAATGTGTTTTCCAGCGGGAACATCTGTTGGGGGACGGTACAGCGCGTCACGGATACCGCGCTCCAGAGTACGACGCTGGCAGAAGATTGGGTGGTCTTACTCGGCTCACGCTTTAACGATCATGGCGTAGGCGGCAAGAGCAAATCGCACTCGTCCGACATCCGCCAGATGCTGATCGCGCTGGAAAAACGCAAGGCTCGCGCCTACCCGAAATCCGATCTGCTGCCGGTCAAGAAGACGCTGGCACAGGTACTGGGAGATGAAAAATGACCACCCTGAATACCTTCGATCCGAACACGCACATCCAGACCCTTACCGTTGTGGGTTTGGGTGGTACGGGAGCGCAGATTGCACGGTCTGTCGCCCGCATGGTATATGATATGAAAGTAGCCCGCCTGCATCCGCCGCAGATTGTCCTGATTGACCCTGACAAAGTGGAACAGAAGAACGTCGGACGGCAGTTGTACGTTGAAGCCGATGTCGGACAGCCGAAGGCGCACATCCTGATGCGCCGCTTCAACGTGGCGTTGGGGTTGGATATCATCGCTATTGACCAACCGGTGAATGCTGAACGTCACTTCGAGCGCTGGGGCAACCTCATCGTTGGGGCGGTAGATAATCATCTGGCGCGGCGTGAAATGGCAAAAGCCAATGGTGCAATCTGGGTAGATGCGGGGAATCACTTCAATGCCGGTCAGGTGGTCATTGGCAATACCAGTGATCCTGAAACTGCCCTGCGTTACATCGACGGGCAGAACAGCAGATATACCTACCTCCCCAATGCCGGATTGCTGTTTCCAGCGCTGCTTGAACCTGAAGCGGAGGCAAAGCCACAGCCCGAACCAGAGCGATCCTGCGCTGAA
>Ga0163144_10029711_pt1 | contig 10480 bp, 8 predicted proteins | sample OliLak19BULKMAT1_FD_123175 | JGI IMG/M metagenome (GOLD analysis project Ga0163144, IMG submission 123175) | Freshwater microbial mat bacterial communities from Lake Vanda, McMurdo Dry Valleys, Antarctica - Oligotrophic Lake LV.19.BULKMAT1 | ecosystem: Environmental > Aquatic > Freshwater > Lake...
CCTACCACATGTTTGTGGAAAAGGTGGGCCCCTGCTCCGCGGCCTCTCCCCTACAACCCTCCCCCGCAGGCGGCCCCTTCCATTACACGCGTGGGGGGGGGGGGGGGGGGGGGGTGGGGGGGGGGGGGGGGGGGGCGGGGGGGGGGGGGGGTTCGGGGCGTGCATGTGCAGTTTCCAGGCTCACTTCCTCGTCCATTCGCAACGATCGTCCCTCCTGCGCGTATCACCACATGCCGCACTCTTGCCGAACGACCGCCTCGCTCCTGATACCCGGAATGAGCACATCCTCGGCTACACTTGGAGTTGGTAGTGCCTTTCGGGGTTCCTCAGGAGCATTGCATGCAACGGTCCCTTGTTGATAGCATGGTTGGTAACGTGGTTGGTAGCCTAATCGGTAGCCTGTTCGTGGGCATGATGGTGTTGGTCGCAGGGTCGAGCACCGCCCTCGCCCAGGCCACCGCTGATGCCGTGATGGTCAAGGCGAGTTCCGCCTCAAAAACCGGCGTCGAACTTTCCACAAAACTCCCCACCGATCCTCGCCTCGTCCAGGGCGAATTGCCCAACGGCATGAAGTACATCGTCGTGCAGCACAGCAACCCGCCCGCACGCGCCAACATGTGGATCAACATCTCATCCGGATCGCTCAACGAGACCGACAAGCAGCGCGGCATCGCCCACTATCTCGAACACATGGCCTTCAACGGCAGCGAGAACTTTCCGCCCGGCACCACCATCGACTTCTTCCAGAGCATGGGTCTGAACTTCGGCCAGCACCAGAACGCCTTCACCAGTTTCGATCAGACAGCCTATCAGTTGACCATGCCCGACACCAAGCCCGAAACCATCGACAAGGGCATGCTCTTCTTTGCCGATGTCGCAGGCCGCCTGCTCATCGAGCCCAAAGAGATCGAGAACGAGCGTCAGATCATCATGGAGGAAAAAACCGCCCGCTCCTCCGCCCAGCAGCGCATCAGCGAAATCACCCTCCCCAGAATGTTCCCAGGCTCGCGTATCGGCGAGCGTCTGCCAATTGGTATCAAGGACACCATCCTGGGTGTGCAGCGCCAGGACTTCCTCGATTACCTTGCCAAGTGGTACCAGCCCAGCAACATGACGGTCATCGTCGTTGCCGACATGGACCCCAAGACAGTCGTCGAGCACATCACTAAAAACTTCGCTCCCATTGGCAGCAAAACCGCAATCCCCATCGATGAGCCCGTCAATGTCACTGCCTACTCCGACGACGGCGCCATCATCGCCCAGGATGAGGAACTCACCGAAGCCAACATCTCTATGATGCGCGTCGGGAGCGCCCGCAAGCCCAGCACCACCGTCGGCGACATGCGCCGTGACGCGGTTGAGCAGATCTCCTACGCCGCCTTCGGCCGCCGCATCGCCGACAAACTCAGCGCCGGCGGCACCAGTTACACCAGCGCCAACGCCTTCGGCTTCAATCTCTTCAACGCCGCATTCAACGCCCAGGCCAGCGCCAGCGGCGAATCCTCCAAGTGGAAGGAGATGCTCAACGAACTGGGCTCAGATGTCCAGCAGGCCCGCCTGCACGGCTTTGTCCAGAAAGAACTCGATCTGGTCAAGAAAGAAGTCATTGCCAGCGCCGAACTCGCAGTCGAGCGTGAGAAGACTACCCCCGCCCGCGGCCTGATTGGCCGCATCAATAACAATATCGCGGCGGGCGAGCCCACCATGGGCGCCCAGCAGGAACTTGATCTCTATCGCGCAGTGCTGCCCACCATCACGGTCGAGGAAGTAAACGCATCCTTTGCCACGATGTTCGAGCCTAAGAACGTTCGCTTCATGCTCTCCCTGCCCTCCAGTGTCTCCGCCCCAAGCGAAGCCGAATTACTCTCCTTGGGCAAGCAGGCCTTCAGCGTGGCTCCAGCCAGGATGGCCGAGATCGCGCGTGCCACGTCCCTCATGAGCACGCTCCCCAAGCCAGGCTCCTTCACATCCACCACGACCAACGAGCCGACCGGCATCACCACCGCAACCCTCGAGAACGGCGTGACCGTCCATCATCGTTTCATGGACATCCGCAAGGACAGCGTGACGGTTGTGGTCACGCTCGCAGCGGGCACCATTCAGGAAAACGCCCAGACTCGCGGCACCGCAGAAGCCGCCTCCATCGCCTGGGATCGTGAAGCAACCAGCAACCTCTCCAGCCAGGACATTCGCGAGATCATGACAGGCAAGAAGGTCAACGTCGGCGGTGGCGCCGGCATGGACACCATGAGCCTCTCGGTCTCCGGCAGCCCCACAGAACTAGAGACCGGCATGCAGCTGGCCCACCTCCTGCTCACCGATGCCAAACTCGAAGCCGCCGCGCTCGATCAATGGAAGACCGAGCAGAAGCAGGCTGTCGAGGCCCGCAAACTGAATCCCCAGGGTGTCTTCGGCGAGTTACTTTCCGAACTCGTCTACCCAGCGGGTGAAGTCCGTACCAAGCAACTTGAAGCCAGCGATATTGATCGCGTCAAGATCGAGGACGCACAGGCCTGGCTGACCAAGACCCTCGCCACCGCGCCCATCGAAGTCACCATCGTCGGTGACTTGCCCAGGGAACGGGCCATGGAACTCGCCGCCCAGTACCTGGGCAGTCTCCCCAAGCGAACCTCCATGACCGACAAGACCCTGGACGAACTGCGCAACATCAAGCCCGCCGTCGGCCCTCGCGACGTCCGCAAGTCGATCGAGACCAAGACCCCCATGGCTGTCGTCCTCACCGGGTTCTACGGTTCTGATACCAGCAACCTGACTGACAGCCGGACCTTGCAGGCTGCCGCACAGATCATCCGAACCCGCGGCGTGCAGATTCTCCGCGAGCAAAAGCAACTGGTCTACTCCGCGCAGGTCTTCAGCCAGCCAGGCCGCGAGTTCCCCGGCTTCGGCACCTTCGCCATTCTCTCACCAACCCAGCCCGAGAAGGTGGACGCCCTCAAGGATGAGTCCTGGAAGATCATGGACGACTTCGCCAGGACCGGACCTACAGAAGAAGAGATGACCACCATGCGCAAGCAGATGGCCAACACCATGGACGAGCAGTTCAAGGAGCCCGGCTTCTGGCTGACCCGCACCAGCCAGTTGGCCTATCGGGATCAGAAGGTCGATGACATCACGACCCTGCCCCAGTTCTTTCAGACAGTCACCGCAGACGACATTCGCGCCGTCTTCTCCAAGTACTACATTGATGCCAACAAAATGTCGCTGATCGTGACGCCAGAAGCCACTACGGGTGCCAATCCCGAAGCTAAAACCGGCGGCTGATCAACTCCACGTACGATTGCACCATCAGGCCTGCTTATGCGGGCCTTTTCTTTTGGGCACGCGCCGTCGTCATGCCCTTCGCAATCGTCGCGCCGACGACAAGTCGTCGTGGTTTCAGGTTGCACCAAAGTCGACCGTGCTGCCATCGGCCGATCATGCTCGCAGACAGGAGTACCCCGTGATTCAACGCCCGCAAGTCCGCCGAATCCGTGAGAGCCTTGAGTGGATTCGCCCATGCGGCCCAGCACTGCTGGCCCAGGTGCTCCGCAAACTGTCCGAGAAACACCCGGACACTCGCGCCTTGTTCCCGGACGGCCCCGACCTGACCAAGCGCCTCTTCGCCACCCTCGATCAGGTCGTGGGACACTTGCATCGGTACCAAGTACTCGAGCCAACCCTCGCCGCGGCGGGACGCACCGCCCAGGATCGCGGCGCACGACCCGAAGACTTCGAGGCCGTGCGCGATGAAATGGTCGATGCCCTGGCTCGCTTGTCGGGCGAAGACTGGACCCAGGAACTCGACGCCGATTGGCGATTCGTCTTCGATTCTATCGCCGGTGGCATGCTGGTCGGCATGGATGGCGAGGACCGACGCGCCGCGGCATAGGCGCAAGGATCGTTGATTTTGAACAGGTTGAACGCCCCTCACACTGCCCTACTCGGGGCAGTTTGTTTGCATTCAACATGCGGATAGATAAGTTTTAGGTATTTTTACCGCTTTTTGACTTGACGTGCTGCGCAGGTCAGATAAGTTGTGGTGTGATCGTTGCGATGGCTTGTACGCACACGATTGACAATGGGACGCGCACTGCGATTTTGTGGGTTTTCTTTGTGTGGGGTGCGACCATGGGTATGTTTGGCGAAATGTTCGGACCCAACAGGTCTGATTCGGAACCTGGTAGTGAAGATCGACCGGAAGTAGACCGCTCGCAACGACCCCCCAAGGCCGCCAGCGCGAAAGATGCAACTGCGTCGAGACCTCAGGCACCTGCCGGGGCGGGGGGTCTAAGTGGCGGCGGGGGTGGTAGTAGCGGGCCTGTCACTGCTCAACTCGACGCCATCGAAGGCAAGGTCAAGTGGTTCGACCCCCGCAAGGGGTTTGGCTTCATAGTGGGCCCCGAGGGGCAGGACATCTTCGTCCATTTTTCCATCATCCTTGGTGACGGCTTCCGCGTCCTCAAGGATGGCGCAACCGTGCAGTACAGCGCCGAGAAGACCGACAAGGGATGGAAAGCAACTCGCTGTCAGCGTGTCGAGCAGATCGAGGTGCAGGACCAGAAGAAGACCGGCTACACCCGCTCGCCACGCCGCTAGTTTGATTCAAGTGCTGATAATGCTCGGAACAGCAAAGACTTGCTCCGGACTGTCTTTTGCATGAGCAGTCGTGCAGAGAGAGTTTCACTGCCACGATGATGATGATGCGATCATGCGGACAGCATGGATTCTCGACGGGCGGGGTGGTGATGATGGTGGTGCGGCTTGAAAGCAACTTCATCAAAGGTTGATGGTGTTGCATCGCAACGGCGCAATGTCTTGCATCAGCAGGGCAACACGATGACAAACTGAGCGCCCTTGCCCGGTTCGCTGTTGACTTCGATGCGGCCTTGCATGGCATCGATGATCCGGCGTGTGGTTGCGAGGCCCAGGCCGCTCCCGCCGCTGCGAGTGGTGAAGTAGGGCTGGAAGAGTCTGGCTTTGGTATCAAGCGCAATGCCCGGACCAGTGTCGGTGATGGTGAGCGTGAGAAGCGTTGGCGCAGCGTTGATAGGTGTTGTGGTGGTAGAGGTGCTGGGTGATGTCGATGAAGTGGGTGAGGTCTGTGAAGCGAGCATGCCGGTGATTGCGCCGACAGGAGAAGTTCCAGTCGAGGGCGCGAGTCTGAATCCATCGCGTGAAAGTCTGGTCTGGATGATGAGTTCTTTGCTTTGTCCAGGTGGGTTGGCTTGCATCGCTTGTGTCGCGTTCAGCAACAGGTTGAGCACTGCCTGCTTCAAGTGCGCGGCATCAAGCACAGCGGGAAGAGGACCGGGCGAAAGGTCAAGCCGCAATCGCACGCCCTGATGCTGCGCCTGCGGGCTGAAAAAATCGGCAAGTTCTTCGATGACGCGGTTGAGATCCGTGGGCCTGGGGTCCAGACGCAACTCGCCCGCATACGTCAGGAAGTCAGTGAGGATGCCGCGAAGCCGTTCGGTCTCGCGACGCAGGCTGTCGAGTCGGCGCAGCAGCCGCTGGCGAGCGTCCTTGGGAGTGGGTTCATCCTGGGGAAGATCCTCGATGCCCTCGGCGAGCAACTGCGCGTTGAGGCCGATGGTGCTGAGCGGGTTCTTGATTTCATGGGCGAGGCCGCCCGTCATCTGCCCCAGTTCCGCGAGACGTTCGGCCGCGCGGGCCCGGCGCTCGGCGGCGAGTTGCTTGGCAAGGATGCGCCGAACCTGCCAGCGGGCGATGGTGGCTGTGAGCGCAGCACCCAAAACCAAACCCACAGCGATATATGCCAGGGCGGGCCAGTTGGTGAGGGTCGCGGCCAGTGTGGTTGCGGCGTCGGGCACGAGGATTGACTTTATGGTGTGTGGAGCGAGAGTGCGGGAGGGAACGTTTCATTCAGATTCTTGAGCGCAAGTGATCCCAGTTCTGGCTCAGCACCGCACCCAACATGTGTTTCCAGCCATGGCTACTACCATCGGTGATGAAGCTTGCGATCACACTGTGGGGCTTGGCGGCCTGTTCATTGATCGGGTGTATGGAAGTCGCGGCCTTTGCGCAGGGTGATACTCCCAAGCCCGCTCCCGCGATGCCGCCTCCCGCAACGGCCCAAGGGACCAGCACCGCGATGCCTCCAGCCCTCAAACTCGGGGACCGGGTGGCAAAGGCCCAGCAGATGTTGCAGGTTGTGCCGGACTTAGTGATCGTGCGCGATCAGGCTTCGTACCTGGCGGCGCTGGGTGCGTGGACGCAGACACGCCGGTTTCCAATCTTGATTGACGATGGATCCCCGCAAGCGGCGGAACAAATCGGACGATTTGCCCGGGCTTTCATGCCTGCGCGAGTGCTCCGGTGGCAGGTGGGAGAAGCCAAAGCGACGGAGGGCGCAACTGTTTCGGGCGGGTTTGATGTAGTCGACGAGGCGGCACTGCGAGATGTCGTCGCAAAGGTGTGGGGGCTGGAGGCGGGGCTGACGGGAAAGGCGCTTGTGGTTGGGCTGCGCGAGCGTCGACACGCGCTGCAAGGCGTCGTCGTGCTGAATCCCCGCGATGAGGCTTGGGTCGCCGGCGCAGCCCTGGCGGCACACCGCGGACAGCCGATCATCGCCAGAGACATCATCGCCAACCCCAGCGGATCGGTGACTGTCGCGCAGGCGGATGAACTGGCAGCATCGATCGAGCGCGCCTGCGAAGAGATGGGGTTGGCATTTAAGGACACAGGCGATGAAATCGATGCCATCACGCTGACTGCCAACAGCCCGGCCAAGATCGGCACTGGCGGCGGAGAGAGCCTGGCCCTCTCAGATCGACTGGGACGGCCCGGATCCGGCATCGAGTTGAAGGATCGATGGGCGTGGACGGGTCAGATTTTTGGCGATGCGCCGCGCTGCGCATATGTGGCGATGTGCTCGATTTTCCTGGTGCCTCGCAGCGCATGGATGTTTGATGGGTATCCCGATGACGGACCCTGGAAGCAGTATGACCTTGCACCAGTATCAGAGGAACTGAAGGGTTTGGCGTGGGAAGTCGAACTCATGGACAAGCCCACTCAAGGGGCGCGCGACTGGCGAGTGCGGGCATCGCGACCAGTTGACGCTGGCTTGATCCTGGTCAACACAAAGGGCAACGCGGACTTCTTTGACTTGGAGCCCGGACAGTGCAGGCCCGATGACGTGCCGATTCTGGACAAGCCCGCGATCCTGCACATTATCCATAGTTGGTCGGCCTTCGTGCCGGGCGATAGAGACTTGCTGGCAGGGCGCTGGATGGAAAGGGGTGTCTACTTCTATGTCGGATCGGTCCATGAGCCTTTCCTGCAGGCATTTCTGCCGGGTAGGAATGTGATGGCACGGGCGCTGGCTGGTGGACCATTGGGTGCTGCCGTGCGGCATGACAAGGCGCAATTGTGGAAGGTCGCGACTTTTGGGGATCCGCTGGTATTGGTGAGCAGCGGGATGCGCAGAACCACCGAGCAGATATCGCTGACAGGTGCGAAGGATGTCTTGGGAGACTTGCGGGAAAGACTGAAGGCTGAGCAGTATGAGGGTGTTTTTCGTGATCTGCTGGTCGCGGGCAAGGACAGCGAGTTGGCGCGACTTGCGGGCGCGTTGGTGCGGGAGAAGCCCACAGCGCTGAAGCAAGAGACGGTAGAACTGACGATCCTGCCCTTGTTTCGCGAGCAGCGGATCGACGACATGATCGGGGCATTCATGCTGCTGGATCGCGAGCGGGCCGCACGGGGCGATCTTCGAGACGCGTTGTGGCTGGCGGCGTACCAGCGATTGAGCAAGCCCAGCGAGGACCTGACGCGCTTGCTGCGGGCGAATGTTCGCATGGCCAACATCGGACGCGATGCGACGGCGGCGGCCTCGGCGATTGCCCGGACGTCTGCGGGCGTGTCGGCTGCGAAGGCATGGCTTGAACAATTACGGGCGGGATTGACCGACAAGGCGGCTCAGGAGCGGCTGACAAATGCAATGGCTCAGGCGGCGGATCTTTGGGGCCAGTGATCAGCATCGGCGGAAGCAGCAGGCTCTCGAGCTTTTCGTCTGCCCGACCAGACCCAGTTGGCCCTTCTAGACTTTCGCTATGAGAATCGCACTGTCGGCGGACCATCGCGGCTACACAGGCATCAAATTGCTCCAAGAGAAGTTGTCGCGCGAGGGGCACGATGTGCAGGTGCTGGGAGATATCTCCGGCCCACCGTGCGACTATCCAGAGCGTGCGTATCTGGTGGGCAAGGCGGTGGCAAGTGGGCAGGCGGAGGTCGGGATTCTGCTCTGCGGGACCGGCATTGGCATGAGCATCGCTGCCAACAAGGTGCAGGGCGTTCGCGCGGCGGTCGTTCACGATGAATTGACAGCACAACTATCCCGTAGCCACAATGCCTCGAATGTGCTGTGCATGTCCGCGGACCTGCTGGGGCAGCGGATCATCGAGAAGATCAGCGAGATATTCATCAAGACCGAGTTTGAGGGTGGCCGGCATACGCGCCGAATTCGTAAGATCGAGGCGATCGAGTCGGGCAAGGACCCGTTCACGGTCGCGGAGTAGAGAGAGCGGAAATGCTGCGCCACTTCAGGGCCAATTGACGGGTCCACCCAGAAGCAAACCAGCCAAGCGTTCGATCAGCGGCTTGCCAAACCAGACGATGACCGTGGCCATGGCCAGGAACGGGCCATAGGGCAACAGCCGCTTATTTTCGCCGCTTGTGAAGAATTGGATCGCCCAGCCAGCCATGCCCAGGAAGGCCGCGCCAAAGAACGCGATGGTGGGATCGATACAGCCCAGGCACGCGCCGACCGCAGCCATCATGTGGACATCGCCCAGACCCAGGGCCTCTTTGCCGAAGGCGAGCGTGCCGAGGATGCGGATGCTCCAGACCACGCCGCCACCGATGAGATAGCCCAAGAGCGTGCCCGAGAGCACCATGAGCCAGAGTGGTGCGGCCGTGTCGTTGAGAGGCTCGAGCATCAGCGTGTTGGGATTCAATGACCACGGGCCAACCAGACGCATCGCGAGATATCCTGCGGCGACTGCGAAGGCAACGATCACGCCCACGAACAACAGTTCGCGACGCATTTCACGACGGGCGTGGGGATAGCGAATCCATAGGTCCTGCTCGGTTGGTGATTGATCGACCGGCGCGTGCTCTGACTGGGGCGGAGATTCAATGGATGGGACTGCGATCTGGGTGAGTCCCGTAGCGAGCGCAGATTCTCTCGCGCCCTCGACGACCTTGGCATGCTTTGCGTCGAGTTCCGCCAGCGTTTGCTGCTCCCATTGGGCATATCCCTCGAAACTTCGGTGCAACACTCCCAGACGCAGCAGCAGATTGGCGACGACAAAGCCAATGGCTCCACCAATCGAAGCACCAATCCACCACCAACTGAAGTGATGGGGCGTCCAGATTGACCACGAATATCCGGGCGCGACGGCGATCAGTCGGCCATCCTTGAGTTGCACGATCAGGGCATAGATCGGATGCACCAGCAGACCAACAAGGGTTGGAACATTTGTCAGAATCGGCGGGATGGTGAAGGTCTTGGCATCTACCAATGTCATCGCGACCAGCGAGGAGAGCAGCGTGACGACCACTCCAAAGATCGGCCAGGTTTGCACAAACCCGCTGCGGGCCCAGTCGGGTTGTGCCCAGGAGAAGAGTGTGTGCAGGGGCGTTGAGGGATCGCTGTAGCAGGCCATATACGCCGCGCCCCAGAGCACCGCGACGATCGCTTCGACAATCGGATATTCGCTGGAGATGGGCGAGCGGCAGAAGCGACACTTGCCACCCAGCAGCAGCCATCCGAAGATGGGAATGTTCTCGCGCCAGGTGAGCTTGGTCGAGCAACTGGGGCAGCGGCTCTGGGGCGTAATAAAGTCCAGGCCGCGCGGAATGCGATAGGCGAGCACGTTGATGAGCGACCCCACGCAGGCACCGAAGGCCATGGCCCAGACCATGCGCACGGCGTCAAAGGCGGTGAGTTGGAGCGTGAGGCCATCCATGGCGGTGGGGGGAACAGGGAACAAGAAGGGGTCGGGCGGGGGGGCGGGGCGAGTGTCGACTAGTCATTGTCGGCGTTGCGGAGGGCTTCGCGCGAAAGTTCTTCGACGCGTTGCTGGGCCTTGGCGAGTACGTCCTTGCAGCGTTTGATGAGCGTCATGCCGGTCTCGTACTCCTTGAGCGCGTCTTCGAGCCCGATCTCGCCCCGTTCGACGCGGTCCACGATGGATTCCAGACGCTCCATGGCTTGCTCAAAGGAGAGTTCGTCGGGAGGGGTGGCCTGCGTCTTGTCGTTGGGTTTTTTGGACATTGTGACAGCGTAGGGAAGTTAGCGCAGCGTGCATCCGTATCGCTTGGGCGATGGTGCTGCTTTGAGGTTGGCTTTCAATCCGGGCGCGGCAGGGCGGCGCGGGGGGTGCATTGCTGCATCCCCTTTCCTTGCGGCGGCCGGGTTGACGGGCGGGGACTTCTCGCGCGATTGGGTTCACACGAG
>Ga0163144_10029713_pt1 | contig 10480 bp, 9 predicted proteins | sample OliLak19BULKMAT1_FD_123175 | JGI IMG/M metagenome (GOLD analysis project Ga0163144, IMG submission 123175) | Freshwater microbial mat bacterial communities from Lake Vanda, McMurdo Dry Valleys, Antarctica - Oligotrophic Lake LV.19.BULKMAT1 | ecosystem: Environmental > Aquatic > Freshwater > Lake...
CTCTCTGGAACGCTGGAGGGCATCGGCGCACAACTTGATCTTATCAAGGGCCAAGTCGTCGTTATTGCTCCACTCAAGGCTTCGCCTGCCGAAAAAGCTGGTTTACTGCCACAGGACATCATCATGAAGGTGAACGACAAAGAACTTGATGGCATGTCACTTGATGAAGTCGTGGGAATGATCCGTGGTCCGAAGGGCTCATCAGTTACTATCGCAGTAGAGCGCAAAGATAAACCAAATCTTGTGGTTCTTACCGTCATGCGTGATGCCATTCATATCCCAAGTGTTGAGTCCAAAATTCAGGATACGCCACAGGGAACATTTGGCATCGTTATTCTCAATCAGTTCGGTGACGATTCCATTGCAGAAATAAAAAAGGAGCTCGCAACGTTCCCTCAGAACGTGAAGGGTATTGTCCTCGATCTTCGCTTTAATGGAGGTGGCTACTTGGACGGTGCGACAGATTTGGTATCCATGTTTCTAAAATCTGGCGATGTGGTGACTGTTCAACGTCGCGATATTCCGCCGGAGCTCCATCGCGTTAGTGGTCAGACAATCTTTGCTGATACACCGCTTGTTGTTCTCATCAACGGAGGCTCAGCGAGTGCATCCGAGATTACTGCGGGAGCGTTGCAGGATCAGAAGCGTGCAACGATCATCGGTACGAAGAGCTTTGGCAAAGGCACAGTGCAGGAAATTTTAGATCTCCCGGGTGGTTCTACACTGCGTGTCACAACGGCGAAATGGCTCACGCCTGCTGGTCACGATATCGGTAAGAAAGGCATCACACCGGATATCATCATTGACCGTTCGGCAGACGAATACCGTGCCGGTAAAGACCCGCAGCTTGAAGCCGCGATTGCCGTGCTCTCAGGCAAGAAAGTAGAGAGCGAGAAGCCAAAGACAGGCACAGGAGTGCATCGGTAAATCCATAGAATTTCTATGAGTAACATCAGGGAACCTACGGCACATAATTCTGCAAAATTTTGGGATCAGCCAGATAGCGTTCTTCGGCAAACGCTACGGACTTTCGTAGAGGATCCGAAGACGCTCATCAACATGACCACAGAACAGTTGCAGGCAGAACTGCGCAGGCAGCTGCAAGATTCCGTAGGCGCTTAATACGCGAAGATTTCGTCGCTTTGAAAGAAGCGAGCAATTTCTGTGACAGCGGCTTCCTTCGAGTCACTCGCGTGGGCGACGTTGACCATCACGTCTTTGCCAAACGTTGCGCGCAGCGTCCCTGGAGCTGCCTTACGGCTGTCTGTCACACCGAGCATGTCGCGCATTTTTCCGACGATGTCATCACCCTCGAGAACGAGTGCGATCACCGGAACGGAAGACATGAAGGTTTCGATTTCAGGGTAGAACGGCTTATCGGCAACGTGTGCGTAGTGTTCTTTGAGAACTTCCGGCGTGAGACTGATCATCTTGCAACCACGAATGGTGAATCCGGCAGCTTCGAACTTATCGATGACTTTACCGCAGAACTTTCCAGCAACGGCGTCAGGCTTTAGAAGGATGAGAGTGCGTTCCATGGTGAGGTTTGGCGAAAGAAGTTTGGTATCTTGTACATGAGTGAAGGATTTTTGACAACTCTTAGCACTTACGCACCGATGAGCTCCCCGAGCTTCTTCTTGTCATTTTCCTTCCCGATGACGACAAGCCGAAGCCTATCCGTCTTTAGGAGTTTTGCTGCAAGTGTATTGATCTGCCCAGTCGTCACTTTTTCAATTTCAGTGAAATATGCAGGCAAGTCGCGGACAGTAGGGTAGAGGAGCTGCTGCTTACCGAAGAAGTGAGCCCTTTCCTCAGAATCTTCCATCGAGAGTGTAATTTTACCCTTCAGGAAGTCTTTGGCACGGCGAAGCTCTTCTTCTGTGAAGCCGTCTTTTGCCGCTTCTTCGTATTCATGGCGGATCGCCGAGATCGCTTCATGGAGTCGGCTCTGGTCTACTCCCGCGCGCGTGGAGAGGAGGCCGGTATCCATATAGTTATCGGTAGAGGTGGAGATGTAGTAGCAGAGTCCGCGCTTCTCGCGGATACGGAGGAACATGCGTGAACTCATAGATCCACCGAGAATGACTGCGAGGAGTTTATGTGCGAAGTGATCGGAGCTCATAGCCGATACAGCCTCGACACCGAGAACAAGGTGAGCCTGCTCTGTTTGCTTTGTCGTCAGTGAAATGCGGTCGCCTTCGTGCTTCTTCACCGCATCAAATGCGCCAACTTTCTTGCCACCGATGCCACCAAAGAAATCATTGCCAAGTTTCATCGCCTTCGTATCGTCGATCTTTCCAGCGAACGTGAGAACCAGGTTATCCGGCGTATAGAGCTCGTTTTTGTGGTTTTGAAAATCTTTCTGCGTCACGGTGCGGATCACTTCTTCGGTACCGATGGTGTCCCAACCAAGTGGCTGGTCACCGTAGACGAGTGTCTCAAAGTCCCAACCTGCTTGGTACATCGGCGTGTCCTGATACATGCGGTATTCCTCGATGATGACGCCGCGCTCTTTCTCGATTTCCTCCGGTGGAAACGTCGCGTTTTGAAGCATGTCAGAAAGTACATCACATGCGAGCTCTACTTTTTCCGCTGCCACTTTCACGTAGTAACCGGCGTATTCCTTTCCGGTGAATGCATTGAAGTCGCCCCCGACGGAGTCGATGGCCATGCTGACTGCAGCTGCATCCGTGTACTTCTTTCCACCCTTGAAGAACATGTGTTCTAGGAAGTGGCTGATGCCGCGGTTCTTGCGAATTTCGTAGCGTGAGCCTGCTCCTGCAAAAACAAGCACCGTTACCGCAGACGTTCCGTCTGTTGGAGCAGTAAGAACGGGGAGGCCTGAACCGAGTTTCTGAAGTGAGTACATCGTACGGAAGTGTAGAGGTGAGATGCTAGAAATTCCATATCTTTATACGCTGCCAAATGTTCCGCGGAATGCGAACGTCTCGCGTGGGTTTCTGACGCGGGGTGATTCATCACGTAGTTGCATCTCTTCCGGGAAATTCGCAGGATCTCCGGCATAACCAATGGCAATCATCGAACCTGGTTCAAAATCGTCCGGGACAGCGAGGACACCATTTGCCTTGTCCACTGCGAAGCCTGCCATCTGGTGGCTAATGAGGCCCATCGAGGTGGCTTGGAGTGTTAAGGTGGCGCTTGCTGCACCGAGATCATGGAAATAATGTCGATTTGGTTTTCCGTTTTTTAAAAATTCTTTTCTCGTGAAACTCAGGATCAACAGACCTGCGTTTTTGGCCCATGTGTTTCCTTCGGCCAGTAGTGATTCAAGCGCTTCACGGCCTGTATCTTTTTTACCCGCATAGACATATCGCCACGGCTGCTCGTTATAGGAGCTGGCGGCAAAGCGCGCTGCTTCAAAGAGCGAAGCAATCTGCTCTGGGCTCAGGGGGGCGGCGTCGAAGATGACAGGGCTCCAGCGGTTTGCGATCACATCAAGAATGGGTGCTTCTGCTTTGGCGGGCTTTGCAGGGTATTTCATAGCGGATCAAGCGGAAAGTACCGTGTCACCTTATCCTGAGTAGCCGTTGGCCTCGGCACAAAGTGAGTCAGTTCCCCTTGACGCTTCTTTCGGTCATTCTGTACCCTCTCTTGGCTCCACCTCCGTCCGTTTCCACGGAACTACGGCGCACAAGTCTATGCTTGGTAAGTTACGTTGGCGTCGGCGTCTACGCGTGCACGGTTTCCTTGCACGTTCAGCCTCAAAGAATGGACGTAAGGTCCTAAAGCGCCGCCGTGCTCAGGGCAGGAAGCGCATCACGGTGCAGAAGAAGAGCAAGTAGAGTTATCTGGAGTCGCAGGTGACCTTCGGCTTTTTGTAGTACCATGCGTTTGATGGAATCAGTCCGCAAAGCATCGGGTTTCCTGTTTTATACAGTCGGATTCTTCCTCATTGTCATTCTTGTGCTCGTAAAGCGCGGCCTCTTTGTAGGCGCTGCACCCTATCTGCACGTCTTTGATCTGCCCATCATCTTCATCGCCATACTGTACGGCGGCAGTAGTTTGTATGTATCACTCTCGCGTGGCAAAAAGTCTCTCCTGCTCCTCCTTTCGATCTTCGCTCCACTCGGTGTGCTTTTTTCAGTGTTCTGTTGGTTCAATTTTTCGCTGCCTTTTCCGACGTTGTAGTCGTTGATGTCCGAAAGAATCGATCGAGGATTTTTTTCGCTGCGATCTTTACTGCCGAGGAACGGTTTGACCATGTTGTTTTTGCTGTTCTTACGCTGTCACCTTCGCGCGGAATACTGACGACTGCTTCGGGAATATCAAGTTTGTGATTCACAAAACGTGCAGCGACGAAAAGATAATCACTCAGCCTATTCACAATAACGATGACAGCCTCAGTGACGGGCTCGGAGTTCATGAGTTCGACTATCCATCTCTCTGCTCTGCGGCATACGGTTCGTGCTTCATGAAGCTTGGCACCTGCTGCGGAACCTCCAGGCAGAATGAAACTTGTGAGAGGGGCTAGGGCAGTCTCCATCTCATCGATCCATGCTTCCAGAAGAGTCGCGTGTGACGTATCCATACGCAAAATATTCGCGCCACTCTCAAGCGGTGTGGCAAGGTCGGCGCCGATCTGAAAGAGAAGTGACTGAATTCTGAGGAGCTGCGTCTTTGTATCTCTCGGCAGTGTCGTATCAGCAACGACGGAGCCGAGGATGGCGTTGAGCTCATCAAGTGTGCCGTACGCATGAAGACGAACAGCGGATTTGGAAATACGCGTACCACCAAACAGGCTTGTTGTTCCTTTGTCTCCCCCGCGGGTGTAAATCTTCATGCTCATGAGGGACAGAGTATACCACTTATGCCTTTTTTAGCTCCGATAGCACTCCGGCGTGGATTTTTTCGACTTCCTCTTGTGTCAGCGTTCTGTCGTCGGCGCGGTAGGTGAAGCGCAGTGTGACGGTCTTTGCGTTCTCGCCTTCGTACAAGTCAGCAACGGTGACGTTTTTGAGCAGTGGACTCAGGGTCAGAAGTTTTTGCACGATCGTTTTGTACGGAGTTTTTGGAGCACCGAGTGTTTCATCAAATTCCACCGCCGGGAACATTGGGAGGGGGGATGCGATGAAGACATCTGGCGCGAGAGCGAGTAGAGCCTGAAGATCAATGACTGCTACAGCGCTACGGCTCGGTAGATCAAACGGTTTACGAATATGTGGAGCGACTTCTGTGAGAACTCCGATAGATTCTCCTTTACAGGAGATAACAGCGCTCCGTCCTGTATGCGCAAATGCAGGTAGATTCTCTTTGGTTTGTGCAAACGAGAGTGAGTAGCCTGCTTGCTTCATCGCGCTCGACAGGTCTGCTTTTGCGATGAGCAGTGGATCATCTTTCAGTGTTGTTTTTCCTTTCGCGACTACGAGAAGTGCAAGCTCACTGCGTTCGTGTCCTTGTGCAAAAACTTGTCCAAATTCAAACAGTTTCAGAACAGATGATGACTTCGTTATTTCTCGTCCTGCAGTTTCAAGGAGAGCTGGCACAAGGCTCATACGCATCCGTGAAAGTTCTTCACCAATCGGATTTTCAATGCCGACACTCTTTGCTGCATCACCGCCGGCTTTTGTGATGACTGCTGGGCTTGTAAAAGCGAGATGCAAGAGCTCTGTGAAGCGTTCTTCTTTCAGTCCGTCACGAAGAGTGTTGATACGGTTATCACGCAGCGGCGGCACGATTGATGCCTCTGGCATCACGGGGGCAACGTTTGCGTAGCCGTACGTGCGAGCGACTTCTTCCGCGATATCTTGGACGTGCGTAATGTCGCGCCTCCATGCAGGTGGCGTCACCGTGAGCGAATCTCCGGAGCTTTTCACGTTACAGCCGAGATCATTGAGAATTTTTTTCACGCGCTTCGTATCGATCGGTGCGCCAATGTAACCGAGTATTTTTCCAAAATCTCCCTTCACAGCTTTCGGCGTCGGTGCCTTGCCCCACGTCACAACTTTGGACACTGCTCTGCATTCCTTGGCATGAGCAGTGAGAAGCTCAGTAGCGCGGCGAAGGCCCATGGCAGCTGTCACCGGTAGTACGCCTTTTTCGTAGACTGTGGCCGCGTCCGTGCGGTGTGCCATCGCAATAACTGTTCGGCGTACGGATACTGGATCAACAATGCCTGCCTGCAAGAAAACATTGCGAGTTGTTGGTTTGTTCGATGTTCTGAGCCCACCCATCACACCGAAGAGATCAAAGATTCCTTCATCATCACTGATGACCAGTGCACCTTCTGGAAGTTCACGAGTCGCTTTATCGAGCGTCGTAATTTTTTCACCTTTCTTTGCTTTGCGGATGTGAAGGTCTCCCTTGAAATCATCGGCGTCGAATGCATGAAGCGGCATGCCGACTTCCATGAGTACGTAGTTCGTAACGTCGACTATGAGGTTGATCGGCCTCCAGCCTGTAGCGACGAGCCTTCGCTGCATCCAGTCTGGAGAGGGCCCTGAGCCATCTACATAGAGCAGTGCTGCTTCGTAGTAGGGAATAAGGTCTGGCACTTCATTCGTGAGCTTGAACGGAACGTTGGTTGATGTGAATTTCACGGATGGAATTGTCGGTTCCTTTTTCCAGGTCGCAAGACCCATCGCCACGATTTCTCGTGCGACACCGATGTGTGAGAAAAGATCAGGACGGTTTGTGATGGCATGGTTGTCGATATGGAAAATGACATCCGTCATGCCGAGCGCCGTGCGCAGTGGCGTACCAGCTTTGAAGTTGTGCACAGTGAGATCGGCAACCGGCCGAGCGCCGTCCTCTGGTGATGCTGGGAAGAGTGATTCGATCTCCAGTTCTTCCGATGCGCAGATCATTCCCTCGCTTTCCTCACCACGAATTTTGGCTTTCTGTAGCGTGAACACCTCTTTTCCTCCAGCCTTTACCGTTGCGCCGACATGCGCGAGTGCAACAAGCATTCCTTCTTTCAAATTCGTTCCACCGCAGACAATTTTCTTGATCCCTGTATCAGTCTCGACAGTGCATACCGAAAGTTTATCGGCGTTCGGGTGCTTGCCGAGTGTCACAATTTTTCCAACGACAACGCCGTCCATCATGGCTCCCTGCTTTTCTACTTCATCGACTTCGCCGACACCGCAGGTAATGCGATCAGCGATCACCTGTGGATCAGTCTCGATCCAGGCGACAAAATCCGATAGCCAGTCACGAGAGATCTTCATGCCGCCTAGAGTACGCGAGGAGAACGCTGGATGAAAGGAGGCTGGTACTGCTTTTTGCCTCTTCGGAGGTGTACACTGTCGTCCACTTACCTCTTCTTCCCTTTTCGTTATGGCTCTTATGGGTAAAAAGAAGGCTGACACATGTTCCACTAGCTGCCTTGTGGCTAAGTGGGGTCTCTGCCTCCTTCTCCTTCTCGTTACTCTCGCAGCGCTTGTTGGCGTCTGGGAGACACATGTCATCATTGGCACTGATCCTGCCCGTTTTGCGGTTCAGTTTGGTTCCACATCCGGATCGCTCGCGATCATCGCGTTCGTCATCGCATCCATCTCCTGGATGAAGCACATGGTCTGCTGCATGGCATCGTCTGAAGTCTGTTCGAAGTAGTGCATACCCGAAAGCGGGTGTGGTACACTCCACGCCCGCTTTCATAAAAAGCTACAGAAGGCCCTGTGTGCTGTGAAAGCGTTTATACGGAAGGTCGCAAGAGTAGGCGCCAGTGCGCCGACGCAAAAAGTCTTCGATCATTTCGTACCATTATCCCAACGTGGAGAGGTCGCATAGTGGCCTAGTGCGCTCGCTTGGAAAGCGAGTAGACGTGAAAACGTCTCGGGAGTTCGAATCTCCCCCTCTCCGCCACCAACATCACGATACAAACCAATCTCTCTCAACAATGTGAATCGCTTGCGCGTTGCGCGTTGCGACGTCTGCTGATCGGTGGAATCCCTATAATGATATCCACTCACGATGTTTTTGAAAAAGAACACTTCCGGCACGAGGCCTACCGTAGGGGGGGCACTCACAGATCTCCTGACATTTGTCGTGACCGTTGGACTGCTCTTTGCCTTGCGGTTTCAGGCTGCTCCCATCATGAGTCCTGTGACATTCATCATTCCGGATCGCGAGTCGGACGTCAGAGATATGCCGGCATTTTTTGATTCTGTGTCAGAGACGATGGTTGCAGTATTTACGATTGAGCTTAAAAAATTGCACCCCGGAGTCTTTGCCGTGCAAGTGGATGACTGCATCGAAAGACTTGCTGTGAATGGTGTATCCGTCATACCGGAAAAGATGGATCGACTTTGTTCTCCGCATGACCTGACGCGGCTCAATCTTCATCCATATCTTCGGTCGGGAATAAATACGTTGTCCATATCTATTTCTGACGTTGGCGTCACGCAGGGGCTCACGATTCATGCGTCCAATACGGATCCTCTCCTTCTCGCGCTATGGATCGGCGTTTTCCTCTGCATCGTTTGGTATGCACTGCGGCTTCGGTTACTTCTGCCCGACACATCACGTTGGCCAGATGCGATGTTTGTTGTCCTGCTTTTCGGCCTAGCCGTTCGCCTGCTGTATGTGGGTGCAACGCCGTACAACGTGCGTGCACATGATATGGAGGGACATATGGATTACATCAGTTTCATGCAAAAGAATTGGACGGTTCCCGCTGCGATGAATGGATGGGAGTTTCATCAGCCGCCTTTCTACTACGCCGTTGCAGCGGGATGGACGTCGCTCCTTTCGCCTTTCCAATTACCACAGCAGTTTGTGTATGAGACTCTTGCAGGTTGGTCTCTTGTGCTTTCCATTCTTACGTTCGCCGTTACGCTGTATTGCTTAGCGTTTCTGTTTGGTGTGCACGATCGGAAAAATGCCATCAAAGCAGGTATGCTTTTAGCTGTCTTCAACGGATTCGTCTTTTTCTCCTCGCGTATTACCAATGAAACGCTCTCAGCATTTCTGACGGTAGCGACCATCGCACTGTTACTTGTGTGGTGGAAACGCGGTGATCGTCCCACGCTCGTTGCACTCGCACTTGTTTTCTCGCTCGCTTTTCTCGCCAAAATCAGCGCTCTGGCCCTAGCTCCTGCACTTGCAGTAGCGCTCATCTTCCGTTCAGGGAGAACGTTCAAGACACGTATTACAGAGATCATTCTTTCATCACTCATCGTCGTCGTTTCAGTTGGTTGGTATCCCGTTCATCGTTTATTTCTTGAGCCTGATCAGGAGAAGACACTGACGCTTGGCAATAATGGCATGGATGCAACACTCGCAGTACCACGTGAGTTCAAGCATCTTGTTGTGCTCAATCCGGCTGCAGTTATTGCCCATCCGTTCAATGATCCGTGGGACGACACATTCCGCCGAGGGTATTTGTTGGAATACTTTTTCCGCTCCGCTCTTTTTGGTGAATACAAATTCGAGCGCATGATCGTGCTGTCACGCACGTTGCTGATCCTAGGATTTTTACTGCTTCCCGCCATGCTCTTTGGCTTGATGACAGATCTTCGTCGTAGATTCAGAGAGCTTCTGCCTTTTCATATTGCAACGTTCGGATTACTAGCAGGTGCTTTCGTATATCCGTACATTTTCCCTTTCGCACCGAATCAGGACTTCCGATTTTCCGTGATTCTCATTCTTCCTGCAGCGTACTATGCACTCCGCGGCATTGATGCACTGCCTTTGTGGCTCAGGGTTACGATGCAAGGCGTCTTTGCCGCTTTTGTTCTCAGTGCGTTTTGCTTCATTGGGACCCTCTTCGTGAATGCATAATCAATCGTGACTACCCCTTTGCAGGCTGTAACCGTACGTTTGGGATTGTCGTTTCATACAAAGACCCAGCCGAAGCGGGGCTTCTCTCTGTATGTTGCGATATTATTTCCTGCTGCCGAAACCGATCAGTAGACAGATGGCGGAGATGCCGAGGTGGAGGTAGTTGTCGGCCATGTTAACCGTGAAGTAGCCAAGAATGTCACCTGTTGCAAATCCGAGGACAGCCATCACACCGTAGGCCAAGCCGAAGAGAAGAAGGTACCAGCGAGAGTGCAGCTGCGAGGAGTTGAATGCAAAGAGACCGACGAGACCAGTCACGAGATAAACGATGTTATGTGCTGGGCTTGCTCCGAACATCATAAGCATGCCGTTCGTGAAAAATCCGACGATACCCATGAGTGCGAGGATCAAACCAAGAAGGCCTGTGAGTGGTTTGACCAGAGCGTTCATGAAAATGATGAGGAGAAAATAAGAATTTCGCACATTCTACCACTCTCTCACGTCATACCACCGAACCTTTCGCATACGACCAAAGAGCGCTTTTCCTGTACAGCTGAGGAGAGAAGTCTTAACGACCCTTTTGAAGCTGCTTTGCGAGCGTGCGCAGGTACGATGTTGCGACCTTCATGCGGACGTACGTTCCGGTCTTTGGATCGTAGACTCGCTTCTTTACGATGTTCGCCTTGTACGTGCGCCTTGTGGCGCGCAGCGAGTGGCTACGGGTGTTACCCGTTGACCC
>Ga0163144_10029715_pt1 | contig 10479 bp, 10 predicted proteins | sample OliLak19BULKMAT1_FD_123175 | JGI IMG/M metagenome (GOLD analysis project Ga0163144, IMG submission 123175) | Freshwater microbial mat bacterial communities from Lake Vanda, McMurdo Dry Valleys, Antarctica - Oligotrophic Lake LV.19.BULKMAT1 | ecosystem: Environmental > Aquatic > Freshwater >...
CCAAACACCAACTGTAGTATCCTGAGATTCGTATGCCTGCCTTTTCTGCCCAGCATCCTATTGCCTTTTTTTGTGCCGAGTTTGGCGTTCGTTCAGATCTTCCGTTATATGCGGGTGGATTGGGTGTGCTAGCAGGTGACATTTTAAAAGAGTCTGCCCGGATGAAGCTACCGATGGCTGCAGTGGGACTCTTGTACAAAGGTGAAGGCGCTATTCAACGTATTACCGCTCAAGGACAACAAGTTGAAGAGGATTTGTGCTTTGATCCGCTTAGCGCCGGTTTAGAGCATGTCTACGTGGACGAAATGCCATTGTTTATTAAAGTCCACGTGACCGAAGCGGAAATCTGGCTGCGTTGTTGGAAAATGAAGATTGGTGAGACCGTCACTTTGTACTTACTGGATACTGATACAGATCAAAATCCGGTTCACGAGCGTGGGATTGCGCACGCTTTATACGCTGGCACAGAAGAAGAGCTGATTAAGCAACAACTCATCTTGGGAATTGGTGGTATCAAGCTTCTTCACCAGCTAGGAATTCATCCAAGTCTCTATCACGTCAACGAAGGTCGTCCTGCTCTCCTCCATTGGCAACTTATTCGTCGGTACATGGACGAACATGGCGTGTCATACGAGCAAGCAAGTGACTGGGCGTGTCAGAAAACAATTTACACCAATCACACCCTAGTTGAAGCAGGGAATCAGTCCTATACCACTGGGCTGCTCAAAATTTACGGCAAGTACTACGCGGATAAAATGGGAATTTCTGTTGAGAGACTCTTAGAGCCCGGAACAGAACCTGGCACAGATCGATTTAGCATCACTCGTTACGCACTCAATACTTCGCATATGGCCACTGCGGTCAGTCAACTGCACTACACGTTCTGCCAGCAGCAGTGGCCAAACTATAACTGGAGCGCCATCACCAATGGCGTCTACCTGCCCTATTGGCAGGATCAACGGTTTGCGGGTGAAGGACTCAGCTCCGAGGATGAAACCACTACCTTAAGCGAAGCTGTTTGGCACACCCACGTAGACTGCAAAAGACAGCTGATGGAGTACGTCCAACGTCGGACTGGTTTTGGGTACGATCCCAATCGGTTGGTGATTTCTTGGTCGCGCAGAATGGCAGGGTATAAACAAATGGATGCGCTGTTTAACGATGTTGAGCGGCTGGTGAAAATTGTGAAAGATGCAGACCGACCAGTGCAAATTTTGATAGCAGGCAAAGCCCACGTTGCAGATGTGGCTGCAAAGCAAACAATCGAGCGAATCATTCGCTATATGCAAAGTGAGCTGGTTGGACATGCGTTGTTTATTCCCAACTTAGACATGGAGCTGGATCAAATGTTGGCCAAAGGTTCTGACGTATGGCTCAACACACCAGAGTTTGGGAGAGAAGCATGCGGAACTTCAGGAATGAAAGCAATTAGTAACGGAGTGTTGCAGTGCACTGTTGCAGATGGTTGGGCTGCGGAAGTGGACTGGGAAGATGTGGGATGGGTGTTGGACCACGTCAACTTATCCGCAAGTGTGTATGAAACTTTGGAAGAAGATATTGTGCCACTGTTTTACACAAGGGATGAAGGTGGGATTCCCCAAGAGTGGGTGGAACGGATGCAACGTTCTATTGGTCTAGCTAATCAGTTTTCTGCAACTCGGATGATGAATGAGTACTTACAGAAATGTTATGAACACGGTTAAGGCGGGCTCACTTACAACGGGCTCACTTACAGCGGTTTCGCCTTACGCATTGTACTGAACAGCTGAATGTCTTCTTTAATTCCGGGTGTGCTCAATAACGGTAACGCTTCTTCTGGAGTCAGCCATTTATATTCAGTGTGCTCTGGAGAAATGTGGACCGCTTCTTGGGAGGTTGTACAACGGTAGGTGATGCCGATCAGTTCGTTCCCGGCGAGCTCTGGTCCGCGAAAAATGTGCCAGACTCTGAGAGTTTCGTGGATTTTCAGATCTGTGAGGCCAGTTTCTTCTCTTACTTCTCGTCGTAAACCAGTTTCTGTATCTTCAAATTGATCAATTCTGCCGTAAATAATTTCCCACTCGCCGCCGCGCCAATCTTGCTCACCTGCACGGCGAATAACTAAAATTTTTCCGGTATCGCCAAGCTCGATGACCGCTCCGACCGCCACCATAAATCGGCCAACTGGGTTCTTTACAGTACTTTGATTATTGGGTTGATTGACCATTAGTCTCCCAGTCTTGCAAACTCACCAGTGCGTCTGGCGCGAGTATACATTTCTTGCATAAAGAACCAGGCAGCGATAACGTAGGCCGCGCAGGTTGCTGCTCCAATAGCGATGTAGGACCAGTTTACTTGTCCGGTTGAGAACTGTAAGCGAGCACTTTCCATAACGTAGGTAATTGGAGAAATGTAGCTCAACCAACGAATTTGAACAGGTAACGCTTCGACTGGATAAAAAACGGCGGAGATCGGTTGAAAGACGTAAATTAATCCCCAGGCAAATGATTGGATATTCGTGCCATACCGAATGATTAAGCCAGTAATAAACAGCCCGGCTGCGTATGCAAAACACATTAAAATCACTGAGTAAGGAAGCAATACCCAACCTAGCTGCAGGAATGAGAACTGAAATGCCAGCTTTCCCAGAATGGTCAACGAGCCAATCACCGCCGTGGTTTTAATGATCGCCGCAATCATTTGACTGACCACCCACTCGTTCATGGTGACGGGTGCAATGAATAAACTATTAAAGCTTTTTGACCAAATTTCCCAGAGCATGCTGACGGTCACTGAGTACTGCCCGATCCGAACAATTTCCCAGAGTAAAAATCCAAGCAGCAACACCGGGCCCAACTCCGGTTGGTTTTGTGAAATAACTTTAGAAATCAAACCAAAAATTAAAAACTGAATGAACGTAAACCAAAATAAATCGATCTGGGTTTCTTTGCTGTGAGTGGTGTGATACCAAGAATGAAGCAGGAGCGCTTTAATGTGATTCCAGTTCATAAATGCCTCTCTTCCGAGATGTGTAAAAACACATCTTCAAGAGATGGTTGCTCGGTGGTCAACGACGTAATCCACACACCTAGTTTTTTGAGCTCAAACAACACACTGGGAATGTCCTCTTCCAACAATGTTACTTCGACCAGATCTTTGCGAATGAAGTTGGCGGGATGTCCAGCTTTTTTGAGGTACTCAGACACAATGCTTTGCTTTGCTTCAAACGAAAGCAGCAACTTTGTCTTACCAATTTTTTTGGTTAACTCTAACGGCGTGTCAGTCAAAACGATTTTTCCTTTAGATAAGAATGCGACACGATCACACAGACGTGCCACTTCTTGCATGTTGTGGCTGGTGAAGAGAATGCTGACTTTTTCTTGTTCTTGGAGGCGTTTGATCAACTGAATAATTTTGTTAACGATGTCAGGATCTAAGCTGGCAGTGGGTTCGTCCATGAGCAACATTTGCGGACGATTCAGTAGAGCCTTGGCCAAAATAACACGGGTTTTTTGTCCAGAAGAAAGATGCCAAAAAAGTTCATCAGCTCGGTCTTCAATTTCAAAAAGCTCGATAAGTTCATTAATCCGTTTCTCTAAGTTTGGAACTTCGTAGAACATGCCAAAAATACGCAGGTTCTGGCGAACCGTTAAGCGTTGCTGAAGCTCCGCATATGCAGAGGCGAAGTTGATCCGTTTCAAAATAGAGATTTTGTGAGTCAAAAAGTCATCACCAAAGTAGCGAATACTTCCGCCATCGGCGTCAGTCAAACCGAGCAACATTTGAATGGTGGTGGACTTGCCAGCGCCATTGGGACCAAGCAACCCAAGAATCTCGCCTTCTCCAATAGAGAACGAGATATGGTCGACAGCGAGATACTCTCCGTACCGCTTGGTGAGATTGGACACTTCCAAAACCGACTGGGACATGTTGAGTATTATAGCCTACGGACTGAGTTTTTCGGATCACTTCTTTTCGAAGTAGTTTTTGCCACGCAATTTTTCTGGGAGGTACGACTTTTTTCCACCAGGGTACATTTCATACCCTTTTCCATAACTGAGTTCTTTCATCAGTTTGGTGGGAGCGTTTCTGATTTCTAAGGGAATTTCCAAATTGCCCATTTTTTGGACGTCAGCCAAGGCGGCAAAGTAGGCGTCGTATGCCTCTCGGCTTTTTTTGGCGAGAGCTAAGTACGCTACACCGTGCGCTAAGTTAATTTGTGCCTCTGGGTAGCCAATTTTCATAGTGGCGTCAAAGACGGCATTAGCCACCACTAGAGCAGTAGGCTGAGCTAAGCCGATATCTTCAGAAGCAAAAATAACCATCCGCCGGGCAATGAACTGTGGGTCTTCTCCCGCACTAATCATACGCGCCAGATAGTACAGGGCCGCATCTACGTCACTGGCTCGCATGGATTTAATGAATGCCGAAATCGTGTTGTAGTGCTCTTCTCCATCGCGGTCGTAGCGCAGCTGCTTGGACTGCAGAGTTTGGGCTAACACTTCCGCATCGACGTTGGGACTAAGCTGCACCGCATTTTCCAGAACAGAGAGTAACTTGCGTGCGTCACCGTTGGCGTACTCCACCAGAATGCTGCGTGCCTTGTCGTTGATCTTGACCTTCAGGCCTTGTTCTTTGATCAAGTACTGGACAGCACTCTCCAAGACTTTTTCGAGAACATCAGTGGTGAGTTGTTTAAGGACAAACACCCTGCTACGAGACAGCAACGCGGAGATGACTTCAAAGCTGGGATTCTCAGTGGTGGCGCCGATTAAAATGATCAAGCCACTTTCTACAAAAGGAAGCAAGTAGTCTTGTTGGGCTTTGGTGAAGCGATGAATCTCATCAAGAAAAAGTACAGGCTGAGAATCCTGATTAAGAGGATCTTCAACGATGTTTCTGACGTCCTGTTTGCTGGCAGAAACGGCGGAGAGTTCGTAAAAGGGATGATTCGTTTGCTTGGCAATAATCCGCGCCAAGGTGGTCTTCCCGACCCCAGGTGGTCCCCAAAGCATCATTGAAAAAAGTTGCTGATTTTCTATCGCAAGTCGGAGTGGTTTCCCGGGTGCAGTCAGGTGTTCTTGACCGAGATACTCATCTAGCGTTTGTGGGCGCAGCAGGCTAGCTAGAGGTTCGTGTTTCATACGGGATTTAGTGTAGCACAGCTACGCATTCAAGTCGGCATCCACTTCCTGCAACAGCAGCAGCTTTGTGGTTTCCGCTACTCGTTCTGGATCGATCTTTTCACGGACACGTTTCTTAATTTCGGTACCGATAGTTTCCATTAACCAGTCGTAGTACGTTTTGCCGATGTCATTTGCTTGGCCAAGAATCATCTCGGCGGCAACGGCTCTATTATTGAGATTATCGATGCCATCTCTGCCGTACATTTGTACCACCATGCTATCAAGAAGCTGGCGAGTCATCTCACTCAGCTTGCGCCACTGAGGCGTGGAGAGCTGCTCCATGAGTGATTGAATTCGGGTGATTTCATGTTCTTCAACATCGACACTGTCTGTATTTTCTTTTGCAACCGGTTCTGGATGTGGCACAACCGTGTCTGAAAATTTCAGATCAGGGGTTGCAGAAGGTACGCCAGCAGGAACCTTCTTCACTAAGGCAAACAACGTGGCCGAGTGTTGAAGCCGTTGATAGTACTTGCGCATAGCTTCAGCGCTCTTAAAGACTTGATGTTCTTGCTCAGCGACAAATTTTTCTTCTGGTTGTTGCTCTGCATCTTGTTGGTCATCACTACTCATTTGTGCCCAGCGTTCCGTTAATGCTTGCCAAAGTCTTGCGGCCGCGTCTTCATCAATGACTGATTCCATATCTGAAAGCATTTCGGCCTGCTTGGCCACAAATGTTCCCGAACGGAGGTCACTGGCATTCGTTTCTTTGGTGAGCTCGTGGCTGCGATCGGTGTGTGTCATGGTGTCTCCGTATAACTTATAGCATTGTCTGCGGTTTCAACTCAATCACTGATACAATCTTCTTTATGCTCGGATACAAAGCGTTGGCAAAACTGGATCGAAAAAAATACCGCGAGGAGTATGGTGTCTTCCTAGTGGAAGGGAAAAAAGGGGTGATCGATGCGCTTGAGGCAGGCGCACAGGTGGAAGAGTTAGTCATGACTGATCGCTTTGTGCATGAACAACGTGAGTTCTGCCAGATTCCCAAAGTCCGCGCTTTTTTTGATGCACATAACGTTCTCAGTCTTTCTGATGGGCCGTTTGCTCAATTGGCAGATACCACTACCCCACAAGGAGTATTGGCTGTGGTGAAGATGCCAGAAGTCTCACTGGCAAGTGTCTTGGACGGAAAAAACATCGCCATTCTCGATGACATTCGTGATCCAGGAAATGTGGGCACCATTATTCGCACTGCAGACTGGTTTGGGATTGATGGTTTAGTTTTTGCGGGCGGAGCCGATCCCTATCAACCCAAGGTGGTTCGCGCCAGCATGGGATCGATGTTTCACTTACCCCTCTATGTCGCTGAAGATATTGTCGAGGATATTGCCGAGCTCAAAGCTGGTGGGTTTACCGTTGTAGTAACTCGACCTGAACTGGCTGACGCTCCAAGCGCTGCGTTACCAAACGACCAGAAACTGTGTGTTATTTTTGGAAATGAATCACGTGGTACATCCAGCACACTTGATGACTTAGCTGATCAAGCGTTTAGTTTGCCAAGATACGGGAAAGCCGAATCACTCAACGTTGCAGTCAGCTTTGGTTTGGTCATGTATGAACTCAAACGAGCGCAGCGTTAAGGTTGAAGCGCTTTTGAAAATTTTTCTTTGAGTGTTTCCGTAATTTCAAGTTCCACCATTCCTTGGTTGGGTTGGCCGTAATACACTCGTGCGCCAAGCGGTGCCAGCAGAACTGCCGCGACGGTAGCTAAGTCTTCTTCCCCTTCAATGTTCAAAATAGTGGTGGAAGCTTGCTGTGAGGAAAGTTGGTCACAGTACGTGCTCAGCCAAGCTGTTAACTCTTTAGTGATTTGACCCGCCGGATTTGTCAGCGCAGTGACCGGAGTGGTGTCCATCAATTGTTGCAATGAAACGGAAGAATAGTCTTGCCGAAGCGTTTTTTGATCAAAGACGTACAGACTTACTGGCCAACCATGTTTGAGAAATGTTTCCGAAACGATGTCTCCCACAACAAATGTTGGAGTAGTTAACTTCATAGGATTCACATCAAGAACCACTGGGCCTTGAGCGGGTTTGAAGGCGTTGGATTGCTCTTGGGAAAAAACGAACCCATCTTTGATAAGAGATGCGTACGTAAAGCCCGCTCGGTTAATTTTCCCCCTGCGAATTCTGGTGGATGAAATCAGTTCACCGTTGGCATCTCTGAGCATGGTGCAGACGTGAACTGGGAGTTCTGGCAAGCCAAGCTCTTGCCGTTTGTGATTAATCTCTGAGCCACCACTGACCGTTTGTTCGGTCACTGCCACAGCCTCAACGCTACTATCTTGAAGGGTTGGTCCATAGGTATCGTTAAGCTCAAAGAGCTCAAAGCTGATTTCTTGCTGAGTGAGAAAGGTGGAAACAGCTTTCCAGCGTAGGTCAAACGCTTCAATCTGATCAGCTGCAATTTTATGCGCAGAAAGTTGTGGAGAGGTAATCCCAACCACAATTTTTTCGGCAAGACTCGACGCAAACTCTAAGAAATGTTGATGTCCAACATGAAAGTGATCGAAGGTGCCACCCATGCCGATGGCTTGGTACTGTTTCATATGCAGTTAACCCGCTCCACCGCCTCCACCACCACCGCCTCCTCCTCCACCGCCAGATGAGCCACCAGAGGATCCAACGCCGCTAGCGCCGTAGCTAGAAGAGACTGAGCTATACATTGAGTTGAGTGCAGAGGTTAAAGAACCCATGCTTGGATCAAAGCCACCGTTCGCTCCTGCTGCGAACCCACCCCAGTACGAACCTGCCACCAGCTGATCAGCTTTGCTGAAGTTTACTGGAAGTTGGCTGAGTGCCTTTGCAGACACACCTAACAGTGTTCCGTAAATTAAGTATTTTTCCCACAGGACGATGGAATCAATGGCATAGTCTTTTGTTGTTTTGTAATCAGAGATGTGTTTCTTGAAGGCAATCCAACTGGCAGCTTCTTGTGCGCCTTTGACCGTTCGGCGTTCTTTGTGATCGATCAACAGCATCATGATAAAGAAGATCGCTCCAGCGATGAACATACTGGCGAAGCTGGTCAGTCTAGCGAAGTCACTGACGCCACTTTGAATCGCAAACAGGGTTAAGAAAGCAAAACACCCGGCTACCACTGCGGCAACGATTGCTGGTCCAGCAAACGAGTTCTTGTGTGCATCTTTCTCAAAGTATCCCGTCGAAAGATTGGCTCGAAGCGCTGTTTCTTCGAGATTTTTTAAAATAAGTTGAGATGCGGCTGGATTGGACTTCGAGTACTTGACGATGCTATCTAATGGAATAGCCTCAAAAGTTGATCCATCAGCTCTTTTTACTTCTTCTTCTCCCACTTCCTCAGTAATAAAACGATAGACGTTCAGCTCTACCCCGGTCAGTTTACCGAAGGGTTGTTCGTCAAGCTCTACTAAATAGTACTTCCAGTCAGGGAATAAAAAGCCTTCTTTTTTGTCGCTTCGGACAAACTTGAAGTAGCGACGATGAACCAAGTTCAACATCGTGGCAGTGAAGGATTTCGGGGTCAATGTTTTTCGAGCAGAAAGTAACTGCTCTACTTGTGCTGGTGAGAGCTCACTAGGAGGCTCCCATAATGTTCCGCTCAAGTTGACTTTCGGAAGTGGTCGCTCTTTGTGATTCATCCAAAAATCAAAGAATGATTTTCCAAAGAAGAAGACCATCGCCAGAATAAAGGCGATGTTGGCGCCGCCAAAGAAAACAGCAATTTTTTGCTCTTGTTGAACTCTAGCTACTGTATCTTGAATGTAGGCATTTTCTTGACGGATGATCTGCATCTTACTCGAGCCACCTGGAGCACCTGCCATTTCTTCAAAAATTTCGGTAGGCATGATCAATCTGCCTTCAAAGAACGTTTCGCTGGGTAAGCGATCGAGCTGGAAGACCACTTGTGTAGTTGACGGAATACTAACGCGACCACTAGCAGGTCCATGAGACCAGGCTTGAAGTGCATCATCCGCGCTGCCTTCTGGAATGTTTAAAGTAACGTGAATATTCCGCTGCACATGATCCCACTCGTCGCCAATCCACTGCCAATACAGCTCCGCAATATCTCTTTGCAAGGTGACTGCGTTATCAACGGTGTACTTGAGAGTAAATGTTTTACTTTCGTCACTAACATCATAGAACCACTTGATGTAGTACTGGTCAGCTTCGTCTTTTACGTAGAAGGTGTGAAGGCGTTCTGAGGAGCTTTCGTTTTCGGCAGACTCACTGGTCTGTTTGTAGCACATTGTTTCATCGCAGAGCCGAAAGTTACTGAACTCATACGGGACAGCTCTGCCAGCGTCCTTCGTGGAGTCTGGCTGCTTCTTGATGGTCTGATATGCAAACGTGAAGTCACCGTCGTAATCATAGGTGCGTGCTTCTTCAACGTTCATTGCTCCTGACGGAGTGATGGTGGCGTTTACGTCGACTTTATCGATAGTATAGGATTTGGCAAAGGCTGTAGCAGGCTGCACAAGCGCCACAACCCACGCACTAACAATCAGCAACAACGAAGCACACAATTTCTTCATAACGTCCTTTTACTTTTTCAGCATCGAGACCACGATACCAACGATCAGCGCAATGACTAACAAGTTTGAAAGACCAGCAATGGCAATAATGCCCAGGATGGACAGAATCCAAAGAACGAACAGCACACCGGCAATTTCGCGGAATGGACTTGGCAAAATACCAATAGCCCACAGAATCAACAAGAAGATTAACGCATTCAACAACGTAATCGCTTCACCTCCAACCCTGAACAATACAAAGTTTGGCAAAGTAAAACCAGGAATCTGCACAAATCCGGTAATTAAGAAAATGACGAGGAGGATAAGGACGACTTCGATCATGTGACTCCAGTTCTAAACGAGTTACTGTTTATGAATAATAGTTTGTAGTTGCTGATGAAGTACAGGGGCGGCTGCACAGTACGTAAAATTTTGTTGCGCACGTGTCAGTGGATTACTGTAATCCATCAATTCACCGTCAAGAGTAGTGTACACCCCGCCAGCTTCTTCTATCACTATCTGTTGAGCGACGTTGTCCCAAATTTTACTGGTTTTGTTGAGCGCTGCGCCGTATTTTCCAGTGATCAGCATCCCAATGTCAAACACACTGTTACTGCTGCGTAGATTGCGAATGTTTAGAATAATATTGGCGAGCATTTGACACTCGTCGAACGTCATCTGAGGCTGTTCTTGATGGCCATCAATACCGTACGCTACCAGACAAGAAAGCAACTCTTTTTTGTCGGTGACACGGACCATTTTGCCATTACAGGTAGTACCCTGACCTTTTTCAGCAACGTAGATTTCATTAAACGAAGG
>Ga0163144_10029717_pt1 | contig 10479 bp, 9 predicted proteins | sample OliLak19BULKMAT1_FD_123175 | JGI IMG/M metagenome (GOLD analysis project Ga0163144, IMG submission 123175) | Freshwater microbial mat bacterial communities from Lake Vanda, McMurdo Dry Valleys, Antarctica - Oligotrophic Lake LV.19.BULKMAT1 | ecosystem: Environmental > Aquatic > Freshwater > Lake...
CCGGGAACGGCTTCCGCCGCCGCCTCACACCGCTCTGCCAGCGCCAGCAGTGACGCGCCGGTTTCGCCAGTAGCGGAGATGCCCACGGTGAGGGGAATCATGCGCGTCGCGGTGCGGCTCACGTTGGTGAGACGCGTCCTCAGCACTTCGGCGTTGGCGAGGCTGACTTCCTCGCCGGTGCCGAGCCGGATGCGGGTCGTCTTCAGGCCGAGCTTCTCCACGCGCCCAGTGATATCACCGACCGTGATGTCATCACCAACGACGAACGGCTTGTCGAAGGCAATCGCCAGCGCCGCCAGCAGATCGCCAAGAATGTTCTGCACCGCCAGTGCCACGGCGATACCGCCGATACCAAGGCCGGTGATCAGCGCCGTGACATTGACGCCGAAGTTGTCGAGCGCCAGCACCACCACCACCACGAACACCACCACACGGATCAGGACGCCGACGACCGCCAGCGAAGCGCCGCCACCCTGTTGCCCAGCCGACGTGCGCTGCATGTGCGTCAGCCAGAAGTTCACTGCCACATTCGACCAGCGCAGCAGCTGCAGGCAGAAGGCGCCGATCGTGAAGACGCGGAGCCAGACCGGCAGGTGGCCGGCTCCGGCTTCGTACGCGCCGGCAACCGCAGCGCCCATCGCCAGCATGTAGACGCGCGACGTTCGTCGGGCGAGCACCAGAAGGAGATCGTCGACCCACGTCTCGGTCTGCGCTGCGCCCTTCAACCGGCTGACCATCAGCTCGCGCACACCCCAGAGCACGGCGATCGTCGCCGCGGCGATCGCGAGATCCTTTATCCAGGCGAAAGCGGGTATTCCAAGCAGCATGCTGTTGCGAAGGGTATCCATGAACATCCGGTTCCGGTCTGATGGCGTAGCTGGGGTGGGAACGAATCGTGGAGCCCGTGTCTTGTCGTGTCCCGGAGTTGATTTCCCTCCCCAAACATATCTTCCGTTCGATGCGCGCTCATTCCTCTGCTGCCAGTCTGGCCGCTCTTCTGGCACTGCTCGCTCTGCCAACGCGCGTCAGCGCGCAGGGTACCCCACCGGAACCGGTGCGGACCCGCCCCGACAGCCTGACGTGTACGCGACGTCCGGCCACACTCGGTTGTCAACGGTTCCGTGATTCCACTGCAGCGCAACTGTCGGTGGTCAGTGTCGTGGCGGACAAGCCGCGCCGACTGCTCAACACCAGTACCGCGACTGTCGGCGGCACCGTCGAGCGGAAGGAGCTGAACGCCCTTCCCACCGACGCACGAGATCCGATTTCGCTGGCCTTCACGCTGCCGAACGTGGCGCAGGCCACCGGGTTCTTCGGCGACGCGCCGCGGCTGACCATCAATGGCAGCAACTCGCTCTACACCTCGTATACCATCGACGGTCTCGAGAACAACGAAGGGTTTCTGGGCGGCGCGCGCGTGGAACTGCCGCTCTCGGCCCTCGAGCGCCTGAGCGTGGCAGCCAATACCTACGGTGCCGACATCGGCCGCAGCAGCAATGGCGTGGTGCAGTTCGACACCCGTGCCGGCAAGGCGAAATGGGGCGGTGAGGCGTTCGTCTACAATCGCCCGGGTGTGCCGTTCGACGCCCGCGCCAGGATCATCCCCGGCGGTAACACGAGCGCATTCAACAAGGCACAGGACGGCTTCCGTCGCACGCAGGTGGGCGCGGCCGGTGGCGGACCGCTGGTCACGGATCGGACGTTCGTGTTCGGTGCACTGGAGTACACGAACGAGAACGAAGACCGGATCGCGTCGACCGTCAGCGTGCCATTCGTGGGCCGTGAACTGCGCCAGATCTACAAGGCGTTCGGGCGACTCGATCAGGGGCTCGGCAATGCCGGCAGCCTGACCGCGAAGTTCGCGCTCACCAGTACCGACCGCGCCGGACAGGGCAGCGGTATTCTGGCGCCGGAAGCCGACACCCGTACGCAACGCATCGGCTCACTCACCAGCCTCACCCATCGAGCAGCGCTCAGCAATGGTCGCGCCAGCCAGATCACATCGCTGCAGTTCGGCACCTTCCGCTGGAACTTCCCGCCGACGCGCAGCAGCTTCAGTACACCGCAGGTCACAATCGTCGCCAACGATCCGGCGCGGCCGGGCAACACCATCACGCAGGCCATCGTCGGAAGCAGCAACTTCGTCTTCGACGAGTCGGAGAAGCAGCTCCAGTTCCGCACCGAACATCGTCGCGAACTTGGCAACCGCAACACGGTCACCGCTGGTGTCGACGTTGCACGCAGTGCCTTCGAGCTCACTGGATCGAACACCAACCCGATCGGCAGTTACACCGTGCTCAATACGGGCAACATCACACCGTCGAATGGTGGATTCTTCACCTTCGGTGATGTGCCGCAGAACGCGCAGGTGCTTCGCTACAGCATCGATGCACGCCAGAAGCAGGTGAATCTCAACCAGCTGCTCACCAGCGCCTGGCTCGAGGATCGTTTCACGCCCACCGCCGCGGTCACGATCAACGCCGGCCTTCGGTGGGACTACGATGATCTCACGTCGCGCGGCGAGAGCAAGCCCGACCTGAACAACTTTCAGCCCCGAGTCTCGGTGAACTGGACGCCGACCGATCGTTCCGTGTTGCGTGCGGGCGCCGGTCGATACACGGGCAGGTTCCCCTACGCGATCTACTCCGACGCGGTGCAGTTCGGCCTCGACGGCAACGCCACCATCACGCTCGATGGTGCGCAGGCGCCCGCCTATCTGCAGGGGCCGCGTGGTCCGTCGCTCGCCGCGCAGACCAGCACCTTCCCGCCGCGCGAAATCCGTCGCCTGTTCGCGCTCGGTCTCGAGCAGCCGTACAGCGATCAGCTCAGCATCGGCTACCAATATCAGCTCACACCGGCACTCGGCGTCACCTTCGACGCCGTCGCGACGCAGACCAGCAACCTGCCGCTATCGTACGACCTGAACGCGAACACCCGGGGTATTCGATCAGGTGATGTCACGTCGGTGCCGGTGTCGGTTGGTGACACGTTCCGTCCCGTCACGCCGGTCACGGGTAACTATCGCCGGCTGACCACCTCCGCGTCGCTCGGCGAAGCGAACTATCTCGGCCTGACCACGGCCCTTCGCTGGCAGCCGGAACGCACGATCCTGCTCGACGCCAACTACACGCTGAGCCGCGCCCGCAACAACACCGAGGACATCAACTTCAACGCCACGCAGGGCAACGACTTCGATGCCGAGTGGGCGGATGCGGTGAATGATCGTCGCCACAAGCTGTCACTGCGCGCCCTCTACACTGGCGTGAAGCACTTGTCGCTGAGCACTGTGCTCGATGTGCAGTCCGGATCGCCGATCAACCGGATTGCCGGCTTCTGCGGCGCCACGTTCTGCGATCTGGATGGTTCCGGTGATACGTTCGGGAACGGCTTCATCGGCAATCAGGATCGGTTTTTCGGTATCGGGCGCAACGCGGAACGGTTGCCGTCGGCCACATTGGTCAACCTCGGCGCTGGGTACGTCCTCGGTCCGGTGCAGCTGCGGGCCGATCTGTTCAATGCCTTCAACACCACAAATGTGAGCGGTTTCGCGAATGGCTTGCCTGGTGGTGGCGCGCGTACACAGGTCGGTCGGCCGGGCGATCCGATCGTCTTTCCGAGCGCGGCTCCGGCGCGACAGGTGCAATTCTCCGCGCACTATGCCTTCTGATAGGCGACACACGCTGAAACGTCGCAGCGCCGTCGGCCTGCTGGTGCTCGCGGTGCTGATCGCGGGCTGCGCACGACATGCGCCGCGAGCCGCCGCCGTCGATCTGGCGAAGTTGCCGTGGGACAGCGTGGTCGCACGCGCCAAGGGCACCACGGTCGTCTGGCGGATGTGGCGCGGTGATCCCGCGGTCAATGCGTTCGTCGATCACTGGGCGGCGCCGCGCGTGCTGGCCGAGTACGGGATCATGCTGCAGGCCGTCAGCGGGCAGGGCAACGAGTTGGTCGACCAGCTCACCATCGAGCAGGAAGCCGGTGCGCGCACCGGGACGGCCAGCCTGCTCTGGATCAACGGCGAGACGTTCGGTGCGCTGCGCACTCGCGCCCTGCTCGATGGTCCATGGAGTGCGGTGCTGCCATCGGCCGCGCTGGTCGACAGTGCCTCGCCGATCATCAGCCGCGACTTCGAGCAGGATCCGGCAGGGTTCGAGTCGCCGTGGGGCACCGTGCAACTGGCGCTCATCTACGATCGCGCCCGAACCCCGCAGCCACCGCAGACGGTCGCTGAGCTCGTGGCCTGGATCCGTGCGCACCCGGGTCGATTCACCTACGATCAGAGTTTTGCGGGCACCACATTCCTGAAGGGCGTGCTGTACGCGCTGAATGGCGGTGCCGGCACCTACGCCGGCGGATTCGACTCCGCGAAGTATATCGCGGGTCGCACGCGCCTCTTTGCATTGCTCGACTCGCTCGAGCCATCACTCTGGCGCCAGGGCACGCAGTACCCGCCCGATGTCGCGGCGCTGCACCGTCTGTTCGCGAATGGCGAGATTGATTTTTCCATCTCCAACAACCAGAACGAGGCCATCACGAAAGCGATGCAGGGCGTGATCCCGGCAACCAGTCGTGCGCTCGTCCTGCGCGATGGCACGATCGCCAACACGCACTATCTGGGCATTCCATTCAACGCGCCGAACGCAGCCGGCGCGATGGTCGTCGCGAACTTCCTGCTCGCGCCCGGCGCCCAGCTCGAGAAACAGCGGCCGACGGTCTGGGCCGATGGCACCGTGCTGCGGATGGACAAACTGCCCGCCGAGTGGCGCCTGCGGTTCGACTCGGTGCTCAATGACCCTCGGCTCGTACCGTCCGACTCGCTGCGAGCCTATGCGCGCCCCGAAGTCTCCCCTCGGTATCACGAGCGCCTGCAGGACGACTGGCGCCGGATGATCCGCTGAGATTGCGCTCAGGCCGCGCCGTCTCCACTCTCCGCTCGTGAACGCCTCCAGCCGCCACGCCCGCACCGTCGTCGTGCCCCTCCTGATGGCGGGCACGCTGCTTGGCGTGCCGATTCTCGTGAGCATCGGATATCTGGTGGCGGGCGCCCTCGGATGGGTGGGGAACACGTCCTCGGGTGCGGTCGGCCGGATGCTCACCGACACCGCCGTCTGGCGATCGGTGATGCTCTCGCTCTGGATCGCGACGGCCGGTACTGCGATCGCGTTGATCGGCGCACTGATGATCGCACTGCTGTTCGGTCGCGACCGGCGCCTCGATCGTCTGGCGCAGCGTGTCGCGGCCCTTCCCCTGCCGGTGCCCACCGTGGCGACCGCGGTGGCAGTGCTGCTCCTGCTTTCGCAGAGTGGCTGGCTGTCGCGCGTGGCAGCACAGATGCACCTGATCACGACGCCGGCGCAGTTTCCCGCGCTGGTCTACGATCCGTGGGCCATTGGCGTGATCGTTGCGGTCGTCTGGAAGGAGCTGCCGTTTCTGCTGCTGGTTGCGCTCTCGTTGCAGTCCTTGCGTGGTTCAGCACTGATTGATGCAGCGAGGACCCTCGGCGCCACGCCATGGCAGGCGACGCGCACCATCACGCTGCCGCTGCTCCTGCGCGGTATGGCGCCGAGTATCGTGGCGGTGTTCGTGTTCGTGCTCGGCTCACTCGAACTGCCGCTCGTGCTCGCACCCAGTTCACCGCTTGCGTTGCCGATGCTGATTCAGGAGCGGCGGCAGGCGCTGGGCGCAGACTCGCATGCCGACGCATACGCCATCGCACTGATCGCAACGGCATTGGCGCTCTCAACTGCGCTGCTGCACGAGAAACTGCGGAGTGACGCGTGACCCCTCGCCGAATGCCGATCGCCCGGTCACTGCTTCTGCTTGCGCTCACCGTCTTTGCACTCGCGCCGCTGGCGATTCTGATCGCGACGTCGTTCGCGCGTGGCTGGTTCTATCCGGCGGCGGTCCCCGCCGGCTTCGATGGCGGTGCCTGGCACGACCTGTTCGCCGACGCTGCCCATCGCGGCGCATTGTTGAACAGCCTGCTGCTCGGCATTGCGACGGCACTGACCGCGACCGCCTGCGCGCTGCCGCTCGGTCGGGCCGCCGCTGCCGGCGCACGTCCGGTACGTCGCGCGGTGGCCCTGCTCGCATTTGCCGCGGTGGCACTGCCACCGGTGGTGCTGGGCGTCGGCCTGCAGCTCACGGTGCTGTCACTCGGACTGGGCGGCACGCTGTTCGGCGTGTTCCTGTCGCACCTCGTGCCCGCGCTCGGCTACCTCACGCTGGTCTTTCTTGGCGTCTTCACGCGCTGGGATACGCGGCTCGAGGAAGCCGCAGCCACGCTCGGCGCAACGGCAAGCATGCGGTGGCGGATAGTGTTGCTTCCGCTTCTGCGTCGACCGATTACCGAGGCGCTCGCGCTCGGGTTTCTGGTCAGCTGGGCGCAGGTGGCGCTGACGCTGTTGGTCGGCGGCGGTGCGGTGCGAACACTGCCGCTCGACGTACTCGCGATGCTGCAGTCGGGCCAGGATCAGCGTGCCGCGGCCGGCGCGCTGGCGCTTACGATTCCCGCCCTGATCGTGCTCGGCGCGTCGCGCATCGCGGCGCGCAACACCGCGGCGGTGGTGGCATGACGGCGGCTCTGGAAGTGCGCCAACTGAATGTGCTGTTCGAGCTCAGCGCCGAGGCTGCATTCGCAGGCGTCCCGGTCACTCGCATCTCATCGTCGACGCCACTCGACGAGCCCCCGGGTTTTCGCGTCGGTCTGATCGATGTGAACTTGACCGTCGCAGCGGGTGACTGTCTGGCGATCCTGGGCGCCTCGGGCTCGGGAAAGTCCTCACTCCTGCGGACGATTGCGGGGCTTCAGGCCATGCGCACCGGTACCGTGCGGGTGAAGGGGCGCGACGTCACGACGCGGCCGGCCGAGCAGCGCAGCATCGTCTACCTGCATCAGGAGCCCGTGCTGTTTCCGCACCTGTCGGTACTCGAAAACGTGGCCTTCCCGCTCCGGATTCGTGGCGTGTCGAAGGATGAGGCGTATCGGCGGGCAGTCGATCGCCTGATGACCTTGCAGGTCGGCAGTGTGATGGGCAACGCCCCGGATGCCTTGAGCGGTGGCCAGCGGCATCGCGTTGCACTGGCGCGTGCGTTGTGCGCCGAGCCCGATGTGCTGCTGCTCGATGAGCCGCTGGCGTCGCTGGATCCCGCCGTCCTCAGCGACGTCCGGGCCGCGCTGCAGGTGGCCCGGACGGTGAGTGGCGCAGCCATGGTGCTCGTGACGCACGACCTCGATGATGCATTGGCGATCGCCTCACACATCTCGGCTGTCAGCTGGTGCTCGCTGACCGAGGCACTCACACCTGACGATCTGCTGCGTACGCCGCCGGATCTTGAAACGGCGCGGCTCCTTGGCGTATACGCGGAGGTGAGCGGCGTGGTCTCCGGCGTCGGGGAGCCCGTATTCACATGGATTGGCGGGCAGCTGCAGGCCCCTGGCGCCGCGCACGGTGCTGCGGTCGCCTGCGTCCGTTCGCATGAGACAGCGCTGCTCGCACCTGGAACGGCGGGGATGGAGGTGTTGTCGGTGGTCGGTCGCACGGAGCGGGCACACGAAATTCTGCTCGAGCTGCGCAACACCGCTGGCGAGACTGCCGTGGTGCGGGTCGGCCACGATGTCGCGGTGCGGCCGGGAGAGTCGATGAGTATTTCGATCAGGCACGCGCGTTTCTTCCAATCGCATTGACCCGTGTTCGATCACCTGCTGCGCGGACTCAAGGATCAACTGCTTGCCCCAGTGGCGCGCCTGCTGCGGGGAGTGCCACCGAATCTGATATCGGCGGTTGCTCTCGTGTTCGGCATCGGGGCTGCCGCCGCCGCCGCCAAGGCGGAGTGGGGGGTCGGGCTGGCGCTCTGGATTGCCAATCGGATCACCGATGGCCTCGATGGGACTGTCGCCCGGGTGGCGGAACGTCAGAGCGATTTCGGCGGTTACCTCGACATCCTACTCGATTTCGTGGTGTACGCCGCCATTCCGGTCGGGTTTGCAGTCAGCAGCATCGATCGGCCGGTTGTGCTGTGGGCTGTGGGGCTCGAGGGCGCGTTCTTCGTGAATGCCTGCAGTTGGATGTACCTCTCGGCAGTCCTCGAGAAGCGTGCATCCGGAGCCCGGGTGACCGGCGAACTCACGACAGTGACCATGCCGCCGGCGCTGGTGGCAGGGTTTGAAACGGTGGTGTTCTACGCGCTCTTCTTCCTCTTCCCGGAAAAGCTGGCGCTGCTGTTCGGCCTCATGACGACGCTGGTGGGTATCAACATCGTTCAGCGGCTGCTCTGGGCGCGTCGGGTGTTGTAGCCTTCCCGCGGTCACTGTGTCCGCTTGGTCGTCCGTTGGCCGTCTCGTCCTCCATCTCCGCTCTCCGTCGCCATGCTGATCCGTAACCGCATCGAGCCGCCGTCCTCCGAGATCACGCCGGAGATCGACTACCTCAATCGCCGCCAGTTTCTGGGCGTCGTCGGCAGTATCGGCGCGATTTCGGCCACCGGTGCGCTCGCCGAAGCGGTGCTCGGCGGCCTGCATCCGGTCGGGGCCCAGCAGGGTGACGAGGTCACTGATGAAGAGAAGGTCACCAGCTACAACAACTACTACGAGTTCGGCACCGACAAGGAAGATCCCAAGGCGAACTCACAGCAGTTCCGGCCGCGACCGTGGTCGGTGAAGATCGAAGGGATGGCGAAGAAGACGGGCGACATGCCGCTCGACGACTTCCTCAAGCCGAGCCGCGTGGAAGATCGCACGTATCGTTTTCGGTGTGTCGAAGCCTGGAGCGCCGTGATTCCATGGCGCGGCATTCCATTGGCCGACGTGATCCGTCGCGCCGACCCGCTGCCGTCGGCGAAGTACATCGAGTTGACGACACTCTACGACCCGGCGCAGATGCCAGGTCAGCGTCGCGCGACGATTCAGTGGCCCTACATCGAAGGGCTGCGACTGGATGAGGCGCTCAATCCGCTCGCGTTCCTCGCCACCGGCATGTACGGCAAGACGATGCGCAATCAGAATGGCGCGCCGCTGCGACTGGTGGTGCCGTGGAAGTACGGGTTCAAGAACATCAAGGCGATCGTGAAGATCAAGTTCACCGATCGGCCGGCGAATACCACCTGGATGAAGGCGGCGGCGGATGAGTACGGATTCTACGCCAACGTGAATCCGACGGTGGATCATCCGCGCTGGAGTCAGGCCCGCGAACGCAAGCTCGGGGACATTCTCCGCACGCCGACGCTGATGTTCAACGGCTACGAGACGCAGGTTGCGTCGATGTACAGCGGCATGGATCTCCGTCGCAACTTCTGAGCGACGCGCACGTGACATCCGCAGTCGCGACACGCGTTCGCGCGCGTCCGAAGGGGCCGCGCATCGGTCGTGTGCTCAAGCCGGTGGTCTTCGTCATCCTGCTCGCGCCGGCGGTGTGGTTGGTGTTTGCGCTGGTCACCGACCGGATCGACGGCGATGTGGTGAAGATCCTCGAGATCAACACCGGCGAGCTGGCGTTGCGGAGCCTGATGTACACGCTCGCCATCAGCCCGCTGCGTCAGATCACCGGCTGGGCCTGGCTGGCCACGTGGCGCCGGATGCTCGGCCTGTTCGTGTTCTTCTACGCCACGATGCACATGCTGATCTACTTCGGGCTCGATCTCGAACTGCGGTTTGGCGAGATCTGGACCAGCATCGTGAAGCGGCCGTACATCACCATCGGCATGCTGAGCTGGCTGATTCTGGTGCCGCTGGCGATCACGTCACCGAACGCGATGGCGAAGAAGCTCGGTGGGGTGAAGTGGAAGCGACTGCACCAACTGACGTATGTGGTCGCGGTCACGGCCACGACGCACTACTTGTGGGCGGTGAAGAAGGACACCTTCTGGCCGGTGGTGTACTTCGGGCTGTTTGCGGTGCTGCTCGGCCTGCGTGCGGTGCGATGGCGTCGTGGCCGGAGCCTGCCCCACGCCGCATGACGCACTCCCGGATTGGGTCGGTCGGCGACAGGGTGTGCGAGTTCCGAGCGCTCCCGCCTCTCCCATACGCACCCTCCAACCAATCGGGAGATTTTCGGATGAACATCCGTACCATCACCGTCGCTGCTTTTGCCGCTGTTTCCCTCGCCGCCTGTAACAAGCCGGCAGACGCTCCGGCGTCGACCGACACGACAGCACCGGCCAATGCCACCCCGACCTTATCACCAACGGACTCGGCTTTGAAGGTCGATTCCACCGCGCTGAAGCCGACGACGGATTCGGCCAAGCCGATCGCTGACACCGCCAAGCCGATGAACGACGGTAACCCGGCGCACTAAGCGACCTGGAGCGCCGGAGCAGCTCGCATCTCGTACGGGCATGGGGTCGTGTCGCTGCCGCGGCCCCATGTCCCGTGCTTTCGCATCAGCGAAGCTCCGCGAGGCGCGATTGCATCCAGCGAAGCCTGCCTCCCCGGCGTCGACACGATCCCAACGGCGTCACGACAACGGCGTCACGACAACGGCG
>Ga0163144_10029721_pt1 | contig 10478 bp, 6 predicted proteins | sample OliLak19BULKMAT1_FD_123175 | JGI IMG/M metagenome (GOLD analysis project Ga0163144, IMG submission 123175) | Freshwater microbial mat bacterial communities from Lake Vanda, McMurdo Dry Valleys, Antarctica - Oligotrophic Lake LV.19.BULKMAT1 | ecosystem: Environmental > Aquatic > Freshwater > Lake...
CTTCTCGCCAGCTTTCATCCGGCGCTGAAACACAGACACTTCATCACCGAAATCACTTCCGACCCACACGGCACTGTTTTCATCCGTGACTTCTCCTTCCGTGTCGCTGAGCTTCTTCACAAATCGCTCAGGGATCCAGCTGAAGCTGCCCTGCGGCGGATCAATCATGTACCACCCACCCGGGTCATGCCGGTGAACAATCACAGTCGTCTCCCGCGGGAGTTTCTGAGTCGGATAGTACGACTCTCCAGCGCCGCTGCGAATGAAGGCTTCTTCCGCGACCACCGTGGCTTCGTAAGGAAACTCTTTGATCTGAGCACAGCTGGTTGAGGGGAAAAATGCTGATACAACCAGAACGACCGTGGCGAATGCACGCAGCATGGCGGTGCCTCCGTGATGAGATTGCGGTGCGGGAAACTGACTCAGGGGACTCATGTGGCGGGAGTTTTTCAAGACGGGAGAATTGGAATGGAACATGTCAGCAGACAAGTCCGTTCAAAGTATCGATCCGGCAGGAACTGCCGAATTGGGGACAGGAGGGATGTTGAAAGAGTGTGCCGTTCAATCGAGGACGTTTATCAGGAATCCTTGCGACGAGTCCGGAGAACGACATTGCCGCGTTGGTTGATTTGACGTGTTTCTCGCGAGTTCTCACGCCTGAATCACTGCGCGGCGAACTTGCGGCAGGCAAGTTCTGCCGCTCAGTTCCGGATGCAGCCTCCAGACATCGCCGGAATTACAGAATTCGGCGATTCGGCTCAAGTCTGGTTTTCGCGATGTGACGCGACTCATTCCGTTCCCGTGTCGGCGAGCGGTGGGTGTGAACCCACCGAGGTCCGCGACAATTTGGTGATCGCGACCGCCAGAGTGAAAGCGGTCGGAAGAAACCCGCGCCGGCAGCAGCTCGTTCGGCAGGCGTTCGCTCGACCATGTTGATGTCCGCTCCAGGGAAATTCTCGGTGGGCTGACACCCACCGCTCGCCAACAGGATGGCAAACGCCGGAGGTCGGAACTGTCTCTCACCCTCGAATGATCTCTTTGATCACATGGCCATGCACGTCCGTCAGCCGCCGTGGAATGCCGTTGTGGTAAAACGTCAATTGCTCGTGGTCGATGCCAAGCAAATGCAGCGCTGTGGCGTGCAGATCATAGGAGTAGGCGGGATTCTCAGCGGCCTTGAATCCCACTTCGTCGCTGGATCCGTAGCTGGTACCGCCCTGCACTCCGCCGCCGGCAAGCCATGCTGTAAATACGCCCGGATTGTGGTCGCGGCCTTTCTGGCTGCCCTGCATGAACGGCTGACGCCCGAATTCGGACGTGCAGAAGACGAGTGTCGATTCGAGCAGTCCGCGAGACTTCAGGTCGGTCAAAAGCGCATGGACGCCGGTGTCCAGAATCCGGCCCCAGTAGCCATGATCCCGGACGATGTCCTCGTGCGAATCCCAGTTGGGCCGAATCTTTTTCGAACTTGTGTTCTCCGCACCACAGAAGATCTGAACGAACCGCACCCCGCGTTCCACGAATCGCCTGGCCAGCAGACACTGACGACCAAATGGCCCGATGTCTTCGTCGGTGATCGCGTACAGACGGTGCATGGTCTCCGTTTCCCGCGACAGATCGACCGCGTCCGGTGCACTCAATTGCAGCTTTGCGGCAAGTTCGTAGCTGGCAATGCGCGCTTCCAGAATTGAGTCCCCCGGCCGATCGTCGGCATGCTGACGATTGAGCAACTGAAGGAAGTCCCGGCCTGTCCCGTCGGCGGCCTCATGTTCCGCACCCGGAAACAGATTGGCAATGGGCGGCTTGCCGGCATCTGTTTCGATGATCGTTCCCTGATGAACTGCCGGCAGAAATCCGGCACTCCAGTTGACCGATCCACCCGGAGGAAGTCCACGCACGTCGGGCAACACGACAAAGGAAGGAAGATTGTCTGTTTCGCAACCCAAACCATAGGTTGCCCAGGACCCCATGCTGGGAAAGCCGGGGCGAATGAATCCGCTGTTCATCATGAACATGGCCGGTCCATGTAATGCGGATTTGTTCTGCATCGAATGGATGAAGGCCATCTCGTCGACGTGCTGAGTCATCAGTGGAAAAAGCTCGCTCAGCCAGCGACCGCAGTTTCCATGCTGCCGAAACCGCCAGAAACTCCTGGCGTACGTTCCGGCGATTCCGGCAAATGTCTGTTTGCCCAGCTCCGCGTCAAACGAAGTTCCGTGCACCTTTTCAAGTTCCGGCCGGTAGTCCCAAGTGTCGACATGACTCAGTCCGCCGGGACAGAAGATCTCAATCACCGAGCTGGCCGTTGCCGGATGATGACAAGTGATTCGGTCCGGGATGTTCGACTTGTCTGCACCGAAAGCCCCTTCGCGGCCCATCATCGCCGCAGCCGCCGCAGCGCCAAATCCGTCACCCAGCCGGCTCAAAAATTGCCGACGATTCACAGCGAGGCTGATTGAATGCTGGTGAATCATACGTAAACATCTTCCTGAGTTTTGACAATCCATTAATCGACATACACAAACTCATTCGCGTTCAACAGCGCACGGCAGAACTCCGCTGCTCCTGACGATTCCAGTAACGTCACTCCGGCCTCTGTTTCTGCCGACGAAGGGTCACGTCCGAAGGCCAGGCGGAATGCCAGTTGGACTTGTTCGTGCTCAGTCGCGTCAGGATTGGCCGCCAGCCGCAACCCGAAGTACTCCGCCTGCTTCAGCATGAATTCATGATTGAGCAGTGCGAGCGACTGCAGCGCGGTGGTGGTGACGTTTCTGGTCGGCGTCAGGTTGGCGGCATTCGGACAGTCGAGCGTCGTCAGAAATGGATTCGGTGTTGTCCGCACAATGAAGCGATAAACGCTGCGCCGCCAGAGTCGCGGTGCGTCGGCCGTGATATAGGTGTAGACCGGCGCGTATTCCTCACGATAGTCAAAATCACGATAGCCCGGTCCGAACATCTGAGTCTCCAGCTTTCCACTGACCGTCAGTACGGAGTCTCGGAGTGATTCTGCATCCAGACGGCGCGGGTTCTGTCGCCAGAGAAGTCGGTTGCCGGCGTCCACTGCAAGGGCCCGCTGGAGTGTCTCTCGGGGCGGATTATGCTGCTGAGGCTTCTGGCTGGATGACTGGCGATACGTCGCACTCAGGCAGATGAGGCGATGAATCGATTTCAGTGACCAGCCAGCCTGCTGAAGTCGAACGGCCAGCCACTCCAGCAGCTCCGGATGTGAAGGCAGGCCGCCGCCCAGCCCGAAGTCGCTGGGAGTTTCCACGAGCCCGACGCCGAAGTGATGATGCCACAAGCGATTCACGATGACTCGGGCCGTCAGCGGATTCTGCGGTGCCACAATCCAGTCGGCGAGCGCGATCCGCCGCTCGGAGTCTGTCAGGTGGTTGCTGCCGAATGACGCCGGCAATGGCACGCACGAAATTGTTCCTGGAGTGACCACGTCGCCCGGCTGTTCCGGATTGCCGCGCTGCAGCAGACTGATGACAGGTGGTGATTCTGTCGTGACGGCATAAATCTTCGCGGGTGCGGGCAGTGTTTCGATGGACCTTCCCAGGTCCTCCAGACGCTGTCGAAGCAGCGTGATCTGCGTCTGACCGGCTTGGCCTTGTTCCGGCGTCCAGCCGATTCCCTCCAGCAGCGTCAGCGCGCCCCGAACCTTGCTGAGTTCCTGTTCGAGCTCCTCTTTCCTTTCGGTCAGTTGTTGCTGTTCGGCTGCGGACAGCACACGATCGCCGCGTTTCACACCGGCAAACACGGCCCACAGGGAGTAGTACTCCTGCTGCGAAATCGGATCGAGCTTGTGATCATGACAACGAGCACAATTGATGGTGACTCCGCAAGCGGCGGTCATCACCTGAGTCACCATGTCATCCAGATCGTCGGCGCGAGCCTGACGCTTCAGGACGGGACTTGGTGTTTCCGCCTGTCCCACAAAGTCCCATGGTCCGGCAGCCAGAAATCCAGTCGCTGCAACAGCATCCGGATCGTCCGGGCGAAGTATGTCTCCCGCAATCTGATCACGCAGAAACTGATCGTAGGGCAGATCGGAATTCAGAGCACGAATCACCCAGTCGCGATACGGCCATGCATTGTCTCGCCGCTGGTCTCGTTCAAAACCGTGAGTGTCCGCATAGTGTGCAATGTCCAGCCAGTGGCCTGCCCAGCGTTCGCCGTAATGCGGCGAGGCCAGCATGCGATCAACCAGGATTTCCACGGCCCGTGGATCGCCGTCGTTGACGAATCCGTCGATGTCGTCCGCAGCTGGCGGCAATCCCAGGAGGTCAAACGAAAGCCGCCGGATCAGCGTACGACGGTCTGCTTCCGGCGAAAGTGAAAGCTGATGTTCGTTCAGTTTTGCAAGGATAAAACGATCAATCTCATTGCGAACCAAACCCGCAGATTCTTCCGGCTGGTCCGGCGGAACTGGTTGACTCAACGGCTGCCATGCCCAGTGATCGCGTCGCGCATCATGGCTGGCCGCGCGGTCATCATCGGTTTCAGGCCAGTCGGCACCGGCGTCGATCCAGCGTCGCAGACGCTCGATGTCGACGTCATCCAGTGGCGGCTTTTCGGGAGGCATTCGGTCTTCCGGATCGGAACTGGTTACGCGCCGCAGCAGTTCACTCGCGCTGCTCTTTCCGGGTGCGATCACCGGACCATTGTCGCCGCCTTTCAAGGCCGCACGGCGCACATCCAGCCGCAGATTGCTCTTCTGCGTCGTCGCTCCATGACACTTGACGCAATGCCGTTCGAGAATCGGGCGGATCTGTTTCTCGAAATCCACCGCATTGTCATTTTGTCCGGGGAATAAACATGTTGCCGCCGACAGCAGAATCGCCACAGTAAGAGTCATGAAGATGCTGCCTCCCGACCGTGAGGGCGTTGAATTGATGGCGGGAATGTTCGAACAGAGGCCATTGCGCGATTCTACCGCCACGCACTCAGAAGTCGAATCTCATCATCACGCCAGCCAGGGGAGAGGGATCTCCAGTTTTGTGGCGGCTTCCCCCAGATCCCGCAGGTGGTCCTGATGCAGAGGGATGCCGGTAGTTTCCCATCGCTGACACCGCTCCCATTCCAGTTCGCCGGGCAGTGCGATGCGATCGAAACCCTCTGCGGGCGTGAGAGCGTGGATGTCGCTGATCGTCCGTTCGACTTCGTCGTGGAAACGGGCGGGTTCGACGAACTGGGCGACGTCGATCGCGTAAAAGAAGTGCTCGGAGCCTTCGTGTTCGGGACTCTTCGTTTTGTGAATCGGCATCTTGCCGCCGACGAGCGGTCCGGCAAGGACGGAGCACAGGAATGCAAGCCCGTAGCCGCGGGCTCCGGCCGCGGGGAGCATCGTCTTCGCGGCAAGGGGATCGGTGGTCGCGTTGCCAGCGGAATCAAGAGCCCATCCGGCCGGCAGCGGCTGGCCGTACATGCCAAGACTCTGGACCTTGCCCCACGCCGCCACCGCGCAGGCCATGTCGAGACAGAACGGTGCGCCCGTGCGACTCGGTGCGGCCCACGCGAACGCATTGTTCGCGACCGCCGCCTGACGACTTCCATAGGCCGCCACCGATGCGTAACCCGTGCTGGTCGTGCAGTAACCTATCATTCCTGCCTGAGCCGCCAGCAGAGAATAAACCGATGCAGCCCCGAAGTGCTGACTGTTCCGAACCGCCACCGTCCCTGTGCCGGCACCGCGGGCGAGTTCAATCGCCAGATACATCGCTTTCGTCGAGGCCACATGTCCCATCGCGCGGCCGCCGTCCACGACCGCGATCGCCGCCGTCCTCTTGATCGTCTCGACCTGGCCGCGCGGATCGATGTCCCCCGCGTCCATCGCCGTCAGATACCTCGGCGTCGCGCGACTGCCGTGCGAATGAATCCCCCGCAAATCGGCTTCGACCTGTCGCGCCGCCACAACCTCGGCATCGGCGCTCAGCATCCCTTTCCTGACATACATCGTCACCAGCAACTCTGTGAGCCGCACGACCGGAACGATGATTTCCTGTGCCGAGTCGCGGGGAATATCGGGTGTTTCGAGCATAGTTCGACTGTCCCTTGTTCGATTGAACGCCCCAATCCAGGTCAGGAACTGACGCTCTAATCATCATCCACCGTGGGGCAAGCTGCCAGCTTGCCAACATTGTCACGAGATCGGCGTGTTCAGAACGTGAGTCGGCAAGCTGGCAGCTTGCCCCACGTTTAACAGTCAGTCCCCAGGGCCGCTGGGGTCGAACTTGGGACAGTCGAAATAGTGAAATGGGATTCCGACTTCTACTGGCCCACGTTCGACAAGTGAGAATGCGCCGAAATCGCCGACGTATCATGTCTACGCAACGCGCGAAGTGAAAGAGATTTCAGCGGTTGTACCGGAGCACAAAAAAATCGGCTGACTCGTCCAGCGGTCCATTCGGCATGGAGCCGGAACCGTTTTTTAACCCAACGAAGCAGCGGTCTGAGATGTTCAATCCCGCGAGCGACTCATTTCCACCGCGGATCAGTTTTCGTGACTCATGAGGCGGGGGGAGATCCGACAACTCCTGCTGCGGTTGGCTTCGCAAGCAGCGGGACTCGGCCATGAATTTGGGACATTACGACTTGCTGAACACTTCGCTGGTGTCGAGCGTGTAGTCTTCGTTAAAGACTTTCGAGAAGTCGTAAACGCCGCAGAAGTCGGTCAGCTGGTCGTTGGCGGTCTTGCGCATTTCGCCGGCTTCAATGAGTTGGAACACAATATGACCGAAGTCGTCGGTCGAGTGAATGCCCCACGTCTTGAAGACTGCAATGGAGAGCATTCCGAAATGCTGCAGGCCGAGCCGGCGGATTCCGTCAAGCAATTCCGGGCCGCTGATGTGGCCTGTGGCTTCCGTCGCCCGGTCGCGGCCCAGCTGTTCCTGAGTGAATCGAAGAGAAGAGAAGACAAACTTGTAGGCCGACGGATGGTAAGTCCGGGTTGAAGAACGGCTTCTGACGGAGGTCATCGGGGGAATAATCCTGAACCTGTGTTGCAGAAAAGCATCATCTCTGAGCGACTTGCGGCGATTCTACAACAACCGCCCGACCGAAAGAAGAGCCTCTTCTGTAATTTACTCGTCCTCATCCCGGTCATCCCTCCGCGGCTTGCTGCCTCGGGAGACCACGGTGACGATATCGGCTGCATCGGTCATAACGCGCCGACCGTCTTCGTACGCCACGACGAGTTTCATCGCCAGCAATTCCTGTGAGAGCACTCGTCCCTGACCATTGCGAGTCACGACCGTCGCGCCGATCGGCGGCAATTCGCGGCGATTTTCCTCGTACGTGTCGTATTCATATCGCAGACAGCACTTCAGCCGTCCGCAGCGTCCGGAGATCTTGTTCGGGTCCAGCGTCGCTTTCTGGAGCTTGGCCATTTTCATGGAAACGGGCGGCATTTCCTGAAGATGGGTGTTGCAGCAGACCGGTTTACCGCAGTCGCCATAATCGGCAAGGAGCTTGGCTTCGTCGCGAATCCCGATCTGGCGCATTTCGATCCGAATGTTAAACTCGCGGGCCATTGCTTTGACGAGATCCCGGAAGTCGACCCGCGATTCAGACAGATAATACAGTATCAGCCGCTCTCCGCCAAAGATCTGTTCGACGTCGATCAGCTGCATCTGCATCTGCCGTTCCGCCATCATGGCTGCAGCCTGCTGAAAGTAGCGTTTCTCTCGGTCCGCCGATTCCTGACGAGAACGTCGGTCTTCGTCCGACACACTGCGCAGGATGCGACCGCCGGAGGCTCGTGTACTACCGAGGTAGGAGGCGGTTTTCTCAGTCGCTGAGCTGAGGACCGTGCCCCATTCAATGCCGCGTTCGGATCGCACGACCACTTCATCGTTGCGACGGAAAACTGACTGACGTCGCGCTTCAAAGTCTCCCAGCAGTCGCATCGTGCCATAGCGCACGACGTAGCGGGCAGTGTCCGGATCGGAGACGATAACTTCCGCCATTGAAGGGTCTCATGAAGAGCTGGGCGTCTGAAGGGAGTCGGCACTGTATCAACGGATCGGCAGGATTGCATCTTCGGGCAATCTGGAAAGTTCGCGTCGACGATCTTGCGGCGTTGGAACGGCACGGAGTATACCTCCCGCCGTGAAGTTGAATTGTTCGTTTAGGCGATCAGCAGGACTTGTCTTACCCGTGGGATAGGCTTCCAGCCTGTCATCCCTCGGAGAAGATGACAGGCTGGAAGCCTATCCCACGGCAAACTTTCATCTGCCGGTCGCCTTATTTTCCGCTCGATGCTAAACAGGCTCGGCCAGCGCCTGCGGCTGGGCGTTAAGCAAGCAGCTCTGCAGATGTCAGCAGGAGGCAGTTGAAGATGACGTCATCGCATGGTCGCCGGATTCAGAGTCGCCGGGCACTTGCGGTCCTTGCCTGGCTGTCGCTGGTCATTGTGGCCGGTTTGCTGTGGTATGCGCAGGAGCATCGCATCATCCGGATTCAGGCATGGGAACCGGCTGCGTTGCTGTTGTCGGCGTACGCAGCATTCCTGTCGATTTTCGGCTGGTTGCTGTTTTCGCCTGAAAGGAAGTCTGCCGAAGAATCACCGGCCTTGTTTTTCGCCGGGATGCTGACGCTGCTGCCGCCCTGCTTCATTGCTTACCATCTCATGCCGCCTGACTCGCAACTGAAAGGCTGGCTGACGATCGGAATCTTTCTGTTCGGCGTGATTGCCATTCTGAGTCCGTTGCCTGCCGACGTGTTCGCGATTCCCAGGGATCGCCGGACTTACCTTCGACCGCTGACGGATTCGTATTTGTCGGTTCTGGACGTTGATGCTCCCACTGTCTCATTCGAACAGATTCTGCCACAGACCGCCTTTCGACTGACGCAGCCGGCAAACTCAGAGCTCGCTTCCTCCAGTCCGGCACGCGATCCGTGGGCCGATCCGTTCTCCGGGACTGGTCGCCGAATGAGCCGCATCGGTGTCTCCCGGTCGCGTCAGACCGAAGAGTCAGATCCGCAAAAGCCACGCCAGGACATTGCCGAACGATCGCAGGCGGTTCCGACGCCGCACATCCGGGAACATACCACTCCCGCCATCGAACAATTGATACCGCGGGTGACACCAGCACGAACCGTTGCGGCAACCGGATCTTCGTCTCAGCAATCCGTGAGGCCAGCGGCATCCGTCTCCATTTCACGCCGACCGCTCACCGAACCAGGCCAGACGTCTTCGGTCGGATTTCAGACACCGAGCCCGTCTCAGTTCCGACCTGTGACGCTGCCTCAGGTACCGCCGCCGTTGCCACCGTCGGCTACCACAGCGATTTCGGTAAGTGACGCCATCATGCCGATGACGATGTTCAGTGCCGAATCGCAAGCGCGAACCTCCGAGTCCCCGTTGCGGGAACTTGATCGCCAGCTGCGTTCACAGTACGAAGCGGAAGATGATGACACGGAGGTCGCAGCCGATGACATCAGCATCACTGGTGCGGCACCGCTGCCGGCTGCCGGGATTTCCCGAAGCGGACAACAGGCCGCAGGTGATGCAACGCTGGAACGCATCCGCGACGAACACGGCGGTGAGATGATTGAAGGTACAATCCCGGTCTTCTTCGAGATCGGTCAAAAGCGGGCTCATCTGCATGTGCCGTTTTCACCACCGTTGCCAGGACTTCCTGAAGTCGAATGTGAGCCGATGGGAGAAGACTCCATCCGACTGAAAGTGGCCGTGCGTCAGCCGTACGGAATTCGCATCGAAGCACGGCGGTCCGAAACCGCTGAATCGTTGAAGACGGAGATCAGCTTTGCCGCCGTTTACACGCCAGGACCCCGTCGGTCGTAGTGTTTCATTCCGTCGCTTGGGACCGCCGCAGAAATTACTGTCGTCTTCCGGACGTGGAGCACGTTTTTAACGTGCTCGGCACGATGGAATCGTGCCCCACTTATTTCTGTCCCGGTTCTTGGCCCCATCTGGGCCGAGCCGATTTGATCGAGGGGCTGGTGCCGCACCATCACGGCACGATCTCCGTTCCCACGCCCGTGTCTGAGTAAATCTCGAGCAGCAATGAGTGCGGCATCGAGGCATCGACGATATGGACTTTGTGAACTCCGGCGCGGAGGGAATCCAAAGCGGCTTCAACTTTCGGAACCATGCCACCGGCAATCGTTCCGTCTGCAATCAGCGATTTCACCTGTGATGCCGTGACGTGCGAGAGTCGTGAGGAGGGGTCATTCACATCCGTGAGGATGCCGGGAATGTCGCTCAGAAAAATTAATTTTTCCGCGGACAGGGCTCTGGCCACGGCGGCGGCGGCGGTGTCAGCGTTGATATTCAGTCGATGCCCCACGTCGCTCAGCGCAATGCTGGGAATGACCGGGATCGTGCCGGTCGAACAGACGCGGACCAGCGTCTCAACATCGACATCCGTAATATGCCCGACGTGGCCAAGGTCAACATCGTGTCCGTGGTCATCTTTCAGAGTCAGTTTTTGTGCTGTCAAGACGTTTTC
>Ga0163144_10029722_pt1 | contig 10478 bp, 7 predicted proteins | sample OliLak19BULKMAT1_FD_123175 | JGI IMG/M metagenome (GOLD analysis project Ga0163144, IMG submission 123175) | Freshwater microbial mat bacterial communities from Lake Vanda, McMurdo Dry Valleys, Antarctica - Oligotrophic Lake LV.19.BULKMAT1 | ecosystem: Environmental > Aquatic > Freshwater > Lake...
CCTGCATGAATAGCACGATGGCGGTGAACGCCACACCAGCTAAGACTCCGGCGAGTGCGGAGTGAAAGCCACTCGATTTGTCAATCGACCAAACATCGACTGCGAACGGCTGGCTTCTGAGCACTTTGAGAAACTACTTGACTTCGAATACGACGAGGTCGGTGGCTCGCGCGAACACATGAAGCGTGAACTTCACGCCCTCAACAAAGCATCCACTGGATGGACGCCCTCAGCGGCCAACAATCGCGGTGCAGCCGTCCGGATCTCATCGGCAACTTTGGCCGCCTGTTCGTCCACTACTTCCTGATAGTTGGGCAGGTTTGTCTCTAGCCAGCGCAACGACGCGTCATCCTCATCTTTCACGATCAGATTCTCGAACTCGCCCAACTCCGAATCGGTCAAGACCGAGGACAGTTCCATGCCAACGCGTCGCTCAATCTCTTCGTAGACAACGCTGAGAAAGTCGGATTTGATCGTTGCCGGCAGGTACCGGAGCCCCACCGACTCGAGCCAGTCCGCATCAAGTTTTAGCATCACAAACCTGATTCCCCGCGTCGGCCCGTTCGATGCAGACTTCGACACTCGTAGGTGAGGCGGATTCACTTGTCGTCATCTACATCCGGATCCTCATCGGGTTCTACGCCTTTGATCTCGCTCTGGGGCTCGGGGGACTTGTTCGCAGCCTCGCGCTTCGCAAGCCAGTCATCAAGGAACGAGTTTCGCGTTCCAGACGGCGCCTTCACTCCAGCCCTTGTTGGTTTGCTTGATCGGCGGGCACGCTCGGCGAACGAACCGTGCACGCCAGCCCAACGACCGAAGAAATCGACATCGAGTTCGCCGATTGGCCGAGCCCAGTTAGCACGGGATCGCTCGCGGGCCCGCTGGCCTCGAGTGCCCGTTCCGGCGTTCCGGGGCGGATCGCTGCGCATCACGAAAGAATCGAGGGGCACACCACGCTGCGACAGCGAGACTACGGAGTGGAAGTTCGGCAGTTCGGTGAGATCATCAGCTCGCACTCCACTTCCGAGCCAGAACGCGAATGGTTGAGCATCCTTCGGCCCGAGCCGAAACGTCACTCGCGAGCCAACGTTGCCCATAATCGAGTCACGCGTACCTTCAGGTACCTGCGTGAAGAATTGGTTGGCCAACGTGAGGCCCACCCGAAACTTGCGGGCCTCGGAGAGCACCGACGGCAACGAGTCCGTCGTCATGTTCTGAAACTCGTCCACGTATATGAAAAAGTCCTGACGTTGTTCCATCGGCAGCGACGCTCGCTCAAGCGCAGCGCCCCATAGTCTCATGAAGACAACTTGCCCTAGCAGGGCCGAGTTGTATTCACCCAACATTCCTTTGGAGAGGTTGACGAGCAGAATTCGCCGATTGTTAAGTACGTCGCCGAAAGAAATCGTTGACTTGGCTTGGCCAACCACATTGCGCACCAACGACGAAGTTCGGAACACCTCGAACTTGGAGCGGAACCATGAAATCACTTCGCCGTAGTCGTTGCTGCGATTCTGCGCAACCTCACCCTGCCAGTATTCACTGAGAATCGGATCCGTGATTCCGGCGAGGAGGTATTCACGGACTGCTTGGTCTGAAAAGACGGTCGTGATGTCGAGCATCGACGACGGCTGCTCGGGGTGAGCCAACAAGAGCCCTGCCGCGCCGCGGAGCATCGTCTCGTACCTGGGGCCGACAATGCCTTGGCGGAAAGGGTCGAACAGAGCTTGGAACATGCCACAAAGTTCGGCGATGAGGTATTGACGCTGGACATCTGATTCGGCTTCGAGGAGATTGACACCGACGACAGCAACAGGATCCGCCGGGTCGATCAGCACCACGTCGTCCAAACGTTCTTCAGGAATGCAGTCGAGCAACGACTCCACGAGATCGCCATGCGGATCGAGCACGGCTACGCCGTTACCGGCCTCAATGTCCTGTAGAGCAAGGTTGAACAGCAATGTGCTCTTCCCCGTCCCGGTCTGTCCAACGACGTACATGTGCCGGAACCGCTCTTCGGCCTCGATGACGACCGGGCTGTCGGAGCGCCCAACGGGCCGGCCGAGCCGCGTGCCTTCAATTGCAAGATCGGACACGGGTACCGATAGCTGCGGAAGGTCGAAACTCTCCAGGCCAGGAAAGACATCGTGATCGGCGATCGGCAGTCGAAATACATTGGCCGCCTCCCACGAGCCGACCAGCCGACGCAGCCGGCGAAGAGACTCGGGCGCATGCGACGACCCTCCGATAACGCAACGCATTTCGGCGAAGGCCACGCTCAGCGTTCCAGGTTCCGTATCGACACCTTCGCGAAGAACGGCAAATCCGCTTTGCAACACCGGAGACGGCACACCGTGAGGAGCAGGGACACTGACAGCATGGCCGATCGAGCTGAGCAGCGACCGAGACAAAGGGTCGGGACTAGCAACGATGCACTGCATCTCGAAAAGCGGACGGAGGTAGAGCAGCGACTGGATCGTATGAAGGGATGCACGCAGCAGGCCGTCGGTCGGCATGAGATCGGACACCTCACGCGTGAGCTCCTCGATGGCAGCTCGCTCCTCGGTAGCAAGCGTCGCGGGAGTGAGCACGATCCGCAATGCGACCGGTGCCGACTGTGCGAGCAGCACGCTGGCGACGCGGCGTAGATCCGATGAAGGCGGTCCAAGCGTCCACATACTCCACAGCCGACGATCAGCAAACGGTCGAGTGGGATCAGCGAGGAACCCGATCGGTGCCGACCACTCGATCGGGAACGGTGACTCCTCGCGGCGAGCGATCTCGGCGAAGTAGTTTGCATCGAGTGGCTTGAGCACGCGATCCAGCTCATCCAATTCGACGACGCGTCGGAAGGACCAACGAAGCGGCGGCATCGCCAACAGATCATCGAGATCGTCGGCGAGCTCACGCACGCCAAGCAAAGTCGACATGTCATCGTTGCGTGGCAGCACGATTCCGAGGATGTGTACTTCCAGCACCCCGCGTTCGGGCGACTTCGGTTCCGGACGTGACACCAGCTGCATCACCACTCGGGTACCGACGTGCCCCTCCAATGCAGTGATGAGCGACACCATGTCTCGCGAGATGACTTCAGCGGTGAGCTCGGAGACCGGGTGTAGGTATTCGAGCGCGAGAGCAAAAGCAGACTCGCGCTGATCGATGGTCTTGACCGCCAGTCCGTCCATAGTCGAACCGTAGCTGGCAAATCGAGCGACAACTTCCGGCGCCGCCACGACCGAGAGGACCGACCTTGCGTCTTACTCCGAGGCAAGAATCGACCTCTAAAGTGACGCCTGGGCAGTCGACGCGTCCCGTGCTGGCTCATCCGGACCCCGTCAAAACTGCATGTAGAATGGCCTGCATGTTTAATGCTCCGCTGATTCGCTTCGCGCTTGTGATCGCTGCGACTGCCATTGTCTATGTTTTCACCAAGTTCGTCGGGTCACGGATTGCCCGAAGGACTCAGAACGACCTTGACGACGCCGCCATTCAAATTGCACTCGTGCCTGTTCTGCTTGCTGGTGTGGCCGCAGCAATCTGGCAGCTTCTTCTAGCACCGCGTTGGTGGGGAGTCCCCAGCGGGGGCGTCGGATGGGCGCCGCGACTCTTGATTCTTGTCGCCGTCATGTACACCCTTTGGCGGCTTCTACGCGATGTGGTTCAGGCTCTCGCCTCCAAGCACGCCCAGCGGACGGTCAGCGAGGCAGACGACGTCGTGACACCGATTCTCCTGCGGCAGGTGCTGCCTGTCGTCTTGGGTTTGGTAGGAATCCTTGGCCTATTCTGGGCGTTCGGGGGAAGCATCGCCGGAGGAATCGCGACAGCCGGCGGCCTCAGTTTTCTGCTTGTGTATCTCCTACAGGATCCTCTCACCAATCTCTTTGGCGGATTGTCGCTAGGACTCGACGTACCGTTTCGATACGGAGATCTCGTTGTTTTGGAGGACAACAAGACATACGCAGTGCGCAGAATCGGCGCCCGCGTAACAAAGCTCTACGACATCGCGGAGCACAATGAGGTCTACCTCCCCAACAGCACGCTTACAGCCCAGCGAATCGTCAACTTAATGCTTCCAAACGCGGAAGTAAGGCAACAGGTCACCGTAGGAATAGCGTATGAGACACCAGATCTAGGTGTGGCCATCCAACTCATGGAGCAGATCGCTCAGGAACACCCTCGAGTGCTTGGGAGCCGCGATTTCAAACGAGAGGTCATGAACAGTCGCCTTCAAACACTAGAGTCGTCCTTGCCCTACAACCAATACGGTATGGAAGCGCTTCGGTTGGAGTGGGATTCTGAAATGCGTCAGGGTGCGGAGGACTTCATTCACATAGTTGGAGAGGTCGCTGCGAGTTTGGAGACCTTTGAATTGAAGGGCTTCGACGAGAGCGAACGGGCGTCTGCAATTGAATTGATGGCCGATCTCCAAATGACATTCAACGAACTACGGCACAATGTTGCACTTGTCCTCTTCGCCAACGCATTTTTCCAGACTGCGTATCGGAGAGACTCCTATTGGAGTCAGATCCACGAGAGGGAGGACTTTCTCGAATTGTTCAGGATCCGCGCACAGAGCTTCGCGACCAGCGCAGGATTCTCTGGGTTCATCGGGGGTGCTGGAGTTGACCTAGACATCCCGCGGGCGACCGAGCAGTTCAAACTGGCCATGCAAGACCTTGACTTCTTGGAGAGATTCACTGACGAACATCAAACAGAATTTGCGTCGCTCTACAAAGCATGGCACAAGCCCTTGTTTGACATAGAGGCGACTTTGGAGAAGATGATCAACTCATTCACCTCCCCAAAGAAGAACACATTCCGGATACACGAAAAGGCGCAGATGATCATCAACATTACGCGCGACAGAATCCCCTTAGAGATCGGCACACGGCGCAACCCAGAGGCGACCGTAACTTGTATTGGGGCTTCTTCCATAGATCTAACACTTGACTACTTCGTTGACGACGTGATCGGCGACTATTTCGAGCGAGCGGACGACGTTCGAAGAGATCTCCTGCGATCGATCGTCGAGCAATTCGGGCAGGCACAGATCTCTATACCGTTCCCGCAACTTGAAGTAGGCTTCACCTAGGTGCCGATCAGCGGGAGCAGTGGTTTGACGCAGAACGAGAAAAATGCGAAGGACCGTTCCGAGCGAAGTCCTCAACTATGGAGGAGGCTCGCTTGGCGCGCAGGCTTTTCGCTGGCGATCGCCGCAATTTGGGCCTTGATTGTCAACCAATATGCGACGGGTCGCGCAATCACCTCAACATGCGGGAACCTTTCGTTTACACAAGGAAGTTGCGGACGCGAATACCTGCTGAAGGCGATCGGTTTCGGACTCACTCTTGTGTTTGCTTTCCTGCTCACGTGGCAACTCTCTCGTTGTGTGACCGCACAACTGCGAAAGTGGCTGTCCAATCGCATTCGCAAGGCTCTTGCTCTCCCGACTGCTCTCCCGAAATTGAGCGAGCAACTTGAGACGTTGGAAGGTGAAGTTGACCGTGTTCGCGATCGTAACGGAACCCCCTGGCCACGAAGCGCAGAGTGGATTAAGCCCCTGAACTGGATGAAGTCCGTTCTCAAAGGGGACAATCCTCAGAAGCCATCAGAACTGCTCAGCGCCGGGCGCGAAGTGGATCGATCCGTCCAAGGCCTATCAACAATTGTATACGTCCTCATCTCACGGTTGCGAGCTGCCAAACAGGAATCGTCCGCAGAGTCAGTCGGTGGGCAGGACGCGCACACCGACCACTTGAAGGAGCTTCTCGACCTCCACAAAGTGCTGCGGAAAATCCTCCTCTTTCGACTTTATCCCCGGTACTGGATGGCCTTGTATCCAGCAATACTCGGGGCCGCAACCATCGGCATGGCCTACGTATTTCGGATTGTCTATAAGGTCATCGCGGCCGTCGGTGGAGTATCCGACGAGATCCCGCTGGTCTACCGCGCCGGCATCGAGATTGCGCAGGGACCCGGTCTTTGTGCGCTCCTCGGTACCACAATCGCACTCCTCATATCGTTCTTCTTCGCCGCGTTGATTTCCCGGTGGACGGACCGATCTCCAACGGATTTGGATGACGTATTCGAGTCGCTGGTTCGCTGGCTGGTCCTTCTAGGCGGTCCTGTTATCGCGTTCTTCACTGCGGCTGCGCAAATCACAAAAGTACAGCGTGAATTCTTGTCATCAGCGTTGCGTGACCTCACTGCGCACCGGGTGTACCTGCTGTGCTTGCTTGCCTCAGCGACTTACGTGTCCGTGGTGGTGGTGAACAGAATTCTTGTCGTCCGACTCGGTCGACTCGCAACCAACACCCAACGAACGTTCGACGATGCGTTCGTCGTACTCCTTCGATGGTACGGCTCGTTCGCAGTTGTCGCTGCGGGCGGCGGTTTAGCTATTTTCATTTTCAGGAAAGAACTAGCAGGGGCTACGGACTCACAGAACCTGCTCGTACCGTACGCCATCATTGTCACAATTGTCGCCGGCGTGATTGGGTTCATCACGCAAGAAGCCACGACGAACTTCTTCAGTGGAATAATAATGCAGGTTGACCAACCCTTCAGCGTCGGAGACCGTATAAAGCTAGAGACAGGCGAGCTCTGCTACGTGTCGGAGATTGGGGTCCGAGCGACCCGATTGGTCGATGTGTTTGAGAACAACGAGCTCATGGTTCCCAACAAGACGCTCTCAGCGGCGACCGTCGTCAATCTAACTCGACCGACGAGCCAACTTCGTATGGCTCTCACAGTCTGGGTGCAGCCAAAATACACAACCGAAACGAGAAAGCATCTCACGCTCACGGCGTTGAACTTCGCGCAGGTGGTCGATCCCAGTCGCCAAAGGATTACTGAATTGGTAGAAAACCTTATCTCACGATTTCCTGTTGAGTTGGCCGCGGCCAGGGACAAATTCTTAAAGTCCACGTGCTCGTACACCGACGTTCTCAGAGAACTCGAAAATAAGCTCGCCCAAGGCAATCTCATCAACGATGACCTTTCAGCGCGCCTCACAAAAGAACATCACCAATTGTTGACGTTCTTCTTCGGCATTACGGCACCGGAGGCCCCAGAGTCGGCAAGTCCTGCTCGCAACAGACGAGCAGAATCCTTCCGATACAGCGAAGCGGCTCGTAGGTTGTACGAAGAACTCGCGATCGCCCCGACCATCGACGTGGGCTTTGAACTGACAGAGAATGGTGACGTACTCGCGCGAGTTCGAGTATTTTACTACGCAGAGCACTTTGAGCGGCGAGAACAGATCAGTCAAGAATTCCACGAGCGAGTCGTGGCAGCGCTGCATTCATCAAGTATTCCGTTCGGCCTATAGAACCTTGCCGGAACCAAGGCTGACGACACGTGAAGCTTCTTCACACTCTTGAACTCAGTTCAGCACCTCAACGATCCCAAAGACGGATTGCCATAGAGGGCCGGTGTCTCACCTCGACAAGCTGCGTTGAGGCGAGGAGCGAGGCGAGCTGCTCGGGCCAAGTTGTCGTTCCCGGACTTGGATTCGGCCGCACCGCAATCAGGCAGCAAAGCTGGACAACAGCTCTAAGTGACGGACTCCTAATTGTCTACGCGCCGATCACGTTGAACCGGTTCTTCTCCTGTTGAATCAATTGCGTCTCCAGCCCACACTCCTGTGCCGCGAGATAACCCGAAAGCGACATGCTCGTGGTCCCTCCCGTGACGTCGACCACGATCTGATCGTTGGGGATCTTGAGCGCACGAAGCTGATGAAATGCAGATCGAACCCCGCTCAGATCGACTAGGTCCGGATCAACGCAAACGTGCTGCACCCATGGTGATGTGCCCAACACGGCAACGGCTGCATCCTTGAGCTGGAGCTCAACGGACCCTTCCGTCTGAGGGGTGCCCACGAGAACGATGTGTGAAGGTTGCGTGTATCCGAGCACTCGCGCGAACGACGTCGTTCCATCTCGCACATACAACGAACCGGGGCCAACGGTGATGATCAGACCTCGTCGGGGTCGGGGGTCCTGGTCACTGGTCTGAGGTCGGCCACGTCGAACGAGCAAACTCTTGGCCAACCAAAGAAGTGGCCCAGCCGCCATGGCCGAGCCGATAGTGAGTAGCACTGCGATCAACAATTCAGTGTCGGTGTTCGTGAACAGCTGCACCCACGCTGGCAATGCTGCGGCCAAGAAAAGCGAGCCGAAGATTGCAAGGAAACGTTTGACGCTGATCCAGTTCACGCGCGCAATATTAGTGCCGTGTCGACGACGATCGAGCAGATTGCGAGCACGGCAAACCTGATGCGTGCATGGGGTACGGTCCTCGCAAACGACATCGAGGACGGGACGTGGTCGGCTGCGGCGAAACGATTCGCACAGGATGCACACGAGCATCTCCTTCGGATCAGCGAAGATCTCGTCTCCGAGCGCTACACGCCTGCGGCCGTATACGCAGTGCAGATTCCAAAGCACGATGGCGAACGACGACAACTCCACATCCCGGCGCTGAGAGACCGAATCGTTGAGCGAGCGATTATCGACGTAATCGGGCCAGCCGCTCCGAAGCAGAGGACGCTGCACACTTGGCAGACATTGCGGTTCGGGAGATCGGGCTGCGCCTCGGTGTGGACAAGACTGAGGTCGTGTCGTTCGATGACGGCTTCATCTTCGTCGGGGAGGAGTTCAACTCGACGTACCCGCTCACCACCGAACTGCACGATGTGCAGCCACCGGAACGGCGAACAATCTATGTCGCCACGGATGGTGCATACGTTCGTGTCGAGGGTGGACAAGTCGTCGTGTCCAAGAAGCAGCAAGAGCTTCTGGCCGTGCCACACACGTTGGTCGGGGGCCTCACCATCGTTGGCTCAGTAACGCTCAGCTCGGGTGCACGTTCCTGGGCGTTACAGAACAATGTGCCGGTGTCGTTCCTTAGCCGGCGGGGCAGCCTCCAGGGTTGGTTACGCGGGCCTCGGCTCACAAGCCCAAAGGTTCTCCGAAGACAAATCGACGCGACGAGCAACCAGGACTTCGTGTTGGAGATGGCACGCAGTTTTGTGATCGGCAAGCTCCTGAACTGCCGCGTTCTGCTGCAACGTGCGGTTGACCGGCAACATGGCCCCCGGATGGCGGACGCTGCCGATGAGGTGACCAGCGCCGTTGAGAGTGCCCGCCAAGCGACATCGCTGGAGACGGTGCGAGGTTTCGAGGGCAGCGGAGCGGCTAGTTACTTTGGCGTTCTACCCCTACTCTTCCCAGACTGGACGAAGTTCAGCAAGCGCGTGCGGCGGCCACCTACCGACCCAGTCAATGCCTGCCTGAGCTTTGGCTACACACTGCTCTCAGCCGAAGTCGTCGGTGCAGTGACGGCCGCAGGCCTTGAACCCAGCTTCGGCTTTCTTCATCAAGACGACGACAATCGGCCATCTCTTGCACTGGATCTCATGGAGGAGTTACGACCAACCATCGTAGACAGCGTGACTTGGACACTCTTTGCGCGGCGAGAACTACAGGAGCACCACTTCCGGAAGGAAGACAAGACATCGGCGGTTTTGCTCACGGTCGATGGGCGTGAGCGTTTCATCCGCGCCTACGAGCAACGTATGTTGACCAGGTTCAAACACGTGGTAACAGGAGCGTCGGTCACTTACCGGAGGGCGCTGCTCGTTCAAGCACGCCAGGTCGCGAAAGCGATAACGACGGGCAAACCATCCTACGCGCCGATTGCGTGGCGACGATGAACGTCCTCATTGCTTACGACATCACGGACGATCGTCCGCGTGCGCGAGTCTCCGCGGTCTTGTCAGCCGTCGGACTCAGACTGCAACACAGCGTGTTCGAGTGCGTCTTGTCGACCGACGAACTCAAGGAGTTGATGGATCGAATTCGGCAGCTCGTGGATGAGAACAAGGATGTCGTGCAGGTGTTCATGCAGTGCTCGCCGTGCCAAGATTCCAGAATTGACGTCGGTCAAGTACGGCTCGAACTCGACGCGCTCTGCTGGGTCGTGTGATGTCGGCGCTGCGCTACGGCGTCCAGCCAGGCCGCGCGTGCACCCCATGACCAGGTGTGATGGGCCAAGTAGCCACTTCGCTCACAGTGGGGAGCTCAGCAGTGCAGAGGTCGCGCGTTTCGGGCCTGCATCATGCCTGCTCAGAGTTGCTAGGTTGAGGGCGGCAGTCAGCTAGCCACCGTCGCCAAATGGCGAATAGAAACATCCGTGCACGCCTTCATATCGGCGCAACGTCCACAGTCAGCTAGCCACCGTCGCCAAATGGCGAATAGAAACCTTAACGACGTCGATAGTCGGCGTTGCCGGTGCTGTCAGCTAGCCACCGTCGCCAAATGGCGAATAGAAACAACAACTGTTCCGCTGAGCGGATGCAGACTCGTGTCAGCTAGCCACCGTCGCCAAATGGCGAATAGAAACTTCTCAACCGTTCGCGGCGGCAAATCATCGGCATCGTCAGCTAGCCACCGTCGCCAAATGGCGAATAGAAA
>Ga0163144_10029723_pt1 | contig 10478 bp, 7 predicted proteins | sample OliLak19BULKMAT1_FD_123175 | JGI IMG/M metagenome (GOLD analysis project Ga0163144, IMG submission 123175) | Freshwater microbial mat bacterial communities from Lake Vanda, McMurdo Dry Valleys, Antarctica - Oligotrophic Lake LV.19.BULKMAT1 | ecosystem: Environmental > Aquatic > Freshwater > Lake...
ACGACGGGTCCACCCAACGTCATCTCGCGGTTATCGCGCCGCGTGCTGCAGCGCCACTAGCGAATACGCCGTGATCAGGATCGGGTTGTTCTCCATCCACCGCTCGTTGACGCTCTTGAACGACCCATCAGCGTTCTGGAGTTTCTCCATGGCGTCGATCAGGTCATTCTGCCAGTCGCGGTCCGTCTCCTTGCCCGAGCTATCGATCGTCTTCAGCGTCGCCTTCCCCGTCGCATCAAGAGCCCGCGAGAACGTGACGTAGAAGTAGTATCGCCCATCCTGACCCACACCCGGGTTCTCATCCACGCTGTAGTTCTTGCTGATCCACTCCATCGCCGTTGTTACGCGCGGATCAGTCGGGCTCAGCCCCGCATACAGATACGACTTGAATCCCGCATACGTCATAGAGCCATACGCCCGCAGCCGCGAAGCCTTCTCGCCATTGTCGAGCGTTTCCTCAAAGGCCCCGGCAAACGACTGTCCGAGCCCCGCCGTCTGACCATTCTCGCCGGTCGCATAAATGAACCCGCCCTGCTGCGACCCCGCCGCGTATGGCTGATCATTCGTCTTGCCGTTCATCTGACACCGCGCCATGAACTTGATTGCCCGCTTCACCGCCGGATCATCCTTCGGCACGCCCGTGTCCTGCAGCGCCTGCAGCATGAACTGCGTGTTCGACATATCCGGTCGGCCGTGCTTGCCATACCCCACGCCGCCGTAAAACGGATGGTTCTCCGGCACCGGAAACAGCGGCTCGGCCTTGCTCGCGGCCGTCTCTGACGCCCCCCACTGGCTCTTCTTAAGAAACTCCTGCCCCGCCTTGATCGCCTCTTTTGCCTCGGGCGTGTTCACGCGCGCCAGCGCCGAAAGACAGATCGACGTGTTGTACGACGGCAGCATGCCGTCATAGATCCCGCCATCGGGCTGCCGAAGCGAAAGCATGTACGCCACTCCCCGGTCCGCCGCGGCCTGCTGTTCGGCCGTCAGCTTGGGCTGCATGAGCATTCCGTTGAGAATCAACCCCGTGATGGCCGGATACTGCGGCTGCTGGCTCTCCTTGGGCGGCACCGCAAACCCCCCGCTCGCCTTGTCTTGCTGCGCAAGCAGGTACGTCATCGCCTTGGCAATGACCACCTCGGCCTTCTTCTGGTGGGCCTCATCAATCGCCAGGCTGGGCGCAACAATCGCAAACGAAGCGGTCAGTGAAACGGTCGACGCAGCAAAGCGCATGGATCAACTCCGTTGGTAGAAACTATCGGCTCTGAAACTGTAGACCCCCTCGGCCGATTCGTGCCACCAACCTCCAAGCCATGCCAAGCCTTGAACTTCCTTTAACGCACCCGGTCTTTCGATCCCGACATCACTTCCGCCACCAAAACCGCCGCGCCGACCACCGCAGCCGTCTCAATCCGCAGAATGTACGGTCCCAGCGACACGCGCGCCGCTCCACCCCCATCGAGCGCCGCCAGTTCTTCACTCGTCAGCCCGCCCTCCGGCCCCACCACCAGCGCCACCTCATCTGCGCCCCCGCGAACCGCCGCCCCGAGCGCCGCATCCACGCCCCCGCCCCCAGCATCGGCCACCATCACCGTTCCCTTCGGGCCCGCCGAAATCACCCCGGCGATCGTCATGGGCACCTCATGAATCACCAGCTCAAACGCCCGCCCGCACTGCTTGGCCGACTCCGCCGCCACCCGCCGCAGCCGATCGATCTTCGCCTCCCGCGGCGTCACCACCCCGCGACTCGTCTCCAGCATTCCCCACGAGTGCGCACCCACCTGCGCCAACTGCTCGATCATTCCCGCCAATCGATCGCCTTTGGGCGCAGCGCTCCAAACGCTCACCCGCGGCCGCATCGGCTTCGCCACCTCCACCGCCACGAGCCGAACCCGTAGCACGGCGCCCTTCCCGCCCCGGCCCCCACCTTCGTTCTCAACTACGCCGGACGCGATCATCCCCCGACCATCCAGCAACTCAACACCGTCCCCCGCCACGAGTCTCTTAACCGCCAACGCGTGCCGCGCCTCGTCGCCGCCTATTTCCAGCAGCTCCCCCGGCCTGGGGGGCGAGATGAGCCGTGCGTCAAGGTACACTCTGTGGATGGCCATAGTTGCGGATTATCGGCGGCTCCCAGACCATTCGTGTTGAGTTTGTCCGCTTCCGAGGCGATTATCCTCCCGTTCTTCCCACGCTTCGCCAACGACTCCTTTGCCATGAGCCGATTTTGAACCCGTTGATCTGATGCGCCCGGCCCCGCCGGCCCGCCCCCCCGTCTCCCGCTCCCCCGCCCCCCGACACAATGAGCGATCCCACCCTCCAACCCGATGTAGCGCCGCAGGTCGCAAGCCCGCGCGCAACTGCCGAGGCTGGCACCGTTGACGACGCATCGCTCAACGCCGTCATTACCGATGTGCTCGACGCCGCTTGGCCCTCATCCTCCGATGCTGCCCACACCGAGGCCACCCCCACCACGCACGCATCCGCCGCCGCCGCTACAACAACACTCGCAGCAGATATCGAACTCAACAACGCCGATTTCGCCAACCCCGATGAGCCCGCCGCGCCATCGGGCAATGAGTCCGCATCCTTCGACATCATTGACCAGGCCGTCATCGATGCGCTCGAAGATATCGCCCGCGCCGCACCGTCGCCAGCACCAACCGCGCCAGCACCAATCCCGTCTGTGACCGCGGCATCTGAAGCGACCACCGACCTCGACGCTGGAGTCCAGGCCGCGCTCGACAGTGCCCAGGCTGCCGTGGATGACCTCGCAAACGAACTCGTTGCCGAGTCCGCCGCCGAGAGCCCCGTTCAACCGCTCACCGCCGCATCGCCCACCATCGAGTCATCGGCCGTCGATTCGATACCGAGCGCCGCGCCCGCCGCCGCCTCACCGCCCGCCGGCACCGCCATGGCCGCGCTGCCGCCAGTCCAAACCGACGAAGTAGCCAGCGATGCGCCCGCCCCGGAGGCAGCCCGATTCGCCGACATCGACGACGAAATCGAACGCGAAGCTGCCCTCATTGCTGATGACGAGTTCGCCTCGCCCGAGCAGATCAGCCGCACCACCGATCGCGCCACCGCGGAATCCACCGTCGCCGAGCCGCCCCAAGCCGCAGAAATAGCCCCCCACGAGGCCGCCGCCAACAGCGACACGCCCACTCCGGAATCGTCACCAGCGCCCGCGCCGGCGCTTGCCGCCGCTGCCGCCACCATCGCTTCCGCGACCCCGCCACCGGCCGCAGCCGCGCCCACGACCCCACCGGCATCCACGCCCGCCGTTGCGGCTGTGCACGCCCAACCCGAGCCCAAATCCCGCTCGGCCTTCAACCCCCGCAAGCTCGCCGCCCTCATCGCGTTGCCAGTGCTCGTCCGTCTCGCCGCCATCTCCAAGCCCGTCCAGCACACCCTCGGCTGGATCGCGCTCGCAACGATGTTCAATGCCGGCGCGGTCTGGACACTCGTCCTCGTCACCGGCAATGGCAATGGCGAGGCCGCCGCCCACACCGACCCTCACGCACCAGCCGGCGGACACGCCCCGGCCTCATCACACGCTCCCAAAGCCGCCGATGCCCACGCCTCGGCCAAGGCCCCGGCCAAAGCCGGCCACGGCGCTCCGGCCAAGGACAGCCACGGCGCTCCAAAGAAAGACGCGCACGCTCCGGCCAAGCCGGCCAAAAAAGCCGACGCCCACGGCGCTCCCAAGAAGGCCGCCGGCGGTCACTGATTCGCCTGACCCAATGCCGAGCACAACCATCGGCTCCGCGGTGCCAAAATGGGCTCGCGCTGTGGACCTGCCGAGCAGGCCGAGGGGATCTCACACCGCCGCCAGCGACTTGCGATACGCCGCGATCGTTTCCTCAAGGCCCTTCTCAAACTCCGTGACCGGCACGAAGCCCAGCAGCCCCTTGGCGAGCGTGATATCCGCCAGCGAGTGCGGCACATCGCCCGTTCGCGCCGGCTCATGGCGCGGGTGCAGGTGCGTCATGCCGCACATCGACGCCAGCGCCGAGGCCAGTTGATTCACCGTGATGGCCCGCCCCGAGCCGATGTTCACCGCCTGACCATGCAGATCAGCCGGTGATGCGCCCGCCAGCAGATTCGCCGCCACCGCGTTGGACACAAACGTAAAGTCGCGCGACGCCGCCCCGTCCCCGAAGATCACCGGCGGCCGGCTGCCAAGCATCGAACGCAGGAACGCTGGAATCACCGCCGCGTACGCCGAATCCGCCGGTTGACGCGGGCCAAATACATTGAAGTACCGCAGGCAGACCGCCGGCATTGCATAACTGCTCGACCACGCGCTCACCAGCGCCTCGCCCGCCGCCTTGCTCGCCGCATACGGCGAGAGCGACCGCATCGCCATGCCCTCGACCCGCGCCACGCCCAAAGCCCCCTCACCGCCATAGACCGACGACGACGACGCGAACACAAACTTGCGGACCTTGGCCGCCCGCGCCGCTTCCAGCACCGCCACCGTGCCGTCAATGTTCACCGCCACCGTTCGCTGCGGATCCGACACCGACCGCGGCACCGAACCGATCGCTGCCAGGTGAATAACGATGTCGGCCCTGTCAATCGCCTTCGACATGGCCGACCGATCCAAAATCGATCCGTGCACGAACCCGATCCGCTCAGGATCAAGGTCGATCAGGTCGGCAATATGCTGCGCGGTCGAACTCGAAAGATCATCGATGACCGTCACGGCCGCACCCAGCGACATGATCGCATCGACGGTGTGCCCGCCGATAAACCCGGCGCCGCCGGTCACGCACACCCGCCGCCCCTCATAGGACGGACGCAAAGACGCAACAAGATCGGCAGGGAGCTTCATCGCCCGCAAGGATAGAACCGGCCAACGCGTCCCGTTCGACCACCGTCCGACGCACTCCGAACCGTCCATCCGCCATCAGCAACCCGCGAAGTACGCCCCGATGAAGTCCGCAAGATCGTCGGGGTTAATCTCACCGTCGCCGTTCATATCGGCCCGAGAGTCGAACACGCCGCTGAAATAGCTCCCGATGTAGTCCGCCAGATCGTCAGGGTTGAGCTCGGAATCGAAGTTGAAGTCGCCATCGCACCCGGGCGCGAGAACCGCCGGGTCGCTGACGGCCTGACCGCAGGCGTTGATCACGCGGGCCCGGTAGTTTCCAAAGTCTGCCTGCACCACCGACATAATCGAGAGCGCGGGCGTAGTCGATCCCTGGATGCGCCCATTGTCACGGAGGGCAATTCCGTCGAATTCCCAGGCAAACGTCTCACCCGGCCGTCCGGTGGTCCCCACCTCGAACGTCAACTCGCCGCCCACCCGCGCCCGCTGATCCTGCGGGTGGTTGGTGATCTGAGGAACCGGCGCAATCTGCAGCTCGGGCGGCACCGAGGTCAGCCAGCTCTCGCTCGCCGCCCACTGCGACACCGGCCCGGGAAGCTCAACGGCCCCGAAGATCTGCGGCACATACCCCCAGCCCGCCGTGCGGGCCATGAGCGATCGGATCTGCTCGGCCGTTAGTGGCGTTCCTTCCGGAACTCCAAACTCGCGCGGCACATCGATTTCCGAGATCTGCCCCCAGGTCTCATGACCCGGGTTGAGAAAGTCGGCCAGGAAGTGCGGGTTCTCAACTCCAAACCACGTGCTGCTGGGCGGTCGCGTCGCCTGGATGTAGGCCCCCGCAACATTGTGCACAACATCGCACGGCATCGGTTCAACGATGAACTTGATGTTCGGATTGCTCTGCCGCTTGCTTGTCAGCCAGGCGTGCTGCTTCCAGCCCGCCAGCAGGGAAAAGGTATCAAGGCCGATGACCGTGGCATTCACCGCCACCGCCCCCGCCAGTTCGGTATTCGCCGCGGCGATGTGGCTCGGGTTGGCTGGGTCAAAGCGCACGCTCGTGGGCGTGTCCCAGGTTGTCATCACCTGCGCCGAACGCCCCCACCACAGCCCAAGCTCGCGGCTCGGCGAGGCAAACCCAGCCAGCACGCCCTGCGATGCGACACATTGAGGCATCGTTGCCCATTCACTTGTGAACTGGTACGGGAAGTTGTTGCCCGGGTTGTTCATGTACACGCCGGTCGGACACCAGAGCGTGAAGCGATCCCAGCCCAGTGAGTTGAACCAGCCAAGCTGCGCAATCCGCGGCCCCCACCCAAACACGTCGGGGCGAAAATACGGATCGGCAAAGCCGCGCGGGTTGCCCGGCACCGCCAGCTCGGGATGCGCCAGCGGCACGCCCAGCACCGGACGGGCATCGCGGTTGTACTTCACCGCGCCGAAGAGGCAGCGGAAGAAGTCGCGATAGGGCTTGAGCGTTTGCAGCCACGCTTGGGGCCGAGGGTCCGAGGCGTTGCGCAAGAAGCGAACGCTCATCGTGTACACCCGCCGGGCGTTGGGCGCAAGCTCTCCGGGACCGGAGTACAGCACCTGATCCGGATCGACGTTGTAGGTCGGGTTCAGATCGTAGCGAACCATCCAGCTCCGGCCGTTCTGGAGCGCATTGCCGCCCGGGCTCTCGATCCTCACAAACGTGTTGTGCTTGTACTGGGTCAGCGGGAAGTTCAGACTCACCCCCATCGTGTATTGACTGTCATCGAGGATCGCCACCGGCGAGTACATCGAGCCCGGATAGACCAGCCCGCCATCAAAGAAGTTTTGCCCGCGATTGTCGAGCGTCGTGACCTTGCCCTCGACATAGAAGTCGCGCGATTGGATCACGTTGGGCATCCGAATGCCCGGCATCTGGATCGTTCCCAAAGACCGGTGCACGGAGCCCGTGTTGTGAAAGTCGAAGACGATGTCGAAGCCGTCTGGATGGGGCACGATTGACCGCGTCGGCGGAAGACTCTCAAACACCGGCAGATACGCCGGCGTCCAAACGGGCAGCGTGTTGGGTGAAATGAGCACCCGCCCGGTCGTCTGATCGACGGCCGTGATCTCTCCGACGGCGTTCATCGACGCCTGAATATTCACGTCGTTGGCAGCGCTCACTCTGCCGCACCAACTCCCCCAAGCCACAAGCACACAAAACAGAATCGACAAGTTCCGCGCAAAACGCAGTTCAGCCGCAATCCGCATGAAAGGACGCTCCCTTAAACAACCGCTTCTTCAAGACCCAGGGCCACGAGAGATCGACGCAAGCGGTTTCTCCCCGGCTGTTGGTTCAGCTTGAACGCAGCTCGGACTCAGCTCAAACTCAACTCCAACTTTGGAGGTGCTTCGCCTTGGTGAGGGGCGGGTGGCCCGTGTGGGAGCACGACCACCTGCGAACCGTGTGACTCACCACGGTTCGCCAAACACCTTGCATGAGGAATATGTCACCGGAAATTCATCTGGCAAGGCGAAGTCCGGTATTTCACGCATTATGGATTTTTTCGGGAACCGATCCGCCCGAATGCGGGTCCGACTATCTGTCGGTGCTCACCGCAATCGCGAGGGCCACGACGGCTTCCCCGCGCCAACGTCTTTTCAACCCCTGCGTCGCAGGAGCGAAAGCAGCACCGCCGCGACGAGTGCGAACATCGCCCCAATGCCAAACGCCCACGCCGGGCCGAGCCAGTCCCATGCGAACCCGGCGATGATCGAGGCCGCCAGCAGCCCAAACCCGCTGATCATGCCGAAGAGCCCCTGCATCGAAGCCCGCAGGTGCTTGGGCGAAAGGTCTGCCACCAGGGCCTTCTCGCCAGTTTCGGTGAGCCCGGCATACAGGCCGTAGGTCACCATCAACCACCAGCACGCCGTGACCGAATCGGTGACGGCGAAGCCGGCGTAGATGGCCGCGTACACCAAATATCCGGCGAGCACGACGCCCCGTCGGCCCAGCCGATCGGCCAGCATTCCCGCTGGCACCGACGAAAGCGCCGCCACGATGTTGTACGCCAGGTACATCGCCAGCACGGTCGGCACATCCGCCCCGCGCTTGTGGGCCACCAGCAGCAGGAACATGTTCGATGACCCGCCCAAGGCAAAAACGCCGAACACCCCCAGCGTGAGCCGCAGGTCTTTGGGCAGGGCCTTCCATGCCACGATCGGCCGAAACCGTTCCTTGGGAGGAGCGGCCTCCGCTCCGGCCTGCGGAGACTTGCCGGTCTCCTTGATGAGCAGCACGCAGAGGACGCCGAGCCCGGCCGGAACGAGCGCGATCTTCAGGATCGAATCGATCCCACCGCCCGGGCTGTCGCCCAGAACCTGCGTGAGGAGCATGGCGATCGCCACGCCCAGAGCCGCGCCGGCGTTGTCGAACGCCCGGTGCAGCCCGAAGGCCAACCCGCGTCGGTCGGCGGGGACGCTCTCGGCCAGCATCGCATCGCGCGGACCGCCACGGATGCCCTTGCCGGTGCGGTCGAGAAGCCGACCGGTCAGGGCCAGCGGCCAGATCATCGCGTAGGCCAGCACCAACTTGCCAACCGCCGAAGTTGCGTAGCCAATCACGGCCAATGGCTTACGCTTGCCGGTTCGGTCTGAGAGTGCTCCTGAATACACCTTGAGGACGCTCGCGAGCGCCTCGACCACGCCCTCGATGAGCCCCAGCACCGCGGCCGGGGCCGCCAGCGAACCGGTGACAAAGAACGGCAGGAGCGGGTAGACCATCTCGCTGCCGACATCGGTCAGGAACGAGGTGAGGCACAAAAGCAGCAACGTCCCGGAAACGGCTTTCCGGGAGGTTGGCACAGTTGGAGTCTGCGGTGATTCATTCGGCATAGGCGCACAGCCGATCATACCTATGCGCCTGACATGTCACGCTCCCAATCTCGCTCGGGCGCGTGGTTCAATGAATCAGCGAATCCCGTCCTTGGCGGCCATCAACTTGATGAGGTCAACGCAGCGGTTGGCGTAACCGGCCTCGTTGTCGTACCACGAGACGATCTTGAAGAAGGTTGAGTTGAGTTCGATGCAGGCCTTGGAGTCGTAGATGCTCGAGCGCGGGTCGCCGATGAAGTCGCTCGAAACAACTTCTTCATCGGTGTAGCCGAGGATGCCCTTCATAGGTCCTTCGGCCGCGGCCTTCATGGCAGCGCCGATCTCGGCCAGCGAGGTGGGCTTGCCGGTCTTGAAGGTGAGGTCAACACACGAAACGTCGACGGTGGGCACACGGAAGGACATGCCGGTGAGTTTGCCCTTGAGGGCAGGAATAGCGAGCGTGACGGCCTTGGCGGCGCCGGTGCTGGAGGGAATGATGTTGTGGTAGGCGTTGCGACCGCCGCGCCAGTCTTTTTTGCTGGGGCCGTCCTGGGTCGGCTGGGTCGCCGTGACGGCGTGCACCGTGGTCATCAGTCCTTCGGCGAGATCGAAGTTGTCGTTGATGACCTTGGCGACCGGGGCGAGGCAGTTGGTGGTGCAGGAAGCGTTGGAGACGACGGTGTGTTTGGCGGCGTCGTAGGACTCGTAGTTGACGCCCAAAACGAGCGTGGGCACCTGGGCGGGCTCGCTCTTGGTCGGGGCCGAGATGATCACGCGCTTGGCGCCCGCGGCGATGTGCTGGCTGGCGCCTTCAAAGTCCGTGAAAAGCCCGGTTGATTCGAGGACGTAGTCTACCTTCATCGCCGCCCAGGGGAGTTCTTTGGGGTTCTTTATGGCGGTGGTCTGCGTCGTCTTACCGTTCACGGTGAACGACGTTTCGGTGGCGCTGATATCGGCGTGCTTGCCATTGAGCATGAACTGGCGGTGGGTGGTATCGTACTTGAGCAGATACGCCAGGTTGTCGGCAGGCACGAGGTCATTGACGGCGACAAACTCGATGCCCTGCGCGGCGCCGAGGCGATAGACGAGGCGGCCGATGCGACCGAAGCCATTGATACCGACGCGGATGGGCATGACAACTCCAAGGAAAGCGAATGCGGGAAAGCCAAGTTTAGCGCGAGAAGCATGGAAAGAGCAGAGTTTCAGGGTCTGAAATGGTGCACATCACGGAGGTTACGTTGAAGTCAGTATACCCGAATAGACACACGTTCAGCTCGCGAACGCCGACACGGGTGGGCAGGTGCAGATGAGGTTGCGGTCGCCGAAGGGGTTGTCGATGCGGCCGACGAAGGGCCAGAACTTGTTGTCGCGCACGTAGGGGAGGGGGAAGGCGGCCTGCTCGCGGGTGTAGGGGTGGGTCCACTCGGCGGCGCAGAGCGCGAGGGCGGTGTGCGGGGCATTTTTGAGGGGGTTGTCGGTGCGGCTCATGGTGCCGTCTTCGATGGCTTTGATCTCGGTGCGGATGGCGATCATGGCATTGCAGAAACGGTCAAGTTCAGCACGGGATTCGGACTCGGTTGGCTCGATCATGAGCGTGCCGGCGACGGGGAACGACATGGTCGGGGCATGGAAGCCGTAGTCCATGAGGCGCTTGGCGATGTCTTCGCTCTTGATGCCCGAGGACTTTTCGAGCGGGCGAATATCGAGAATGTACTCGTGGGCAACGGTGCCGTTTTTCCCGTGGTAGAGCACGGGGTAGTGCTTCTCAAGCCGCTTGGCCATGTAGTTGGCGTTGAGGATGGCGACT
>Ga0163144_10029725_pt1 | contig 10477 bp, 9 predicted proteins | sample OliLak19BULKMAT1_FD_123175 | JGI IMG/M metagenome (GOLD analysis project Ga0163144, IMG submission 123175) | Freshwater microbial mat bacterial communities from Lake Vanda, McMurdo Dry Valleys, Antarctica - Oligotrophic Lake LV.19.BULKMAT1 | ecosystem: Environmental > Aquatic > Freshwater > Lake...
GATCTTGCGCCAGGCAAAGAAACCGCAGTCCATTATGTCGTGACTCCGCATCGCCGCGGAGCCTCCGAGATGGTCGCCGCGCATCTGCGTTTTCCGACGCGACTGGGTCTGTGGTCGCGTCAGCAGACCCGACGACTCGTGACGCCCATTCGCATCTATCCCGACATTCGCGCGGTCTATCGATACGAACTCATGTCGCGGCAGAATCGACTGTCAGAAATCGGCGTGCGGATGGTGCGAATGCCGGGCCAGGGCCGTGAATTTGAACGCCTGCGTGAATTCCGCTACGGCGATGAAATTCGCCAGATCGACTGGAAAGCCACGGCCCGCCAGCGAGCCCTCATCAGCCGCGAATTCAACGTCGAACGCAATCAGAACATCGTCATCATGGTCGATTGCGGTCGCTTTATGCGGAATGAGACCGATGGCATCTCTTATCTTGACCGCGCACTTAACTCAGCCATCATGCTCAGCTACATCGCGCTGGGGCAAGGTGACAACGTGTCGCTGCTGGCGTTTTCCAATCGCATCGAACGCTTCATTCGGCCGGTGCGGGGCAAACCGGGAATTCAATCGATTCTGCGATCGACATACGATATTCAGGTATCAACACATGCGTCCGACTACAGCATGGCGCTGGAGTACCTGACGACCGTCCAGCGCAAACGTGCGCTCGTCGTGTTGATTACATTTGTGACCGATGAACTGCAACTCCGCGTGATTGGCGACAGCCTGAAACTGCGCTCATTGCCTTATTTGCCTCTGTGCGTTCTATTGCAGGATGTGGGGCTGCGAGCGATGGCAAATCGTGTCCCCGAAACCGACCTCGACGCATTCCATACCGCTGCGGCCGCGCAGATTCTGACGGGACAATCTCATGAAGCGGCGTCGCTCAGGGAAGCCGGGATCATGCTCATCGACACGCCACCGGATCTGCTGACCGAACGCCTGATCAACGAATACCTGAGCATCAAGGCTCGGAATCTGATGTAGCAGGCACACGCCGTGTGCCGTCCGCATTCTCAGCGATTTTCAGGGCTACGGCACCTGGAAAGTGCCTGCTACTTTTTAAACCAGGTGCCATCAGACGCTGGCCCACGGTTCTTGCGGAAACCGGACGCTGGACCGTGGCGGCTGATGTGGCAGTAATCTCTCGAACGTTCCTACGCAGAACGGTCGTTCGCCCTGCTCGCCAGATGCGTGATGATCCATGCGTGTTCGTCCGCCTTCAATGGCGGCACGGGCATCGTGGAGTAGTCCAGATCGTTTCCATATCGTCCGTTTTCATAGGCCTGGTTCACCAGCGTCTGAAGTGGCAACAGGACATCATTATCAGTGGGCCGCAACGGAATGCGAACAGTCGGCAACGGTGCAGAAAAACTGGCCGAATACAGTTCAGCCTCTTCCGATGATTCCGCGCGGATCACACATACGCGATAAGGGCTCTTCAGTCGATCCGGATAAATCTCCCGTTCTGCCGCCAGGACCCATGTGCCTTCGCGCAACAGATCGATTTCAACCAGATTCACTTCCGCATCAATGAACTCACTCTGCTTCGCCAGATACTGCTTTCGTCCCGCTGCTGTGGCTTTGTTTGCCAGACTGATAAACTCAATTGCCGTGACGACGCGGCGATTTGCCTTGAGATCGACAATCTGAATGTAGCGGAGTGTCTGAGGAGGACTGCGGCGACGGACTCGCAACGGTTCGTCAGCGACCAACTCGGCAACTGCCAGACCGACGTCAGTGGATTTTACAATTCCGGGCTGCTCGATAATCTGCACGTCCGGCGAGATGCGTCGGAGCTTGCGGGATTCTTCGTCCGGTTCGTAGACTGACAAGTACTCTTCCACCCGCGCCTGAAGGTCCGATGGCAATTGTGCCTGCAGTACATCGCGAGCATACGTGGTGAGCGACGTATGAATGTCGCCCCAATAGGCTTCCAGCCAGGGATTCATGCCGGGCAGTGGATTGGTTGCAAACTGCATCACGTACATTTCTCCTGATGACCTGCCAATCGTCGTTATCCTCATTATGACGGCATGTCCTTGCGACAGCAAGCAGTCATTCACTGATCACTTGCAGTGGACGCAGTTTTGGAAGACATCAGTGTCATTTCTGCACATCAGGCCGCGCGACGTTGTTCAGCTTTTGCGACTTGTTGAGCCATTTTGCGTTTCTTACGACCGCTGCGGCTGAAGCGGTTGACGACATCCAGCAACCATGGTGCGTATCGTTTGAGTTGAAACAACGCGTGTGCCGTGGGCGTGATCAAAACCTGCCGCTTGTCCTTGCGAATCGCCTTCAATGTGAGTTTGGCCACTCCTTCCGGCGTCGCACACATCCATTTCGGAGGCGATGGAACCTTTTGATCGGCTCGGCCACTCGCAGCGGACTCATACAGATTGGTCAGCACGGGACCCGGACAAATTGCCGTCACGCCAAGGCCTCTCCGTCCGTACTCGGCGCGCAGCGATTCTGTAAATCCAATCAGTCCGAACTTGCTGGTGTGATATGCCGAAAACCGTCCGCCCGCGACGAGACCTGAAATACTGCACATGTTCACGATATGCGCATCGGGGCGCTGCAGCAGAGTTGGCAACAACTCGTGAGTGATCTGAATCGGCGCCAGCAGGTTGATGGTCATCAGCCAGTCCCACTGGGCCTGCGTCATCTGGTCGGTTGGCCCGTAATACGCGACTCCTGCGTTATTGATGAGCAGATCAATGCTGCCCGTCTGGTGCAAAGCCGACGCGATCGTCGCGGACACTGCTGTGCGGTTCGTCAGGTCGCACGGAAACAGCAACACGCGCACTCCGGACGGTGCCAATTCTGCGGCGAGTTTTTTCAATCCCTCAGAGTTCACATCGACAAGACACAGGTTGCATCCTGTTTGAGCCAGTTCAATGGCCAGGCTTCGTCCGATGCCTGACGCTGCTCCTGTAAGGAAGGCCGTTCGTCCCTGAAACTGTTGCATTTGAAATCTTCCCTGAAATTCCTGTAGGATGGACATTCATGTCCGTCGGATTACCAAAAACCTGCGTGTGGATTTCAGCGGCACTGCTGGCTAACACTTGCGCGCTCGCATCATCGCTTTGTCCGCTTGTACGGGATCGAACAACCCCGGGCAGGATTCGTCGTGGTTGCCGGTAACTCGTTTTTCAATGCAGCCTCAACCGCCAGTTCCACAAATCGCTGTTCCACTTTGTCTGCCTGCGTCTGGTCATCCAGCGCACCCATGTAAACGATGCGGCGATCTTTATTGAGCACAAAGAACTCCGGAGTGAAATTCGCACCGTACGAGGCTGCGACTTCCTGAGTTTCATCCATCAGATACGGAAACGGAAACGCCTTTGCTTTTGCGCGTTCCTTCATCCTGTCGAGTCGTTCCGCAGGCTTAATATTGGCATTGATCGCAATCAATGCAATACCTTCTTTGCGCTCCCTGAATTTCCTGTAGAATTCAATCATGCGGTCTTCATAGTCAACAGAATACGGGCACGAGTTGCAGGTGAAACAAATCACCACAACCTGCTTGTCCGTCAGATCGGTCAGTGAATGCTTTTCGTCATCGGTGCCGACCAGATCCTTCCAGGACGGCGCTTCGTCACCGATTTTCAGCTGGACAGGCCCGTCCTCGGCCGAAGTGCCTGACGCCAATAGTCCGTGTGTCAGGCACAATGCCACGATGATCAAATAGCGATGACGTGTCATAGCGAAATTCTTCCGGATGAACGGCAGCATTGAACGAGTGGAATATACCATCGACCGCGTGAGTCGCATCATACCGAATCAGTGCTCTGCGAGAAGACCGTCACGCGGAGACCGCCAACCACCCAGTCACCGCAGTGTATTCAGTTATCCCTGTTCCTCTGCTTCAGGCGTTCGTATTGCGGCGTTTGAGGGAAATCATTTACAACTCAGGATTGCGGAGACATGGATGTTGGACTCTGACGAGCATACGGAGGGCTCGATGAACGCTGCAAGTACAATACGAAAACTTACGGCGACCGAAATTGCCGAAGTCATTGGCGGCGAAGTGATCGGCGATACAGCGATCAGCATTGACGATGTTGAAGTGATCGAACGGGCAACTGCGACTCATTTATCATTCGTCGGCGATCTGAAGAATCTCAACCGCGTTCGAAACTCACACAGTCGGCTGATCGTCGTGCCAGAAACAGTGCGAGCTGAACTGTCAAAACACACCGATCGGACATTCATTCTGGTCGCCGAAGCAGAGACGTCATTTCTGGCGATTGCCGCCATCCTGCGGCCACATCGTGTCCGCACTTTTACTGGAATCTCGGACCGCGCCGTCGTCGATTCGACTGCGATCATTGGTACCAATACCAATATTCATCCGATGGCAGTCATCGGGCGGGACGTGGTCATCGGGAACAGTTGCGAGATTCAGCCGGGCGTTGTGATTGGTGATGGATGTCGGCTTGGAGACAACGTGGTCCTGTATGCGAACACCGTATTATACCACGACATTGTGATTGAAGATCATGTGACGATCCATGCTTCATGCGTGATCGGAGCGGACGGTTTCGGTTATCGATTTGTGAACGGTGGTCATCAGCATATACCGCACTACGGCACGGTTCGTATCTGCAGTGATGTGGAAATCGGAGCCTGCACAACCATCGATCGCGCCAAAGTTGGCGAGACCGTGATTGGTTCCGGGACTCGGATCGACAATCAGGTGATGATCGGGCACAACTGCCAGATCGGTCGTCATAACCTGCTGGTGTCGCAGGTTGGCCTTGCCGGATCCGTCAGCACCGGTGATTACGTGGTCTGTGCGGGACAGGTTGGTGTGGCTGATCATGTTCATCTTGGTGATGGAGCGATTGTCGGCGCACAAGCGGGTGTGACCCGCGATATGCCGAGTGGCCAGACTTACCTCGGCAATCCGGCAGGCCCGGTGGCCGAGACCTCGAAACAATTGGCCGCATTCCGTCGTTTACCGGAAATGCGTGACGCGATAAAACGAATGGACAAGGAACTGGAAGTGCTTCGCTCGAAACTTTCTGATGATCGTGGTACGGACATGGTGTTCAATGTCGTCTGATCAGGAGCCGGATTCAAATCCGGATATTTTGCCTTTCGTGCGTCGTCCCCTTACCGGGACGACGTCTCGCAGCGTTATTACGGAATCCATACCACCCATGCGACTGGGACTGCTGGCGGGTGCTGGCGAATTTCCGATTCGGTTTGCTCGCGGTGCGAGGAATGCTGGTCATTATGTCTATGCACTGGGTATCGGCGGCATGGCATCGGAAGATCTCGCTCAGGATTGCGACGAATTTCGATACGCTCCACTGGCGCGACTCGGAAAGGCCATCCGACTGTTTCGCAAGGCGAACGTCCAGCGGATTATCATGGCAGGGAAGATTGAGAAAACAGTTTTGTTTCATCCGTTCAGGTGGATACGGCTGATGCCCGACTGGCGAACTCTTCACATGTGGTATCGCTATGCACGAGAGAATAAAAAAGATGACACTCTTTTGCTGGCCGTCATTCGCGAGTTTGAACGCGATGGTTTTGTATTCGATTCGGCTCTCAAGTACTGCCCGGAGTTACTCGTGAAACACGGTTTCCTCACACATCGTCGTCCCTCTGCCGCGCAATGGAAAGACATCCGCTTCGGCTGGGATCTGGCTCGTGAAATGGGTCGCCTGGATATCGGACAGACCGTTGTCATTAATGACACTGCGGTGATCGCGGTTGAGGCGATTGAAGGAACCGATCGCTGTATCCGCCGTGCCGGGGAACTGTGTCGCCGCGGTGGATTTACGGTCGTGAAAGTTGCCAAGCCGCTTCAGGACATGCGTTTTGATGTGCCTACCATTGGAATCGAAACCATCAAGACGATGCACGAATCCGGCGGCAAAGTCCTGGCGATTGAATCCGGCATGACAATCATCATCAGCCCCGAAGAAGTTGCCGAACTCGCGGATAAGTTCGGTATCGCAATCGTGGCTGTGAACGCCGACGAACTGGCCCTGCTCGCTGCAGCCTGAACATTCATCACGAGTTTATACTCCGCGCGGCTGAAAATGACACTTTTGAGCGCCGGATTGTAACCCGAAGCGTCAGCGAGGGATTGAGATTTGCAGCCCTCGCTGACACTTCGGGTTAATGTCACTGACGACCGCGTGAGGTATCTCGTGTGGATTTCAGACCATGCGCCGCAGGTATCTCCGGACTGTTTGACGCGTGATGCCTGTACGAGTCGAAAAATGCCGCCGAATCTCCTACTATTCCTCAGCAATTGATTCTCTTCACGATGGCCTCGAAGGAATGCACGCATGGCATCCAGCCTGAGACGATTTGTTCTGGTCGCATGGTCGCTGATTCTGACTGCGCCGGTGGCTCCGGCGACCGAAGGCTCATTCAGCGCTGTGACGCCGGTGCCCGTCGAGTACTCTGCCGGATTTTCCAGTATCACGGAAGCGGATTCTGAACAGATTCTGCGGCATCTGGTCGAAGGCGATATGGCCGGACGCGGAACCGGCCAGGAAGGATTCCTCAATGCGGCGAAATGGTTTGCATCACAATTGGAAGCCAACGGCTTTCAGCCGGCCGGTGAGAACGGTTCGTGGTTCCAGAATGTGCCTTTCATTAAACTCCTCGTTCATGCCGAAGCCTGTAGTGTAAGAGTGAACGATGAGGACTGCATTTCGGGCAATTCGTTCGGCATCAGCTCATTTGCCGGGACGTTTGAGAATTCAATGCCGGTCACATTCGCAAAGCTCACCAATTCGCCGCCCGAGATTTCAGACGGTCAGTACGCCGGGCGGTTGCTGGTCGTCCAGGCCGGACGCCGTTTCAATGCCGAAGATCAATTTGTCCTGAAAGCAAAGCCGGCTTGCCTGTTGATCGTGGCTGATGACGGACGAGTCCGCAACGAAGCCGTTAATCAATTCGCGCAAACTCCGAGTGCGATCCCTGTTGCGATGATCACGCCCACGGCTGCGAATTCGCTTGCGGCGAAATGCGGGGCAGCAGAGGGATTCTTTGCCGACGAGAATCCGCAAGCGAATCTGACTCTTGATTCCTCACAGATCGCTGACTGCAGGTTGTCGATCGAACGCGAATCGATCGACGTGCCGAATGTCGTCGGCTGGTATCCGGGCAGCGACGAGTCAGTGCGGCACGAGCATATTTGTATCGGCGCACATCTGGATCATCTTGGCGTGCAGCGCGGCGAACTCTATCCGGGAGCCGATGACAATGGTTCCGGTTCGACGTCGTTGATTCAGATCGCTAAAGCCATCCACGCAAATCCGATGAAACCGAAACGCAGCGTTCTGATGATTGCGTTTTGTGCCGAAGAACGCGGGCTGCTCGGATCGAAGCATTATACGAATAATCCGTTGCGACCGTTGAACGACATGATCTGCATGTTGAATATCGATATGATCGGGCGCAATGAGGAATCAGCTTCGGAGCCCGCATCCGACAACCTCAACACGATTCATCTGGTGGGCAGCAAAGACCATTCGATGCAGTTGCATCAGATGGTCGAGAAGGCGAATGAGTCCATCGGATTTGTGTTTGAATACGATGAGGAGGAACGGGTCGATGGACGCAGCGACCATGCTTCGTTTTCTGAGAAAGGAATCCCTGTGACGTTTCTTTTTGGTGGCTTCAGTCCATACTATCACAAGCCCACCGATACGATGGATGGCATTAACTTTGCCAAAATCGCCAACGCCGCACGGCTCAATTATCTGGTGCTGATAATGGCGTCCGAACACGGTCGATTTGAAATGGATGCAAAGCCGTGAGGCTTTAAAAAAGGGGTCAGGAACCAATAGCTAAATAGTCCGGAGGGTGCTCCGCACTATTGGTTCCTGCTTAAAAAAGGGGTCAGGAACCAATAGCTAAACAGCCCGGAGGGTGCTCCGCACTATTGGTTCCTGACCCCTTTTTTAAAGCTCAATGCACTCGAACTGAATTCAGATTTTCAAACAAAGGCTGGTTATGAATCGTTCTCTCGGAAATGTGATGGCGGATTCTCTGGAGCAGTGTCTCCGTTACGCAGAGCGTCTTTTGAACGACGTGAAACCGGAGCAGTTCGGTCGGTTTGCGGTTGTCAATGGTCAGATGATTGAATCTAATCATCCCGCGTTCGTCTATGGACATCTGTGCCTCTATGGGCCTCGGATCCTCAGCCAGTTAGGACAGCCGGGGCCGGTCGCACCGGAAGGCTTTGACGCAGTGTTTTCAAAGGATGCCAGGTGCGTCGATGATCCGGATGGAACGGTCTATCCCTTGATGGCGGCAGTGACACAGGCATTCTTCGATGGCTATAAAGCCGCAGTGCCCGTGCTGCGCTCTTTGCCGGATGATGCCTTTCAGCCCGTGAACCCGATGGGTGGTCGCATGACAGAACTGTTTCCGACCCTGGGTTCGCTGCAGACATTTTACTGCGGTGGTCACATGATGATGCATCTTGGTCAGGTGAGCGCCTGGCGCCGCATGATGAATCTCGGCGCCGCGTAGCCCGGTGACATGCACTGTGCCACTGTATCCCGCAGAGAAATCCTCTCCGCACGCACCGATTCACGCCATGAACCACCTGAATCCCACCGTCCGCCAAGACCTCTCGCCGATTGATTCGTGCCATGAATAAGCCTCTCATGAAACTCAAACGACTTCGAAAGATGGTAGTGTACAAAGCCAACGCGATGCGTCACCATACTTTGGATGGCCCCGGCGGCCCGCGCTATTGATGGGTTCGGCATCATTTTCCTGCCGCCATTTTCCTGCCAACTGCCCCCTGCCAACTGAAGACTGCCAACTGAAGACTGCCAACTGAAGACTGACTCCTCACATCACATCCACCGGACTTCTCACCGCCAGACCTGGTCGGTTCAGCACGTGCGTATAAATCATCGTTGTCTTCACGTCGGCATGGCCGAGCAGCTCCTGCACCGTCCGGATATCGTATCCATCCTCCAGCAGATGAGTCGCAAAGCTGTGACGCAACGTGTGCGGCGTTGCAGGCTGATCCACATTCGCAACTTTCAGCGCACGCTTCATAATCGGAGGAAAATTGTTCTCGTGAAGATGGTGTCGGCGAATCGCACCACTTCTGGGATCACGCGACTTCTCTCGCGATGGAAACACAAACTGCCAAGCGTATTCACGATCCGCATTCGGATACTTCTTCGCCAGCGCATACGGAAGATAAACCTGACCGAATCCCGCCTCAAGGTCTCGGTCGTGCAGCTTCTTCACAGCTTTTAGCTGCCGCTCCAGCAGTTCAACGGCTGACTTCGGGAGCATGGTAACTCGATCCTTCTCACCCTTGCCATCACGAATCATGATTTGCATCGTGTCGAAATGGACGTCCTTCACACGCAGCCGCAGCACTTCCTTATGCCGCATTCCGGAACCATACAACAGCAGAGCCAGCAACAGATCCCGCCCTTCCAGTTGCCGCAGCATCCGATTCACCTCCGGGCGACTCAACACCAGCGGCAGATGTTTTGGACGCTTCGCCTTCACGGCATCAATGAACTCCAGCTCACGCCCCAAAATCCGTTGATAAAAGAACAGCACGGAACTCAAAGCCTGGTTTTGAGTGCTCGCCGCGACGTTGCCATCGACCGCCAGATCCGTCAGAAACTCCTTTAATTCCGGGGCACCAAATTTTTCCAGTTCCTCGCTGCCCACGTGCTTCATAAAACGCAGCACCCAGCCGATATACGCCGTCTCGGTACTCAGCGCGTAATGCATCAGACGCAATTCCGCCCGCATTTTCTGAATCCATGCCGGTTCATTCAGTTTTACAACACCAATCAACTCCGCCTCGTCTGCCAGGGAATTGATTGCCTGCCGTTCGCCCTCAGCGATCCGCCCTAAAATCCGTCGGATTTCCAGCAGATCGGGCTCCGCCGTTTCCAGAACCTGATTGCGATAAAACTCAATCGCCCGAACTGCCTGCAATCGCTGCCACGCGGGAACTTCTCGAGCCAACAGCGTTCGACAAAACTGTTTGACGCTGTTCTGCGAAACCAGCAGTGTTACACTCTCCGGTTGCCGCAGAAAAACGGCATACCGACGTAGCCACCGACCAAACCAAACCCGGTCGTCCTCATGGATATTGGCCAGTTTCAGCACGACCTGAAATCGCTCCACGCTCATGAAAACGCTCCACATACACAATCTGAAAAAAATCGCCCCAGCCCTGAGTTTTGTGTTATGCGCAATATTCAAAATTCACGCAAGCGACCACTTGAATCGAATTTCGAGTTTTGATAAATTCGCACTCCAGTCTTGAATATCCCAATTCCCAAGAGGCGTGTTACCTCAAATCCAGTTGGGATTACTGGAATGTTGAACATGCCGGGTTGCCGGGGAGATTCAACAATGTTTAAGACCAGCGAAGAAACGAATTCTGTGCGGGATATTCTCGCGCGATTCTATGACGCATGGTCGGCCGGACGGAAGATTCGCA
>Ga0163144_10029727_pt1 | contig 10476 bp, 8 predicted proteins | sample OliLak19BULKMAT1_FD_123175 | JGI IMG/M metagenome (GOLD analysis project Ga0163144, IMG submission 123175) | Freshwater microbial mat bacterial communities from Lake Vanda, McMurdo Dry Valleys, Antarctica - Oligotrophic Lake LV.19.BULKMAT1 | ecosystem: Environmental > Aquatic > Freshwater > Lake...
ACTTCGCCGTGGGGGGCCCTAGTCGTCGCGATTATTTGCGGCACCCTTGGGTCAATTCTCGGCGCCTATATCAATTACTGGCTGGCCGTTAAATTGGGCCGTCCCTTTCTCTACCGCTGGGGCCGGTACTTTTTTGTTCCGCCCGACAAACTGACCCGGGCGGAGGAGATTTTCCGTCAATACGGCGATGTCGCCACGTTCGTCTGCCGGCTTATTCCGGTGATCCGGCAGTTCATTTCCATTCCGGCCGGGCTGGCCAGAATGGATTTTGGCCGCTTCACATTCTTCACGACGGCTGGCGCCGGAATCTGGGTGATCATTTTGAGCGTGCTTGGCTTTTGGTTCGGCTCCAACACGAAGACAATGTCTTACGCGGACCTGGTTCATCAGGGGAAATTTTTCCTCCATGATAACGTCGCGTGGATTATTTTGGGAGCCGTGGCGCTGGCCGCTCTCTACTGGAAAGTTCAGCAAATGGTTTTAAAGAGCGGCAAAACCCCCAACTGACACTTCCGGCCTATCGCGGGGTTCGTTTCCGAGATGAGGTGAGGATCGATTCCCGAAGCTATTAACGGCCCCTCAAGAGCCGTAAGCTTTCTTCAGCGCGGCCACGTCGAATTTCTTCATGGGCATGAAGCCTGGGTGAGCCGCGCCACTTGTTGCGGCGTCCCGTTCCGACCGTCGTCATTTTCCCCATCATCGTCAACATCGTCTGCGTCCACGCCTTCATGCAGCCCGAAGGGCTGACGGTGGCGATTCCCCTGATGATCGCGGAGCTGATCGTCGCCTATTACTACCGGGACACATATAAGCCATTGTTTCAGGCGTAATGAAACGAGTCACGGCCGTCTTCTCCTTCCTCATCTCCCTCGCCGCCAGCGCGCAGGCTTTCGAAGGCAGCGTGACCTACCAGGTGACAGAGACGAACGGAAAATCGTCGACGCTCACCTGCCAGGTGAAAGGCGATCGTGTTTTGGTGAGCTCCGACCGGCTTCGGGGGCAGGGAACGATGCTCATCGTTCCGAAGGAAAAGACCCTCTATGCGATGATCCCGGCGCTGCGACTCGCAATGAAACAGCCGCTGCCGGACGTCGCTTCCACCGCGCGTTCGCTGGGCGCGGTCAACCTCACATCGACAACGCGGAAAGAAACCGTCGCCGGAATGCCGTGCACCGTGTACACCTTTCGGACCGATGACGCGGAAGGCGAGGCGTGCGCCGCCAGCGGACTGGAATCTTTCCATCGTGCCTTGGGCGCCAGCGGCGAGTGGCCGGGGTGGGCGCAAGACGTGATGAAGAAGGGGCTGTTTCCTCTGCGGGCGGCCAGCAAGGACAAGGCCGGCCACACGTTCCGACTGGTGGCGACCGAGGTTCAAAAAAAGCAGTTGCCGGCATCGCTGGTGACGGTCCCCAGCGATTTCCACGTGACCGAAGGCGTGGACTTGGGCGGCCTCCTGGGCGACAACGCCCAGCCCTGAGAGCCGTGCGCGGTGAGACGCCTGAGCAGGCAGGATCGTCCGGACATTGGTACACTCCGGCCTCTGGAGGGATGGCAGAGCGGTTTAATGCGCACGCCTTGAAAGCGTGAGTGCCTTCACGGGTACCGGGGGTTCGAATCCCTCTCCCTCCGAACCTTCCCCGCGTCCCGCCCGTAAATGGGGCATGAACACACTTCCGCTGAAGAAGCTTTTAACGATGGCCCTGGTCCTGACCGCCTTTGTTCCCGCCCTTCAGGCCGACGAATGGGACGGTGACCTGAACGTCGTGCTGGGCGCCAAGCGGCTCGACTCGAACCCGTGGAAACCCATCGACAGCCAGCCTTCATTCGGGCTCATGCTCGATGCACGCCAGCCGGACTGGCCGATCAACCTCGCGTTCGACATTTACCACAGCGCGGACGAGGGGACGGCGGGCGGCGTTACGCGCGACGGATCGACGACGGAACTTAACATCGGTATCCGGAAAATCTGGCGGACCGACGCGGCCATGCGGCCGTTCATTGGTGTCGGGTCATCGTTCGTGCGGGCGACGCTGAAGGACACCTCGGCGGGTTTACCGTCCCGGTCGGATTCTGACGGCGGGGCGGGCGTGTGGATCGGCGGCGGGATTTACTGGACGCTGGCCGACGCGCTGAACATCGGCTTCAACCTGAAGTACACGAGCGCGAAAGTGACGCTGCTCGATGAGCGTTTCGACGCGGGCGGCCGGTTCTTCGGCACCGTGATCGGGCTCAGCTTCTAACCTACCTCAACTTCAAGAACAGATCGGCTTCCACGGAAGTGCCGAAGGAGCCGTGGCGACGCGGCGATTGCTACAATCGGGCATGCCGTTCACCCCAGGAGATCCCCGATGAAACGCTTTCTCGCCCTCGCCTCAGTCGTGATGTCCGTCGCCGCCTTCTCCGGTTGCAAGAACCCCAACCAGACCAGCGGCGCCCAGCCCAGCCCGGCCTCGCCCACGAAAGCGATCACCTCCGCGGACCTCACGGAAATGGCCAACACGGTCCCCTCCACGGGCCCGCGTGAAGGAAACGACTACAAGGTTTTCATGCTGGTGTTGCGCCAGAACCAGGCGCCGGCGGTGAACTTCAAGGTGGACATGGGAGTGAAAGGAAAGGGCGCGCCGAAAACCATCCGCACCGACGAATCCGGCCTCGCGAAATTTGAAGACCTTCCGTTCCCGGACGCCAAGCACCCACTTCAGGGCGTCGTGCACTATTACAAGGGAGCGGAAGATCAGCCCCGCGAGATCGACTATCCGTTCATCGAGGGCGACGCCTACCGCCTGAAAGACACGCAGTACATCCCCAACACGGTGACGCCCGACGCTCAGCCGTAAGGCAACTTACTCGGTCAACACGGGGTTCGGCGCCTCACCAACCGCCTGCGCGGTCTTCTCGAGGCTGGGAAGGAAGTTGGGGTCATCGACGGGCGCTGCCGCGCGGGCTTCGGTGACCGCGGCGCGGGCTTCATCCACGCGGCCCTGCTGGAAGTAGATCGTCGCCAGCGTGTCGAGAGCGTAGGGACGGAAGCGCGAATCATCCGCGGCCCGTTTGGCGAGTTTCTCGGCGGTGGCAAGCTTGCGCCCCTGCGACGCGTAAAGCATCGCCAGGTTGTTGCTCGCCGCCGGGTTGTCCCGCGAAATCCTCAGCGCCCGCAGAAATGCCAATTCCGCTTCCTTCGCCTGGCCTTGCGCGAAGGCCGTGTTTCCCACCCCGATCTGCGCGGCGAGGTTCTTCTTATCGGCCTTAGCTGCAGCGCGATACTCCCGCTGCGCCGCCGCCAACTCCCCCTGCGCCTCGTACGTCGTCGCCAGCTGAAGGTGCTCGGGCCCCGACAGGGGGTCCGTGAACTTCACCGGCATGGGACGGAGTGACGCGCACCCCGCCAAGAACGACGCCGCGACCAGAACGAACGCGGTTTTCAAGCGACCGCCTAGACTCTCTTGAACAGGTAGATGACCAGCAGGACCAGGACGACAATGACCAGCACGCCCACGGCGTCGCCGGCGGGGTTCTGCTTCTCAATCTGAACGGCCACCTGGTGGAGCTTCTGACTGTCGAGCTTGCTCAGCCGCGAGTCGATCTGCTCCTGCGTAAGGCCAAGGTCGGCGAGACGCTGACGGACCACTTTGTTCTCGAGGGCGGCGCGAATGGTCGCAATATCTTTTTCGCGGTCCTGAACGGACGCATTGGAGACGGCCTGCGATGGCGCCATCATGGCTTCGAGGCGGGGTGTTCCGACGCTCGTTGAGGCCATGAGAATGGCCAGACCGACAGCGGTGGCTCTCCTGAGAATTCGAAACTTATTGATCATCATAGATGCTCCTTCCTGTCCCTTGAAGGGACCAGTAGCTACATTAAGCCTGTCAACGGGAATCGTTCGGAGCGGGATGCGGCGGAATGTCAATCTGCCGGCCCTGAGCGGCGCGCGGGAAGGCAAGGTCCGCGATCAGCGGAAGGTGGTCTGAGCTGATGCGCGTGAGCGGCGTGCGCGGCACGTCCACGGCCACCACCCGGGCGCTCTTCGGAATGAAAACATGATCAATACGAAAAACCGGCATGGAACTGGGCCAGGTGGCGCTGGCTTTCTTTCCTTTCAGAAGCAGGGCCGCGTCCACGGCCAGCGCCGCCACCTTTTTATAGGCCGACTGGCCCGGACGCGCGTTGAGGTCGCCCGCCAGGGCAAACGCGCCGCTGAACTTCTCGCTGCCCATCCAGTCGGGGCCGAGCAGGGCGTCCACCTGGGCCATTCTTTCGAACGTATTCAGTCCCAGGTGGGTGCCGAGAATCTGAATCGGCATGCCGTCGACCGTCACCTCGGCCCAAATAGCGCCCCGGCGCTCGAGCGGGCGGCGCCGGGGCCACGTCGGCAAATTTTCCGCGCGAATCAGCCGCACCGGATGCCGGCTCAGGATGGCGATGCCGTAGTCCTCGACCTTCGTTCGCACGAGCGGATAGAAAACGTAATGCATTCCGTTCGCTTCGGCGATGACGCGGGGCTGGTCCTTCAAGGGAATGGGAACGCCCGCATCGGTCAGTCCCACGCGCACTTCCTCCAGAACCACCACGTCGGGATGGAATTCTCTGATCACGTCGGCGATCCGGTCGGGACGGATATTGCCGTCGCGGCCCTTGCAGCTGTGGATGTTGTACGTCATCACCCGCATGGCCACGAACGATTCCTCGGGCGCGGCCGCTTCCGTGGTCACGGAAAAAACGGCAAGCACCGCGATGACAAGGGCAAGGCGCATGACCTCGTTACAACTGTGGGGCGAAAAGGCCGCCGAACCAGTCGGCGAAGCGGGTCCAGGGTTTGCGCTTCGCGAAGGTTTCCTTGGTGAGCGGTTTTGACTTCGACTTGTCGTCTTCGAAGGTTTCGATCAGCTTCTGGGCGAAAGCGCGGTCGAGGACGTTCATGTTCGCCTCATCGTTGATGCGCATCGAGCGGTCGTCGAAGTTCACGGACCCCACCATCGACCAGATGTCATCGACGATCACGACTTTGCAATGGTAAAGGGTGGGCTGGTACTCATAGAAGAGTGCGCCGCTCTCCAGCAGCTTCTTGAAGCGCGACCACGTGGCCTTCCGGACGGCGATGTTGTCGATCTTGCGCGGGAAAATGATCTCCACCTTGACGCCCCGTTCGGTGGCGGCGACGAGCGCGTCGAGAACGAGTTCGTCGGGCACGAAATAGGCATGCGAAATGCGAATTGATTTATTGGCGGCCGCGAAGGAAAGAAGGTAGGTCAGACGGGCGGTCTCGGCGCCTTCACTGGGGCCGCTCTTGAAACATTGGGCCAGCATGGAACCGTCCGGCTTGATGTAGGGGAAGTAGTCCTTTCCGTGAAGCACTTCCGACTTCGTCTGCTGCCAGTTGTCGGCGAAGATCGCCTGCATCGCGCCCACCGCGGGCCCCTCGATCCGGAAATGCGTGTCGCGCCAGTTCGGGGGCTGGGCGTTCCCCATCCAGGGGTCCGAGATGCACACGCCGCCGATGAAACCGATTCGCCCATCCACGACCAAGAGCTTGCGATGGGTGCGGTGATTCACCTTGAAGAACCGGAGGAAAATGGGCGGGTTGTAACGCGCCAGCACGGCGCCCGCGTCCGTCATCCTCTTGATGTCCTCGCCCTTCAGCCGCGCCGATCCCACGGCATCAATAAGGAGCCGGACTTTCACGCCCGCGCGCGCGCGCTCGACGATGGCGTCCACGAACGGGTCGCTGGCCTTGCCCGAGCTCCAGATGTACATCTCCATCGTGATGGACGTCTTGGCGCCCTGGATGGCCTTCACCATCGAACCGAAAATTTCATCGCCGTTGAGAAGCTCGGTGATGTTGTTTCCATCGACCAGCGGCGAGCCCACCAGATTGCCGATCGAATCGCGGAATTCCGTATCCTGAATGGCGTAGTCGGCTTTGATCGGCTCACGGATGCGCTTACCGAGGCTCAGCGACGAGCACCCCGTTCCGGTCATCAGGACGGCGGCAAGGAGGATTCTCAGAAGAACCGGTTGACGGATCATGGTAAGAGCGTTTACGGCTCAGGCCGGGCGGGGTTCAGAACTATTCGGTGGGCGAAACCTGGAGACGGATGACCTGCCCGTCGGCGGTGGTCGACAGCGGCGGCATCTCCATGCGGAACCAGAGAAGGCGCGAGGCGTTGGGCGGCACCGAGATCCCCTTCTCACCATCGCCACCGCCGTCGCGGGCGAAGGTGGTGATCGTGGCAGTCATGGTGGTCGTGAGAACCGCGTCGTTTCCGGTCACAAAATCGGTCGCGGCGGGCAGCGTGTCCTGGAAAAGACCGCACAGGCGGAACGTATCGATACCGGCCGCGATCGGCGTGGACTTCCAGATGACGGGATCGGTGATGCTGACGTCGAAGTCCACGGACGTGTTTCCCCGGTTGGTGACGGTCACCGGGACCGCGTGAACCACCGTCGCGCCCGGGTTCAGGCTTCCGAAGTTCAGAAGGCTGGCGGAAAGCGTGATCGAAGAGATGACCGGGGCCGCGTAGGTGGTCGCGCCGTTGGAGATCGCGGACGTTCCGCCCGCGCTGTCCGTGGTCCAGAGCCGGAAGTGGTAGGTGGCGCCGGCCAGCAGGCCGGTGAACCCGACGCGGCACGCGTCGCCCGCCGCGACGCTGGTGGCGACGTCGATTCGATAAACGCCCACGGGCACGTTCGCGGTGGGACTCCAGCCGGAGCCGGCCGCGAACACGGTGTCGCTGGTGTAGGCGATGACGAACGTCGCGCCCGCGAGGGGCGCCGTTCCCGGAGCGTCCCCCGGCGCCGACCACGTGAGATCGATGCTCCGGCCCACCACGCCGGGGACGGCGGCAAGGTCGGCAACGGTGGAGGGCGGCCCGAAGTCCCAGTCCACGTTGTTACCCAAGTCGCTCGAGGTGGCCGCCGCTCGGATGAGCAGGCCGGCGGACGCGTCCGAGTCCTTCACGCGCGCGTAGATGACGATGTGCCCGCCGCTGTTGGCCAGGTTCCACGCCGCGCCGTCCACTGTTGAACGCAGGGTGGCGGGGTTCCCCGCCGTCCCCGTGATCGAGAGCGTCACCACCGACGCGGTGCCGCCCGCCGTGAAGTAGATCGTGGCCGCCGACCCGAGGGCGGCCGTGTTGAGCGAAAGCTGGGCGGCCGAAAAATCCGAGGAAAAGGCCAGGCCCCCGGTCGACCCGTTCGCCGCGACCACGTTTCCAAAAGCGCCGCCCGCGTTATCGACGAACTGGGCGGCCGCGCCGCCGAACGTCACCGTGCTGTTGTTGTGCGTGAACGCGCCCGCGTTCGTCCAGTCCCCTCCGACCGTGAGCCCGCTCGCGTTGTCGGCCGTCAGCGTGGCGTTGGCGTTGATGATCACCGAGCCGTCCACCGAGAGGGTCGTTCCGTTTGTGTTCAGGTCGGCCGTGCCCGCGTCGACGCCGTTTCCAATCGTGAGGTCGCCTGCCACGTCGAAAGCGCCGGCCGGAAAGCGCTGGGTGGCCGTGCCCGCGGGCATGAGATCGAGATGGCCGAACGACGGCGAAGCGACGGTGAGCGGGTTCGTGGTCTGGCGATAGACCACGCGGCTCTGGGTTCCGAGCGTAAACGTGGAGAACCCCGTCGGAAACGCCGAGGTGCCCGACATCTCGAACGTCGCCCCGTCGTTCACCTGGAAAATGTCGCCCGCGCCGCCCACGATGGCGAAACCGCCATTCTTCAGCACGCCCGATTCCACCATGATGTCTTCGGCCACGTTCGTCGCCGTCACCGCCGCCGCCAGTGTCGCGCCCGCCGGAGACGTGTTGTTGATGGCGACGTTATCGTAGGCGCCGGCGGTGAAAAAGCGAACCGTCTGGCCCGCGACGTCGTCGGCGTAGTTGAACACGCTTCCGGCCGTTCCCGCGGTCAGCGTGCACGAGTTGGCGGGAATCGTGAGGGCGCCCTTGAGGTTCAGCCGGCCCGCGCCGCCCGACATGACGATCTGCTTGGTCGCCGATGCGGACCCCGTGAACGTGATCCCGCCGTCCGCCCCCAGCTGGCCGGACGTGATGGTGATACGGGAAATCCGCGATGTGGTCCCGCTCGTGCCCGCGAACGTGATCAGGCCCGCCACCGTGGCGGAGCCCGCGCCGATGGTCCAGGTGTTGTTGCGCGTGCTCGTCGTCGGCTGGTTGAACCTCACGGGCCCGTTCACCGTGAGCACTCGGGTGCCCGAATGCGTGAGTCCATTGCTCGTGCCCGGAGCGGCGAACGTGAGGCCGGCCACCGTCGCGTCGACGTCCAGCGTCACCACGCGCGCGGAGTTGATGACGATCGCGTCAGTCGCGCTGGGAATCCCGCCCGGGCCCGTGCAGTTGGACCAGGTGGCGCCCGCGCTCCAATTGCCGGTCGCGACGGCGTTGCAGGTGTTGGGCGCGATCGTGTGGGTGCTTCCAAGCGTCAACCAGCCCGTCTCGATGCCTGATTGATTCAACGCTTTCACGCGTCCGAAATAATCCGTGTCGGTCAGGAGATCGCCGAACGAGGCGTCGAGCGTGATCGTTGTGGAAGAAATGACGTCGCCCGAGATAAAATCCACCGCGTCGGAAATCTCCGCGACGTACTGGGTTCCGGCCGGGTTGCCGCCGTCCTCCCAGGACATCGTCACTCCGCTCTGGCTGAGTGCCGACCAGGTGGAGACCGCCGTCGCGGGAATCGCCGCCAGCGTGGCCGACGACACCGACGTGGACCAGGGACTCTGACTCCCGCTCATCGTGGCGCTCACCCGGAGATGATACGTCGTGTTCACGGCCAGCGAGGACACTGTCGCCGCGAGGCCCGCGGTGACGCTGCTGACCAGCGTCCCCCCGAACGCCGCGGATGTTCCGGCCTGGAGCGTATAGGTCTCCCCCGCGGGGATCGGCTCGCTCCAGGACGCGCTGACGGAATCGATCTGGGCCTCGTCGATCACAAGGTTGGCGGGAGCATGGGCCGGTGAGGTGACGGTGCTTCCCAGCGACGTGTATGCGGTGAAAATGCCGGCGTGATTGACCGCTTTAACGCGAGCGTAATACGTGCTGTCGGGGACAAGCGCGCTGAAGGGCGACGACAGGGTCGACGTCGTCGTCGCGCCCGCGCCCACGAAATCCGCGCGCGTGGAGAGTTGCACGTCGTAACGCGTCACCGCGGCGGGGTTCCCGTTTGCGTCCCAGGTCACCGTGAGCGACGTGAGGTCGACGTCCGACCAGGTGGCGCCGGACGTCGCCGGCGCGTTCGCGAGCGTGGAGGTGGTTTCGTAGGCGGTGTACGGGTACGACGTGCCGCTGATCACCGCGCGCACCGCGCCGTAGTACGTCGTGTTGACCGAGAGCGTGGCGGCCGGCGTGGCAAAGAGATTCGCCGTCGAAGAGCTGACCACCGTGCCGCCGAAGGCCGGGTCCGTGCTCACGCGGAAGTCATAGGTGTCGCCCGCCGGCGTCGACGCCGTCCACGACGCCGACAACTGGTTCGTGAGAGCGGCGGTGAAGGCGAGGTTCTTGGGCACCGGCACCGAACGCGTGACCGTGCTCCCGAGCGACAGAAAGGCCGTGCCGATGTTCGAATGGTTCACGCCGCGAACGCGCGCGTAGTAAGTGGCGCCGCTGTCGAGCTGGGACAGGATGGCGCTCAGGTTGTAAGTCGACGACGTGAAGACCTCGCCGCTCAGGAACGTGTTCACGGTCGACAACTGGACGTCGTATCGGGTCACGGAGGCGGGATTGCCGTTGGCGGCCCAGGCCACCGTCAGCGACGTGACGTGGACGACCGGCCAGGTGGCTCCGGCGGCGGCCGGAACGTCGGCCAGCGTGGCGGTGGTGACCGACGACGACCACGGACTCGTGCTGCCGCTGATCAGCGTGCCCACGCGGAGATGATACGTGGTGTTGACCAGCAACGAGACCGTCGTCGCCGACAGGTTCGCGGTGTTGCTGCTCACCACGCCAGTGATGAAAGACGCGTCGGCGCTGGCCTGCAGCATGTACGACTCCCCCGGCGGCTGCGCGATCGACCACGAGGCGGACAGGGCGCCGGTCGTCGCCGACGTGGCCTGCAGGTTGGGAGGAGCATTCACGGCCAGCGTGGCGGTGCTGCCCAGCAGAAGATACGGCGTCTGGTTTCCCGAGTGTCCGATGGCTTTCACGCGCGCGTAGTAGCGCGTTTCCGGGACGAGGCCGGCGAAGGTCGCGCCGGCGTTCAGGGTCGACGAACTGGCCACCTGCGCGGAGAAGTCGCTGAGCGGCGAGAAGTCGACCTGGTAACGCGTCGCCGCCGGGTTTCCGTTGACGGACCAGGCGACGGTGATGGAGGTGATATTCACCTCCGGCCAGGTTTCCACGGCCGCGTCGGGATCGCCGGCCGCCGTGGCCGAGGAGGTCGTCGCCGTCCACGCGCTGGTGGCGCCCGCGATCACGGAAGCGACGCGCGCGAAATAGGTGGTGTTGAGCAGCAGGCCGGACGTCGTCGCCG
>Ga0163144_10029728_pt1 | contig 10476 bp, 7 predicted proteins | sample OliLak19BULKMAT1_FD_123175 | JGI IMG/M metagenome (GOLD analysis project Ga0163144, IMG submission 123175) | Freshwater microbial mat bacterial communities from Lake Vanda, McMurdo Dry Valleys, Antarctica - Oligotrophic Lake LV.19.BULKMAT1 | ecosystem: Environmental > Aquatic > Freshwater > Lake...
CCTCCGATTTCGAAGCCGACGATTGCGGCTTAGCGGCTGTCGCTGCGACCGTCGCGGCGGTTTTGGTCGCTACTTCGTTGGAGCGCAAACCGCGACTGCGCGCGGCGGCCAAACCTGCTTGTTTCGACGACGCCCCGCGAAACTTCAACGCCCCGGCCGCATCGACGTACACCCCGTTCGGAAACGGCTGAATATCGCCCTCGCCCGTGCCGTTCTCCAACCACGATTCGTTCTCGACGGTCGAAGTAATGAGATCGATCAACGAGTCGAAGTCGGCCATGGCCGACCCGCCGCCGTTGGTCGCCGTGGCCCCGTTGTTCCCGTTGCCTCCTGGCGGCAATCCCAGCGGCCCGTTGCCGACCGCCGCATTGGGAGGCTGCCCTCGCCCAATGTTCGCCCCGGGCAATTGCCCAGCAGGCTGCCCCGGTTGCTGGGAGAACCCCACCGGCTGAAAGAGAAGAAGAGACAAGGACGTTGCGATCAGCGCAAGCGCCCACTTCAGCCGCAAGAATTTCGCCATGATTAGCCTCGCTCGTGAACTGTTCCAAATCTCGAGCCCGTTCCGAAAGTCGATTCTCATGGATCACGGCATCGCCGGCAAGCAACCGCGCCGCTTCCGGCACATTTGGCAGTCAAACCTCCCCCAATAACAAAAAAACGGCCCCCTGCTTACATCGCAGGGGGCCGTTCGATTTCTCGCAGACTCATCGCACGTCGCTGGCGACGCCCAATGATGGCGTCAAGTCAGCTCAGTTGCAGCCGCAGCTCGGGGCAGCTTCGCAGCCGCACGAGGCTTCGCAACCGCAGCTCGCTTCGCAACCGCACGAGGCTTCGCAGCAGCAAGCGTGCTTGGCGGCCCAACGGGCCTTGATGCGGGCGAAGATGCAGTGCTTCTTGCAGGGCGAGCAGCAGTCATCGCAGCACGAGGCTTCGCAACCACAGCTGGCTTCGCAACCGCAAGAGGGCTCAGCGGCGCAACCGCAGCTCGGCTCAACCGCACAGCCGCACGAGGGCTCGCAACCGCAGCTCGCTTCGCAGCACGAAGGAGCGCAGCAGTGCTTCGCAGCCATGCGGGCCTTTAGGCGGGAGAAGAGGCAGCACTTCTTCGGCGCACAACACGGGTCGCAACACGACGGCTCGCAGCCGCAGCTCGGTTCGACGCAGCCGCAGCTTGGCTCGGCCGCGCAACCACAGCCGCCCATGCCCCAGGCATGAGCGTTGGTCGCGAAAGCCAACGCCATAGCGACGCCCAGCGTCGACAACAGGTAACGTTTCATCGGGAGGCTCCTGAAAAACTGGTGGGGAGGACAATGGTTGCGTCGGGGCTCGCCAAAGTCGTCTCGCCCGCGCCCCTGGTTAGGTGGGATGGCGCCGAGGCGATAGGAACGACGTGAAGGCCCGCTCACGCAACGAAAACTCACGTGAGTACTGCTGATATCGTCGGTGCTAGCGGCAAGCCTTCACCCGTTTCGCTAAATCACTTAAGCGAAAAACCCAACGTAGTCCGGATTTTCTCACACTAACGGACGCGCCCGTCCTAACGCTGTCGCGGGTGAGAACGATTGCGCGGGGTAGGCTGGGACAACATCCCACCTGAAGTGGAGACCGGCTCGACGATTCCGGTGGGACGCTGTCCCAGCCTACGCCACGGTCCCCGCGCCGCCGCTCCAGGCTAGCGCCGTCCCCACGGCGTTCGCCCCGCGTTTGACCATCGCGATCGCTTGCGGCTTAGCGCAGCGGGGCGACCAGCAGGAACTCGTCACACGCCCGACGACCTGTTCCCCCTGAAACAGCTCACTACCAACCGGCGGCGTTGCATCCCCCTCGAGCCACACTTGGGCGAGCTGCTTATTTACATGCCCCAGCGCATCGATCCGCGCCACCGTCTCCTGCCCCAGGTAACAACCCTTGCGAAAGCTAATCGCCGCCGCGTCGCGGGAAACTTCCTGCGGCAGGTTCGATTCATCGAAGTCGACGCCCCACAGCGGCCAACTCGATTCGACGCGCACCCTGTTCCAGAGCGACTCGCTGCCAAGCGTCGCTCCCGCCGCAATCAATTTTGCTTCAATCGCGGAAACCGATTCCGCGGGGCAGCCCAACAAATACCCGCCCATCCACGGCAATTCGCACCGCACTGCTTCAACCGCAACGCCGGCAACATCGAACGCCCGATGAGCCCAAGCCGCGGCCAACTCTCGAACGCCGGTGCCGAGAACCTGCTCCAGAACCACGCCGACCCGTTCACCAAACGCCAGCAGCCACGCCACGTTCCCCGACTTGTCGCTTAGCGTCACATCCTCCCGAATGATGTACCGATCAAGCTGCCCCATCAGTCGCCCCGCCGTCCCGGGGACCATCACGATCTCAATCGCGTCCATCCCGGCCAGCAGAAACCCATGCGCAACAATCTTCCCTTTCACATCAGTAAAAAACGCCTCGCACCCCTCGCCTGTCGTCAGCCGCTTCACGTCGTTCGTACACATGTTATGCAGAAAGGTCGCCCGGTCGTTCCCCGCCGCGCGCACCGTCGACCAATCGCGCAACCGCACGACGCCCGCCCCTGCGATCACCGCGTCGTACTCAGGTTGCAGAGCTTCGTCGTTCATCGTTACCATTCTTCCCGCACGATCGGCCGCGGCACGAGCCGCTGCGCCTCTTCAATGAGGATGCAATGCTCCCGCCCCGCCGCCAGCCGCGCGAGTTCCGCGTCGCTTTCAATCGCCGTCATCCCGAGCGACTCCACCACCTCGCTCGGCAATTTGCTACGCAAGTAAACCGGCCCCTCTTCGAGCGCCTTCGCCAGCACGAGCGCCGGATGCGCTTCGTTCGCTTCGTCGCGCGACAGCTCGCGCTGCACCTCGCCGAAGTCGACTGCCTCCCGCAACCGCTGCAACGGCCCCGTCGGCGGCGTGGCCAGTTCGCTGCACACGGCAATCGCCCCGCCCGGCGCGACGACCAAACTCGCCGCCGCCACAGCTCGGGCCAAATTGTCCCACGTCTGCTCGCGCTCATCCCCCGCGACGGCGGCAATCACCAGATCCCCCTGCTCCGCGGCTGTCCGTTCCCAAATCTCCCGGGTCAGTTCGACCCCAGTCCGCAACACTTCGTCCGGGTCGCCCGCCAACACCGCCGCCACGCCCCCATGGGCGCCCGGCACGACGCTCACCGTCATCTGCACCCCCAGCAGCCAACCTGCCTCGTCCGCCTCGGCCCGCAACCGCTTCTGCACCTTCGGTGATTCGTTCCCCGACTCCAGCCGCACGCGGGCCGTCGTCTCGCGATTGGAGAACTGCGGAAACAACCCCACAAACTTGCTCTCGTCATGTTGCCCCCCCTCAGGCAACCGCTGCGCCGACACCGGCAGCACGAGATCAGCCTCCGCAAGCGTCCGGTTAAGCCGCAACGGTTCCTTCGCCGAGTTGACCCCCACCATCGCGATCGACTGCTCGTCGTCAGGGTCGTGGAGTTCGAACTTCACCCCTTCGGCATTCAGCGCCGCGAGCTCATTCTCCAGCGCCTCGCGCTCTTCGATTTTTTGCAACGACACGATCGTGATCATCGCCGGCGGCACCCCCGCCTCGAGCAGCGCCTCGACGGTCCCGCGCAGCACCACGTTCGCGTGCGGCACATCGCCGGCGAACGCGATCGCGACCGTATCGCCCGGCGCCGTCGCCGCCACGAGCGGCGGGAACCCCTTCGGCGCCGCCAGCGCAGCCCGCACCCCGGCCGCCGGATCGGCGAGCGTCGGATGCTCGTCGCTCTCTGCCGACAGCAGCGTGTAATCCTCCAGCGGCAACTCACATTGCGCCGCCATCCCAAACCGAAAGGTCGCCATCAATTACCTGTATTAAAGTCAACGAACTAAAACGCCAGACTTTGGTCACTCATGTGATCTACAAAGTCGTTTTTTGAACCGCCTAGGACGCCAAGAGCTCCAAGGAAATACGTCTATTGAACCACGACGACACGACGGACACGACGACACTCAAATTGGAATGAATTGCGATCGTGCCGGCTTCCGCAGTACTACTTGTTTTTCTCGTCGCGTTCGTCGTGTCGTCGTGGTGAACTTGTATTCCCTTGGCGTCCTTGGCGGTTACTCTTGAATTTGCAGTTCCCTTTGCCACTGTCCCGCGGGGTTTATGGCCCCACCGTCATTTGGTAGGTTGCCAAGTGACGACACGGACGTGCAACTCCCTGCCAATTATCAGTTTATCCCCTCCGCCGCCCAGTGGGCTCGCGGACCAATCTTCGAGACCCTGCCATGGATGTCCCCGGCGTCTCCCCCCAACCGCTCCGCGGCTTAGCGCTCCCCTACGCCTGCGTTTTCGCCCTCGCGTTCGCGGTCTCACTCGCCTTCATCCCCGGCTGCAGTAGCTCCACCACCCCCGCCGGCGACGACCCTGCCGAAGTCCGCGGCGCCGAAATCGCCGACAAAATGCTCGCCGCCTACCGCGACGCCCGCAGCTATACCGACAGCGCCACCTACGTCCAGTCGTACTCGTACCGCGGCGAAGGGGTTGAGCGCGAGCTCCCCTTCTTCGAAATGTCGCTCGCCTACCAGCAGCCGAACTTCATCCGCCTGCGCTTCGACGAAGCGCTCCGCAGCGATGAAGGAACCGCCCGCGGATTCGACATCGCCGCCAACGGCACGGTAGTGCGGGCTTCCGCCGTCGAACTCCCCGGCCAGCTACTGGAAACCAAAGCCCCCGCCGCGATCACCGTCGACAATTTCCTCCCCGATCCGCTCATTCGCGAAGTCTTCAACAATCGCTCCGCCGGCGACGTCTTCCCTCAACTCGCGATGCTGCTCAACGACGACGAAGAGACGCTCGTCTTCCCCGAGGACGAAGCCCCGCGGCTGCTCGACGAAAAAATGCTCGGTGACCGCAACTGCTACCGCGTCGCCACGACGAGTTCCAAAGGCAAACGGATCTTCTGGATCGACGCCAACAGCTACGTCCTCCGCCGCATGGAGCTCCCCATCGAGGGCGACCGCCGGCAGTTCGATCCTGAGAACCAGTACACGAACCTCGCCGTTTGGATCGACTTCAAGGATCCGACGTTCAACGCCAAGATCGACGAAGAGACCTTTGCCAAGGAACTCGCCGAGGGCGACCAACTCGTCCGCCGCCTCATCCCCGCCCCGCCGGCGGCGCCCTCCGAGCGACTCGGCGAAGAACTTACGGAGTTCAAATTCGAAACGCTCGACGGCAAGCCCGTCACCCCCGACGACCTCAAAGGCAAAACGGTCCTCCTCGACTTCTGGCAAGTCGATTGCGCACCCTGCAAAGCCCACACGCCCGACCTCGACAAGGTCTATCAACAACTCAAGGACAACGACAAATTCGCCTTCTACGCGGTGAGCGTCGACGGCGTAAACCGCGTCCCGAACGAAATCGCCGACCGCACGCTGAAGAACTGGGGCGGCACGTTCCCCCTCCTCCGCGATCCCGATTTCACCGCGGAAAAGCTACAAGTCACCGGCACGCCGACGCTGATGCTCCTCGGCGCCGATGGCCGGCTCCAATACTTCCACATTCGCCAGCATCGCGATCCGAAGCAACTTGCCGAGCTGATCCAAAAGGTTGTCGACGGCGCCGACCTCGCCGCCGAAGCCCGCGCCGAGCACGAGCAACTCACGAAAAAATACGAAGCCGACCTCGAAGCCGCCGCCGGCAGCGGCGACGTCCTCCAAATCAACGTTGCCCGTCCTGAATTCGGTGAGCGAGCACTTCCCACGAAGGTCGCCGTCAGCGAGCTCTGGCAAGCGAAGCCTGAGGAAATCAAAGCCCCCGGCAACTTCCTGATCATCCAAGACGACGCTGACGACGCCTCCGCTCCGCCCTGCATCCTTACCCTCGACGGCGGCCAGGCGATCGTCGAGTTCGACCCCGCCGGCAAAGTCGTCGCCCGCCACGAGATCCCCGCCAACGAAGCCGTTGCCGGCGGTTTCCTCCGCACCGCCGTCGACAAGGCGGGCCACCGCCTCATCGCCGCCAGCGGCGTCGGCTGGCAAAAGCTCCACCTCTTCGATCACGAGTGGAAACCGATCCTCGCCTTCCCGAAAGACAAGAACCCCGGCATCGCCGACGTCCAACTCGCGGCGCTCGCGCCCGACGCCGAGCCATTGCTCTACGTCGGCTACTGGGGCGGCGTCGGCGTCCAAGGGGTCGGCCTCGACGGCAAACGCCGTTGGGCCATCCGCTCGTTCAACCAGGTGGTGCAGCTCACCGTCGCCCCCGCCGACTTGCCCAACTCGGCCGACCCCAGCACGAAAACCCTCTGGGGGACCAGCGACCGCGGCACCATCTTCGTCCTCGGCCCCGACGGCAAACCGCAGCCCGAAATCGTCGTCGGCCTCCGCGAGATCATGCACCTCGCCATCCGTCCCGAGCCGATCGAGGACGCGGCCCAATGCGCCGGTCTCGCCGTCGAAACCGTCGGCCACTACGACGTCGTCGGCTTCGACCCCGACGGCGAAGTCCGCTGGCAGTACGAGCTCCCCGCCGGCGAATACTCCCATCAGGTCGAACGGATCCAACAGGTCACCCTCCCCGGCCACGGCCCCGCCTGGATGGTTGCCGCCCCCGACGGCTCAATCATCTGGCTCGACCCCGAGGGCCAACTGATCGACCAATTCCGCTACGCCGAGCCACTCACCGGCCTCTCCCTGACAAACACGCCCGAGGGTGCAATACTGATTGTCTCCACGCCCGAGAGCCTGATTGCTTGGAAATTCGGGGACTTAACCGCCAAGGACGCCAAGAGCGCCAAGGAAGAGCAACAACAGTAGGGTTGCCTATTAAATGATCGAACCAGATCCGGCTGTCGATGCCTTAGCTAAATCGGTGATTGGCGCAGCGATAGAGGTTCATTCCATTCTAGGGACGGGCTTCTTAGAAGCTGTCTACGAGCAAGCTCTGGCGGTTGAATTGGGTCTGCGTGGAATTCCTTTCCAGCGTCAGCATCCGATCGCATTGAACTACAAGAGCGAGTTAGTTGGGGAAGCGAGATTAGATTTCCTGATCGACGGTAAGTTGATTCTTGAATTAAAAGCCGTCGATTCCCTTCATCCCATCCATCACGCTCAAGTCCTAAACTATCTCAAGGCCACTGGCCTGCAATTAGGGCTATTGATGAATTTTAATGTCGAACAAATGAAGGATGGCATCAAACGAATCGTTCTAACGAAGTAGCATTCTTCCTTGGCGCTCTTGGCGTCCTTGGCGGTTAAGTCTTCCGAAACTAAAACAAGGCCTCCCCTCCCACCTAGACACAATCCCCCCTTGGCGTCCTTGGCGTCCTTGGCGTCCTTGGCGGTTCAAGTTGCATTTTCAGGAACCACACCAATGCCCACCACCACCGAAAAAGTCCAGTCCCTCATCACCACCCTCCTCGCCGGACGCGAAGCGAACCCCTCGCTGGAGCTGGTCGACTACCTCAACGCCATTCCCCGCCTCGATTCGCTCGCCAGCGTACCGAGCGGGACGCCCGTGCTCATCCGCGGCGACGTCGACGCGAAGCCCGGCGCCACGATCGGCGAAGGCGATATCCGTCTCCGCTCGATGGTCGACACCCTGAAGTACGGCATCGAGCGCGGCTGGAAGCAGATCATCTTCGGCCACATCGGCCGCGAGCCCGAGAAGTCGCTCAACAAGGTCGCCGCTCGCTTGAGCGAAATCATCGGCCAACCAGTCGAACTCATCACCGACTGGTACGACGCCACCACCGGCACGATCCCCGACGCGGTCAAAGCAAAGATCGACGCCGCCAAGCCCGGCAGCGTGCTGATGCTCCAAAACACCCGCCGTTACGACATCGAACGCGTCCTCTGGAAGGCAAAGCCCGCCGACGCCGCGAAGCTGGCCGAACCGCTCGCCAAGTTCTCCAACGAACTCGCCGCGAAGGTCGCCAAGATTTACATCAACGAAGCCCTCTCGGCCGGCAGCCTCGACGCCAGTTCGACGATCGTCCCCGCCGCGATGGACCAAGTCGCCCTCGGCAAGTACGTCGCCGGCGAGTTCGACGGCCCGATGCGTCAGTGCCTCAAGACTCAGCTCGTCGTCTTCAGCGGTCTGAAGATCGACAAGCTCGACGACCTCGAAGCGATGATCGGCCGCGGCACGATCCGCACCGTCTTCGCCGCCGGTTCGCTCGCCATGGCCCTCCGCAAGGCGATCGGCGAACTCGACGGCAAGGAAGTTTGCATCGGCGCCGCCGAAGAGGCCTCGCACGCCGACAAGCCTTACTTCATCCCCCGCGATCGCGTTGAGCAAGCCAAGAAGATGGTTAGCGACGGCCGCGCGAAGGGGATCGAGTTCATCGTCCCGGTCGACTCGGTGATCGAAGATGGCTCGACCGTCGACGCCCTCCAGCCGGGCCAACAGCAGTTCGACATCGGCCCCAAGAGCAGCAAGCTCTTCGAGGAAAAGATCGGCGCCTTCTGCGCCTCGGCCCCCCAGGGCGCCGTCGCCTTCCACAACGGCGTCTTCGGCATGTTCGAAGACCCGCGGTTTGAGGCCGGCACCAAGAACTTCATTCCGCAGCTGAAGCGGATGAAGGACGCCGGCGTCGAGGTCTACATCGGCGGCGGCGAGGGTGGCGCCTCGCTCGAACGCTACGGCAAGCCCGACTGGGTGACCCACACCTTCACCGCCGGCGGTACTGTTCTCAACGCCCTCGGCCGCGAACCGGTACCGTACCTGGTCACTCTCCGCGAAGCCGCCAAAAAGTAGCCGCGGGTCAACGACCCGCCGGAGCGGCGCGCAAAACTAACCACCAAGGCACATAGGACACAAAGACGCACAAAGGAAAAAATTTGGGAACTGTCTCATCAGCATCCATTGGCGGTGCAAAAAATCCCCAATTTCCTTCTCTCTCTCCCTCTTCTTTCTTGGTGCGTCTTCGTGTCCTTCGTGTCTTGGTGGTTAGTCTTTTAACCAGCGCCCGCCGTGGGACAACGACCCGCCGAAACGAAAGTTAAAAGACTTTCACTCGACGCTCTCAAGGGCTCCGACACACACCGTCGGAGCCCTGTTCTCCTTTATTTCTACTATTTCCACGCTTCCCGGCATTTTTGCACCCACTCGTTCCGACTTGTATAATTTCAGGCAGAGTCGCCCGCCGGTACTGCTCGAACAAACTCGATGTCCACGCTTCAAGACATTCTCGCTGCCGCCCAACTCCTCCCTTCCACGGAGCGAGTCCAACTCATTCACGCACTCTGGGACGTCACCCCGCCCGAGGCTTGGCCGCAACCATCGAAAGCTTGGCTCGATGAAGCAAATCGCCGCAGCGACGCCATTGACGCTGGCGAGATTTCCGTAGCGTCATGGGACGAAGTCCGCGCCCGAGCTCGCCGACAGGCCGGACTCGATGGTTGAAGTCGTCATCGCATCGCCGGCAGAGTTGGAATACGTCGAAGCGCTCCGCTGGTACGCTGAGCGCAGCCTCCGAGCTGCCGAGCGATTCGATGAAGAGTTCGACCAGGCCATTCGCCTGATCGCTTCCAACCCCGAGCGATTTCCGAGATGTGACGAGCGCCATCGTTGGCTGCTGATGAGGCGCTTCCCTTATCAAATCATCTATCGGCTGAGCGCGGCTTGCGCCACGGTGGTCGCGGTTGCACACACGAGCCGCGAGCCGAACTACTGGCACGGCAGGTAACGCCGGCCGCAAATTGATCATTCTTGCGGCCCGCAACAGCCAAATCACGTCATACCCGCCATTTGCGCACCACGCCCGCTCTTGTGCGCACCGAATTCACATCCCCTTCACCCTCTCTTTCCATCGACGCCTCACAATCTGCCAGCACTTCGATCGCGGTATTCACGCAGCCAGCCTAAGTCCGGCAGCCGCGGCCCGATCGGCCAGCGTTGAAAGGCAGTTGTCCATGTCGTCGAGCCCCTCGACCGCCTCTCTCTCCCGCGGCGACGCCGCCAGCCGTCGCCCAGCGTTTACGCTGGTCGAACTTCTCGTCGTGATCGCCATCATCGGCGTCCTCGTCGCGCTACTGCTTCCGGCAGTTCAAGCGGCTCGCGAAGCGGCCCGCCGTGCGCAATGCACCAACAACATGAAGCAACTCGGCCTCGGCGCCCTCAACTACGAATCGGGCCGCAAGCAACTTCCCCCCAGCGGCCAGTGCGATTCCACCGGCGGCGCCTCCACCACCTACACAATCCATTCGGTCGCCACCGTGATTCTCCCCTACATCGAACAGGCCGCCGTCTACAACATGTTCAATCATAGCGCCGATCCGCGGACCGCTTACGCGGCCGTCCCTAGCGGCGAGTCACTCAAGACCGCGACCGGCTGCTTGCTGCATCCCGATACGAAGGGGCGCAATTACGACGACCCCGCTCATCCCTCGGGCCAAACGGCAGCCAAGACGAAGATCGAAGCCTTCATCTGCCCGTCGACCCCCGTGCCGAACGACGCCCGCGATCCTATCCACGGTTACGGCGGCATCGACTA
>Ga0163144_10029729_pt1 | contig 10476 bp, 9 predicted proteins | sample OliLak19BULKMAT1_FD_123175 | JGI IMG/M metagenome (GOLD analysis project Ga0163144, IMG submission 123175) | Freshwater microbial mat bacterial communities from Lake Vanda, McMurdo Dry Valleys, Antarctica - Oligotrophic Lake LV.19.BULKMAT1 | ecosystem: Environmental > Aquatic > Freshwater > Lake...
AACGCTCGCCGGTAAGATGAGACTGGTGATTTGGTCGCGACCTAGAAATGCTTGTTCAGCGATATTCGTCACAGGCTTGCCCCCAATGGTGTTAGGAACCGTCACGCCACCCGCTGCCGTTTCTGAGATTCCCGTAATCGTAATCGTTGTTCCCTCATCGGTGTAGGTAAAATCTTCAAAATTACCGGCTGATGCAATGCTTGCCAGACTCACAATCAACGCCAGGCACTTTAGTCCGAAATGCCGGGACCGGCTCGCGCCCTGGCTGTCTAGCAGGTGTGAGGTTTCCAACGCAGAGATTGGTAAAAATGAGTTGTTGATCATCACGGGTTCCAAATTATAAATTTTTACGAACTTTGACAATCTAATTGTTCATATTTTTTAAAAATTAATGATCCAGCGATTTCCTGAAATCTTCAGTGCAAGCAATCCTTGCCGTTCCGGGCTGGGCCGTTTACGGAAGGTTCATGCAAGACGAAGTGCGCGCGTTGTTAATTCTCCAAGACCGGGACCGTCGCCTTATGGCACTGGCGAAGGATCTTGAAAAACTGCCCCAGGACGAGGCCCGTGCGAGGGCGAAGCTTGCGGGTGATGAGGCCGCCGTTACCAGGGCCCACCAAGCCTTGCTCGCCTGTGAGCTGCAGGTGAAAAAAATCGAACTGGATGCGGAGACCCGGCGCACCACCATCAGGAGGCTCAAGTTACAGCAGTTTGAAACCCGCAAGAACGAGGAGTTCGTGGCGCTGGGCCATGAAATCGTGCGTTATGAAAAGGAATTGGACAATTTCGAGACCAAGGAACTTGAAGCCATGGATGAGGTCGACACCTTCAGGAGCGCCAACAAGGCCGCCGAGGCCGCGCGCTCGAACACCCGCAAACTGGTCGAAGAAGATCTCATCTCAATCAAGGAGCGCCATGGCAGAATGGAAGCGGACCTGGCAGAAGTCCGTGCCGAGCGGGAAATCCTTGCGACCAAGGTTCCGGAAAATCTGATGCCACTTTACAACCGGCTCATGAAGACCAAGGACGGTCTCGCGGTGGCTCCCCTGCGCGACGGCAAGTGTGAGGGCTGTCACATGAAGCTCATCGCCTCAACGGTGATGAAGGTGCAGACCGCCAAGGAAACCGCCCAATGCGAGGACTGTGGGCGGATCCTCTATATGGAGGATTAGTATGTGATTTCAATAGAACTCCTTCCGCCGTTCCTCGAGCAAGATCAGCCAGTTCATCATCGTGATCGGGGGCAAGTCGGCCGGATGGGTGATGGGTCGAAGGTTCACCCGGATGTTGGCTGCGGCCATGGCGACTCCACTCATGTTTTTGGAATCGAGTGGCCGCACAGCGGTACCCGTCTCACTTGCAAGAGATCCGATTTGACCGGATAAAACCACATTGTATGGATTGAGTTCCACACCATACCTCTTTTCTGGAGCAAACAGGGAGCACGGAGGGTAATAAGTTCCCGTCGGTGTATAGCCTGAAGGAGGAGTGGCCGCAGTGATATTGAAGTCATCTCCGATATAAAGCCGCAAGTTGGTTACCATTGAGAATCCTTTAGGAAATCCAGTGAGGTCACCGCATTCTTTCATAATCAATCCATAATCGGTGCTGGTGCAGGGAATGGCAGGTTTTCTCGCAGGGTTGTTCAGCCCGGTGACGGTATAATCCACATTCACCACGAGCGAATGGTTCAAGGTCGTGGTCGCCCCACCAATCACCGTCAGAAATGCGGGAATTCTTTGGGGATAGAACGCCACACACTGCTGACCACTTGTCAAATTACGGGTTTCGAAGGGAGCGGCTGGCCTCCAGTAGCCCTTTTTCCCAGTCCCAACCAGCGGATCTCCGAAGGTCGCGTTGTTAAAGGTAATCGTCCCCGAAACCCCCTGCCGGAAGGTAAAACCACCGCTAAGGCCATAGGCCACATCCACGGCAGTTGCGAAGGTAAATGCTCCGTTTTCGTTAGCCACCTCGACATAGCCTGGAGGCAGCGTCGTGAGCAGTGCCACTGGCGGAGTGGTGGCGGTCATTCCTGTATTCAAAGGCACGGCCATGCTCGTGCGGGTTCCGTTTGGCAACAGATATTGAAATCTCAATTCGGTCGGTGTCAGGTTGGTCGAACTGGTGGTCTTGGTGACATCCAGCCTCATCGCGCACTGCAATGCTCCGATCGAGTAATCATTCCACTCCGTCGTTGAAAGAACATTTGCCGCAGTCGCATGAGCGAAGCGGTCAAAGTAATCCGCCCCGCGATTGATCGGAACAAACGCGGCGTGGCCGCTTTCAGATGCAAGGGAAACCGGCAAGAACTGGCCACTCGTCACCTGATAGGCCTCGCGCGTCCCGATCGCAAACTGATTGTTGTTGTTGAATGTCTGTCCTCCGATCGTGGCAGCGTTGGACAGGGTCACCCCGCGGCGCGCCGTTACGGAATCGAAATCGGTATCTCCCAGAACATCTGCTCTTCCGGCTAAGACCGGTCCGCTGACGGTTACGTTTGCCCAGGCAGCTCCGCCCGTATATTGGCCGAGAGACATGAACGCCGAGGCCGAAATGGCCAGCTGTGACGGGATTTCATAAATCGACAGCACAAAGTTCCGCCTTGAGCGCGCAAGAAACGTTAGATCATCATCGTGATCCGCCACATCCAGTGAGAAGGCCCACCAGTTGCGCTTGGCGACGAAGGGGTCACCTGGCTTGGCGTAGCCGAAGTTGATTTGAGGGTACTCGAGGCGGTTGAAATCAGGATAAGTGGCTACAGGCAAACCGTAGGACGTGGTTCCATTTCCATTCAAGGTGGCTGAGTTCAAATCCGTCTGCGCAAGCGTGCCATACCTTTTGAGTCTGGAAATAATCGGATAAATTTCATCCCGGGTATTGGTGGTGGCATCGCTACACGTGAGAGGCGGTGGATAGCCAACCCCGAAGGAGCGGTTCATTCCTTCCGAAGCAAGCAGCGTATCCGGGGGAACCGCCGCAAAGATCCGACTGGCCGTGGCCAGGCCGGAGTCCCCGGTATTCCCGAAGCGGAGGCCTGGAATATTCAAATCGGTGACGATCCGCGGGTCGATGGAGGTTCGGGCATTGGCCAGTGCGAGCGATTCGCTGAAGATGGTTTCCCACGTCAAGGGCAAGCGGGAACTCGCGTTTGCATCCGACCCGGTCTGCATGGCACGAATCGCCCGATTCGGGGTGATGGCGACGATGGAACGTAAAATCGCCTCTTCCTTTTCGCTGTAGTCCACCCGCAGTTGAACTTGCGCTTGTACCGCTTGCGCATTCATCGCCCCGCGATAGGCCGCTACGGCTAACAGCGAGAGCACTGCTCCGATGGCAAGCACGAGGACAAAGGAAATGTAACCGGCTTCCGGCCGTTTGATCGCTGAGGTTTTCATTGTTGCATCGTTCCGGAATAGGTGACGAGTTCTCCGCGTCTGCCCGTGAGGGACACCCGGAGAACGCCTTGTTGAACTGAAAATGAGACATCACTGGCCGCCTTGGTGACGAACCACTGCGGAGTGCCGAGCACTCCGTTTGCAGGGACGACGTAATAGTAAAGCGCCAATCCACTGCCGCGGTTCTCAAAGGATAGAATCGTCGCTCGGGTGGTGCCATCCGGTTGGGAGAAATTCAATACCGCCACTGGCGACGCCGTCAGCCGTGGATTCGTACCTGCGAGCGCGTCTGCGAGCGAGGCATGGAGCCGAAAGCGATCGGACTTTCCGATCAAGCGACTCAAGTACATGCTGATGATCGGAGCCTCGTTGGTCAGAAACGTCTGGGTTTTATAGATATTCAAAAACGCAAGTTGCTGATTGAACAAAGCGACCACCATGGCGCTGGTCATCACCCCGATGCTCATCGAGACCGAGAGTTCAATCAGGGTAAAGCCCCGGCGCACGCGATGGAGATTGATCTTCATTGGGAACGGACCACAGTTCGGGATTTGGCGTAGGTTCGATTGCCCACCCGGAAGGTGAGCACACTTTGTAATTCGTAAACCTTCATGGCACTGGGATTGGTCGCCACGGTACCCGTGCCGCCATCGGCTGGAAGATTGGTAGGATCTGCGAAACGGGTGCGGGTGACGGTTCCGAGGATCGGGATCGCTCCGGGAAGCCGGCCAATCTCGACGTTGGCGGTGGTCGTGCGGTTGATCGTAGCAGCCGTCGAGAGCGGCCATGGCGAGCCTGCGGCGACAAAATCATCGAAAGGAATTCGCTCTGCATAGGCCCGTTCGAAGGTCATGTAAGCATCCGTCACCGTCTGCCGGATAATCCACTGGCGAGGCGCTAGAATATTGAGGGAAAGCTTTAACAATACCAGTCCTAGAATTGTCAGTGTGGTCAACGAGGCAAGCGCCTCAAGCAAAACAAATCCGCGCCGCTGTGATCGCGGCTTGCGAAGCGGGCAAGAACAGGGAATCCTTCCGCCATGCGCAGGCATTTTCACCGCTGGGCACGGATCGCCACTTTGTTGTTGCTGGTGGCGGGCAACGCTTTGGCACAGGGAATTCTCGAGCCGCCCTTCGGCCTGCGCTGGGGTGATTCTCCTGAAAAACTGATCACTTGGGCATCCCGTCATGCCTTGGACGTCACGATTTCGCTGCCGGGCGATCAACCCGCCCTGCGGATCGTAAAGATCCAGCCCAAAAAAGGATTTCTTCCCGAGACCCAGTCGGGTGCGGTCGAAGGCCGCTTTCTTGAAGGAAAGCTCTATGAGTTGAGCATCCACTACTTCGACCCGGAAGCGTCTGCCGACCTGATGGAGACCCGCTTCGATGAACTTCGGAAGCAAGTCGTCAATGAACACGGGACACTTCTCACCAACCAACAGCGCAGGGCGGTGGCAGATCAGTTTGTGACTCGGACTCAATCGTTTCATCGGGAACCTGTGAAGGGCTTGTTTTTGTTGTTGGCCTTTACCGAAGTGGAAGACCTTTTGCGGAAATCCAAGGAGGCGAAATTTTCGTTGATCTATCGGAATGATAATTTCAAAACGGAGTTGTTAAATGCGTTAAAAGCACCATGATTCACTCGATGGTGGTGACGGTGCTGTTGACTTCGATGGTTCGGTCAAGAGTAAACCAGACGAAACCAAGACGTTCGGTTCCAAAGGGAGTGCCGGTCATCAGCTCAATCGTCCAGACTCCGTCACTGTCGAAGAAGCGGTCCAAATCACTAAAAGTACTCGATTCAGGAGGACTCGCCTCTGTCGCGCTGGCCTTGTTGTTGGACCATGCCAAGCGATCCCCTACCGTGCCAAGCACCGGACTTCCTTTATAAAATTGAAGGTAACAAGTGGACCCAGGATAGAGATCATTCGTCGCCACGGTGATTGCAGGCATGGAAAAGCGAATCGGCTGTCCATTGGTGATTCCAGAAATACTACCATCCGCCACCGGCCAAATCTGGACGAATTGGGAATCCAACGTCGATGCCGGAGCCTGATAGTCCTCAAGTGAAAAGACCGACCAACGTTCTTCACCACAAAGTTTGGTCAAGGGACTGCCTGGTACTCTGATCAGACTGACCGTTACGGTCTGCATCCCGTTGGTAGTGATCGAGGCTTGTGAGAACAAGGTCGCGTTGTCGCGATTGAGTCCCACTGCGGTCCCAGCAGCGCCATAGGACTGCACATGGCGAAAAAGAGTGACGCTTTTCGAGGGTTCTGGATCGGTGGCACCGCTGAGCAGGCCGCTGGTGGTGATATCCACCCAATACGGCCGGTCCGCGCGGGTTCTTCGAATCGCGGTATATGGATCTTCGGTCCGGACGACGACATCCGCGATTGGCACATAGGAACTGACATAGCGTGTCGCTAGCAGATACTCTTTCACAGGGACTGAGGAGAAGATGGTCCAAAGGTCAAATCGAGCTCCGCCCGGATTGATCGCGAGAGATGAAAGCTGCGTCCCACTGGCAAGCACCGTGGAGGAGGCATCCCAAGTCACTCCCGAGGGCATTTGAAATTGGCGTAAATAGTTGGTATAAGTCTGCGCCCAGGCGCATGAACCCATGATAAACAGGCCCATGACCCACCGTTGGATGATCATTTTCATGGTTTGGATGATTTTAAGATTTTAGTTTCCGCCGCCGGTTCAGTGACCGGGGCTTTGAGTGGTAGAACCGAAATCGGCCCCGTTAGGTAAGTGGCTACGATCAGATTCGTACTTTCTGAAATCCGCTTCTGAGTCTCTTTGTCAATTTCCAGATTTCCTTCTGCTTGGATACGACTAACCTCGACCGTGGTGATCCAGCCCCGGTTCATGGCATAGAAGTCGGCCCAACTGAGGAACTGCGCGCCAGCCACCATTTTGAGACGTTCCTTGAGCTTGTCGGGAAGCTGGAGGATGGCGCGCTTTGGAACCAACACGGCTTTTCCACCGAAGCAGATGATGTCCGAACTGGCGAGCAGACTGACCGGTTGATTGACCTTCGAAGGATCTGCTTCCTTTGCCGGCTTCAAGTTCTTCATTGGATCAATTTGATTTTCCTTGCGATACTTGAGAACAAGCTGCTCTTCAGTAATCACATCCCGGATCTCCATGTGCTTTGGAGTTACAGCGGGTTGCGCAGGAAGCGAATGGACCAGAAGAAATGATATCATGAATCCTCTCGTCAGGCTCGGGCGGGTGCTTATCGGTAATGGCTTCATACGAGGTAAAGGTTAAGGGATCCGGAATGTGGCTAAAACGACGAGGTCCTGCATGTCGAAGTATCCCTGACTGGTATCGGTACCCCAAAGTTCAAACAGGAAGATGACATCCATCGGGCCGATTTTAATCTTCCCATCAGCTCCGATGTAGGCCGAGAGGGCACTTTTGATCGTTGATTGGTTCGCGAAGGCCGGCACGTAGTTGGGCGGGGTGCTACCATTGACGAGCGCTCTTACGTTGTTTCCAGCAACGCCTGTGCTGTAGAAAGCCTGCCAGCTAGTCGGGGATGAAGAACTGTTATTTGCAACCCGCCCCCGAATATCAATAGGCCGGGCTGCCTGGACCTGCTGGGTGTAATAGACTGTCGAAGTATTCACGACCGTTTGCTTGCCGTTGAAGAAACGGGTAAAAGACGTGGCGTTCTCCACCTTTCGGTAAGCTTCTACGACATACCAGTTCGTGCCGTCTCCAATCTGCGCGCCGAGGATTCGTAAATCGACAAAGAGCGTCCTTAGAGGAGTGATGGTCCCCGTCGGTCCCACCGTGACGACGGTGGTCACCTGAGAGGGATAGGAGATGCTCCATGTCAGGGTTGGCTTGGTGCCGGTTTGCACGACAGTGGGAAACGCGGTCAAGCTCCCGACCGGAATCGAGGGAGCTGCCTGGGAGTAAGCGCGTGGTGCCAACGAGGTGCCCACGGCGAGAATAGCGACCGCAAAGGCGGCCAATTGGCTGGTTTTCATGGCTGGTTGTAAGGGTGAGATTTCAAGGAGAACCTTTCACCTTGGACCTCAAAAGCGGGACGTCTTTTGAGAGGTGTGCGGCCCGGTTCGGGCAGAGGCAGGAGTCGGGTGGAAATTTTCCAGATGAATCCTGCCGATTCGGGACAGAATCCCGCTCCGGGCCGCCTGAGGGACTGTCGGGACAAACAGCACCTCAGAAAGGGTGGGGTGTGATGCAAGTGACGGGTGTGGTCGTTTGAATCGGGGTTAGGTGTTGAACAGCAGTTGTCTAGCGGGGTGAATGTTTCAGGGTTGTGGCAGGGCGGGTTCGCGGGACCAGTTTTTCCATGGGCCGCGCGGGACTTCCTGATCCTCGGCAAAGCGCCACTCAACGGCGGCACCACTGCGGATTTGAAGAAAATCGCGCACGGCGGGACTGAGATCGATACCTGCCGCTTGGTTGCGATTCGGACGAGGTGACTCTTTGCCAAAAACGTATTGCCAGTGGTCCACTTCAAAGGGGCCGACATCTTCCCACTGGGCATAACAAACCCTGCCCTCGTGATGGATCGCGACCCAGCGGCCTTTGCAAACGGAAATCCCATCTCCACGGTAACTTTGCCAGAACCAAGGAATCACCTCGGAGGCCTCGGGACGGTGGACGCCTCCCTTGGCGACGTCATTGTAGGGAAGCGCGATGTAAAATGGATTCAAGACAGGAATAAAACCTGTCGGAAGATAGCCATTGCGGCGGTCCGGGTCATCATAGCCGCCGAAGTTGGACTCCCAATTCTGATCCCAAGCGCTTTTGTTGTTCGGGGTGGGATTGTGCTGGGTAGGCTGCTCACCAACCCAGAAAACGGTCGAAATCACGCCGCGCTTCCATGCGGACTGCGAGCGAAAATCGTCTCGAGGATTCTCGATGACCACACGAGCCGTCTGGGGCACTCCGTAGGGATCACTCAAAGAGGGCAGCGCTTCACGGCGATCTTCAAGAAAAGATTCATGAATCGTGGAAAGCCGATCCGACAATCGACTCGCAGAAGCTTGCCCGACGAAGGCAGCGCTGACAATTCCGAAGGTGATCCGTAAATGATTCATTTTTTCTGAAAGGTGGGTTGAAGCTCATGAAGAGTTAAACTTGATGACATCCTAAGATTTTAATAAAACTTAACAAGAAAATAGTTTGGAAATTTTTGAACGAATTTGAACTCCATTTATTTGATGTAAATCATTCACAAACAATAGATTAATTTATAATCTTCACTTCCAACTCTCAGTAAGACTCTCTCAAAGGGCGTATCATCCGCCACTTCTCAATAAAAATTGCCTTCATTTTCCGGCCATCCAAACCCGCTATTTTTGCAAATTCCCACAAAACCACAAGCCAACGACTCCGCATGATCGCGTAAGCGACTTCACGCGATTTCGTTAGCTTTTCCCGATCCCGAAGCGGCGATCCAACTCCCGCAGGCTGAACTCGGTGAGAGTGGGTCGGCCGTCAGAAGCGCAGTAGGGCAGTTCGCAGGTGAAAAGTTCCGCCAGCAAGGATTGCGCCTCGTTCAGCTTGGGAAGCACCAGCGCGGATGCCCGCTTGGCCAATACCCGCGACAGTCGCTCGAGCGTAAATCGAGCGCTTGGTGCGGAATCGTGGAGCAGCTCATCCATCAATGCGCCGAGAAACAACCGTGGATCCTCCACTGCCAGGCAGGCGGGCAAGCTGCGGACGTGCAGCGTATTTCCACCAAAGGACTCCACCTCGATTCCCGCGTCGCCGAGCGCCATCCGCTCGCGCAACACCAGATCCAAATCCCGAGGGTCAAGCTCTAACAACACGGGCACCAGCAACCCCTGCGTTTCCAAAACACCTTCACCCCGATTGAGAAGCTTCTCGTAAAAAATCCGGTCCCATGCCGCCTTGGGATCGAAAAGCACCAGCCCATCATCGCTTTCCAGCAAAACAAAACGCTGATGCAGCATCCCCAGCAAGCGGAAATCCGGCACCCCTCTTGCAATCGGCAGCGGCAAGGGTTCGGGCGGCAACGCGGTCTGAAGTTCCGGCCCTTTCGCCACTTCCGGCAACAGCGGCTGAGGCGTTAGAGACCGGAAAACTGCGGGAGCCGCCGCCTCACCTTGCCTTTCAAAAACCGCAGGCCGCTCAAACCGCTGCGGAAGCACCGGAGCGGAAGGACGCAAGCCCGCCGTCACCGATTCCAAGATCGCATCGCGCACATCCACAGGCCGGTGGAACCGCACCTCGCGCTTGGCGGGATGCACGTTCACATCGACCAGGGTGGGATCCAAATCGAGCCACAACCAGGCTGCGGGATACAATCCATCCATCACCGCGCCGCGAAATCCCTCGGCAAGCGCCCGGGAAATCACCGCATCCTCGACCGGCCTGCCATTGAGAAACACAAATTGGTGCCGCCTGCCTTTGCGCGCATGGCTGGCGGGCAAGACGTATCCCTGGACTGCAATGCCATTGCCATGAGTCAGCGGCAGCTCGATCAGTTCGCGCGATAAATCCGTGCCTAACAATTGCCTCACCCGGTCCACCGCTTTCGCCGCCGGGGGCAGATCGAAGACCTCCCGCTCATCGCGCCGCAGCCGGAAACGGATACCCGGAGCCGCGAGTGCATGAAGCCGCAACTGGTGCTCCACATGGGCCGCCTCGGTCGTTTCCGCGCGCATGAATTTCCGCCGCGCTGGCATATTGAAAAAAAGCGCCTTGGCCTCGATCATCGTTCCCGGTGCACATCCCGCGTCCCGCACATCCCGCACTTTCCCGCCATCCACCAGGATTTCCGTGCCTGAAACCGAATCCGCCTCACGCGTGATCATGCGGAACCGCGAGACACTCGCGATGCTTGGCACCGCTTCCCCGCGAAAGCCCAGCGTCATGATCGCCGCCAAGCCACTCGCCGTCCGCAGCTTGCTCGTCGCATGGCGCTCCAGTGAAAGCAGCGCATCCTCACGCGACATCCCACAACCATCATCGCTCACCCGAATCAGCGCCGATCCTCCACGATCCACGTCCACCCGGATTTCACGCGCTCCGGCATCGATGCTGTTTTCCACCAGCTCCTTCACCAC
>Ga0163144_10029730_pt1 | contig 10475 bp, 10 predicted proteins | sample OliLak19BULKMAT1_FD_123175 | JGI IMG/M metagenome (GOLD analysis project Ga0163144, IMG submission 123175) | Freshwater microbial mat bacterial communities from Lake Vanda, McMurdo Dry Valleys, Antarctica - Oligotrophic Lake LV.19.BULKMAT1 | ecosystem: Environmental > Aquatic > Freshwater >...
CATCCGACAGTCGCGAGCGCCAGCATGGCATCTAGCTCGATACGCGTGAAGGCTGCGCCTTCAGCCGTGCCTTGAATTTCGATAAAAGCGCCCGCGCCGTTCATCACCACATTCATGTCGGTATCGCAATGGCTGTCTTCGGCGTAGTCCAAATCCAACACGGCTTGACCCTGATATAGCCCAACGCTGATCGCTGAAATCTGATCTTTGACAATCTGGCGCTCAATTTTTTTATGGGCTTTTATCCATCGGCAGGCGTCCACCAGTGCCACATAGGCACCGGTGATCGCGGCGCAGCGGGTGCCGCCATCGGCTTGCAGCACATCGCAGTCAAGCGTAATAGTGCGCTCACCCAGCGCGCTGCGATCAACCACCGAGCGCAAGCTGCGGCCAATGAGGCGCTGGATTTCATGGGTTCGCCCGCTAGGGCCATCCTTATTTTCGCGCCGACCTCGGCTGTGGGTCGCGCGCGGCAACATGCCGTATTCAGCGGTCACCCAGCCTAGACCTGTGCCGCGTAAAAAAGGCGGCGAGCGATCTTCCACGCTTGCGGTACACAAAACCCGCGTATTGCCGATGCTGACCAGCACCGAGCCCTCGGCATGCACGGTATAGCCGCGCTGGATCGTGAGATCGCGCAGCTGATCCGCTGCTCTTCCTGACGGGCGTTTGAATTGAGCTGTCATGTCATTGAACCTGCGATTAAAGAAAGCGCTGGAGCTTATGCTAAATCTTACATCTTGGGCCTTATATCTTGACCTGTGTACCGAGCTCCACCACGCGATTGGGCGGCAGATTCAAAAAATCCATCGCACGGGAAGAATTTTTCCACATCCAGCTAAACAGGTGTTCGCGCCAAATCGCCATGCCGGGCTTCTCGCTCGGCACCAGAGTTTCGCGCCCTAAAAAGAAGGTGGTATCCATGGTGTCGAAGCTTAGGCCCTGCGCTTCGCACGCGGCCAAAACGGTGGGCACGTCGACATCTTCGAAAAATCCAAAGCGTGCGATGACGCGGTAAAACCCTTCCTGAAACTGCTCAATTTCGATGCGATCAATTTCTGGAATACGCGCGACTTCTTCGTGCAACAAGCTCAGCAGCACCACGCGTTTATGCAGCACCTTGTTGTGCTTTAAATTGTGCAGCAGCGTGTGCGGAATACCCTCAGGCGAGCGAGTCAGGAATATCGCAGTGCCGTCAACCCGAGGCACGCCATCGACGCTCATACAGAATAAATCCATCGGCATCGCTTGATTGCTGATGACTTCGGCGACGAGTTTACGCCCGCGCCGCCAGGTGCTCATGATCGCGACTAAAACCAGCGCGAGCACCAGTGGGAACCAGCCGCCCTGCGGAATTTTCAACGCGTTGGAGGAAAAGAAAATCAAATCGACCACCATAAAAAAACCCAGCATGGCCATGCCCGCAGGGCCCCAGCCCCAGATTTTGCGCGCCACTACAAACAACAGGCCAATCTCCAGCACCATCGTTAGCGACACCGCCACGCCATACGCCGAGGCGATCGCAGTGGAAGATTTAAAGCCAATAATCAGTCCGAACACGCACAGCATGAGCAACCAGTTCACGGCCGGCACATAGATTTGGCCCATCGTGCTTTCGCTGGTGTGGATAATTTCCATGCGCGGCAGCAATCCTAGCTGGATGGCTTGCTTAGTGACTGAAAATACGCCGGTAATGACCGCTTGCGAGGCAATAACCGAGGCCATCGTCGCCAAGATTACCAGCGGTAGCAGCAGCGCATCGGGCACCATGTGAAAAAACGGGTTAGCGCGCACGGTTGCATCGCTGCCTTCGGTTAACAACAGTGCGCCCTGGCCCATGTAGTTAATTAAGATAGACGGCATGACAAAGCCGAACCAGCCAAAGCGAATCGGTTTGACGCCAAAATGGCCAATATCAGCGTAAAGCGCTTCTCCGCCGGTCATGACTAGAAACACTGCGCCAAGCGCCAAAAATGCCGGGCCTGGTCTTTCGACAATTAAGTTGAATGCGTGATGCGGTGAAAACGCCATTAAAATTTCGGGCATCTTCAGAATATTGATGATGCCCAACACAATCAGCACGACAAACCAAATCGTCATGATCGGCCCAAAAAATGCGCCCACTTTGGCGGTGCCGTAACTTTGAAAAAAGAACAGCACAAAAATAATCGACAGCGAAATAGGCACAATGTATTCGCGCAGCTTCGGGTTGAGTACCGCCATACCATCGACTGCCGACATCACTGTCATCGCCGGGGTAATCGCGCCATCACCAAAAAACAGCGCCGCGCCGAACATGCCGACAATCACAATTATGTAGCGGTTCTTTGCGCTTGCCAGCTTGTTTAATGCGAGCGCCATCAGCGAAAGCGTGCCGCCTTCGCCTTTGTTATCGGCACGCAAAATAAATGTGACGTATTTGAGCGACACCACAATGGTCATCGCCCAAAACATCAGCGATAGCCCGCCGTAAACGTTCTCTGTTGTTAGCGCTAGGCCGTGCGGGCCGTTAAAGCATTCCTTGACCGCATAGAGCGGACTCGTGCCGATGTCGCCAAAAACTACGCCAACAGCGCCCACAATGAGTGGAACTAGCTTGGCTCTACCCGAATGGGAATTTTGAGACATCAGTTCTTACCTGCTTTAAGAAGTGGAGTGTACGCGCGTTCGAAATACCGCGTGCGCGCAGATTTAATTCAATCGGCTGTGCAAAAAAACGTGCACTAAAGCTTCCATACCCGCTTGATCCTCAGCATCGAAACGATTGAGCGTGGGCGAATCAACATCCCACACGCCGCGCAGCGCGCCGTTTTCAAACATTGGAACGACAATTTCCGAGTTGCTAGCGCTATCGCAGGCAATGTGGCCTGGAAATGCGTGTACGTCCTGCACTAGCTGGGTTTTTCCGGTTATCGCAGCGGTGCCGCAAACCCCGCGCCCTAATGCTATTCGCACGCAGGCGGGCTTGCCCTGAAACGGTCCAACGACTAACTCAGTGCCGTCATAAAAATAGAAGCCGGCCCAGTTTAAATCCGGCACCCCGTGATAAACCAGCGCGGCGAAATTTGCCGCTCGCGCTATTTCATTGGATTCACCCGCGAGCAGCGCGCGCGCTTGCTCTGCCAATTGCGCGTAAAGCGTGGGCTTATCCAGCGCAGCCGATACCGGTTTGATTTCAAACATGCCTATATTCCTGCGACGCGCGCGTCAGACCGACGTAAAACCGGACGGTGTGTGCCCAGCTAAGAGCAAGTGCTCCAGCCATTTGTTGAAGAACACATTCATGCGATAGCGGCGCAAGCCCACTTTGAGCACCGGCACCTGCATCGAAAACAGCGCTTTTAGCTGTTTTGACGTGTGGCAATGGGTTACTTCGGCCTGTTCGCTATCGTGATACACCCGCACCCAAGCCAGCGGGTCGAGCTCGATACCCGTGGGGCCATTAAACTGATGCGTCAAACGTAAAATCGTGGTGTGCCGGTGCTGCTCTATAATGTTGAGCCATAGATCTGGGCTTACGACCGCCGGATCGGCTGAAGGATCAATCGGCGCAACGCTGCGATAGTCACAGCTCAGCTGGCGCACGTCACCGAGCAGGCGATGCAGGCGCTCATAGTTTTCCCCATACAGACCCAGTAAATAGCCAAACGCGCTCATCGCAGGCACTTGCGCTAGCGGTAATGGCGGTTGAATTCGTCGAATTTGCAGCATGATGCGTACGCTAATACAGCTGACGATTTAAGCCAAGCGCTTGCAGCACTTTACTGGCGATTTCTTCAATCGAGGTATGGGTTGACGAAAGCACAGGAATGTTCTCGCGTCTGTACAACTTCTGCGCGGTTTCCACTTCCCACTGGCACTGCGTTAACGAGGCGTATTGGCTGTTCGGCCGGCGCTCGCTGCGAATTTGCGAGAGCCTAGTCGGGTCAATCGTTAACGCATACAGGCGATCTTTAAAGCTTCGCAAGCGCTGTGGAATTTCACCTGCTTCTAAATCTTCCGGGATGAGTGGATAGTTCGCGGCACGAACGCCGTAGTGCAGCGCCAAGTACAGGCAGGTGGGTGTTTTACCGCTGCGCGACACGCCGAGCAAAATCACCTCCGCATCGGAAAAATTAATGTCTATGCCATCGTCGTGGGTGAGCGCGTAATTCGTAGCATTCATACGCGCCTCGTATTCAGCGTAATTATTGAGGCCGTGCGCCTTGCCCACGCTAGGCGTGCGGCTTTGCCCCAACTCTAGCTCCAGCGGGCCGATAAAGGGCGCGAACACATCCAACATGAGCGCACCGCTGGTCGCCAGCACGCCGCTCAAAACCGGATCAACTACCGTATTAACCACAATTGGTCTCGCCTGCGTGTGTGCATGCGCAGCGCAAATGAGCGCACAGGCCGCGTGTGCTTTTTCTTCACTGTCAACGAATGGCAGCCGCTTGGTGTCAAAATCAATGCCGTCAAACTGCGTTAGCACGCTGTGGCCGATGGTTTCGGCCGTGATGCCGGTGCCGTCGGACACAAAAAAAATCGGCCGCCGTGGCCTAATAGACATCAGCGCAGCACCGCCAAAATAGCTGCGGCAGCGGGCAAGCTTTGCGCCGCTGCCGCCAGTGTTTTTAATTTAAGGCGCATCGCCCAGCGCTGGATCTTCATCACGGCCTTTCATCAGATCGTATTTATTGACGCCGAGCATAATCAGCAGCGGGCAGGCAAAGTAGATCGAGGACAGCGAGCCAATCAAAATACCGAGAATCTGCGAGAGCGCCATGCCTTCCAGTGAGCTGCCACCAAAAATATACAGCGCCACCACGGTAAGAAGGGCTACGAACGAGGTGATGATGGTGCGCGACAGCGTTTCATTGATCGAGCGATTCATTACTTCTGTGGGATCGGATTTATGCATGCTGCGGAAATTTTCCCGAACCCGATCAAACACCACAATGGTGTCGTTAATCGAGTAGCCCATTACCGATAAGATGCCAGCGAATACGTTGAGATCAAAATCCATCTGGAATAGCGAGAAAATACCGGTGACTACGATCACGTCGTGCATGGTAGTAGCGATCGCCGCGACGGCAAATTTCCACTCGAAGCGTACCGTGACGTAAATCAAGAACCCGAGTGCGACAAACAGCATTGCCAGCACGCCATTTTCGACAATTTCCTCGCCCACCTGCGAGCCGATAAACGCGCTGCGGGTTACTTTGGCAGGATTTTCTGGCGTTTGCAGCAAATCCAGCACCGACTGCGTGGTCTGCTCGATATTATCCTTGCCTTCTACCGTTTGCAGCCGCACGGACACTCGGCGCTGCTCGCCTAGAAACTGCACCACCGGGCCGCTAAAGCCCGCTTTTTCTAATGTGGTACGAATTTTATCAGTGTCAACCGGCGTTTTATATTCCAGCTCAACCAGCGTGCCGCCGGTAAAATCCAGCGCGAAGTTTAATCCTCTGGTCGCAAACGCCAGCAATGCCGCGACGAGCAGCACCAGCGAGATAACCACTGAAATGCGCCCCAACGCCATAAAGTTAATGTTAATACCGGGCCTTATAAGTTCCATTTTTTATTCCTTGCTAAATTTCGTAGCTGAGATCTCAAAACTAGATTGAAATCGATTTGACTTTGCGGCCACCGTAAATCAGTGCGGCAATGGATTTGGATAGGCTTACCGCAGTGTACATTGAGGTCAAAATCCCCAGGCAAAGCGTCAACGCGAAGCCTTTAATCGGGCCAGAGCCAAATGCAAACAGCGCAATACCACCCAACAGTGCGGTAACGTTGGCATCGGCAATGGTGCCGCTGGCTTTTTCATAGCCGATCTCAATGGCTTGCAGCGGGCTAATGCCGCGCCGCAGCTCTTCGCGAATACGCTCGTTGATTAGCACGTTCGCATCGACTGACATGCCGACTGTGAGCGCTAAACCCGCTAACCCAGGCAAGGTCATCGTGGCTCCAAATAGGCTCATCAGGGCAACCACCATGAGCAAATTGACCACTAGCGCAATGTTTGAAATCACGCCAAACATTTTGTAATAGACCACGAAAAAAATCAGCACAAATAAGAAGGAAAACAAGATCGCCTTGATCCCGGATTCAATATTCTTGGCGCCTAAACTGGGGCCAATCACGCGCTCTTCAATGATATCCATCGGCGCGGCGAGAGAGCCCGAACGTAGCGAATCGGCCAGCTCTTTTGCTTCATCACTTGCCAATCCGGTGGTGCGGAACACTTTACCAAGCGTAGATTGCACAGTCGCTACGCTAATGACTTCCACCTTATCAGTGTAAGTGGTAATAATTTTTCCATCCACTCGACGATCCACCGGAATGCGCTCGCGATATACTACCGCCATTAAATTGCCGACGTTTTTCGAGCTAAATTCAATCATCCGATTTGCCGCTGCGCCGTTAAGCGTTACCGTAACTTCCGGCTGGCCGTTGTCCGAACCTACACCGGAAACCGCATTTTCCAAATCTTCGCCTGACGCAATGATTTCTTTCTTCAAAATTACCGGCGCGCCGCGCTCAGCGCCCTCTCCGCGCCGATAGAAGACGGCCGAATCGCCAGGTACATTGCCAGATCGCTCAATGTCAGCGGCATTAAAGTTACTGCTCATATCCACCCCTCGATATTCGAGCGTAGCGGTCGAGCCAAGAATTTTCTTCGCGTAGGCAGTGTCTTGCACGCCGGGCAGCTGCACAACCACGCGATCCAAGCCTTGACGCTGCACCAGCGGCTCAGAAACGCCCAGGTTATTGACGCGCCGACGCAGCGTCGCGATGTTTTGCTCTACCGCTACTTGCAGCGCGCGGGTAATTTCTTCCGGGCGAATGCGCGCGGCAATGCGGGTGTCGCCATCATCCTTTAGCAGCGCGAGCTCGGGCAGCGTGCGCTCGATTTCCCGGCGCGTGCGCTCCACGTCCTCGCGTTTAAGAACCTTAAAATCCAGTAGATCGCCGTTGCTATCAATGGATCCGGATCTGGAAATTTCACGCCGGGTCATCATACTGGTCAGTGCCGACACCATGCGCTGGCGCATACGGGTTTGCGTGCTCGCGCGATCAACTTGCAGCAAGAAATGCACCCCACCGCGCAAATCCAAGCCCAGCGTCATCGCGTGCGCGCCTAACTTGGTGAGCCATTCCGGCACGGTCGGCGCCAGGTTCAGCGCTGAATTAAATTTTCCAGCAATTTTATCGTCTAGACGAATCAAATCGTTGGCGGCTGTCTGTGCTTCCAGACTGTCGAGCTTGACCAAAATGCGGCCATTGGCCAATTCAACCGATTGGAACGCGATGTTATTGCCTTTGAGCAAACCTTCAACGTCGCCTTTGACGCTCGCAGTTACCTTATTGGGCAGGATACCCGAGAGCTGCACCGCAGGAATGGGTTGAAAAACGTTCGGCAGCGCATAAAACGCGCTTACCAGCACGACCAGCAGCAAAACCAAGTATTTCCATTTCGGAAAATCAAACATGTGCCTTCCTTAGCAATTTTTTAAAGCAAATTTTAGTTATTCATGCACCTAATCAGCATGCATTTGCCAACAAGCGCGTTGCCTAAGTTTTCAGCGAGCCCTTAGGCAACAGCTTATTGACCGCCGTGCGCTCGACTCTGATTTTGACTTTATCGGCGATTTCAATTATCAAATAAGGATCTTGAATATCGTCAATGCGCCCGACGATGCCGCCTGCGATAACGATTTCATCGCCGCGCTGTAGGCTGTCGACCAGTGACTGGTGCTCTTTAACGCGCTTATTTTGCGAGCGGCTCATAAAGAACAGCAGGCCCACCATCAAAACGGTGAATATAAGCATGGTTCCGAAACCACCGCCCGGTGAGGCTGCGCCTGCAGTTTGCGCATAAGCGCTTGGGATTAGCCAGTCCATCATGGTTCCGATTCTCGCAAAAGGCGCGAAGTATAGCCGCGTTGCTGGCTAGATTGCGCTAATTGCGCGCTGAAACCGCGCGCAGCAGCTTGCGTTCAGCGCCGAGTGAAGCACTGGGCGCGCGCCTCAGCCGCATTTTTCAGCCTTCAATGGGGTAAATCGACGGATAGAATGGCCGCAAACTACGCGCTTTCTGCGATATTCTCGCGCTAACGGCGATCTAAGCATTTATGGAAACGCCTCCAATATTGGGAATCGCTCCCATCCGCTGTTTTGCGCTTCGATTGGTCTGAAACGCTCCATGAATAGTCCCGAGTATCACGTCGAAGTAACGGTTAAAACCGGCTACTTACGCGAACAAAGTCTGCCGGATCGGCAGCGCTACGCATTTTCGTATCACGTATCAATCCGCAATTTAGGCAAGCTTGCCGTGCAGCTGCGCACCCGGCACTGGATTATTACCGATTCCGACGGCCGCGAAGAAGAAGTGCGCGGCCCAGGTGTAGTCGGCGAGCAGCCAACGCTTGAGCCTGGCGCCATTTTTGAGTACAGCAGCGGCGCGGTGATTCGCACCCAGGTCGGCACCATGCAGGGTAGCTACCAAATGATCGCCAGCGACGGCCACCTTTTTGACGCGCCGATCCCACAGTTCACGCTGTCGGTGCCGCGCGTTTTGCACTGATCGCCGATGGCAACTTACGCAATTGGCGACGTACAGGGCTGCTACGACTCGCTATTACGGCTGCTTGACAGGCTAAAGTTTAGCGAAACCAGCGACAAACTTTGGTTTTGCGGCGATATTGTCAATCGCGGCGGGCAGTCGTTGGAAACGCTGCGCTTTATCAAAAAACTGGGTGATTCTGCCGTCGTGGTGCTGGGCAATCACGATTTACATCTGCTGGCCGAGCGCGTTAAACCGCCCGAGCGCCGCCAGCGTTCGGCTGAGCTTAAAAGCGTGCTGGACGCGCCCGACGCCAACGAACTGCTGGACTGGCTGCGGTTTCGCCCGCTGCTGCACCACTGTGAAGCGCTCAATTTCGTCATGGTACACGCCGGTTTATCGCCATTTTGGACGCTGACCATGGCAAAAGCGCAGGCGCAAATCGTGCAAAAAGCGATTCAAGCCGACGATTACGGCAATTTGCTGATGCGCATGTACGGCAATCGCCCGCGCGGCTGGACTAGAGAGCTAAAAGGCCTAAACCGCCTGCGCGCCAGCATTAATACTTTTACCCGCATGCGCTATTGCGATGTCAAAGGTAACATCGCTTTTGAAGCCAAAGGCATGCCCGGCACGCAGCCCGCGCCAAACTATCCCTGGTATGAAGTGCCGGGGCAAAAGCTGCGCAGCTTCAAAGTGGTATTCGGGCACTGGAGCATGCTGGGCAAATTCGATGGCTGCGGCGTTTATTGCTTGGACACCGGCTGCGTTTGGGGCCGCACGCTAAGCGCCCTTTGCCTCGACGGGCCAGAGCCTGAATTCATCAGCGTGGCATCAACCTTGCCGCCGAGAGAGATTCGCGGCGACTAGCGCGCCAGCATCGGCGCGACGCCAAACATTGTCAAAGTCTAGATTTCAGCGAGCTACGCCGCAATCCCTATTGTAAATAGTAATGATTCGTATTAAGGTTGGCTCGTGTTGATCTACGTGTAAATGCCGCTGTTTTAAAAACGCCACAAGCCTAGGGATAAAACGTGTCGATACTGCAAACTGCACACCGAGAATTCTCCTACTGCAAACTGTTTGACGGCAGTGCTAAAACAGCCAGAGCGAGCGCCGAATTGGACGACATGCTGTGCTTTCAAAACACCATCAGCCTGCCGTACGGCGAGCTTGCGGTGTTTAACTGCCTGCGCGATCTGGGCTGCTTGGTGCAGTGGTGGCCCAAAGCAACTTCGCTAAGCCCTATTCCACCTGGGCTTTGCGACGTCGGCGATATGGCGGTGCTGAACGTGCGCGGCGCGGCGGTTTTACTGCGCGTTTTAAGCTTCAAGCCCGGCAAACGAATTTTGCTAGCGCTCGGCATGCCGCGCGCGCCGGTGCTGCTCGATCTATCAGTCAGCGAAAACCAGCGGCACTGCACGGTAAAGCTCAAGCTGGAAACCCCGGGGGCGCAAGGCCAGCTTGCTTCAGCGCGGCAGTGGATTTGGCTGCGTTTATTAGGCGCCAGCGCAGCGGCTGGACTAGATCGGCATTTACGCGGTTCGCCCAATCTTTGATACCCGAGTTCGCTTGGCAAACTTTAATCCAGTCAGCCCAGCATTTGCCGGAAACTTGCCAAACGTGCCCGAGCTTGAAACCCAAAGCCTGCGGGCGATCAGTGTTGAGTTATGAGTGCGCAGAGCAAGAGGCTAATTCGCTTGCCGAGTCACCTACAAAAGATAACTGAATGTTTGGCCTGAACTGGGCACGTGTTCAAAGTCAATGAGAAGGTTGCCGCTGCGTAAGCGATGCCCGAAAAAATTTTTTTTAATCGCAAAAGATAAAACTTAGCGTCCTTTCGAAATCATAACGAAGTGTAAATTGTTCGGAAACCGCACCCACTTTCTGCCATCGCAAAGGGATTATTGAGCGAATTGCGTCACAC
>Ga0163144_10029731_pt1 | contig 10475 bp, 15 predicted proteins | sample OliLak19BULKMAT1_FD_123175 | JGI IMG/M metagenome (GOLD analysis project Ga0163144, IMG submission 123175) | Freshwater microbial mat bacterial communities from Lake Vanda, McMurdo Dry Valleys, Antarctica - Oligotrophic Lake LV.19.BULKMAT1 | ecosystem: Environmental > Aquatic > Freshwater >...
CATCCACGCCCATGCGGCGGGATTCATTGATTTTGAGCCGGAGCTGGAGCGTTTGTTGAACGAGGTTGACGAAGGCCTGTTGAAAATCTGCCTTGATACCGGCCACCATTCCTATGCGGGTTACGATCCCGTGGCCTTCCTTCGGCGTCACGCCAAACGGATTTCCTATATGCACTTCAAGGATATCGACCCTGCAGTAAAGGCACGCGCCATTGCCAATCGCACCGGGTTTTATGACGCTTGCGGCGAAGGCATCTTCTGCAATCTTGGACAGGGCGATGTTGATTTTCCAGCCGTGCGCCAGGCGCTGCTGGAGGCCGGGTTCGAAGGCTGGTGCACCGTCGAGCAGGATTGCGACCCTGCTGCCGCCACGCCTGTCGTGGAAAATGCCCGGGCGAACCGGGATTATCTGTCTTCCATCGGGTTCTGAAGGGGCTTGCCATGACACGACTGAACTGGGGCATGATCGGCGGCGGCAAGGGTAGCCAGATCGGCCCGGCGCATCGCATTGCAGCCGGGCTTGACGGCCTGTTCACCTTTGCCGCCGGCGCGCTGGATCACGATCCGGTGGCGGGCCACGCCTTTGGCCGCGAACTGGGGTTGGCCGCTGACCGGTCCTATGGCAACTGGCGCGAGATGCTGGCCGGTGAGGCTACCCGCGCCGACCGGGTCGATCTGGTCACCGTCGCAACCCCCAACGCAACCCACTACGAGATCGCCAGGGCTTTCCTTGCGGCTGGCTTCCACGTGCTGTGCGAAAAGCCGATGACGGTTACGCTCGATCAGGCCGAAGATCTGGTGCGTATCAGTCAGGCCGTCGGCAAGGTTTGCGCGGTGAATTACGGCTATACCGGCTATGCCTTGGTGCGCCACATGCGCGCAATGGTGGCGCGGGGCGATATCGGCAAGGTGCGCCTTGTGGTGGCGGAGTTTGCCCACGGCCACCACGCCAACGCCGCCGATATGGAGAACCCGCGCGTTCGCTGGCGCTATGATCCGGCGCAGGCCGGGGTGTCGGCGCAATTCGCCGATTGCGGCATTCACGCCCTGCACATGGCCAGTTTTGTCACGGGCCAGGAGGTTGCGACCCTGTCTGCCGATTTCGCCTCTTGCCTGCCGGGGCGGGTGCTGGAAGACGATGCGATGGTTAATTTCCGCATGGATGGCGGCACCGTCGGGCGGCTGTGGACCTCATCGGTGGCCATCGGGCGGCAGCATGGCCTGACCCTGCAGGTGTTCGGCGAAACCGGCGGCCTGCGGTGGGCGCAAGAGCAGCCAAACCAGTTGCACTACATGCCCCTGGGCCAGCGCCTGCAGGTCATCGAGCGCGGCGAGGGCAATCTGTCACCCGAGGCCGATTGCGCCAGCCGCGTGACCGTGGGCCATACCGAAGGAATGCCGTTGGCCTTTGCCAATATCTACCGCGATCTGGCGGAAACCCTGATGGCGGCGCGCGAGGGCCGCAAGCCGGATCCGGCGAAAACCCTGTTCCCGGGCGCACAGGATGGGCTGCGGTCGATCTCGGCGATCCATGCGGCGGTGGCTTCGGCTGGCAAGGCCGGGCTATGGGTTGACGCACGGCCCCCGATGTTCCGCTAAACAGACAGCGGGCGCAGGGTTGCGCGCTCGATCAACCGGCAGGGCAGAATGCGCGCTTCGGGCAGGCGGTTCGGCTTTGCCAAAGTCGCCTGCATCAGGTCAATGCTGGACTGCACGATGGCCGCAAACGGTTGGTGGATGGTGGTCAGGGCGATATTGTCCCAAGCCGCCATCTCCATGTCATTCAGCCCGATGATGCCAAGATCGCGCGGAACGTTCAGCCCGGCGGCTTGAGCCGCAGCCAGAGCCCCGATCGACAGCACATCATCGCCACAGAAATAGGCCTCTGCCGCCGGGAAGCCCAGCAGACGGGTCATCTCGGAAAATCCGGCTGCGAAACTGTATTCCCCGGAATAGCTGGCGGTTGCAACGATGCCGGGATGCAGCGCCGCTGCCGCCATGAATCCCGCCAACCGGTCCTGGGTGGTGGAGGCCGTCTCTGGTCCGCCCATGAAGCCGATCTTGCGGTAGCCACGCGCGATCAACACCTCGGCTGCCATCCGCCCGGCTGCCTCGTTGTCAATGCCGACCACGTTCACATCCGGCGTTCGTGTCGCCCGGCCAAAGGCATGCACCACCGGCACATCGGCCTCATGAAATGCCCGGGCAAAGCCATCGGGCAAATGCGATGATGCCACGATCACCCCATCGACGTAGTATTGCTTGAGCAGTTGAACAGACCGCGCGGGGTCGGTTTCAGACGACAGGTTCACCAGCAAGGGCCGCAGTCCCTGTTCTTGCAACCCACGGGTAAACAGATCGAAAATCTGCAAGAACACCGGGTTGCGAAAGTTGTTCGACACCAGCCCGATCATCGAGGTCTTGCGCGTGCTCAGGCCACGGGCAACGAAATTGGGGCTGTAGCCCAGCTCTTTCGCCGCCTTCTCGACCTTTGCCCGCGTCGTCGCCGAAACGGACGCGCCTGCCGTAAAGGTGCGCGACACCGCCGCACGCGAAACCCCGGCGCGCTCGGAAACCTGTGTCAGCGTGATCGCCATGGCGCAAATTCCCGTCAAACAAGTTATTGCAGCTGCGCTGGGCCACAGCCTGCATCCTGTGTGCCACACGGTATCCCGGATGAAAAGGAAGGGTGCGCAGGGCGTCATCCGCCGTGCCCGCAGCCATCGCGCAACCCGCCGGCAGCGAACGGCGGCTTGGTACCCTCTTTATCGTTCTTAAGCTGTGGAGCGAATGTTCGCGTTGCCTGGCGAGATCGGGACCAGACAAGGAAATCATTCCGGTTGTGCCGGAATGCCCGCAGGTCGCGCAGCAATGGCCTTGAGGAAAATCTTGACCCATCGGTTCCCGCACAAAACCCACGATGAAGGGGGCAAGTGACGGCGGACAAGATGCCTCGAACGACCGAGGGTCGCCTGAAAACAGCCGGTCATCCTCACCCGCTTCAAACCGTTGCAGATTGCAATGTCTGATCTTGCGGTCGGGATGCGCGACAGTCGGGATACAGATGTCGAACTTGCTGACGATCCCCAGTTTGTCGCACAGATCGGGGGAAAACGCCACGCCGCGCCCGCCAAGGCCCCTGCGTGGTCGCCGCCGCAGATTTCGGCGGTGTCGATGGTGTGATACCGGGATCCCGACCGCGATTGAGAGTTCTGCTATCCTGTCGGGCCGACAAGAGAACGTTCTGCCAGCGCACGATGCAATGGGCCATTGCGGAAAACTCGGACCCGTTGGGCACCATCTTGCTCTTGCTGGCGGTATCGACCAGCCGTTCCAACCCCGCGTCGCGGGCCTTGCGTTCCACGATCAACCGGCTGCCCGAGATGCAGGCCTGTCCAGCCCCGCCAAAGATCGACCGCGCCACGACATCGGCGGCGGCAGCCAGATCGGCATCGGCATAGACGATGGCGGGCCTCTTGCCGCCCAGTTCCAGCCCGACCCGCTTGATCCGCGAGGCGGCAAGACCGCCGACGATCCGGCCAACCCTGAACAACCCGGTGAAATTGATCATGTCGCATTGCGGATGCTCGGCGAACAACTGGCCCTAAGGGTCGCCATAACCCGTCACCACATTGATCACCCGATCCGGAATCCCCGCCTCACGCGCCAGTTCCGCCATGCGGATCGTCGAGCCGGAGGTGAATTCGCCGGGTTCGACCACCACACTGCAACCAGCGCCTATCGCCCACGGCACCCTTCCGACCCGATCAGCAGCGGAAAGTTCCACGGCGTCACGATGCCGACCATGCCGCTCGGCTCGCGCAGCATCAGACCCAATGCGCCGGGGCCAAAGTCATTGTGGCTTTTGCCTTCCAGCCCGCGCGCATGGCCTGCGGCATAAGGCCAAAGTTCAAGCGGATGGCCCATTTCGCCGCGGGCCTGTTGCAGGGTCTTGCCAACCTCAAGACATTCGATCAGCGCCAGATCTTCGCGGTGCTCGGCGATCAACTCCCCCAGCCGCGCGATCAGCTTGCTGCGCTGACCGCCGGACATGCGCGGCCACGGGCCATAGTCGAAGGCATGACGCGCGACCAGTATGGCGGCCTCGGAATCCGCCCGGCCACCCTTGGGGATTTCAGCAACGATCACCCCTCATAAGCCGGGCTTTCCCGCGTGATTGCCTCGCCGCTTAGGGCATCGACGCTTTTTCCGCCGATCACCATCTGGTAGCGGCGCGGCGTGGCAAAGCGCGGATCAGACCCGCGTGGGTCGATGAAGGGGGCAATGGGGGTCATAGGCGTGTCTCCTCGGGGCCGCGCGTTGCCCATGACAGACCGCGCCGCAGGATTTCGCGGACTTGGGGGTGGGACAGTTCATCCGGGGTGTGGCCAAGGGCGGTGTAAAAGATCCGGCCCTCGCCAGGACGCCGCTTGAACACCACGGGCATGACGACGCCCGTGGTCACCGGGTCATGCTCGCCTGTGAATTTACTCCCAGCGAGCAGGTCGACCGAGGGGTCTTAGAGGACGAAGTATCGCTCGGACTGTCAGTCGAAATCCCGATGCCCTGCAGGATCGGATCGTCCGGCTTGGTCACGTGGACGCGGTAATGCGCGGCCATGTTGCCGGGATGGGCCATCCAGTGCACGCCGGTCCGGTCGTGAAACTGGACCGCGCCTTGGAACGAGGCCGCGAGCCCGCCGTAATATCCGGCAAACCCGGTGCCTGCCCGCACGGCAGCGGCCAGGGCCTGAACATGAGCAGGGTCGATCTGGTCATTGTCGATGACGGGTACCACCAGATCAAAGCGCTGCGCATCCCCAACCTCATGCCTGAAAATGCAGGGTTGCGGCCACGGCAGCGTGTTGCAACGGCAGGCCTTTGACAAAGCGTTCAACCTCGCCCGGTGCCATGCTGCCCAGCCTTTGTCGCTCATACTCAACTGCGCCCGCGATATGGGAAGTCAAAAGGACATTCGGCAGCGTGTAAAGTGGCGAAGTGGCCGGCAACACCCCGGGCTCTCCCACGTCGATCACGGCTGAAATTCGCCCCGAGACCAGTTCTCGCTGCAATGCCACATGATCGACCAGTGACCCGGGTGCGATGTTGTTCAGCGTGGCACGGTCTTTCATCAGGGCCAGGCGGCGCGCGTCGATCTTGTGGCGTGTCGCCGCCAGCGCCGGGGCCATGCCGGGGCAGAACGTCACTGCGGGCGATCATGACGTCAAGCTCTAGCTTTTCCACGCCAAATGTGCGGGCCCTTGCTGCATCCAGATCGGGGTCACGGGCCAGAACTTTAAGACCAAAGGGTTCCAGAAGCTCGATCACCCGCCGCCCGATGCGCGAGACGCCCACAATGCTGACGGTCTTGTGCCAGTGCCGACCGGCTCCTCGGTCAGGTATCGGGAATGGGTAGCCCCGCGCCGGGAACCGATCTGACAATTTCTGTCGGTGCTTCGGATGCCGGAGGGTTCGGTGGCATGCTTGGCAGATCGGCGCGCGACCGTCCCACGTTGATGGCGACCCCGGTCAAGTTCTACGGTGATCAACCGGTGAACGAGATCTTCGCGGAATCGCTGTCGGAAGTGGGCCCGACGTGCGAGTTCGCACCGTTCCAGAACTACTCGGATACTCAGTCGGTCGATGCGCTGACCACGGCCTTGGGTGCCGGCACCAGCATGGCCGATGCTCTGGACGGGGTGCAGGGTGCCATTGTGGCTTATGAAAAAGGATGAGGGCTTCACTATCGTCTGATCACTCCGGGCGCCCCGATCCTCCCCGGGGCGCCCAACCGTGCCACCCTGGCACGCTTTGAGGCAGAAAACGGATGACGATAGCCGCACAAAAGAGACCGCCAAGCCGCGTGATCGTCAACAAGACGATTGCGCCAGATCCGGGCCGGCAGGCGCAGGATCGCACGGAAGCGCCAACGATTTTCGATGGGTTCCAATCATGTAAAGCGGCCGAAATAATGGTCTTCGGTTTCGCCTTTCGGGATCAGCTTTCCTTGGTCGAGCGACAGGATCTGCCGGGTGGTCACCATGGCTTGTCTCCTTATCAGGTGGGGTGATGAGGGTCAGATCGGGCCAGACGACCGTTTTATGTCCTTGAGCCGCCGTCAAAGACTTGCAAAATCTTCCAAAACGACGGGCTATTCCGGCAGTCCCGCGCGCTGCAGCCCTTCGAGCAGCGAGCCGATGCGGGCTGCGTCCTGCGCCGGCTGCGCGGCCCGGATGCCGGCAATGGGTGACAGTTCTGCCCAAACCTACTCCGGCTTCACGGCGGCAGGCGCAGCGGCAAGTGGGCTTGCGGCCCATGACGCCGCAAGCGGGTTGCGCGACGCTGGGGTTACCCTCGGTGCCAGCTTCAACATCACGGCCCGCACCGCCGTTACCGGCGCAATCGGCTACCGCAAATTCCTCGGATCTGCCGCGGACAGCCCGGTTGTCGCTGTTGGCGACTCCGGTCAAATGTTCGCCAAAGTTGGACTGAACTTCAGTTTCTGACCTGGCTCCACCTGCAGGGGATCGGCCAGCCCGGTCTCCGCCTTGTCATCAAAGCGCTCTGACGGCAAAACCCTCGCAATGGCCGTCACTGTGGCAGATCGCACGCCTTTGGCGCACCCCTGCAATCGCTTGCGATAAAACCGCAAACTGCCGGGCGCCCCAAACCAAGCCAATCGGCAATGCGATTGAGTGACGGGCGGACAGGCTCTGGCTACGGGAGGCATCTGGCCGCCTGCTCCAACGAGGGGCCCCCGACCTCAACCCGCTGGTGGCACCCATGCGGTGCAAGACTGCTTGTCCCAAAACCAAAAAAACGCCCCTACCCCCCAAACGGCGGCAAAGGCAGCCCTTTCACACCGACATCCAGCGCAAAAAGCCCGCCGGGATTGCTTTGGCCCACAAAATGCGCGGGCGGGCGGCGCAACACTGCGGTTGTCACATAGAGCACATCAAGGTCGCTGCCGCCGAATTCGCAGCAGGTCGGCAGGTCGGTCGGCAACCTGACCGATTGCATCAGACGACCGGCAGGATCGTAGCGGTTGACCCGACCGGTCACAGGGATCGTTACCCAATAGCAGCCTTCGGCATCGACGGTCGCACCATCGGCGACCCCGCCGGTTACCGACATGTCGATGAACCGGCGGCGATTGGCCACGTCGCCGGTGGCGGGGTCGAAATCATACTGAACAACCTCGCCCGAATGGCTGTCCGAGAAATACATGATCCTGCTGTCAGGACTCCAGGCAAGGCCGTTGGAACAACCGATCCCCTCCACCATGCGATGCGCGGACAGGTCCTTGTCCAGGCGGTAAAGCGCCCCGATGAACTCGATCTTGCGGCCAGGCTCGGGGGTTGGCGGCTCGAACATGGTGCCTGACCAGAACCGGCCCTGCCGATCTGGTTTGCCGTCGTTGAAGCGCGTCTGAGGCAGGTCTGCCTCGGGGTCGGTGATCGGATCGAACAGGCCAGTCGCGGGGTCAAAGAAGTAAAAGCCCGACACCATCGTCAGAACCAGCCCGCCCGTGGCACAGAGCCCGATGCAGCCCAGGTATTCGGGGGCGTCCCAGGTGTCGTCCTGCCCGGTCGCAGGGTCATAGCGGTGGATCAGCCGCCCCCAGATGTCGATCCACCAAAGAACCTGCGCCAGCGGATCCCACAACGTCCCCTCGCCCAACTCGGCCTTCGCGTCCACGACGCAGGTAATATCAACCATGGCTATTCCCCCGGATTTCGGATGTTCCTGTTCTTGAAGATGCTGCCCCAGAGTCCTGCAACGGCATCACTGCCAATCGACACGGTCAGCAGGATCACGATGCCATAGACCACCAGCAACGCCCCGCTGGACAGATTGAGGGCGGGCAAAAGGCCCGTCAGGATGGTCAGCACCATCGCCCCCGCGATCGTTCCCAGATAGTTGCCGCTACCACCAAGGATCGACGCGCCGCCGATGGCGACAGCGGCAATCGAGGTGAACAGGTAAGGATCGCCCATCCCCAGATAGGCCTGCCCGCTGTATCCGGGCAGCAATATCCCGGCGAATGCGGCGGTCAGCCCGCTCATCATATAAGTCAGGATCGTGGTGCGCCGGGTCGGAACACCGGAAAACTCGGCAACCGTGGCGCTGGTTCCCAGCGCATAAAGGTGGCGCCCAAAGGCGGTGCGGGACAACAGGATGGTTGCCAGCACCGCCAGCGCCAACCAGATAAGGGCAATGACCGGGATCGGGCCGATCCGGCCCACCGCAAGAAACTTGATGACTGCGGGGGCAGAAGGCGAGGGCGAGCCGCCGGTATAGACAAGGATCAGACCTTGCAGGATCACGTTCGTCGCCAAGGTCATGACGATGGGCGGGACGCCAAAAATGGCAACGCCCACCCCGTTCAGAAACCCGATCCCTGCCCCCGCCGCCAGAACCAGCGGGACCACCCAGACCAGCGGCAGATCCTGCCCGGCGCACAGCAACGCCATCAGGATTGCGGCGGAATTCAGCACCCAAGGTATCGACAGATCAATCCCGCCGCCGATGATGACCATCGTCTGCCCCAGCCCGACAATCCCGACAAAGGCCGCCAGGATCAGCGTAGAACGCAGATTGGATTCCGACAGAAAGCCCGGTGAAAACACCGCCGTGACGGCCAGCAGCAGCAGCATCCCCAGATAGGCCAGCAGGATCGGACGGTGCCGGGCCCAGATCGCGGTCATTGATCCTGCCCCCTTGCCGACTTTTCGGCAATCGACCCGGCCAGAACGGCAATCAGCAGGATGGCACCGGACAACACAGGCTGCCAATGGCTCGACACCCGCAGCACAAACACAAGGTTGCCGATCAGGGTCAGGATGAAGGCACCGACGATGGTGCCTAAAAGGTGTCCACGCCCGCCGAACAGGCTGACCCCGCCGATCACCGCCGCCGCGACCGAGGGCAGGATGTAATCCTTGCCGATGGTGGGCGACCCGGCGCTGGTCTGTGTGGTCAGATACAGCGCCGCCGCCGCCGCGAAAAACCCCGACAGGCCATAGGTGACGATATTCACGCGGGTGACGGACACGCCGGACAGAAACGCCGATTTCTCGCTTGATCCGGTCGCCTGAATGGTGATGCCAAGGCGCGTCGCCCGGAACCAGTACCAGAACAGGATCAGGGCTATCAGCATCCAGACCGGGTTCGACAGGCCCAGAAAAGTGTTGTAGCTGAAATCGACCCACCAGCCGGGGATCGACCCGCCATCGGTGGGCAGGATCAGCATGGCGACCCCGTTCAGGATCGACCAGGTGGCAAGTGTCACCAGAAACGGTTGCAGCCGCAACACGGAAATCAGCAGTCCGTTGACCGCACCGACACCGAACCCGACGGCCAGAATGATCCCCGCCCACAGGGCGACCTGCGCCGGATCGGTGCCGAACCGGGTCGCGGCAATGACGGTTCCAAGGCTGATCATCCCGCCGATCGACAGGTCGATCCCGCCCCGGATCAGCACGATGGTCTGCCCGGTGGCCGCAAGGATCAGCGTCATGGCAGCGGCGGTATCCAGGTTCAGTTCATCAAAGGTAAAGACCCCCCGCTGCAGCGCGCCATAGATCACCACGATCAGGCCCAGCATCAGGCAGGCGACCAGAAACGGCATCCGGTTCAAAAGCCTGCCACGCAAGGCCACAAACCTTCCAGGCCGGGTGGTAACGGCGGTCGTCATGCAACCTCGTCCAGCAGGGCCGCGCCAAGGATGGCTTCTTCGCTGATCCCCTGCCCTTCCAGCGTCGCGGCGATCCGGCCACTGCGCAGCACCATTACCCGATCCGGCACATGAACAAGTTCCGGCAGGTCGCTGGAATAGAATAGGATCGCATAGCCTTTTGCGGCCAGGTCTCGCATCATCTGGAAAATCTCGCCCTTGGTCCCGACATCAACGCCGCGCGTCGGATCATACAGCAGCAGAACCCGCGCCTCGGTCAGAAGCATCTTGCCAAAGATCACCTTTTGCTGATTGCCACCCGACAAAGTACCGGCAAGCTGTTCGGGACTGCCCGCCTTGATGCGCAGGAAATCCACCATTTCCCTGACCAGAGCGGCCTCTTTGCTGTGGTCAAGAAAGCCCCGGGCCGAAAACCTGCGGATCACCGACAGCGTCAGGTTTTCGCGCACGCTTTTGGTCAGCAGCAACCCCTGCCCCCGGCGATCCTCTGGCACAAGGGCGATCCCGTCCCGGCCGGTCAACGCATCGCGCGGGGTGCGGATTTGGGTGGGGCTACCCCAAAGGGCGACGGTGCCGGTGGACCGGCTGGCCCCGAACAGCGCCTGAAACAACTCGCGCTGGGGCGTATAGACTTCACTTTGACGAGTGACGCCACCGACAAAATCACGGAACGTTATCAAGTTGCGGGGCTGCCTTGGATATTGTTTTTAACTCCCGATGGCAATGAGATACCCGGTTCGCGCATCACGGGATTTCTTCCGGCCGAGGAATTTCTGAAA
>Ga0163144_10029733_pt1 | contig 10475 bp, 8 predicted proteins | sample OliLak19BULKMAT1_FD_123175 | JGI IMG/M metagenome (GOLD analysis project Ga0163144, IMG submission 123175) | Freshwater microbial mat bacterial communities from Lake Vanda, McMurdo Dry Valleys, Antarctica - Oligotrophic Lake LV.19.BULKMAT1 | ecosystem: Environmental > Aquatic > Freshwater > Lake...
GTGAAAGATACTTCAAAGAGATTGGAAAATGGAAAAAGGGGTAGAGTTATCGGTATTAAAATATTCTCAAGAGAAAGAGGTGACAAATTAGAATCAGGAATTCTGAAAAGAATTTATGTTGAAGTCGCATTACTTAGAAATATCTCAGTTGGAGATAAACTTGCAGGACGTCACGGAAATAAAGGTGTTATTTCAAGAGTATTACCAGTTGAAGATATGCCTTACATGGCTGACGGTACACCTGTTGATATGATTCTTACACCGCTAGGTGTTCCATCTCGTATGAACTTGGGTCAGATACTAGAATTACACTTAGGTTTGGCCGCAGCAAAACTTGGATATCAAGCTATAGTTCCAGCTTTCATGGGACCAACAGCTGAAGAGGTACAAGATGAGTTGGTAACAGCTGGATATGATAGATCAGGAAAAATGAAATTGTTTGACGGTAGAACAGGTGAAATGTTTCAACAAGATGTTTCAGTTGGGTATATGTATATGCTTAAACTTCACCACATGGTTGAGGATAAGATCCATGCACGTTCAACAGGACCATATTCACTTATCACACAACAACCACTTGGGGGTAAAGCTCAAGGGGGAGGTCAAAGATTTGGAGAAATGGAGGTGTGGGCTCTTGCAGGTTATGGTGCCTCATACACATTACGCGAGATGCTTACTATAAAATCAGATGACATCCTAGGAAGATCAGCCACATACGATGCTATTGTTAAAGGTGAAAGAATACTAGATCCAAACACACCAGCATCTTTCAATGTGTTGTTGTCAAACCTGCGTGGACTGTGTATAGATGTTGGTTTTGATAATGATTCAGGAAAAGAACTTGATGTTGGACTTGATGTGGGACACGTTGGAGATCATCAAGAGAACAGGGCTCAAATGGATGAAGAATATGGATTAGATACAGAGGATGAAGAAAGTATTACTGAAGTAACAGAAGGAGTTTCAACTGAAGAATAAAGTTTATTTAAAATTTAAAAAAATCTAATTAAAATCAAAAATAAAAAATATGTTAAAAGATAGAAAAATACACACAAAATCTTCAGTTGATGATATCGACTCTGTTTCAATAAAACTTGCTTCACCTGAAAAAATCAGAGAGTGGTCCAGAGGAGAGGTTAAAAAACCTGAAACCTTAAACTACAGAACAGCAAGAAGTGAAAGAGATGGACTTTTCTGTGAAAAGATTTTTGGTCCTGAAAAAGACTGGGAATGTTATTGTGGAAAATACAAAGGTATAAGATACAAAGGTATCGTTTGTGAAAAATGTGGAGTTGAACTTACAAAATCAATAGTTAGACGTGAACGTATGGGTCATATCGAACTGTGTGTTCCTGTATCTCATATTTGGTATTTGAAAAACATGCCATCACGTATAGCAACTATACTTGGTATGCCAGCCGGAGAAGTGGAAAAAGTTATATATTTCGCTGGTTATCTTATAACCAAGATTGATGAAAAAGAAAAAACTAGATTGCATAAAGAGCTTGATGATGAGTTTAAGGTGAAAATGAAAAACATTGTCGATGAAAAAACCAAAGATGCACTTCGTGATCTAATGGCTTCAACAAAAGCTGATATAGATATGATTTATGTTGGAAAAGTTTTGGATGAAAATCAATATCATAAATTCTCATATAAATTTGGTTCAGCCTTTGAAGCTGGTATAGGAGGTGAAGTTATTTTCAATATACTTAAAGGTTTAAATATAAATGATTTACATAAAAAACTTACAATTGATCTTGAAAAAGCTACTTCAGTTGAAAGAGAGAAGATTATAAGAAGATTAGGTTTTATAAATGCTATGAAAAAATCAGGAGTAAGACCAGAATGGACTTTCATCAAAGCCCTTCCTGTTATTCCTGCGGCATTGAGACCTATGGTTGCGCTTGATGGAGGTAGACAGGCTACATCTGATATAAACGATCTATACAGAAGAGTTATAAACAGAAATAATCGTCTTAAAAAACTTTACGATATAAAAGCTCCTGATGTTATTTTAAGAAATGAAAAAAGAATCTTACAAGAGGCTGTTGATGCATTGCTTGATAACTCTATGAAAGGAAATGGTCCAGCATTTTCTGGAATAAACCCGGGACAAAAAAGATCATTAAAATCTATCGCTGATAACCTAAAAGGTAAAAGAGGTATCTTCCGTCAAAACCTGTTGGGTAAACGTGTTGACTACTCAGGACGTTCTGTGATTGTTGTAGGACCAGATCTTAAATTAAATCAATGTGGACTTCCGAAAAATATGGCTTTGGAATTGTTTAAACCTTTTGTTATTTCTCAAATCTTGAAAAAAGAATTGGCATTTAGTATCAAAGGTGCTAACAGAATGATCGAAGATAGAGAAGAAGTTGTTTGGGCAATGCTTGAAGATATTATCAAAGATAAATATGTTCTTCTTAACCGTGCTCCAACACTACACAGACTTTCAGTACAAGCTTTTCAACCTGTACTTATAGAAGGAAGTGCTATACAACTTCACCCATTAGTTTGTTCTCCTTTCAACGCTGACTTCGATGGAGATACTATGTCAGTTCACGTTCCTCTTTCCGAAGAAGCTCAATACGAAGCTCATAACATCATGGCGTCTGATAGAAACATTTTGAAACCAGGATCAGGTGAGGCCACTATTACAGATAAAATGCTCGACATTGTTGTTGGGTCATATTGGGTAACAAAACTTGTTTCTTCAGAGATAGGTGCTGATAAATATTTTGAATCTCCAGAAGCTGCTATCATGGCTCTAAACAATGACGTTATATCACACAGGGCTCCGATAAAAGTTTTGGCACCAGAAGATGCTAAGTTTGGTGAATATTCAGGAAAACTTTTTGACACTACGGTAGGAAGAATATTGTTCAATCAACTATTACCTAAGAATATAATTTTTATTAACCGCGAGGTAAATAAAAATGTTATGAATGCGCTTATTGATGAACTTATAATCAAAGAAGGAAGAAATAATGTTGCACCGATCATCGACTCAATCAAAAAATTTGGATTCTCATTTGCTACAAAATCAGGTATAACATGGTCTATATCAGATATACAGATTCCAGAACCAAAATATAAAGTTCTAGATGATGCACAAGAGCAAGCTGACTCTATTTATGCCGCGTTCAATCAAGGATTATTATCTGAGATCGAGAAGCATGTAAAGATCATTAGATTGTGGCAAGGTGTACAATCTCAAATTGAAAAATTGATTCCTGCAACATTACCAGAAAATGGCCCTGTTAATGACATGGTCCTTTCAGGAGCTCGTGGATCTGTGGGTAATATTAACCAGATGGTTGGTATTAAAGGTCTTATTGCTACAGCACAGGGGACTACTATTGAGCTACCTATAAAATCTTCTTTCAAAGAAGGTCTTACACCTATTGAGTATTTCATCTCTACTCACGGTGCTCGTAAAGGTATGACTGACACTGCTTTGAACACAGCTAAAGCCGGATATTTAACTCGTAAACTGTTTATCCTTGCTCAGTCAGTTATCATCACAGAAAATGATTGTAAAACAAATGAACATATAACACTTACAAAGAAAACTGCTTCAGGTATTGAAACAAACTTCAGTAAAAGTGTTTACGGTAGAATCTTAGTAGCTGATGTTGTTGATGAAAATGGTGAAGTGTTGTTTAAAAAAGGACATCTATTATCTAAAGATGATGCCAAACTGATAGATAAGATGAGTATAGAGTCAATAGAAGTTAGATCCCCTCTAACATGTAAAACAGATAGAGGTGTTTGTTCAAAATGTTATGGATCCGATCTTTCTACAGGTGATCTTATTGATATCGGAGAGTCGGTTGGTACCATTGCAGCTCAAGCTATCGGTGAGCCTGGTACACAGCTTACTATGCGTACTTTCCACGCCGGAGGTGTTGCGCAAACAGGTGGAGATATCACAGCTGGTCTTCCTCGTGTTGAAGAGTTGTTTGAAAACAGAACTCCAAAAAACCCAGCAGCCATAGCTTCTCATGATGGAGTAGTTACTGCAGTTATCGAAAAGAGTAATGAGAAAATAATCAGAATATTACCTGATGTACCAGTTAAAGCATCAAAGAAAACTGGAAGTGAATTGGAATTCTCTGTTCACCCTATACGTATAGTTCAAGTAAAAGTTGGTCAGCATGTTCATAAGGGTCAAATCATGACTGATGGATCAGCTGATGTAAATGAAATATACGAATACGCCGGAAAAGGAGATGCACAATCATACATCATTGGTGAAGTTAAGAAAATTTATGAACTACAAGGTGTAAATCTTGGACGTAAACATATAGAGATTATTGTTCGTGAAATGTTCAACAGAGTAATCATAACCGATAAAGGTGATACTGAGATGTCTATAGGTGATGTTGTTGAAACATTTGAATTTATTAGAACAAATAGAAAATCAGATGAAGATAATACAATGCCAGCTAAAGGTAGAACAGCAATCATGGGTACTATGGAAGGTTCATTAAATAGACAATCATTCCTAACTGCTGCTTCATTCCAAAATACAAACCGTATATTAGTAAACGCCTCACTTAAGGGTCAACATGATCCACTATATGGTATCATGGAGAACACTTTGATCGGAAGATTGATACCAGCAGGTACAGGTTTTGTGGGAAGTCAGAAAAATAAAGAAATTGTAGCTCTTCAAAATGAAATTAATGATAATTACAACGCTACGCACGGTGAAGAAGAAGCTGAAATCTACAATATAAAAAGAAAAATTGTCTAGTTCGTAAAAGTGTTAAATTTGTTATAATTAAATTGTCCCCGAACAACTGACTTAGATATTTCTTTCAGGGAGTTTGTGTAGATTTAAACTTTGGTTTGAATCTTAGAACACCCACCTTAGTTTTTACTAAGGCTCAGTTCGTTCGAGGGCTTTAAGAGAGGTCGATTTGTATAGATTGTTTAGTGAGTTGAGTGTTGACACTTTGCCCTAGGCAAAGCGCTTCGAAGATCCGACCCGCAAGAAAATAATTTAAAATTATTTTCTGAGGACTTCTCGGCGGAATAAACGAAACGAACTAATCGACAATTGCTAAAGCCATGAATCATAACAAAAAACTATTTTTTGCTAACCTATTTCTACTTATTGTCCTTATAAGCTTTGACACTATTGCCAAGGTTACTAGTTTCTATTATTTTTATCCAAATGCTGATATATTTATGCATTTTATTGGTGGATTATCTATAACAGGTGTAGCCATAGCAGTTTTAAGATATATGAAAATGTATAAATCAATTAATATTTTTATTATAATTTTCTTTTTATCAATACTTTGGGAATATGTAGAGTTTACTATAGGAAGAAATATTCTTATAAATAAAAACTTCTGGATAGATACATATATTGATTTGCTTATGAACTCTATTGGTGGGATAATTGCATATATATGCTTTTACAAAATACCTTCAAGAAGAAAGAGTTAGATCAAAAAATAACGTCGAAACAAGAATCGGATAGACTAAGTGAATTTACCAAGTTAACCTTTTGTGGAGGGGTTTCCTCTGTTACTGGGGCAAACTTTTTATTAGAAATAAATAAAGATCAAGGGACTAAAAAACTCTTAGTTGATTGTGGTATGGAACAGGGTAGTGATAAGGCTAAGATTTATAATGCTTCACCTTTTATATTTGATCCTAAAGATGTTGATATACTACTTGTTACTCATGCGCATATGGATCATATAGGTCTTATACCTAAACTTGTTAAACATGGATTTAAGGGGATTATATACAGTACACCGGAAACTCGAGATCTATGTGTATACATGCTTGAAGATGCACTTAAGCTTATAACTGAAGACGCAAAACGTAAACATATAGATCCACTCTACGGTCCGGATGATACTAGACATGCTTTTGATCTATGGAAAACAATACCTTATCATCAAGATTTTACACTATTCAATGATCTAGGTGTTACTGTTTATCTTAAAGATCCTGGACATGTTCTCGGTGCTTCGATGTTTGAGATACGTATAGAATTAAATAAAAAACTAAGAAAATTTTTGTTTACAGGAGATCTTGGAAATAGTCCAACACCGATACTTAAAGATACTGAGCCTATAGAGGGTGTTGATTATGTGATTATGGAAAGTGTTTACGGTGACAGAAATCATGAAGATAGAGAAACTCGTTTACAAAAACTTCAACAAACTATCGAGGATACAATAGATAGACAAGGTGTACTCCTAATACCTTCTTTTTCACTAGAAAAAACACAAGAGATTATGTATGAGATGAATAAACTTTTTGAAGATAAAATAGTTTCTGAGATACCTGTTTATCTTGATTCACCATTAGCTTCAAAACTTATTCCTATTTACAAAAAATACACAAAAGATTATAACGATGAAGCTAAAGAAAGAAAACAAAAAGGTGATGATATTTTAAATTTTAAAACTTTACATATAGTAGCCTCTGCTGAAGAATCAAAGTCGATATTACATAGTAAAAATCCAAAAATAATTATGGCAGGATCAGGTATGTCTACAGGTGGTCGTATACAACATCATGAACTTAGTTATTTGCCTGCACATAACACAATACTTTTGTTTTTAGGTTTTCAAGCTCTGGGAACTTTGGGCCGTGAGATATATGACGGAGCTAAGGTTGTAAATATTTATGACACAGAAGTTCATGTAAATTGTGAGATTAGAAAAATAGACGGATATTCAGGACATAAAGATTCTGATCATTTACAAGAATTTGTTGCAACTGCGGGTGACACTTTGAAAAAAGTTTTTGTTACTATGGGTGAGACAAAATCAGCTTTATTTTTAGTACAAAGATTACGTGATTATTATGATATAGATGCAGTACATCCTGAGCAAGGTGAAAGTGTTATATTGTATTAGTTTTTGAAAAATGTATTATACAGATAATGAATACAATGGAAGCAAAAAAGAGAATAGAAGAAATAGAGGTTTTAATGTTAAATTCGGATTTTTGGAATGATTCAGTGTCAGCTCAAAATATGATGAAAGAATTGCAAGAGTTGAAAACCGAACTTATTAAAAATGATTTCACTAGTTTTGACTCTATCATATCTATCATCGCTGGGGCTGGAGGGGACGATAGTGAGGATTTTGTTTCCATGCTCTATAACATGTATTTTAAATATGCTGTAAATAGAGGTTGGGGAATTTCCATAATAGATGATAGTAAAAATAACCTTGGGGGTTATAAAAATATAATGTTCGAAGTTAAGGGTAAAAATTCATATGGAATTTTAAAAAATGAATCCGGAGTTCATCGACTTGTTAGAATGTCACCGTTTAATTCTAAAGGGCTGAGACATACATCTTTTGCACTTGTTGAAGTCGTTCCTAAAATAGACACAAGTGTTTCCGTAGATGTGTCTGATTCAGATCTTGATATATCTTTTGCAAAAGCAGGTGGGGCAGGTGGACAAAATGTAAACAAAAGAGAAACAGCAGTTCGTGTGGTTCATAAGCCAACTGGTTTATCTGTGCATGTTACAGAAGAAAGATCGCAAGGGCAAAATAAAGAAAGGGCAATAAATATTATCAAAGCAAAACTTTTGAAGAAAAAAGAAGATGATATGAAGTTGAAGGAAAAAGGTTTATCGACCACAAATACTGTGAGTATAGAATGGGGAAGTCAGATACGGTCCTATGTGTTGCATCCATATAAGATGGTGAAGGATCATAGGGTGGAGTTTGAGACTAGTGATGTTGATGGTTTTTTAAATGGGGGGATTGAGGGGGTGTTGTTGATGGAGAAGGGTTTGTAAGTAAGGTTTTGTGGGGTGCTGTATTGACTTTTTGGGTTAGATATCATGCGAGGGTGTTTTTTTATTTATTTTCTTTGATCCAATTTAAAACTTTATCTGCATAATCTTTATGAACGAGGATTTCAAACCACAATCTTTCACTTACTTGTTGGATAATCGGTTGTTCATACACTTTAGCATTACCATCAAGATCAACTCTTATATGTACTATACCTAATGCATTGTTCATACCAACTACAGGTGTATTATCCCAAGGTGTATTAAAACCAGGTTGTATTATGATAGCCGATACTTCACTTTTCCAAACTCTTGCAACGGCTAACCCTATACTTGCACCTGTTATGTCGGCACCATTGAATAGGTCTTTGTTATCAAATTTGATTATTTTTTGAATTACTTCAGGATATCCTTCAGCCAATCCTCTCAATGTGACATATTTTTTACTCATTCCAACTGTATTTATTATCAGCGGTGTCTTAACACCAAATCTTGTTCTTGTTGGTTCATGTCCTAGACCAAAACCATAAATCTCACCAGTGTTTATATCACCGATACAAATAGCATCAACAATACCGTTCTGAACATGAGCAATCATTGTGCCGCTACCGGTTGACTGTAGTCTGCCGAAAGCTTTTGTTCCATCAAGTGGATCGATAGTAAAATATCCATATCCAACTTCAGCTTCTATATTCAATCCATTTTCTTCACCGATCAATCCTTCACCGGGGAATATTGTTTGTATATCTTCAACGTACATTGCCTGTGTTTTTATATCTGCACTGGTAACAAGATCATCCTCACTACCACTATAATGTGTTTTTGCTTTTTGACTAAAATGAGCCGCCTCATCTTGAATGATAACTATGGCTTTTTTAACCATATTTTCCATCTCTATGTATAAATTGTTTGTTGCATTTGTTTTTTTCATGGCTATATATAATATAATCCTGATTTTGTTTATTGACTTGATTTTATAAAATATTTGTACATAATCTTAACACATCAACAATATATATTGTAAATAAAGCTTATATATGATATAAAAAGTGTATTAATATTAATACATATTTATCAAATGAATAAAAAAGATATAGAAAAATATAAAAATATTTTCTCAAAAATAGGATTATCAGAATATGATGCCGAAGTTTATGCTTGTTTGATAAATAATGGAGAAATGTTACCAACACAAATAAGTAAGAAAACAAATCTATATAGACCTGTGGTGTATAAATCTATAGAAAATCTTGATGATAAAAAACTTATACGTATATCGTCACGTGGTAAAAGAAAAACATATATAGCGGAGTCACCTGAAAGATTGGAAAATTTATTCAAAGAATATGAAAAATTATTTTTCAATGATATGGAAGATATATATAAAATGTATGAATCATCAGCAGAGAAACCTACTATATCTATAGCAGAAGGTGAGCAGGCGATAAGGGATATATATAGTGATGTTGTAAATACTTTGGATAAGAATGAAAAATATTATCGCTATAGTTCTATAAAGCAGTTTAAGAAAAATAAATACATACCAAAAGATTATGAATACATAAGAGATAAAAAAGGTTTAGAGAGGATGGTTATAACCGGTTTCAACAATCAACCAACAAAAAAACTTTTAGGTAGATCTTTTAAATCTATACCAAAAGAATTTGATTTGTTTGAAGATGAAGTGAATTTGGTTATATATAAAGATAAAGTGGCGATTATTGATTATCCATCAAAGATGACTATAAATATACAACATAAGAAGTTCGCAGAGTTTCAGAAGAAATTGTTTAGGTTGTTGTTTTCTAGGTTGTAGGGATTTTATTGTTTCTTGATATAAACCTACATCCCTTGTCAAACCACTCATAAAAATGTTATTTTGTATATATTAATCAATAATACAATAATATAAAAACATGTCATTTATAGACAAATTAAAAGCATTAATAGGTAAAAAAACAGATAAGGTTGTTGAAGAGTCTAAGGTTTGTATAGAAGTTACTCCATCTCCTGTGGTGGAAGCTATGGTTGAAGAAACCCCAGTTGTTACTATGGAAGAAGTGTCTCCAGAAGTTGAAGTTGTTATAGAACAAGTGAATACAGATTTGGGAAATATTTCTACGCAAACAAATACTGAGAATCAATAATTCTCATGCCCGATCGTCTAACGGTAGGACAACGGTTTCTGGAACCGTTAATTGGGGTTCGAGTCCCTGTCGGGCAACAAGAGAAAGATGGTATACTTCATACATGGATTATCTATACCACGGATCAATAGCTCAAAATCTAAAAACTCTCGAACCAAGAAAAAGATACACACCTCAAGGTAAGATAAGCTACTCGGCAGTATATGCAACACCTATTCCTGGATATGCTGCAACTCATTCATTTCCATGGTCTAGTGATGAAGGTGTAGGTTTAGATGTGGAAGAAGGGAAAATATCTTTTTCGATACCAAAAATATTGGCCGAACGTTTACAGGTGCCGATGTCTATTTATAAAATATCAAATACAAACTTCGAACATACATCAGAAGAGTTAACTGGATATACATGGCATACAACTAAAATTGTTCAAGTATTAGAGGAAAAACAGTATACTAGTGTCGAATCCGCTTTAAGAGAATTAGGTGTTGATTTTAGATATGTGTAATAAAATTCCTACATCGTACCATACCGCCAACAAA
>Ga0163144_10029735_pt1 | contig 10475 bp, 8 predicted proteins | sample OliLak19BULKMAT1_FD_123175 | JGI IMG/M metagenome (GOLD analysis project Ga0163144, IMG submission 123175) | Freshwater microbial mat bacterial communities from Lake Vanda, McMurdo Dry Valleys, Antarctica - Oligotrophic Lake LV.19.BULKMAT1 | ecosystem: Environmental > Aquatic > Freshwater > Lake...
ACGCTCGACATCGAGATGCCCCGCATGGACGGCCTGACGTTCCTTCGCAAACTGATGAAGTACCACCCGATGCCCGTCATTGTGGTCAGTTCGCTGGCAATCAAAGGGCGGGAAATGGCCATCGCCTGCCTCGAAGCCGGCGCTATCGATGTGGTTTCCAAGCCCAACGAGAGTTACTCAATCGGCGATGTTACAGGTCATCTGGCGGATCTGATCCGCGGCGCTCACCGAGTACGCCTCAAGGCTCCGGTTGCGGCGACCGCCGCGACTCCAATCCGACCTCCCCCATACGTGTTGGGCTGCGGAGCCGCGGGCTCCGTCGCCCTCGCGGAGACAACCCACAAAGTAGTTGCCCTGGGCGCCTCCACCGGCGGCACCGAGGCGCTGAAAGTCGTTCTCCAGGCGTTGCCCAAGCAATGCCCCGGAATCGTCATGACACAGCACATGCCCGAGGGCTTCACCGCGGCGTTTGCCCAGCGTCTCAACGGGATCTGCGAGATTGAGGTAAAGGAAGCGGAGGATGGCGATTGGGTGGTTCCCGGCCGGGCCATCCTGGCCCCCGGCAACCGCCACCTCAAACTTGATCGCGACGGCGCGCGGTACATCGCCCGTGTCGTAGATGGCCCCCGCGTCAGCCGCCACAGGCCCAGCGTAGATGTGCTCTTTGAGTCCGTCGCCCGTGTCGCCGGAAAGAACGCCTTCGGTGCCATTATGACCGGCATGGGAGGCGACGGCGCCTCGGGTCTGCTCTCGATGCGCAAAGCCGGCGCGATGACGATCGCCCAGGATGAGGCTTCGTGTGTCGTGTACGGCATGCCCAAAGAAGCGGTGAAACTCGGGGGCGTGCAACTGGTCTCGCCTCTTAACGCGATCGCTGGCCACATCATGGCTTACGCACAGGGAATGCTCAAAGCCAGCGCGGCGTAAGGCAAGACCCTTTGCGCTTGTCGGCATTGCGACCGACACCCCCGGAGGCGTTCTACGAGAACTACTCAGGCTGAAAGCCAGATCGTGCCTTACCTTGTCCGATGGGTGGGAGAATCTCGTTGCAATGCGCCGAGTAAGATGTGAGCGCCACCATGACCAATGCACCGCCCGCAACTTCACCCCGCAACATTCACCCCAAAGTCGGCATCGGCCACGTTCACCTCAAGGTCGCCGACCTCGACCGCGCCCTCGCCTTCTACCGCGATGTGCTCGGCTTCGAAGTCACGCAGCGCTACGGCCATCACGCCGCGTTCCTTTCCGCAGGCGGCTACCACCATCACATCGGCCTGAACACCTGGGAAAGCGCCGGCGGACCGCCCCCGCCCAAGGGTTCCACCGGCCTCTATCACATCGCGATTCTCTATCCCAACCGCGTTGAACTCTCCGATGCCCTTCGCCGCCTCACCGAAGCGGGCATCCCGCTCGATGGCGCCGCCGACCACGGCGTCAGCGAGGCCCTCTACCTCCATGACCCCGATGGCAACGGCGTCGAACTCTATTGGGACCGCCCCCCCGACCAATGGCCCCGCGACCCCCGCGGCGGCCTTGCCATGCACACAAAGCCGCTCGATGTGCAGTTATTGCTCCGCGAATCAACGAATCGCTGAACGCGAGGACTTGTCGGCGTGAGGAAAAGATCAAAGCACTTTCCACCCGCGGTGGCGTTGTTGGAAGTGACCATGAGCCAACGCGGGGAGACTGGGTGTCCGCAAGAGACGCGTCAAATGTAATCGTCTTACATCTCTTTCCCAAGGACGGGAACGCGCTCCGCGGCGTCTGCGCCGAGCTGATCGCCGAGCGCGACACGATGCAAATCGAGCGAGATGCGAGCGCGCCCTTCGCGGCGTGGCGATCGGCCGCAAGAACTGGCTGTTCATCGGGAGTGAAGAGGGCGGCGCCACCGCCGCGGCGATGTTCACCGTGATCGGCTCGGCCCGCACGCACGAGATCGAGCCAAAGGGCGTACCTCAAGGACGTGCTCGAACGCATCCCCACCGTCAGCGCGGCGCAACCGCACGAGTTGCTGCCCGACATCTGGGCCAGGGCTCATCCTCAACACCATTTGCCGCTGAGTAGGTGAATCCGCTGGCGAAGGCAAGGCCGGGGGGGATGGGGTTGGTCGGACGCTTACTTGGGTGAGGCGCTAAACACGCATTTCCGAGTGCCGGTTCAACAGAAAACATTTACACCGTTCCGCTGCCCCTCAATCGTCCCCGCCTCCACGAAAACGTTGTCCGAACCGAAAAATCATCCACAGTTGCAAGATTGTCCGCCCCGCAATACATAAAGCGTTGTCGGCTGCTACACACATCAGCCAAAACCACACCGCCCTCGCAAAGTTCACACACCGCGGCTACGATTTTCTGGCCTGCGAGGGCGGCTGTGCGTCCGCCCCACAGTTCATTCAAGGAGAGACCCATGAAGACCGTTCTTTTGTTTACCGCCGCATCCATTTTGGCTTCGGCCACCGCTTCCGCCGCTCCCACCGATTTCACCGCTTCCGGAGTGGTGCCCGCCGACATTCAAGCCACTGTCACCGCCTTCAACACCGCCATCAGCCTCGGCGGGGGAAACAACGGCGCGGGAGGCGGGGTTTTCCTCACGGGCCGCCGCGAAATCAACTGGGACGCGGCGGGCCTCGACGCGTTTCAAAGCCCCAACACGATGCCCGACAACTTCTTCAACAACAACAGCAAGCGCGGCTCGGTTCAGCACAGCCCCTTCGGCAGCGTCAAGGTGAGCAAGCGCCTCGCGGACTCCACCGGCAAGTTCGGCGATGTCGATGCCTCCTACAACGCATCGTTCAAAACCTTCTCGGCGCTTCGCCTCTTTGGAGTGACGGGAAGCAACATCGTAGAAAACACCTTCTTCGTACCCAACACTCCGGGCCAGGAAGCGAGCATCAACGGCTTTGGCGCGGTCTTCACCGATGTTGACATCGCCGGCAGTTCGGCCATCGAGTTTTATGGCCCGGGAAATACCTTCCTGCGTCGGATCGACGTTCCTGTTTCCGCCGACGGGCTTTCTTTCGCGGGCACCTTCTTCGGCGATGGCGAACGCATCACCGCCGTTCGCATCATCGCAGGCAACATCGGCATGGGTCCGGGAGTCCTTGATGGAGTTGGCACCGATGTGGTCGCGATGGATGACTTCTTTTACAGCGAGCCGCTCGCCATCCCCGCGCCCGCGACGCTGGGCCTCATCGGGGTCGGCCTCCTGGCGGGTGGTCGTCGTCGCCGCGTGAAATAAGGCCCGCTGGAGCACAGAAGATCGCCAGCCTCAGCAAGCGGACACCCGAGATTGAGTTTCGGATTACAAAGGCCATGCCCGTGGGGTGCGTGGCCTTTTCCATTGGCCATCTGACAAGGGAATCGGAAATTCGCGAACCGCGAAGCCTACCCTGAACCCGGTTCCGACTTGTCGCTTTTCTCCACCCCGAGTCTCGCTTCGGGCTCGTCTTTAAGGGAATTTCACGCCATGCCCTCCACCATCACCATGTCTCCCGCCGGCCTCCAGGTTCCCAATGACCCCATCATTCCCTTCATCGAGGGCGATGGCACCGGCCCGGACATTTGGCGAGCTTCCGTCCGTGTCTTCGACGCCGCGGTGGCCAAGTCCTCGAACAACACGAAGAAAATCCATTGGCAGGAGGTGCTCGCGGGCGAGAAGGCGTTCAACAAGACCGGCAACTGGCTCCCCGACCAGACCATCGATGACTTCAAGAAGTACATGATCGGCATCAAGGGTCCGCTGACAACGCCCGTCGGCGGCGGCATCCGCTCGCTCAATGTCGCGCTGCGGCAACTGCTTGACCTGTACGTCTGCCTTCGCCCCGTGCGCTGGTTCGAGGGTGTGCCTTCCCCCGTGAAGAAGCCCGGCGATTGCGACATGGTCATCTTCCGCGAGAACACCGAGGACATCTACGCCGGCATCGAGTGGTCCGCGGGCTCGCCCGAGGCCGCGAAGATGCTCGCCTTCATTGAGAAGGAGTTCCCCAAGGACTTCAAGAAAATTCGTTTCGGCACCAAGCAGGCGACAGGCGACTTCGCCAAGGCCGCGATGGGTGGGCATGACACGCCCGACGACTCGCAGGTGATGGTCGGGATCGGCATCAAGCCCGCCAGCCGCATGGGCTCGCAACGGCTGATCTACGCCGCGCTTGAGTACGCCCTGCGCGAGAAACGCAAGAGCGTGACCTTCGTGCATAAGGGCAACATCATGAAATACACAGAAGGAGCATTCAAGGACTGGGGCTATGAACTCGCCACCGCGCCCGAGAATCAGGGCGGCTTCCGCGACCGCTGCATCACCGAGCGCGAGTCGTGGATTCTCGGTAACAAGGAATCCGATAAAGACCTCTCCGCCGAGGCCAACGCCCGCATGGTCGATCCCGGCTACGACATGATGGTCCCCGACCAGCAGAAGAAAATCGTCGCCGAAGTCGAAACCGTGCTCAAACTGTGGCCCACCCACGGTGAAGGAAGGTGGAAATCCAAGTTGATGGTCAAGGACTCCATCGCCGACATCACCCTCCAGCAGGTGCTTACCCGCCCCAAGGACTTCTCCGTCATCGCCACCATGAACCTCAACGGCGACTATCTCTCCGATGCCCTCGCGGCCCAGATCGGCGGCATCGGCATCGCTCCCGGCGCCAACATCAACTACATTACCGGCCACGCCATCTTCGAGGCCACCCACGGCACCGCCCCCAAGTACGCCAACCTCGACCAAGTCAACCCCGGGTCGGTCGTGCTTTCGGGCGAAATGATGCTCCGCTACATGGGCTGGACCCAGGCCGCGGACCTCATCATCAAGGGCATGAATGGGGCCATCGGCGCCAAGACCGTCACTTACGACTTCCATCGCATGATGGAAGGCGCGACCAAACTCAAGTGCAGTGAGTTCGCGGATGCGGTGATCAAGCACATGTGATGCTGGTCGAAAGCCCGTCCAACGCAAGAGGTGCCACGCCGCGCTGGCATTGCGCGAACGTTGTGAAAAAGTTTTGTGGCTGTGCGGCGCGGCGTCCCTCGCTGCATGATCTCGCCGTTTGCTAAACTTCCCGCATGAAGCCCGGCCCCAACCTGCGCAAGATATACAAATGGGGAACCGCCGCGATAACCCCGGTATTGGTGGCCGCGTGGATTGGAAGCGGCTGGTGGCGGATTGCCTTGGAAGACGCGGCGGGAAACGGAGTTGCGAGTCTTCGCGGGGCAACTCTCGACCCATGAAAACAAGCCCTTTTCCAACTGGTTTCCTTTCAGCAGTTGGTCGTGCGGATACTACCCGGTCCGGCTGCAATGGATGCCTCAATGGGATGTGTGGTTCGCCACCACTCATATCCACACCGTTCGGCTTTGGATCCCGCTGGTGATCGTTCTTCCGCTCGCAACCGCGGCGTGGCGTTTCGATATCCTCTCCCGCCGCCGCGAACGCCTCGGACGATGCACGAAATGCAACTACGACCGCACGGGCCGCGCTACGGGGGCTGCCTATCGGGAGTGTGGTACGGCCAAAGCGCCTTATCGGAGCATCTAATGAGTGGATTTCACGGGCACAAGACTTGACGGTGCGGCCGTGCCACAAATCTCGCAAACCGCCCCTCGGCAATACAACCGATCCAACCACGTTCTCACTATCAACGCGGCCCGCAGCGCCGCCCCAAAACCCGGAGACTCCAATGGTTCGCGCCAACACACTCGTTGCCCTCATCGCCGCCTCCATCGCGGCCATCTGTCCCGCCGCGGATTGCACCCGCACCAGCGTCAACCACGCCTCCCTGGATGACATCGGCACGGGCCTCTATCTTGGCCAGTTTCAAGGCGGCCTATACCCCAACGGACAAAATGATCTGCCCCCCGCCCACCTGTTGACCGGCATCCAGCGCGGCGCGTCTTTCCGCCCGCTCAACACGGCGGGCCAGCCCAACCCCAACGGTCGCTACGTGCTGCTTTCGATCGGAATGTCAAACACCACCCAGGAGTTCTGCAGCGCGGGAGGAGGAGCCTGCTTGCCCTTCAGCTTTATGGGCAAGGCCGCGGCGTCATCCGTTGTCAACCACACCACACTCGCCATCGCCAACGGCGCATCGGGCGGCCAGACGGCCGGAACATGGGATTCTCCGACTGATCCCAACTACGACCGCATCCGCAATCAGGTTCTGGTGCCCCAGGGGCTGTCCGAAGCACAGGTCCAGGCGGTTTGGGTTAAAGTGGCGAATGCAGGACCGACCGCCTCGCTGCCCGCCGCGAATGCCGATGCTTTTACGCTCGTCACTCAGTTGGGCAACATCATGCGGTCACTCAAAGTGCGCTATCCCAACATTCAGCAGGTGTACCTTTCCAGCCGCATCTACGCCGGGTACGCAAGCACCACCCTCAACCCCGAGCCATACGCCTTTGAAGAGGGCTTCTCCGCCAAATGGCTCATTGAAGCCCAGATCAAGCAAGTTTCCGGTCAAGGCATCGACCCCCGAGCGGGCGACCTTTCACCTGCGGTCGCGCCGTGGGTCGCGTGGGGGCCATACCTCTGGGCCGATGGGCTCAACGCACGTTCGGATGGCCTTACCTGGTTGTGCTCCGATCTCGAGGCCGATGGAACGCACCCCAGCCCTTCCGGGGAAGACAAAGTCGGAACCCTCCTCTTTGACTTCTTCTCAACCTCATCAGTCACGCGCCAGTGGTTCCGCGCGGACCAGGGCGCCGAGTGCTCCGGCGACTTCAACGGCGATGGCGGCATCGACGGCGCTGATATTCAATCGTTCTTCTTCGCATGGGAACGCGGTGGCCAACGCGCCGATGTCAACCGAGATGGCGGCATCGACGGTGCCGATGTGGATACCTTCTTCGTTTCATGGGAAGCGGGCGGCTGCTGAGTTTGGCAAGCGGAAAAGCATAATGCCGTAAATGAAACCAGGCTTTTCGGGATTGGTGCCTGCAACGGGAGAACCCGAATTCTCAGGCTTGAGTCGCTATACGCGCCGTCGTTCACCAGTTCCCTGAAAGCAAAATCGGCGATCAGCATTTGCCACGTCCCGTCCATTCCCCTATCGTCCCACCCTGTTCCGGGCGTACGTAAAAAAGTAGGGAACTCTCCTTGCCAGTTCCCACACGCGGCTATACTCGACTCCCTGCGATTGTCGGGAACAGCACTCGTACTGCGGCCAAACTGCGGTTGATGGATGGTGGTCCATCATTGAATGCTCTTCTTGGGCGTAGGCTCATTCTGTGGTGGAGTGAACAAACTTGAAGACCCTCGACACCGCGCCGGTATTGCGCCCGCAATCCAACTGGCAGAAAACGTCGGATATGCTTCCCGAGGTGCCATGGCCCGTGGTGGCGCGACGCGCACTTTCTATCGCTGCGGTCGCTTCACTTGTGATCCTAGTTGTCTGGTCCGCGATCCTCACGAAAACCGCCCGCGGCGGGCTCCCGCTTGCCGACATCCGCCAAGAGCGGCTTGTTCCGATTTTGGCAAATAACAGTTATATCACATCCACGATTGTCGAAACTCGCGTCTCTGAGCCGTCCGCGGTGGTCACGCCGGTCGCGCCGCCAAACAAGTGGGCCACTGACCCCGAGGTTCGATGGTTCAACGGCCGTCCGGTTAAGCCCGCCCGCGCGCTCTGGATGACCGTAACCGCCTACTCGCCTGATGCTCGCTCCTGCGGGACTTCCGCGGATGGCATTACCGCAACGCTTCACTCTGTCGAGACCAACGGCTTTCACCTCGCTGCGGCGGACCCGCAAATGCTCCCCTACGGTTCGATGCTCAGCATCGACGGCTACGACAAGGGCCAGATTGTGCCGGTGCTTGACTGCGGGAGCGCGATCAAGGGGCATCGCCTGGATGTCCTCTTTCCTACCCACGAACAGGCGAGAAGTTGGGGTGTTCGCAGAATCAAAGTCACACTTTGGGCCTATTCCGATGGGAAACCCGCAGAAAACCCTCGAAATCTTCGTTAGGTTCGAGCGGGGTGATCTAATCCCCGGATTTTCTCTTTTTCGGATAGTCGGATGTGAGCATTGGACAACTCCCCTCCACCCGTTCTACCCTTAGACTTGTGATCTTCCGTCGGTTTGTGGAGATTGGTGTGAGTGGATTCTCGGCCGCGTCGCGTCTCTTGTCTTCTCGGTGGCGCGAAGCACTAATCAAGGAAGGATGGTTCGCAATGGGTTTAGACTTCGCCATCGATGCACTCTATCAAACGGGCTGGTCGGATGATGCTTCTCTGACCGCAAAGAAGTACGCCGACGGTCGGCCCTACCCCACTTCCGACAGCATCGCCTTCGCCTTCGCCGCGGCGGGCTACGACCTTTCCGTCCGCCACATCCAACTCTTCGACTGCTACCGCGCCGAGTGGCGCGATATGCAAGGCCAGGCGATGGGTGCTGTCGTCGGCCAGTCCGCCGAAGAAGCAGCGGTTTACGCCCTCTCCCAACTCCGCCGACAAATGGCGACCGTCGAGGCGTAAGGCTCAGAAGGCCCTTGAGATCGAAATTTATACCCGGTCCACGCTTTGAGCGAGGATGTGCTTTCTTCAACTGCATTGAAGTTGACTCGCGTCGTGCTCAAGCCAGTTTGCCGAGTTCCTGCATCGGCCTTCAAAGGATTTCTCAATTTGCGAGCGTCCCCACTTGGCCCTTGGGGAAAGCCCGTATAGACTTCCCCCATACCGGCCCCATCGTCTAGCCCGGTTAGGACGCCAGGTTCTCATCCTGGTAACAGGGGTTCAGATCCCCATGGGGTCATTGGATGGTTTTGTCTTGAATGGACAGTAGCGGCCAAAGGCGGATAAACCGCCTTGTTTTCAGGGGTTTCCGATCCGCCCCGCCGCTCGGGGCCGTTTGTGTCCGCCGCTGACAATGACGCTTTTCGTGACACAATCGTGCCGCTTTCCGTGACGCGCTCCGGGATGGTGTTGGGAAGCGCGGATTCGGCGGGGGACAGCCCGCCGCGGATCAGCGTCAGGGCGTGAACATCGGCCCGGCTCCGGTGATAGTGGGCAAGGGCGATGGTTGGCGAGTGTCCCAACCACTCCGCGGCGGTCTTGATCGGGAACCTCTCACCCATATCGGTAGCGCAGGATGAGCGGCAGTTCACAAAGGGCTTGGGCCACACCTTCAACCCCGCCCGCTCGATGATCCGAGCGCCCTGGGTGCAAAAGTTGTTGCTCTTCAACCGCACGCTCGGGCAGACGTAGCTCGCCCCCTCCTCAGCCTCCTCGAACGCAGTCCGCAGCACATCGCGGAGTTCGGGCATCATCGGCACCGAGCGCGTGTCTTTCCCCGCGTACCCCGCTGTCTTGGGGCTTCGCACAAGGATCATGCCGGTTTCCCAGTTGATGTCGGCCCAACCCAAGTCCCAAACCTCAGAAGGCACCCTCACGCCCGCGTACCGGGCCATTGCGAAGATGCACCGCCATTCCCGCGTCGGGCATTGCTCGATCAAGCGGGCGATGTCCTCTTGTGAAAAGTAATGCTGCCGCTCAGTGTTGCTGTGCGAACCGCTCTTGATGTCGGCGAGTGGATTCGATTCGATCATCCGCCACTTGAGCGCCGGGCAACGCAGATTCCAGCTACGCCTCGTCATCCACCGCGTCATTCCGCAGCGACAGAATATCCCGCAACTGATCTGTGTTCAGTTCCGAAATCCAAGCCTCGCCGCTGCCGATGATGTTCTCCGCAAGTTCGGTCTTGCTCTCGATCATCTGATCGATCCGCTCTTCGAGCGTGCCGCGGACGACGAACTTGTGGACCTGCACCTTTCGCGTCTGGCCGATGCGATACGCGCGATCGGTCGCCTGGTTTTCGACCGCGGGGTTCCACCAGCGGTCAAAGTGGAAGACGTGCGTCGCGGCGGTAAGGTTCAGCCCGACGCCGCCCGCGCGGAGGCTCAGGAGAAGCACAGGCGCTGTGCCATCGGCCTTCTGGAAGCGCTCGATGAGCGCCTGGCGCTGCGGCTGGGTCGTGCCGCCGTGGATGAAGAGCACATCCTTGCCGAAGCGGTTGGCGATCATCGACTCGAGCAGTTTGCCCATCTCGCGGAACTGGGTGAACACAAGGGCCTGATCGCCCTCGGCGATGACCTCATCGAGCATTTCAAGGATGCGGATGCACTTGCCCGAACGGGTGGGATCGGCGACCACGGTCGAAAGGTCTTCGCTGCCCTTGAGGATAAGCAAGGGGTGGTTGCAGATCTGCTTGAGTTTGATGAGCGTGGCCAGAACCAGGCCGCGGCGCTGCATGCCTTCGGCTTCGTCCACTTCGTTGAGCATGCGCTTGACGCAACTCTCGTAGAGCGCGGCCTGCTCACTGGTGAGGTGGCCGTATTCCTTGGTCTCGACCTTTTCGGGAAGGTCGGCGACGACATTGGGATCGGTTTTGAGGCGGCGCAGCACAAACGGACGGATCAGCCCGCGGAGTTGCTCGCTGCGAAGTTTGTCGCGGTAGCGCTCGATGGGCATCGCGAACTTGGTCCTGAATCCC
>Ga0163144_10029737_pt1 | contig 10475 bp, 9 predicted proteins | sample OliLak19BULKMAT1_FD_123175 | JGI IMG/M metagenome (GOLD analysis project Ga0163144, IMG submission 123175) | Freshwater microbial mat bacterial communities from Lake Vanda, McMurdo Dry Valleys, Antarctica - Oligotrophic Lake LV.19.BULKMAT1 | ecosystem: Environmental > Aquatic > Freshwater > Lake...
CGGGCGCTCGTCGCGTCGGGCGCGGTGGTCCAGGCGCAGGATGTCCCGACGGCGGCGCCGGTCTCACTTGCGGAGATCGCGTAATGCTGCCGGATTGGTCGGCGGGCACCCTCGCGGCGCTGCTGGGGTGGGGCACGCTCGTCGGGCTCGATCTGGTGAGTGTGCCGCAAGGGATGCTGGCCCGACCGCTGGTGGCCGGCACGATGACGGGGCTGCTCGTCGGCGATCTGGAGACGGGCCTCCGGCTCGGGGCGCTGATCGAGCTGTTCGCGCTCGACGTGATGCCGGTGGGCGCTTCACGCTACCCGGACTTCGGGCCGCCGACGGTGGCCGTCGTCGCCGGTGCGGCCGGCCTGCCGGGCTCGTGGCACGAGATGCTCGGCCTCTGGGGGGCGCTCGGACTGGCCCTGGCCGGCGTCGGCGCGTGGTCGCTGGTCTGGCTTCGGCAACTGAACGCCACGGCGATCCGCCGCGCCGGGGCGGCCCTGCTCGCCGGGGAGCGTACCGCCCCCGGGCGTCTGCAACGGGGCGGCCTCGCGCGTGATGCGGGGCGGAGTCTGGGCCTGACGGCGATCGGTCTGGTTGCGGCCGCGGGGCTGCGCGCCATGCCGACGCTCGACCTGCCCACCGGCGCTGCACTCACGGTGGTGCTCGTCGGTGCCGGGATCGGTGCGGCGCTGCATGGCGCCATCCGCTCCGCCGCCACCACGGGGCGTCTGCAGCGGCTGGCGGTGGGCCTGGTGTTCGGCGCCGTGATCGCGGGGTTCGCATGACGTCCCGCGGCGGCGTCCGGCAGGCGCTGCTCCGGCTCATTGCCGTGCAGGGCGTCTGGTCCAACGAGCGCATGCACGGCGTCGGCATGGCGTGGGCGGCGCAGCCGCTGCTGGAGGATCTGGGCGGCTTCGATCCGCAGCGTCTGGCGGAAGCGCGGGTGCGCTCCGCCGAGCCGTTCAATTGTCATCCGCATCTGGCGGGTGTGGCGCTGGGGGCCGAGGTGCGGGCCGAGTTCGATGGCGTGCCGGGCACGCAGATCGCCCGGCTGCGGCTGACGCTCGGCGGGCCCCTCGGTGCGCTCGGTGATCAGTTCTTCTGGGCCGGCCTCGTGCCGCTGCTGGCAGCGGCGGCGCTGGCCCTGACGGCGGTGGGACTTGGCCCCTGGCCGGTGCTCGGCTTCGTCGTGATCTACAACGGCATCCGCATCGCCGTAGCGCGCTGGTCGTTGCGGGTGGGGTTGGAGCACGGCACGGCGGTCGGCGCTGCGATGCAGACGTCGTGGCTGCCGGGTGCTGCGGCCGGGATCGGACCGTGGGCCGGTCTCGCCATGGGGCTCGCGGTGCCGCTGGTGGGCCGTTGGCTGCTCGTGGAACGTCCGGTGATCGACGTGGGCGCCACGGTGGCGGTCGCGGTCGTGACGGTCGCCGGCGCGTGGCGGCTGCGGGCGCGGCTCTCGCCCATTCGGTTGGCGTTGGTCTTGGTGGCAGGAGTGCTGCTCGTGCGCTTGGGGGCCGGATGATCGAACGGGTTGCCAGAATCGTGAATTCGCTGGGCATGCACGCCCGCCCCGCGGCGCAGGTGGTGCGCGCCGTGGCGCCCTTCAAGGCGGAGGTGCAGCTGCAGCATGACGGCATGAGCGTCAATGCGAAGAGCATCATGGGCGTCATGATGCTCGCGGCCGAGTGCGGCGCCGAGGTGAAGGTGCGGGGCGAGGGCGAGGAAGCGGAGGCGGCGGTCACGGCGCTCTGCGACCTCATTGCGCGCGGCTTCGGCGAAACGTGAGCGAGCGGCTCCGCGGCCTCGGGGTCTCGCCCGGCGTCGCCATGGCGCCGGCGTGGGTCATCCGCGCCGAGTTCCCCAACGTGCCCGATCGGTCGGTCACGGCGGAGGAAGCGGAGTCGGAAGTCGCCCGTCTGCGTGCCGCGGCGGACAAGGTGGCGGCGGATCTGCAGGAACTCGGCGAGCGCGTCCTGCAGCGCGCCGGCGTCGAGGAGTCGCGCATCTTCGATGCGCAGATCGAGATGGTCCGCGATCCGGAACTCCTCGGCAGCGTGGAGGCGCTCATCCGCCACAGCCGCCTGAGCGCGGAGACGGCGTACGAGTTCAAGGCGCTCGAGGTGCGCGCCGTCTGGGCGCAGAGCAACAGCGCCTTCCTCCGCGACCGCCTGGCCGACCTCCACTCCATTCAGCTGCGTATGCTGCATGCGCTGCTGGGGAGCAGCGACGACGAGATCTGGGACCTGCCCAGCGGCGAGCAGGTCATCATCGTCGCGCGGGAGCTCTCGCCGGGCCTGACGGTGCAGCTCGATCGGGAGCACGTGGTCGCGCTCATCAGCGAAGAGGGCACGCGCACCTCGCACGCGGCGATTCTGGCGCACTCGCTCGGCATTCCGGCCGTCATGGGGCTGCGGGGGGCGCTGGACCGGATCCCCGCCGGAGCGATGCTGCTCGTGGACGGCACCGCGGGCGTCGTCACCGTCGATCCGACGCATGGCGAACTGAATGATGCGCGCGTCCGCATCAGCCGGCGGCACCGGCTCGAGCTGAAGCTGGAGGCGGTGCTGGAGCTGCCGGCCGAGAGCCCCGACGGCGAGCGTGTCGCCATGCTCGCCAATGTCGATCTCCCGGACGAGATCGAGGCCGCCATCAGGCTCGGGGCGGAAGGGGTGGGGCTGCTCCGGACCGAGTTCCTCGTCACGGGGCGCAGCGAACTGCCGACCGAGGACGAGCAGGTCGACTACTTCCGTCGCGTCGCGCGCGCGTTCACCGGTCGTCCGATCGTCATCCGCAGCTACGACCTCGGCGGCGACAAGTTTCCCGTGGCCTTCGATGCCCCCGGGGAATCGAATCCCTTCCTGGGGTGGCGCTCGATCCGCGTCTGCCTCGATGAGCCGGAACTCTTCCGGGCGCAGCTCCGCGCGCTCCTGCGTGCCGCCGTGAACGCCGACATCCGCCTCATGCTGCCGCTCGTCATCACGGTGGATGAGGTCCGGGCCTCCCGTGCGATGCTGGCGGAGGAGGCGGCGCGCCTCGCCGCCGCCGGCATCCCGGCCGCTGCGACATTGCCGATCGGCGTGATGATCGAGACGCCGGCCGCGGTCATGATCGCCGATCATTTCGCCGCGGAGAGCGACTTCTTCAGCGTCGGCACCAATGACCTCACCCAGTACACGCTGGCGGTGGACCGCGGCAACGCCCGGCTCGCGGATCGCTTCTCGACGTTCCATCCCGCGGTGGTGAAATTGCTGGCGGAGACGGTGCGTGCCGGCAAGGCGCAGGCGAGGCCGGTCAGCGTCTGTGGGGAATTCGCCTCGGATCCGCTCGGGGCGATCCTGCTCACCGGGCTTGGCTACGATACGTTGAGCGTCGCGCCGCCGTCGATTCCGGTGGTGAAGTGGCTGCTCCGAACCATCCCCGCCGTCGAGCGTCGTGCGGCCGCCGTGATCGCGCTGCAGGCCGCCACCGCCGATGACGTGAAGGCGACCCTGATCGACGTCCTGGCCCGGCATGTCGATGTGCGACTCTTCGATGAAATCGGCGTTGTAGACCCGCGAGGGCGGGGCTAGCTTTTCGCCCTGTTCAGCGATGCCTCGACGGTGTCGCGTCGTTCCCACTCGTTCCTTGGTATCTCATGGCCAGCACGCAGCATGTCTTCACGTCGGAATCCGTCACCGAAGGTCATCCCGACAAGGTTGCCGATCAGATCTCCGATGGTGTGCTCGATGCCATCCTCGCCGAGGACGCGGCGGGTCGCGTGGCCTGCGAGTCGCTCGTCACCACCGGCATGGCGCTCGTGGCGGGCGAGATCACCACGAAGGCCTACGTCGATATCGCCGAGATCGTGCGCGAGACGGTGCGCCGCATCGGCTACACGCATGCCGGCTCGGGTTTCGATGCGGATTCCTGCGCGGTGCTTTCGACGATCGGGCGCCAGTCGGCCGACATCGCGATGGGCGTCGATTCCGACAAGGACAAGGCGCAGGGCGCGGGCGACCAGGGGATGATGTTCGGTTACGCATCGGCCGAGACGAAGGAGCGGATGCCGCTCCCGATCATGCTCGCGCATCGCATCGCCGAGCGGCTGGCGGCGGTCCGCAAGGGTCTGCACGGCCTCGACCAGATCGAGTGGCTGCGGCCCGACGGCAAGAGCCAGGTGTCGGTGGCCTACGAGGGCGACAAGCCGGTGGCGGTGAAGACCGTCGTCGTCAGCACGCAGCACGCCGAGCGCAACGGCAGGCGCGCGCTCAGCAACGCCACGATCAAGCAGACCGTCATCGAGCATGTCATCCGCCCGGTGCTCGAGAAGAGCGGCGTCGATGCCTCGCGCGTGAAGTTCCTGATCAACCCCACCGGCCGCTTCGTCATCGGCGGGCCGCAGGGTGACGCGGGCCTCACGGGACGCAAGATCATCGTCGACACCTACGGCGGCATGGCCCGGCACGGCGGCGGCGCCTTCTCGGGCAAGGACCCGAGCAAGGTGGACCGTTCGGCGGCCTATGCGATGCGCTGGGTGGCCAAGCACATCATCGAGGCGAAGCTCGCGCAGCGCGTCGAGGTGCAGGTGGCGTATGCCATCGGTGTCGCCGAGCCGGTGTCGGTCTTCGTGGAGACGTTCGGCACGGGCGTGGTGCCTGACAGCCGCATCGAGCGCGCCATTCGCGAAGTCTTCGACCTCACGCCGCGCGGCATCATCGAGTCGCTCAAGCTCCGCAAGGCGATCTATACGCCCACGGCGGCGTACGGGCACTTCGGCCGCAAGCCGTGTACCGGTGTCGTCAACGGCAAGAAGGTCGACTTCTTCACGTGGGAAGAGACGCCCAAGGTGAAGGCGCTGATCGCCGCCGTCGGCTGAGCAGCATGATCACCGCGACGGTCGCCCGTCTGGGACTGGACCGGAGCACCAATAGCCCGGTCGTCATCCTGCAGGAGGCAGGGGGCGACCGGGTGTTGCCCATCTGGATCGGCGTGCCGGAAGCGAGTGCCATCGCGCTCGAATTGCAGCATGCCAAGCCGCCGCGCCCGATGACGCATGATCTGCTCAAGACGCTCCTCGTCGGGCTGGGCGGCGAACTTCGCCACGCGGCGATTACCCGGGTCGAGCAGAATACTTTCTACGCCGAGCTGCTCGTGGTGCGCGGCGACCAGCTGTTCACGATCGATGCTCGGCCCAGTGATGCGATTGCGCTGGCCCTGCGCGCCAAAGCGCCCATCCTCGTGGCCGATGCGCTCTTTGCCGGTGATGCTGCGACGGCGGGTGATGCGGCACCGCCGTCGGCGGACGAGCTGAAGCGGAGGCTCGAGGGCCTCGACCCGGAAGACTTCGGAAGATTCCAACCATGATGAGAATGATGCGCGCTGCCCTGATCGCGGCATGCCTGCTGCCCGCCGCGTCGACGGCCGCCGCGCAGGGAACGGTTCGCGCGGCGGGCCGGGTGGCCCGTCTGCAGCAGGGTGATACGGTCCCCGTGCCGGACGCGCGCGTCGTGCTGCACCGCATCGGCAAGGAAGTGCAGGGCCCGCTCGATTCGGTGAAGACCGACGCGAGCGGCCGCTTTGTCGTGACCTTCCCGCGCGACACCACCGCACTCTTTCTGCTCAGCGCACGGAACGACGGCATCGAGTACTTCTCGCAGCCGCTCGCCATCAACCCGGCGCGCCCGGATACGGCGCTGACGCTGCTGGTGCACGACACCTCGTTCGATGCGCCGGTGGCAATCGACGGCCGCAACATCGTCATCAGCCGCCCCGGTGAGGATGGTTCACGCCGGGTGCTCGAGCTGCTGGTGCTGCGCAATGGCGGTGACAAGGCGCGCATTGCCGCCGATACGGTGCAGCCATCGTGGGCGATGCGACTGCCGGCGGACATCGTCGGCTTCGACGTGGGGCCGGGCGACATCTCGAGCGATGCCGTGCTGCCCCGCGGCGACAGCGTCCTCGTCTTCGCACCGCTGGCCCCGGGCGACAAGCAGTTCGTCTTCGAGTATGCCATCCGCGGCGATCGGCGCGGCATCACCGTCCCGTTCAGCAGCGCGGTGCGGAGCGTCACGCTCCTGATCGAGGAGGGCGAAGCCAAGGTGTCGGGGATGACGCTGACGCCCGGTGTCACGGACACGGTGCAGGGCAAGCCGTACCGTCGCTACACGGGTGTGGCGACGGCCGGCCAGGAGCTCGTGGTCAGTTGGCCCGATCCGCGGCAGCGCGGCCGGATGCTGCTCGGCGCGCTCGTCGGGGTCATGGCCGCTGCCGTGGTCTTCCTCACGTTCCGTGCGCTGCGGAAGCCGCGCTCCGCGCCCGTCGCCGTCATCGCTCCGGCGGCCGCGCCCACGGTGCCGATTCCTGCCGTGCCGATCCCGGCCGTGCCGATCCCGGCCGACGTGATCGAAGCGCTCGCCGTGCTCGATGCCGCGCATGCAGGCCGTCAGGCTGACCATGCGCCGGCGGCGTGGACCGCCTACCTCGCCGAGCGCGAGCGGCTGATGGCCCGCGCGCTCGGCACCACCCCGGTCGCATGAGCCGCAGGTCGTCGGCGCTGCTGGCGGCCGCCGTCGTGCAGCGCACCGGCCGCTCGGGATGAGCGTCGTCACGACGTCGGCCATCGTCCTCTCGGCCGTCAGGTACGGCGATACCTCCAAGATCGTGAAGCTCGCCACGCGCGACGTCGGCGTGCAGAGCGCCATCGCCAAGGGTGCGTTGCGGCCGAAGAGCCGCTTCGGCGCCGCCCTGCAGCTCTTGAGCGGTGGACAGGCGCAACTGTACATGAAGGACACCCGCGAGCTGCAGACGTTGGCGCAGTTCGACGTGCAGCGCGTGCGCATCGGGCTTGCGGCCGACGTTGCGCGGTGGGCCGCTGCATCGATGCTCGCCGAACTCCTGCTGCGCTTCGCGCAGCCCGAGGCGCAGCCGGAGATCCACGATCTGCTGCGCGATGGGCTGAATCTGCTCGAGACCACCGCCGACGTCGAAGCGGCAGGCCTGCATGCCGGATGGGCGCTCGTGGCCGTCTTCGGCTTTGCGCCCGCACTGGACCGCTGCGCGCGGGACGGCGAGCCGTTGCCCGAGGATGGCCCGCTCGCCTTCAGCCCGCGTGACGGAGGAGCGCTCTGTCGAAGCTGTGCGCGCGGCGTCGCCGTCGTCACGCTCGAGGCGGAGCATCGTGCGGCGCTCACCGCGCTGCGCGACCCCGACGGTGCGTTGCCGGTCCTCGAGGGGCGTGCTGCCGCCGCGCACCGCCGGCTCTTCGCGCGCTATGTGCGCGCGCATCTGGCCGACGCCGGGCCGATGCCGGCGCTCGACTTCTGGCTGGCGCGCGCCTGGATGCCCGCGGCCTGATCGGCGCCTGTCAGAACGGCAGTTTGTCCGGGCACCGGCCTTGCCCTGAACGTCGTCGTCTCCGTGCAGGTGTGACTCGTGTCGCCATCGAATGCCGCTCGGCCGGGCATCGCGACCATCCGATGCGGCGCAGAAAGGGCACTACGCCATGCTTCGACCCGATCGTCTGACCCTGAAGGGCCAGGAAGCTTTCCGTGATGCGGCGGCCGATGCGGCCCGTCGTGGCAACCCCGTCGTCAATGACGCCCACCTCTTCGCCGCCTTGCTGGCGCAGAAGGAAGGGATCGTCCAGCCGTTGCTGCAGAAGGCCGGTCTGGGGCTCTCGGCGCTGCAGTCGGAGACCGAACGCGAGGTTCAGCGCTTCCCGCGGCAGGAGGGCGGCACCGAACCGCGCTTCGATCGCGGCGTGGATGAGGTCTTCGCGCGGGCCGAGAAGGAAGCCGAGAAGCTGGGCGATGCGTACGTCAGCACCGAGCATCTGCTGCTGGCCCTCATCGAATCGAAGGGCACCACGGCGCGCCAGATCATCACCGCCGCCGGTGTCACACCGGAAGCCTTGCGCTCGGCGCTCGCCGGCGTGCGCGGATCGCATCGGGTGACCGATCAGAGCCCGGAAGAGAAGTATCAGGCGCTCGAGCGTTTCACGCGGAGCCTGACCGCGCAGGCGCGCGCCGGGAAGCTCGATCCGGTCATCGGCCGCGACGAGGAGATCCGGCGCGTCATGCAGGTGCTCTCGCGCCGCACCAAGAACAATCCGGTCCTCATCGGCGAGCCGGGTGTCGGCAAGACCGCGATCGCCGAGGGCCTGGCGCAGCGCATCGTGAACGGTGACGTGCCCGAGTCGCTGCGCGGCCGCGAGCTCGTCGTGCTCGATATCGGCCTGCTGCTGGCCGGTGCCAAGTATCGCGGCGAGTTCGAGGAGCGCCTCAAGGCGGTCATCAAGGAACTCACCGATGCGCAGGGCAAGTTCGTCGTCTTCATCGACGAGCTGCACACCATCGTCGGCGCCGGCAAGGCCGAAGGGGCGATCGACGCCGGCAACCTGCTGAAGCCGGCGCTGGCCCGTGGCGAACTGAACGTCGTCGGTGCCACGACGCTCGACGAGTACCGGCAGCACATCGAGAAGGACCCCGCCCTCGAGCGCCGCTTCCAGCCGGTGATGGTGGGCGAGCCGAGCGTCGAGAACACGATCGCCATCCTGCGCGGCATCAAGGAGAAGTACGAGGTCCACCACGGGGTGCGCATCACCGACAATGCCGTCGTGGCGGCGGCAACGCTGTCCGACCGCTACATCGGTGACCGGTTCCTGCCGGACAAGGCGATCGATCTCGTCGATGAAGCCGCAAGCCGACTCCGCATCGAGATCGATTCGCTGCCGCAGGAGATCGACGAGGTCGAGCGGCGCGTCGTGCAGTTGGAGATCCAGCGTCAGTCGCTGCTCACCGAGCGGGACAAGGCGGGCATCGAGCGGCGCGAGGGCGTGGAGCGCGAGGTCGCGGAGCTGCGCGAGAAGAGTGCCGGCATGAAGGCCCAGTGGCAGTCGGAGAAGCTGGCGATCGAGCAGCTCCGCGGGCTCAAGGCCGAGGTCGAGATGCTCCGGGCCGAGGTCGAGCAGGCCACGCGCCGCGGCGATCTGCAGAAGGCGGCGGAGCTGCGCTACGGCACCATCCCGAAGCTCGAGCAGAAGCTGGTCGAGGAGGAGGCGCGCCTCAAGGTGATTCAGGCCACGGCGAAGTACCTGAAGGAGGAGGTGGACGCCGAAGACATCGCGCAGGTGGTGGCCAAGTGGACGGGGATTCCGGTCACGAAGATGCTCGAATCCGATCGCGAGCGGCTCACGCAGCTCGAGCGTGAGCTCGGCAAGCGGGTCATCGGGCAGCTCGACGCCACGACGGCGGTAGCCAACGCAGTGCGCCGCAGCCGTGCCGGACTGCAGGATCGCAATCGTCCGACCGGCTCCTTCATCTTTCTTGGCCCCACGGGCGTCGGCAAGACGGAGACGGCAAAGGCGCTCGCCGAGTTCCTGTTCGATGACGAGCGCGCGATGGTGCGTCTCGACATGTCGGAATACATGGAGAAGCACTCCGTGGCGCGCATGATCGGCGCGCCGCCGGGCTACGTCGGCTATGAAGAGGGCGGCCAGCTCACGGAAGCGGTGCGCCGCCGACCGTACAGCGTCGTGCTCTTCGATGAGGTCGAGAAGGCGCATCCGGATGTCTTCAACGCGCTCCTGCAGATTCTCGACGATGGCCGCCTCACCGACAGCCAGGGGCGGGTCGTGGATTTCCGCAACGCCGTCCTGATCATGACCAGCAACATCGGCAGCCGACACATCGTCGAGGCCGGTGCGGAGGCCGGAGGGCCCGAGTGGGATGCAGTGGAGTCGAAGGTGCTCGGCGACCTGCGGCAGCACTTCCGGCCCGAGTTCCTGAATCGGGTCGACGATGTGGTCGTCTTCCGACCGCTGGCGCGGCATGAGATCGGGGCGATCGTCGAGCTGCAGCTGGTGAAGCTGACGCAGATGCTGCAGCAGCGGAGCCTCGGCTTCCGCATCACCGATGCGGCGAAGGCGCTGATTGCGGAGGAGGGCTACGATCCGGTGTACGGCGCGCGCCCGCTCAAGCGCGTCATCCAGCGGCGGATCCAGAACCCGCTGGCGCTCGAGCTGCTCGAGGGCCGGTTTCCCGAGGGGAGCACGGTCATGGTGGACCGCGAGGGTGATGGTCTCGTCTTCACGGCGGCGCCGACGGGTGCATAGACCCGCCGTCCTCCCGCGGGATCATGCCGGCATGGAGGCCGCGTTGCAGGAGGCCTCCCGCGCGGCGGCGATGGGGGAGATCCCCGTCGGCGCCGCGCTCGTGCGTGGCGATCTGGTCTTGGCCGTCGCCCACAACCGTACGCACGCGGACGGGTCACCCGTGGCACACGCGGAGTTGCTGGCGGTGCAGGCGGCGCTGCGGGTGCACGGCGCCGATGCGGTGCGCGGCGCGACGCTGTATGTCACGCTGGAGCCCTGCGCGATGTGCGCCGGAGCCGTGGTGCTCACGAAGGTGGGGCGGGTGGTGTTCGGCGCCTACGAGCCGAAGTCGGGGATGGCGGGGTCGGTGTTCGACGTGCTGCGCGAGCCCCGGTTGAATCACCGTGCAGAGGTC
>Ga0163144_10029740_pt1 | contig 10474 bp, 9 predicted proteins | sample OliLak19BULKMAT1_FD_123175 | JGI IMG/M metagenome (GOLD analysis project Ga0163144, IMG submission 123175) | Freshwater microbial mat bacterial communities from Lake Vanda, McMurdo Dry Valleys, Antarctica - Oligotrophic Lake LV.19.BULKMAT1 | ecosystem: Environmental > Aquatic > Freshwater > Lake...
AATCAAATCACGAAAGCAGGGTATTGCGGATCCGGCTGGTCCTGCCGGGGCCTGGTCAACACGGACACCAACAACTGGGCGCCGCGAGTCGGCCTGTCATACCAGGCGTTTCGACGAACCGTTTTGCGCGCGGCTTTTGGATCCTTCTATGGGGGGCAGGGCTCGCTGGGAGCGGACCAGCGAGGGATCAACAACTTCCCCTACAACCGAAACGTGACGGTGCTGTCGACGGCTACCCGACCCGCACTGCAACTGAGTGCCGGATTCCCGGCAGGCTTCCTCGGCGATCCGGGTGGGGCACCCCCGCGCAACCTGAACTGGAGCACGTGGCAGACTGACTTCCCGGCGCCCACCATTCATCAGTGGAACGCGGCCATCCAGCAGGAATTGCGCAGCGGTCTCGCGCTGACCGTCGCTTACGTGGGCTCGTCTTCCAGCTACATCATGGGCGATTACAACTGGAACGGCGCGCCTCCTGGACCCGTCGCTACGGAGGTGCAGCGCCGGCCACTTCCGGAGTGGAATACCATTAGTTTCCGCACGCCTTACGGCCACGCCAGCTATCACGGGCTCGACGTGCAGCTGGAACGCCGCTACGCCAACGGACTCTCCTTTACCGCAGCCTGGAACTGGAGCCACTCGCTCGACAACATCGCGGAGCAGTTCGGCCAGGGCAACGGCAGTGTCCAGGACTCGGCGAACTTCCGCGGCAGCCGCGCCAGCTCGGACTTTGATCTGCGGCATCGCGTGGTCTCCGCGATGGTGTACGAACTGCCGGTCGGAAAGGGCAAAGCATGGATGAATCGTGGAGGAGTGCTGAACCAGGTGCTCGGTGGTTGGCAGCTTTCGGTGCTGCCTTCCTGGCAGACCGGCCAGGTGTTCACCGTCACGCTGGCCAACGCGCGCCAGCGTCTGGGAGCGACTTCAGTGGGCGACTGGCGCCCCGACCTCATTCGTAACCCGAAGCTGGAAAACCCGACGCCGGACCGTTGGTTCGACACCTCGGCGTTTGTTCTGCCTCTGAACGCCGACGGCACTTTCCGGTTCGGCAATGCACCGCGGTCAGTCGGCCGGACCGCTCCAGTTTTTAACCTGGATTCGGGGCTGATGAAGAATTTCGCGGTCACGGAGCGGGTTCGCGTGCAGTTCCGCTGGGAAGTGTTCAATGCGACGAACACGCCCAGCCTCGGCGACCCGAACGCGAATTTCGACAGCCCGGATTTCGGCAAGGTTCGTGGGACAGTGAGTACGCCACGCCAGATGCAGTTCGCGTTGCGAGTTTCGTTCTGAAGGTGCGCGCTAAACTTTGGGTAATGAAACGAACGCTTGCGCTTTTGTTTTTGAGCGCGGCGGCAAGCCCGCTCTTTGCCGATACCTGGCTAATTCTGCCGTTCTTCAATCTCTCCAGCGACACGAATTTGCACTGGATTGGCGAGAGTCTCTCCGAGTCGGCGCACGAGGCGTTGGGTGCTGAAGGTATTATCGTCCTCGGCCGGCAGCAACGCGAAGAGGCGTATCGCCGGCTGTCGATCCGGTCCAACACACAACTGACCACGGCCACGGTAATGCGTATCGGCGAACTGCTGGACGCGGATCAGATCGTTTACGGCACATTCGCGTTCACCCCGCCAGAGGACACGGCTTCGGTGAAGACGCTAGGTACTCTGAAAATCGTGGCCCACATCCTGAGCCTGCGGCGAGCCCGCCAGGGCCCCGAGTATACCGAAATCGGGGCGCTGGAGGACCTGGCCCGGCTGCAAAATCACCTTGCCTGGCAGACACTGCAGTTCGCCATGCCGAAAGCTTCGCCCTCGGAAGAAGAATTTCGACAGCGCAATCCGGTGATTCGTGTTGACGCCATGGAGAATTACATTCGCGGCCTTCTGGCCACCACACCCGACCAGCGGATGCGCTTTTTCACGTCGGCGGTGCGGCTCGATCCCCGGATGTCGCAGGCCAGTTTTCAGCTCGCAAGACTGAACTTCGAGAAAAAGGCATGGCGAATGGCGGCCGATTCGTATGCCCGGGTGACACCCGGTGGAGTTCATTCGCGGGAGGCGCAGTTTTTTCTCGGAATTTCGCGCTATCGACTGGGTGAATTCGAGGCCGCGGCTGCCGCCTTTCGGTCCGTCGCCGAATCCGTTCCGCTCAATGAGGTCTGGAATAATCTTGGGGCTGCACAGTCGCGGCGCAACGATCCGGAGGCCCTTGTCAGTTTTCAGAAGGCACTCGACGGCGATCCAGCCGATCCCGACTACCAGTTCAACGTCGGCTACGCACTACTCCGGCGAGGGGAAAACGACAAGGCCGCCGAGCGCTTTCGAGCCGTGCTGGAGCGCCGTCCGGACGATGCGGAAGCCATCACGATGCTGGGCAGAAGCCTGCGCAGAGTCGCCCAAAGAACTGCCGCTGCGCCAAGTGAAGGCGTGGAACGGCTGAAGGAATCCTGGGAGGAGTCGGCCTGGCTGCAACTCAAGTCCGTCCTCGAACCAAAACGTCCTGCGGAAAAAACATCTCAGCCCTGATCGTTTTGCCTGCTGCTCACGCATATATAATCGGAGAGATTCATGCTCGAAGCCGTCGGCCTTTCGGACCCGGGATGTGTCCGAACTAATAACGAAGATTTCTTCGTGCTGTCTCCATCCCTCGACCTGTATCTGATTGCTGACGGGATGGGCGGCGCCCGGGCGGGCGAACACGCTTCCCGCCTGGCTGGTGAAACCGTAGCCGAATTCATGCTCAACGCCGAGGAGCCCAACAGCGAAACTCTGCTCCACGCCCTCGCCGAAGCCAACCGCAAAGTACTGCGCGTCGCGGACAGCGATCCGCAGTTCCACGGCATGGGCACTACCCTGACGGCAGCCTGGCGAGTCGGCGACGATCTGCTGCTGGCCAACGTCGGCGACAGCCGCGCCTACATGTGGCAAGAAGGCGTTCTGCACGCCATCACCGAGGATCAGACCTGGGTGAATGAGGTCGGCCGCAAGCTGGGGATCGATGAGGAGCACCTGAAGGTGCACCCGATGCGGCATGTCCTGACGATGGCAATCGGTGTCAGCGACGCCCTGCGAATTCACTCGTATGCGGTGCCACTGGTCGACGGTTCGCTGTTTCTTCTCTGTAGTGACGGACTCCACGGAGTCGTCGACGCAAAAACGATTGGTGAGATTTTGTCGTCGCCCGAGCCACTAGAGAGTAAGTGTCAATTTCTCGTCGATGCAGCCCGGCGGGCGGGCGGCCCGGACAACATAACCGCGGTAATTATCGCGGTAAAGCCCGAAAAGTAAGCAACCTTCTAAGGACCCTCGCAGGTCTTGTCCTCTTTTCCTGTTCTCTGCAGGCAGCGTCGCTGCTGCACATACGTGTGCTCGAAGGCGAAGGCGGGATTCACACCGGTGGCGGTCGGTCCGCCCGCGGCATCCTGGTAGAGATCACTGATGAAACCGGCAGGCCGGTGGACGGCGCCGCGGTAAGTTTCCGGCTTCCTGAAGACGGCCCCGGCGGTACATTTGCCCACGGCATGCGCACGGAAATCGTCATGACCGGACCCGACGGACGCGCCGGATTCCGCGAGTTTCTCCCTGGCCGCACCACCGGTCCCTTTCAGGTTCGAGTCACGGCAGTGCGCGATGGCGTGCGCGCCGGCACTGTCATTGACCAGTACATCGCCGAACCCACAGCCGCTCAGGCCCGGGCGAAGGGCTTTGTTTCGTCATCGGGCACAGCGTCGGAAAGCAGGCTTTCGAAGAAGTGGATCATCTGGCTGGCCGTCGCGGGCGTAGCTGTCGCCGCGGGTCTTGCCGCGGGCGCCAGTAGCGGCTCGGGCGGCGCTGCCACTGGCCCGCCGCCGGTGGTTGCTGTGCCGCCTCCCACTGTCGGTCCACCGGCCATCACCATCGGGAGGCCGCAATGAGACGGATCACGCTCTTGCTGACATGCCTCGCGCTGGGCGCGGCCGGGCAGATTTCGCTCCCGCAAATTGGCTTCGTTCGGGATTTGGCAGGTTCGCTGAGACCCGTGTTTGGCGTCGCTGGCGCTTTCATGGTCGGCGAGCCGGTGCTGGCCGGTGTTGTATCGGCGGCTTCATCGGGTGCTTATGCGGTCGCGTCGACTGGCTCGGAAATTGTGGTCGTTACCGGGAATGAGATTGTCTGGCGTCGAGAGGCGCCGGATTCGGCGGTCGAGGCGTTCGGGTTTGGTGCCGGCGGCCGGCCCGAATGGGTTCGTTTCGTAAACGGCACGTGTCTGGTCTGGCCTTCCAAAGGCGAGCCGAAAATGGCTTCGTTCTGTAAAAACGAGGCACCTTCGCGGATGCAGTTGAGCTCGCGTCTGCCCGACCGAGTCGAGGGTGAGCCCGAAACGCTCGCACCCGGCTGGCTGGTGCTACGGTCCGCCACGCGGGTTTACCTGGTTCGAACCGGTCCCGACGAGACGATTTATGAGCTGCCGGAGGCCGCACAATGAGACGTCCGCTTCTCGCACTCCTGCTGTTTCCTTTCGCGCTCTCCGCGCAACTTCAGCTGTTTCTGGCTCCGCAGGGCGGTACCGAGACCCCGGTGAGCGGCGTGCACGACATGGGTCCGGTCGCGGTCGCCGAATCGTCGAGCGTGCGCTTCCGGCTGCGAAATCTGGGCCAGGCGTCGGTGACCCTGACCTACTTATACGCCGCTGGCACCGGCTTCACGATGACTGGCGCGCCAACCATGCCGTACATCGTCGCTTCAGGCGTCAATGTCGACTTCACCATTCGCTTCGGCCCTCCCAATTCGGGCAGCTACAGCGCGAATTTACAGATCAATGGAACCGGCTATCTGCTGCGCGGCACCGGGCTTCCGGGTGCGACATTAAGGCTGGACGGCACTGATCTCGCCGCTGGCGGTGCCATCGATCTGGGACGTGTGGAGCGGGGCGAATCCTCTCGCGCAACTCTGACGCTGGTGAACACGACCACCGAGCCCGTCACTGTAGACACCGTGCAAATTGCCGGTTCGGCCTTCTCGTTCGCACCAGGCATGTCAGCGTTCCCCGCCACACTGCAGCCTGGAACATCCGTACCCTTCACCATCGTCTACAATCCGTCCGCCAGCGGCATCGCGACTGGCACACTCACCATCGACAGCCGAATCTTCCGGCTTACCGGTACTTCCTTTGAGCCGACGATGCCCCGGCCCACCGTCGTGATTGAAACCGGCGCAGTCCGAAGCGGACAGCAGGGTCGGGTCTCCGTGCGTCTGTCGGCTATCTCCAAAGCGTTCGCCAAAGGACAACTGCGAATGGAACTGAGACCCGCCGGATCGATCCGGGACAACGATCAGGCAGCTATGTTTACCGCCGGGTCGCGCACGCTCACGTTCGACGTGTCACCGGGCGACGAAGTGGTGAAACTGCGAGGCGACACCAGCGCCGTTTTCCAGGCTGGCACCACCGCCGGTACCATCGTATTTGTTGTGGAAGCTGGCGGGTTTACGGAGCAGGCCTCGGTGGCGGTCGCGCCCGAGCCGGTGAAGCTCGACAAGACGGCCGCGGTTCGAACGGCGGCGGGAATCGACGTGACGCTTGCAGGGTTTGACAACACACGCTCGCTCAGCGAAGTAGCGTTCACCTTCTATTCGGCGGGCCAGCCGATGGCGAGCATGCCGATTCGCAGCACAGTCGGGCCCGATTTCGTGCCGTGGTGGGCATCGTCGACGCTGGGCGGTATCTTTCAGTTGAGGGCTGCGTTTCCGGTAACGGGAGATGGGTCCAAAATCTCGGGAGTTGAGGTGACCATGACCAGCAGCGCAGGCAAAACAACCACGGAGCGCATCGCGTTTTGATTCCCGCCGTTGCGCTGACCATCGCGGGTTCCGATCCCAGCGGCGGGGCGGGTATTCAGGCCGACCTGAAGACGTTCCACCAGCATGGCGTTTACGGCGAGGCGGTGATCACTCTCATCACGGTGCAGAACACGCGCACCGTTTCGCGCGTCGAGGTGCTGGACCCCGGGCTCGTGGCCGACCAGATTCGGGCCGTGGTCTCCGACATTCCGCCCAGAGCGGCCAAAACGGGCGCGCTGGGCAGCGCCACCGTAATTGAGGCTGTGGCTCGCGAGGCGGCTTCGTTTTGTTTTCCCCTGGTAGTCGATCCGGTGATGATCAGCAAGCACGGTGCGGCCCTGACTGCCGCCGACGCCCAGGTGGCTCTGCGGGAGCTGCTAATTCCCCGGGCAACCCTGCTGACGCCGAATCTTCACGAAGCGGCGGCACTCACTGGCTTTGAGGTTTTCGACGTGGCCGGCATGCGCCGGGCAGCCGAGTCGCTGCTCGCTCTGGGCTGTCGAGCCGTGTTGGTGAAGGGCGGGCACCTCGAAGGCGAGGCTGTCGACGTGCTGTTCGATGGACGGGAGTTTCGCGAGTTTCCGGCGCCCAGGATTGTGACACGGCACACTCATGGGACCGGCTGTAGCTACTCAGCTGCGATTACAGCGAACCTTGCGAAGGGACTCGAGTTGGTAGAAGCTGTAGCCGCGGCACGAGCCTGGATCGCCGAGGCGATTCGAACGAATCCGGGTTTGGGAGCGGGGTCGGGGCCAGTCAATCACTTCGCGCCGGCAAAGTGAAATGAAAGGTCGCGCCCTGGCCGGGTGTCGATTCGGCCCAGATGCGGCCGCCGTGCCGCTCCACCACTCGCTTGCAAATCGCCAGACCGATGCCCGAACCGGGAACATCCTTACCGTGCAGCCGCCGAAAGATGCCGAAGATCCGTTCGGCGTATTCCTGTTTGAAGCCCTGCCCGTTGTCGGCGACCGTCAGCCGCCAAAACTGCGGACTCTCGCGCATCGCTGAGATGATGATGTGCGACGGTACGCCGGGGCGGCTGTACTTGAATGCATTGCCAGTCAGATTCTGAAAAACCTGCTGGATCTGGCGGGGATACCCGACAACCACGGGCAAATCTCCGCATTCCACGCCGGCCATGTGTTCGGAGATCGAGGCGACCAGTTCCGTCAGCGCCACCTCTTCGGGCTGCCTGTTATCGTCGATTCCCATGCTGGAGTAGGCCAGCACATCCGCAATCAGCTGTCCCATGCGTTGCCCGGCGGATACGATGAAATCCAGGTGGCGGTCAGTGTTCCCGTCGAGCCGGCCTTTGCACTGCCTCTGTACCAGTTGAGAGAACGTGATCACCGTACGAAGCGGCTCCTGCAGGTCGTGGGCGGCGATGTAGGCGAACTGGCTGAGGTCGTCATTCACGCGCCGCAACTCCTCATTGGCCCGGGTCAGTGCACGTGCCGCTTCGTACCGCTCTGTGACGTCGAGCACCACAATCTGCAGGCCTGAAACCTCTCCGGATGCCGCAAGCACCGGGGCGCAGTTGATGTTCCACCAGCGCATTGAGCCGTCCACGACAGAGGCGGCTTCAAACTCGAAGTTGTGTACGGGTCGCCCCGTAGCCAGCACCTGTTCGTAAACTGGCTTCACCCAGGAGGCAACCACAGGCGGCAGTACCTCATCGACGGTAAGGCCCAGATGTTCCTCGGGCCGCCGCCCGTTGACTGCCGCCAGCGTTTCATTGATCCGGCGGAACCTGAATTCACGGTCGAGAAAGCAGAGTCCGACTGGCAGCTTGGAGTACAGCATCTCCAGTTCCGCCGTGTTGTCGCGAATCTCGTCCCGCAGGCGCTCCTCGGATTCGCGCAACTGTGCCGCGAGGCGGCTCACCAAAAGGGATGTGACCACGATTACGGAGATCCCCGGCCAGTTCAGCGTCGGGATGGTGGTCGACTTCATCAGACCCGTGAGCGGAATCAAGAACCGGATGCACACAACGGTGAACAGTCCGGGCCCATACCCCCGCCAGGCAGCGACGGCAAGCGCGACCAGGTACGGAAGGGCAGTCCAGATCGTATTGGCACGCAGGTGCGGGGCGGTAGCGTTATTTGCGGCGACAGCCACGATGAGGGCCACAGCGGCAACAACGTACCCACGCACCTGGTCACCTCGGTCTTTGAAAGCTGGAGCGCGCACTTGTCTAAACTAGAATCGTGGCACGAGAAACCGTTTCCAGTGCCATTCATTTTTCTTACCCAGGTCGGCACCTGGTTTGGTAAACTAAAGAATCGTGCGGTGCCTCGAACGGCCTGCGCCTGTCAGGCTGCCTGCGGGCTCATGCACTTGTTTCCTGCCTTCGCGATATTCTATATTGAGTTAGTAAGGCCGTTGTAGCTCAGCTGGTAGAGCGCGTCCTTGGTAAGGACGAGGTCACCGGTTCAATCCCGGTCAACGGCTCCAGATTTTGCAGGTATACGTCGGCGCCACTTGTTTTGGTGTCAGCCCGGCGGCAAGCAGCAGGCTTCTCCTGCCTTCCTGTTTCAATCCAGACAGAGCTAAAGGGTCTGATATGGCGAAAGAAAAATTTGACCGCAGTAAGCCGCACGTCAACATTGGAACCATCGGTCACATTGACCACGGCAAGACGACGCTGACGGCAGCGATCACGAAAGTGCTGTCGAAGCACAATCCGAAGAACAAGTTCCGTTCGTTCGATTCGATCGACAACGCACCGGAAGAAAAAGCTCGTGGTATCACGATTGCCGCGGCGCACGTGGAGTACGAGACGGCGAACCGGCACTACGCGCACGTCGACTGCCCCGGCCACGCCGATTACATCAAGAACATGATCACGGGTGCGGCGCAGATGGACGGCGCGATCCTGGTGTGCGCGGCCACCGACGGCCCGATGCCCCAGACTCGCGAGCACATCCTGCTGGCCCGTCAGGTGGGTGTTCCGTACATCGTGGTTGCCCTGAACAAGGTCGACATGGTGGACGACGCCGAGTTGCTGGAGCTGGTGGAACTCGAGTTGCGCGAACTGCTGACCAAGTATCAGTTCCCGGGCGACGACATTCCGGTGATCAAAGTCAGTGCGCTGGGCGCGTTGAACGGCGAGCCGGAGTGGGAAAAGACGATCGACGAACTGATGGCAGCGGTCGACAGCTACGTCCCGATGCCGGTTCGTGCGATGGACAAGCCGTTCATCATGCCGATCGAAGACATCTTCTCGATTCAGGGCCGCGGTACGGTCGTGACTGGCCGTATTGAGCAGGGCATCATCAAGGTTGGCGAAGAAGTCGAGATCGTCGGATTCCGCGACACGCGCAAGACGGTTGTGACGGGCGTGGAAATGTTCAAGAAGCTGCTGGACGAAGGCCGGGCGGGTGACAACTGCGGTCTGCTGGTCCGCGGCATCGACAAGAACGACGTGGAGCGCGGTCAGGTTCTGGCCAAGCCGGGCTCGATCAAGCCGCACAAGAGGTTCAAGGGCGAAGTTTACGTGCTGTCGAAAGACGAGGGTGGACGTCACACTCCGTTCTTCAACGGGTATCGTCCGCAGTTCTACTTCCGTACGACGGACGTGACGGGCGTTGCGAAGCTGCCCGCGGGTTCGGAAATGGTTATGCCTGGTGACAACGTGCAGCTGGAAATCGAGCTGATCACGCCAATCGCCATGGACAAGGGTCTGCGGTTTGCGATTCGTGAAGGCGGCCGTACGGTCGGCGCTGGCACGGTGTCGGAAATTCTGGAATAACGTAGCCCCTCTGGCGGGGTGGCAGTGGCGCCCGGGCACTCGCGGAAATCGCGGTCCGGGCGCTGGATGAGAAGACGCAGTGAGTTCAAAGAAAAGGCCATGTTGAGAGAACGCATTCGGATTCGACTGAAAGCATACGACCACAGGATTCTGGACCAGTCGACCAGTGAAATTGTGGACACCGCCCGGCGGACCGGTGCGCAGATTGCCGGACCCATTCCGCTGCCCACCATTCGCAACCGCTACACGGTGCTGCGTTCGCCTCACGTGGACAAGAAGTCTCGCGAGCAGTTTGAGATCCGGACGCACAAGCGGCTGCTCGACATTCTGGAGCCGACGCAGGACACGGTAGACGCGCTGATGAAGCTCGACTTGCCGGCTGGCGTCGACGTTGAAATTAAAGCCTTCGGGCCCAAAGGGAAATAGGGCTGGAGGGGGAATGAAATGAGCCCAGGAATTCTTGGCAAAAAAATCGGGATGACGCAGGTGTTCCGCGCAGACGGTCAGGTAGTCCCTGTGACCGTGCTGAAAGCTGGTCCATGCGTCGTGACCCAGCGCAAGACGCCGACCACGGATGGCTACGACGCGATACAGGTCGGGCTGGTGGAGTTCGTCAAGCCGCAGCGTCTGAATAAGCCCACCACCGGGCACCTGAAGAAAGCGGGCGTCGACGGCGCGAGGTTCCTGCAGGAGTTTCGGCTCCGGCAGGGCGACAACGACTTCAAGCCGGGTGACCGTATTCTGGTTGACGAGTTCAAGCCGAGCGAGAAAGTGGACGTGATTGGCATCAGCAAGGGCCGCGGTTTCGCCGGCTTTGTGAAGCGCCACCACTTCCGCGGCGGTGAAGGCAGCCACGGATCGATGTTCCACCGTGCGCCAGGCTCCATCGGCGGATCGAGCTTCCCGT
>Ga0163144_10029742_pt1 | contig 10473 bp, 4 predicted proteins | sample OliLak19BULKMAT1_FD_123175 | JGI IMG/M metagenome (GOLD analysis project Ga0163144, IMG submission 123175) | Freshwater microbial mat bacterial communities from Lake Vanda, McMurdo Dry Valleys, Antarctica - Oligotrophic Lake LV.19.BULKMAT1 | ecosystem: Environmental > Aquatic > Freshwater > Lake...
CAGCCAAGGTCGGCGACCGCCTCCATCGCGTAGGTGTCGGCCGCCATCTTGGTGAGCATCTGCGCGATCGAATCGTGCTTGCCGACCACCTTGCCCCACTGCGCGCGTTCGTTCGCGAAGTGCCGGCAGACGCCCAGGCACCACTTGCCCAGCGCCGCCATGGTCGCGGGCAGCGTCAGGCGCCCGGTGTTGAGCGTGATGAGCGCGAGCTTCAATCCCTTGCCCTCGCCCCACAACAGATTCTCCTTGGGCACGCGCACATTGGTGAAGCGCAGCACCGCGTTCTCGATCCCGCGGATGCCCATGAACTCGAGCCGGTTCACCACTTCGACGCCGGGCCAGTTGGACTCGACGATGAACGCGCTGATGGGACCCGGCTTGCCGTCCTTGCCCGCCGTGCGGGCCATCACCACCATGAGCTCGGCGATGGAGCCGTTCGTGATCCATAGCTTCTGGCCATTCAGGATGTAGCCGTCACCATCGGGAGCCGGCATGGCCGTGGTGGTCATGCGCGCTGGATCCGAGCCGACTTCGTCCTCGGTCAGGGCGAACGCCGAGATCGCACCCTTGGCCAGGCGCGGCAGGTACTTCTTCTTCTGTTCGTCGGTCCCGAACATCTTGACCGGGCCGGGCACGCCGATCGACTGATGCGCGGAGAGCAGGGCGACGAGCGAGGCGTTCACGGTCGAGACGATCGACATCGCGCGGCAGTAGGTGTACTGCGACAGCCCCAGCCCGCCGTACTCGCGCGGGATCTTGATGCCGAACGCGCCGATGTCGCGCAGCCCCTGGATCACGTCGGCGGGAATGCGCGCCTCGCGCTCGATCAACTCGGCATCGACCTTCTCGAGCAGGAACTTCTCGAGCGTCTTCAAGAACGGCTCGGCGCGCTTCTGCTCCTCGGCGTCCGGCTCGGGGAAGGGATGGATCAACGAGAGATCGAGCTTGCCGAGGAACAGCTCGCGCACGAAGGACGGCTGCTCCCACGTGGTCTCACGGGCGGCTTCGGCGACCGTACGGGCTTCATGCTCGCTGACGTTCGGCTTCTTCGGGTCGGTCATGACATTCCCCCAGCGGGGCGGGGCCCCGGTGATTACGAAAGACTTGGGGTGGACTCTACGACCACATCGGCCGGACGCGCCAGCCGCTTGACCCACTCAAGGCTGGACGAAGCGTTCCCAACCCTTGCCTTCGTGGCCGAAGCGGAACGCTGCAGGATGCAAGGCCTCGGCGAGGATCTCGAGGGCCTCGGCCACGCGCGGCCCGGGACGGTTGAAGAATGCGTTGCCGTCGCCGAGGAACACGCGGCCTTCGCGCACCGCGCGCAGTTCATTCCAGCCGGGCAGGCGCATCAACGCCGGCATCTCGGCTCGCGTGCGAGTGAGATCGAAACCGCACGGCGTGACGAAAATCGTGTCGGGATCGGCCGCAGCGAGTTCGCTGAACTCGATCCTTCCAGCATGCGCACCGGGCTTGCCGAGCACATCGACGGCTCCCGCCATGTGGATCAACTCTGGCGTCCAGTTCCCCGCTGCCATGAGCGGATCGATCCACTCGATGCACGCGACCCGGCGCGGCGCGATCTCGGCGGCGCGCTCGGCGATCCCGCGCATGTGTCGTCGCAACCGCGTCACCAGCTGAACGCCACGCTCGGGCACGCCAAGAGCATCCGCGACTTTTCGCAGGTCACGCCAGAGATCGACGAGCACGTCGGTCTGTAGCGCGACGATGCGTGGCCGCGAGCCGATCATCTGGCAGACCGCGGCCTCGACATCGCTGAGGCTCACCGCGCACACCTCGCACTGCGTCTGCGTGATGAGCAGGTCGGGTGCGAGCCGGTCGAGCGCTTCGGCATCCACGCGATAGACCGACACCGCTTGCTCGACCAGTGCCCGCACGCGCGCATCGATATCACCCGAGGGCACGTCGATGGCGAACTTGGGCTCCGTCACCGCGGGGAGCTTTCGCACCCACTCGGGATGGTCGCACTCATGCGATCGACCCACGAGGCGGTCCGCGCAACCGAGCGCCACGACCATCTCGGTGCTCGAGGCGATCAACGAGACCACGCGCTTGGGGGGCAGCAGAGACCTCCTGGAGGAAGCGCGGGAACCGGGCCGCGAAGGGACGAGCCGGTCGGCACGCCCGAATGGACATACCCCGCAGCGGGGTCGTCTGCACCAGAAAGCTGGCCCACCAACGCTCCACGTGGCGAATCGGCATGGGTGCGCCCGCGAGGAGTCCGCGCTAGATTCCCGCTCATGATCATGGGCGTCTTGTTCCTCCTCACCCTTGGCACCGCTGTCTGGGCCGTGCGCTCGCGTTCGCGCGCTCGGGCCTCCGCCGTGCCGGGCCACCTGCTGTGGGCGGGGCTCGCACTGTTGGTCACGCGGCTCTCCGCCGAGGCCGCAGGGGTGACCGCGCTCGGCTCGATCTCGCCCGCACTGCGAGCGTTGGGCGTGTTGAGCGGCTTCGTCTGCTGGACCCAACTGGTCTGGCTCGCCGCCTACGAGTTGACCCGCCGCGGACTGATCGTGCGCACGGTCTTCGCCGCCTTCGCGGTCATGCTCGCACTCGCCCGCGCTCCGGTGGGCGTGGTCGCTGGCTTCACGATCCCGGCGCTCTGGCATTTTCGCTGGCGTACCGCACTCGACACCGGGCAACTCTTCCGCACGGCGCTCGGCGCGCTCGCGCTCATGCTGCTGCTCTTCGTGGACCTCTCGCCTGCCGTTCCCGCCACGGCGCTCTCCGCCCTGCTTCGGGATTTGGCGAATTATCGACTGTGGGCCACGATCGCCGGCGGCGGCGTCGCAGCGCTCGCCGTCTTCAAGTGTGCCGCGGCGTTCGGCAAAGACCCCAGCCTCGGCATCCGCACCGTATCGCGCCGGCTCGCCCTCTCCCACACGCTCGTGGTCCTCATTCCCCTGCTCATCACCGTGGGGCTCTGGGCCATGACCACGTACCTCGGCGTCGGCGCCGATCGCGCCGCCGTGGCCGCGCGCATCTTCGACGCCGAGGCCGAACAGGTGCAGTTCGCGCTGCGCTCCACGCTGACCGCTCCGGGCGACTCCTCACTGGTCGCGTATGGGCGCGCGCAGGCCGCGCGCTGGCCCGGCGTGAGCGCCTATCAGGTCACCTTCGGCAACGTCCGGCGCGTGTTCGGCACCGCTGCTCTGAGCGAATCGCTGCTCCACCGTTGGGCGAGCGCACCGGATTCGATTCGTGACCACGGCGCGTTGCAACTCGGGAGAGATCGCTATCTGGGCGCGATTGCGCGACGAGGGGACCGCGCCGCCGTACTGCTGGCGCCGATCCGCGTCGTGCTCGATAGCACCGTCTCGCTTGCCGCAGGCGCGAGACTCGACACGCGTTCGCGGGCCGTCGACGACAGCATTGCGACCGCCGTCGCGGACTCGATCACCGCGGGCGCAGTCGCGCATCTCGATTCGCTTGCGGCCAGCGCAATGGCGCCCGAGGACTCGGCGCAATTGCGGAACCTGCGCCGCGTGGCGCGCGGCATCGGACTTCCCGAAAGCAGCGTGACGGTCACGCGCCAGCGCAGCTCGCCGGGCCTGTCCATCTCGACCGGGAACGAACGCATCCCAGTCGAGGTCGGCGATGACGAGCGCGAGCGCGGAGGATTCCCCGGCCGCGCGCGCTTCGCCGGCGTTCGGATATCGAATGCGGAACTCGCCAACGACCTGTTCGGCTTCTCCGCGAGTGTGCCCTTTCGCGCCACCTTGCTCGGCCTGTTCATGAATCTGCGGGACAACCCGCTCAACTTCATCCCGCTGGGCATCCTGCTCGGCATGGTGCTCATGGTGCTCCCAGTAGCGGTCTTCAACTTCGGCCTCGTGCGCAACATGGGCAGCGGTGTCGCCGACGCGCTCGGCGCACTTCGGGGCGGCACCGCCGCACTGGGCAAGGGAGACCTCGGCTATCGCATCGAGGTCAAGGGCCGCGACGATCTGTGGGATGCCTCGCGCGCATTCAACCAGATGGCCGAAGGGCTCGAACATGCGCGCGAGTTGGAGAAGGAGCGCGAACGACTCGAGAGCGAACTCGAGGTCGCTCGCCGGATCCAGGCCCGGCTGCTGCCCTCGCGCCCGCCCGAGGTCGAGGGCCTCGAGATCGCGGGGCTCAGCGAATCGGCGCGCGAGGTGGGTGGCGATTACTACGATCACATCCCACTGGGCGAGGACCGCGTGCTGCTGGTGATCGCCGATGTCTCGGGCAAAGGCGTCCCCGCCGCACTGCTCATGTCCGCCTTCCGCGCCTCTCTGATGAGTCAGGACACCGATCACAGCGGTCCGGCCGAAGTGGCGAGTCGGCTCAACGAGTTCCTGCATCGCAGTGTCGAACCGGGCAAGTTCGTGACGGCGTTCGTCGGCTTCCTCGAAGGGCGCACCGGGCGGTTCGTGTATGCCAACGCCGGGCACAATCCGCCGGCCCTGCTGCGCGCCGATGGCCGGGTGGAGTGGCTCTCGGCCGGGGGCCTCATTCTCGGCATCCTCGCGGGCTCACGATTCGAGAGCGGCGAGGTCACGCTCGAACCGGGGGACCTGCTGGCCCTGTACACCGACGGCGTGACCGAAGGCGCGGACTCCGTGGGCGAACTGTGGGGCGAGGAGCGGCTGGTGGCGACGCTCGAGCGGCTGCGCGAGCGTCCCTGTCAGGAGCTGGCGAGTTCGCTGGTGCGGGAGGTTCGCTCGTTCGAGGGCGAGACCGGCCCGGCGGACGACATCACCGTCCTGCTCGCGCGTCGTTCTGGCACGCCAGGTGCCTGAAGCGCCGCCAAATCGGGCCGGCATCGGGGCTGAATGTGCGGTTTTCGGTCTTGGCGGCGTTGACTGATTGATCCAGACTCTGGAAGCGGTGAGCGGACTGTGACGGCAGCCCCGCTCGTTCGTCCCATGGACAGGTCCACTCCATCCCCATGTCGGGACTCTCCCTTGTGAATCCGGGTCCCGCGTTCCCCTCGGAGGTCCCATGCGGCTCTGCACTGCCCTGCCCGCGCTCGCCTTCTTGCTCGCTCTCGCCTCCCCGGCGGCCGCGCAGGTCGTGCAGATCAACAGCAATATCGCCGTGAACACCACGTGGGGTCCGACCGGTACGGTCGTGGGCTCGACCTTCTGGATCCGCAACACCATCGCCGTCAACGCTGGTGTCACCCTCAACATCCAGCCCGGCGTGGTGGTCAAGTTCGACGGCGGCCGTCAACTCGTGATGAACGGGACGCTGCGCTGCATCGGCACCGCGGTCGACAGCATCGTGTTCACGTCGATCAAGGACGACAACAACCGCGCCGGCGACACGAACCTCGATGGCAACGTCACGGTGCCCGCGGTCTCCGACTGGTATGGCCTGTACTGGCCGGATGCGAGCCCGGACAACAGTCGCCTGCACTACTGCGATGTTCGCTACGCCGGCGCCGGCAATGGCGCCGCGCTCACTTTTCTGAGCGCCACGGATAGCGTGAGCAACTCGGTCATCCGCCGCTCGTACTACGGCATCGACTGTCAGGGCACGGCTGCACCGGTGCTCGTCAACACGAGCATCGAAGCCTCCACGCTCACCCCGATCGTCCTCGACTTCACCGCCGCACCGGTGTTCTCGAGCCTCGTGTTCTCGAGCGCGAACAACGGCTACGACGCCTTCGGGCTCCGCGGCGGCACGCTCACGGGCGCCACGTCGCTGCCCAAGCGCGGCGCAACGGTGGGCATCAACCCGGTGAGCAACGTCACCTACGTGCTGCTCTCCAGTCTCACCATCAATGTGGGCGCGAGCCTCACGGTGAGCCCGGGCGTGGTCATCAAACCGCTGGGGGGGCAGAGCATCCAGGTCAATGGGAACCTCACGATGGATGGCACGGCTGCCGTCGGCGACACCATCACCATCACCTCGATCGCCGATGACAACTTCGGCACCCCCAACGACACGAACAACAATGGTTCCATCACGGCGCCCAATCGCGGCGACTGGAATCGCATCGTGTTCGCACAGGGCGCTACCGGCTCGATCTCGCGCTGTCGGTTCAAGTTCGGCACGAACAGCAACACACAGGGCGTGGTCGAGATGCTGAACAACAACATCCCCATCGCCAACTCGCTCATCAGTGATGCCGCGCACGGGCTTGCGCTGCTCGGCCTGTCCACACCGATTGTCACGAACGTGAGCATCAACAACTGCTTGTCCACACCCATCTTCATGTCGGTCTCGGCCAACCCCACGTTCAGCGGGGTCAACTTCCTGGCGAATGCCATCACCGCGATCGGCCTGAACGGCGAGGACATCGCCGTTGATTCTCGCATCGCCGTGCGCAATCTGGGCGGTTTCGCCAACATCACGTACTACCTTATGAACGGCCAGTTGCGCATGATGAGTCCCGCGATCCTTCGCATCGATCCGGGCGTGGTGATCAAGAATCAGCTCTTTGGCGGCGGGATGGTGATCGAGGGTGGCCTCGTGGCCGACGCCAAGCCCGAGAGCCTCATCGTCTTCACTTCGGAACGCGATGATCTCTACGGCAATCCCCCGGACACCAATGGTGATGGGTCCACCACCGCACCGAACACACAGAACTGGGGATTTATTCGCTTCCAGCCCACAACGAACGACGCGGTCAGCAAGCTCGACTACTGTCGGCTCACCTACGGTGCGTACTGGCCGTATGATAGCTGGGCGCCCACGCTCTGGATGACGAGTGCATCACCCGCCGTCACCAACTGCTTCATCTTCAAGACCATCTACGGCATTCGTACCGATGGTGACGCCGCGCCGGTCATCAACAACACGACCTTCGACAACTGCACCGCTGCACCCATCGTGATGAGCGTGCTGTCGGACCCGCAGATCGCCACGAACAACACGTATTCCACGAATACTTACAACGCCATCGCACTGCTGACTGAAACGCTGTCACAGAACGCGACGATCAAGTACCGCCCGAACGTGGGAAATCCGGCGAGTCCGACCTTCGCGTACCTGCCGACTGGAACCATCACGGTGGGCGCTGGCGTCACTCTCACGGTGCAGCCGCAGGTGGTGCTCAAGCCAACCAGTTCGTTCACGGTCTTCCTGGTGAACGGCGCTCTGAACATCGTGGGCTCGAACAACACCACCGGGCGCGTGTTCTTCACTTCGCGTCGCGATGATGCGGTGAATGGCGATACCACCCCGACCGATGCCAGCACGCCGCAGACGGGTGACTGGGCCAACATCGAGTTCAACGACACGGCGGTCGACGCGGCGTGCATCATCCGCAACGTGCAGTTCCAGTTCGGCGGCAACAGCCAGACCAGCGGCATCCTCACCACGAACAGCGCCAGCCCTCGATGCGCACGCCTCGAGTTCTTCCAGAACGGCACCTGCTTCACGTTCACCGGGAACTCCCAGCCCAGCCTGGACTCGCTCACGATCCTCAATTGCACGCAGCTCCCGATTGTCTCGTCGCTCATCAGCAACCCGACCTACGGCCCGCAGATCACTTTCGCGAACAACAAGTACCTCGCGCTCGGTATCCTGAGCGAGACGATTGCACAGAACGTGCGCACGCGGATCGGCAAGATCGGCACCTTCGCGAACCTCAACTACGCGCTGGCGGGAAACGTCACGATCGGGTTCGGGGCCAAGTGGACGATCGACCCGGGCGTGGTCCTGAAGTTCGGCCGTCTCTTCTACGACCAGATCGGTAGCGGGATCGCCATTGATGGTGCGCTGGTCGCCAACGGCAAGTCGGACAGCCTCATCATCTTCACCTCCACCGCCGACGATGCATTCGGCCAGGATGTGTACGGCGATGGCGCGGCCACCGTCCCGCTGCCATCGCAGTGGCAGGGCATCAACTTCAGCGCGGTCAGTAATGACACCGCAACAATCATCAACCACTGCCGACTGCGCTATGGCGGCTACACGACCAGCCCGCTCACCTTCGTCAGCGCTGGCCCAACCATTTCGAACACCACGGTGACGAGATCGAACGTGGCGGCGGTCACCATCGCGGGAGCGTCCACGCCCATCTTCACGAACGTCGACCTCGATAGCACGGCCAGTGATCCGCCCGTGATGATGTCGCTCGTGAGCGAACCGGTGTTCAACAACTGCCGCTTCCTCGGCAATCAGTACACCGCGCTCGGCGTGATCGCCGAGAACATTGCGCAGGACGTGCTATGGAAGATCCGTTCGGTCGCGGGTCGCAACAACATGCCCTACCTGCTCCAGGGCCAGCTCACGGTCGGCCTCGGTGCCACCATGACCATGCAGCCGGGCGTCGTGGTGAAGCTCGCCAACTCCTCGATCCTGATTCAGCGCGCATTTCTGGCTGAGGGGCGCACCGACAGCCTCGTGGTGTTCACCTCCTACCGCGACGACTCCTATGGCGGCGACACGAACAACGACAGCACTTTCACCTCTCCCACCGCCAGCAACTGGAGCTCCATCACCATCGATGGCACTGCAATCGATCCGCAGGTGCGGTTCAAGAACTGCCTGTTCCGTTACGGCGGCTCCGGCGCCTCGGGGGCGCTGCGCTGCGTCAACTCCTCGCCGTCGGTGGACTCGTGCCTGTTCATGTACAACTCGACCGGTGTGTCGGCCGAGGGTTCGAGCAATCCCACCATTCGCGGCAGCAGCCTGTTCGGCAACACCACTTGGGCGATCAACAACTCTGGGAACGCCTTCTGTGTGAACGCCGAGGGCAACTGGTGGGGCGCGGCGAGTGGGCCGAGCGACGCGTCGGCCACAGCCGACTTGTGCGGCCTCGGCACGAATGCCGGCCTGGGTGACAAGGTGAGCAACAACGTCGACTACCTGCCCTTCGCCACCAGCAGCGTTCAGAACCCGCTGCTCGGCGATGTCAGCTTGAACGGCCAGGTGCTCGCATACGACGCCTCGCTCACGCTGCAGTACGTCGCCGCGCTCATCTCCCTCACCCCGCTGCAGAAGCTGGTGGCCGACGTGAGTGGGCAGGCGGGAATCTCGGCGTTCGATGCCACGCTCATCCTGCGCTATGTGGCGAACATCATCCCGGCTTTCCCCGCGGCTTCGAACGGCGCGCATCAGGCGCCGCCCGAGGCACTCGCGCTGGCACGCAAGGATCTCGAGGCCGCTCAGGGTAAGTTCGATCTGTCACTCGGTGAGGCTCGGCATGAGAGTGGTGGCTGGGTGATCCCGGTGCTCGCGCAAGGCGACGCACCGATGTATGCGGTTGAAGCCCGTCTCGATGGCGAGGCGGCTGCCACACTCGTCTCTGTAGCGCCAGCCGATGGCGGCCGCGTGCTGCACGCTGAGAGCATGGGCGGGGGACTCGCGCACGTTGCGCTGGCCGCGACCGAACCGCTCACGGCGGGCGAGGTGGCGCAGTTACGCTTCCCCGACGGCGATGCAGCGCCCGTCGTGCGACTCGCCTTCGGCCGGGTGAACGAGAGTGATCAGGAGTTCACACCGCAGCCGACGTTGCCGTCGGCCAGCGCGTTCGGCAATGCCTGGCCAAACCCGATCCGCTCGGGTGCCGCGCGCATCGATCTGGCGATCTCGGCCGCAGACGCGCGGAACCGCGCCAGCGTGCATATCGTCGATCTCGCGGGCCGCACCATTCGGACCTTGGTCGACGGGATGCTCACGCCGGGCTCACATGCGATCACGTGGGATCTCGCCGACCCGCAGGGGCGCGCCGTTCCCGCGGGTCTTTACTTCGTCCGCGCTCGTGTCGGAGCGCTCCAGGCGACTCGTCGATTGATCGTGGTCCGCTGAAGCGGCGGCGAGGAGGAACTCCCATGGCCATCCCACGCGTCGCACTCGCGCTCGCGCAGGCCCTGCTGGCGGTGACGCTCACCGTCAGCGGCGCCGGCGCGGTCCAGGTCTCCCCGAGCCCCGGCAACGGTCTCGCGGGCCAGACCGTGGACATCAACATCAACACTTCAAGCCTGACCGGCCTCAACGTGCGGTCGTTGCAGTTCGACCTGACTTACAACCCCAGCGTCATCAGCGTCACCGATGTGCTGGAAGCCGGCAATCTCGTGGGCGTCGCGGGCTGGGGAGATGCCGAGTTCCACATCACGACCAACAACATCAACTCGGCCACGCTCAATGTGAGCGCGGCGGGCAACACTGCGTTGATCGGGAGTGGCGCGCTCCTGCGCGTGCGCTTTCTGGTGAATCCCACACTGCTCAACGGCAGTAACTCGAACATGGCCCTGGCGAACTTCATTTTCAATGAGGGTACGCCCAACGACACGACCACGAATGCCAACTTCGCCGTCGGCGTCACCCCACAGATCGCCGTCAACCCGAACACCGGCGAGGTCGTCCGCGGTCAGACCCTCAGCTTCAACGTTTCGGGCACCGTGTCGAATCCAGTCAGCTGGTTCACGACCAACACTGCGATCGCCACGATCACAAATGCCGGCCTGCTGACCGGCGTTGCTCCCGGCGAAGTAAAGGTCTACGCGGTCGATAACGCGGGGCGACGTGACA
>Ga0163144_10029743_pt1 | contig 10472 bp, 7 predicted proteins | sample OliLak19BULKMAT1_FD_123175 | JGI IMG/M metagenome (GOLD analysis project Ga0163144, IMG submission 123175) | Freshwater microbial mat bacterial communities from Lake Vanda, McMurdo Dry Valleys, Antarctica - Oligotrophic Lake LV.19.BULKMAT1 | ecosystem: Environmental > Aquatic > Freshwater > Lake...
AGGCCGACGGGCAGGCCGAGTTTTGCCGCCCACTCCGGGCAAAGTTTTCCGGCGGACTCCGTCGCGTCGTGGGCTTTTTCGTAAAGGCGGTCGCGCAGGCCGGCAAGTTTCGGATCGAGCCGCGTGAGAAATTCCTTATCCGGCAGGCCGCCCCATTCGTCGCAATAGAGCGCCTTGTGGCCGGCCATGCAGACACCGCGTTTGATGGCGCGCGGATCGGTGACACCGGCCAGAACGGACGGCACCCAATCGGCGAGTTCCACCCAGCTAAAAGCCGCGTCAAATGTCGCCGGCGCGATTTTCAAACAATGCCAGATTTTTGACCAGAACCACTCCGAGGAATAAGTGTTGCCGCATTTCGCGATGAAGTGCGGGCGATGTTCCGCCGCCAGCCGGGTGATGGCAGCGGCTTCCTGATGGCTGGTGTGATCTTTCCACAGCCAGCACTGCGCGTTGAGGTCTTTCTCCCATTTCGGATCGAGGGCGAGCGCGCGATTTTGCGCATCCACGGGCAGCGGGCTTGAGCCCGTCGTGTCCACCCCGATGCCAACCAGGGTTTCAGGGGAAAAGCCCGGTGTCCCGGCCGCTTGCAGCAGCGCACCGCGCACGGCGCTTTCCAGACCGTAAAGATAATCCGCCGGATTCTGGCGGGCGAGGTGGTGGTCGTTGCGGTCCAAAAGGACGCCTTGGTGGCCACCGGGATAGTCCACCACGCAGGTTCCAAGTTCCGCGCCATTGGCACAATCCACGATCAGTGCGCGAACCGAATTGGTTCCATAGTCGAGGCCGAGGGAGGTAAACACGGGGCGATTTGTATTTCATGTCGCCCGGCCATGTAAAGAACCCGGCAGGGCAAAAAAGAGAAGCGGCTTTTCTCCCTCGCACCGATTGGACCCGCAGGGTAATTTGGCCGCGTGCCCCGCATTGCCGAAGAAACCATTCAGCGCGTCGCCGAAGCCAACGACATCGTCGAGGTCATCGGTTCGTATTTCCCGCTCAAACGCGCGGGCACAAGCTGGCGGGCGCTCTGTCCATTTCATCGCGAGAAAAGCCCGTCCTTCCACGTCAACCCGCAAAGGCAGGCCTATCACTGCTTCGGCTGCGGTGCGGGCGGGTCGGTTTTTCGTTTCGTCATGGACTACGAGCATCTCGACTTTGTCAGCGCGGTGCGCCGCCTCGCCCAGCGTGCGGGGATTCCCGTCATCGAGGAAGCGGGCAGCCCGGATGACGATCGTCGCCACGAGGTCCGCAAACGCCTGCTCGCCCTCCACGTTGAAGCGTCGGCCTGGTTCCATCACAATTTGCTGAAAACCCCCGACGCGCAACGGGCCCGCGACTATTTGAAATCCCGCGGTATCACCGTCGAGGTCGCCAAGTCCTGGCAACTCGGCTTCGCCCCGGACTCGTGGAATGCCCTGCTGGATTTTCTTCGCGGGAAAAATTTCTCCCCGGAGGAAATCGCCCAGAGCGGACTCTCCGCCTCGAAAGACGACGATGAACGGGGCAAATCCTACGCACGCTTTCGTGACCGCTTGATGTTTCCCATCCGCAACGATTACGGCGAAGTCATTGCCTTCAGCGGCCGCGTGCTTGATTTTAACGGGGATGCGGAGCCCCCGTCTCCCCACAAGGCGAAAGCGGCGAAATATGTCAACTCGCCCGAGACGCCGCTCTTCACCAAAGGCCGCGTGCTCTACGGCCTCGATAAATCGAAACGCGCGCTCATCAACGCCAAGACCGCCATCGTTTGCGAAGGCCAGCTCGATTTGATCAGTGCCTACGAGGCGGGTGTGCAAAATGTCATCGCCCCGCAGGGCACCGCTTTCACCGCCGATCAGGCCCGGGTGCTCCAGCGGTTCGTCGAGACGGTCGTGCTGTGTTTCGATTCCGACCGCGCCGGGCAGGAAGCTGTCACCCGCTCCCTGCCCGCACTTCTGGAAAACGGCCTCGAAGTCAAAGTCGCCCGCCTGCCGCCGGGCGAGGATCCGGATTCGTTGATCCGGGGAAAAGGCCCCTCCGCTTTTGAAGAAGTGGTGGCCTCGGCCAAAAACTTTTTCGATCACGCCTTGGAGATTCTCGCCGACAAGGGAAACCTTGACGATCCGGCGGGAAAATCCTCCGCCGCCCGCAGGTTGGGTCCCTATGTCGCGCTGATCAAGGATCGTGTCCTGCGCGAGGCCACTGCAAAAAAAATCTGCGCCCGTCTCGGCATCGCCGAAGCCGCTTTTACCCCTCTGATCAAGCCGGCGTCCACTCAGGCACCGGCGGATGGACCAAAGGAAGCGCCACAAACTCAACCCCTGATCCTGGCCGAGGGTGTCCGGCAGCTTTGCCGTCTGGCGCTTTTGCATCCCGAAACAAAAACCTGGCTGACCGAACAAACCTCGCCCGAACCCTCGGAACTCGGAGACGGCGGGGACTTGCTGAAAAGAATTCTCCAGTCCGCGTTGCCGCTGAATGAGACCTCCGCCCGCGCCGTTTTTGTCTCCGGGCTGCCTGCCCGCGAGGAGATTACTGTGAACATGCTGGACTTGGATCGCGTCCAGGAAAACGCCCTGCCCAACGCCCAAAATCATTGGTTCGGCCTCGCCGCCGCCGTCTTCCGCAACCAGCGCGATGCCGCCGCCGCACAACTCCGCCAAGCCTCCCTTTCCCCTCAAGAGCAGATGCGACTCCAAAACCTGGTGACGGGAGCCAGCAAACAAATCCTTGACCTGCAAAGCCGTCTCAACGAAGTTTAACGGCTCTTCTCGAAGCACTGAGGCCGCGTTGAAAACTTCCAAAAACACCACCAAGGCGAAGCCAAAAATGGCTTCCAAACCCAAGGCAACGAAACCCGCGAAACGTCCGGCCCCCAAGGCCAAAGCCCCGCTCTCGCCCAAAAAGACCGTGGCCAAATCCGCTCCGGTCAAAAAAAAGCCCGCTGCGTCACGAGAGAAAGCCATGGTGGCCCCCACCGGACGGGCCAAGGGTGAGAAACACCCGCTCGTCTCCGCTCTGACCGCGCCGGCTGCCACCAGTCCTCAGGATTTGCAGAAGGCCCTGCAGGAAAAAGTCCGCGACCTGATCAAGCTGGCCAAGGAGCAGGGCTACGTGACTTTTGACGACCTCGATGAGGCTCTCCCCGAGAGTGTCAACGATCCCGACAGCTTGGAATCTGTCATCGCCCAGTTGCGCGCGGTCGAGATCGAAATCATTGATGCCTCCGACGTGGATCGGGTGAAAGACGTTCGCAAGGATAACGAGGAAGAGGAGGAGAAAGACGAAAAAGTTGACAGCAAACTCGACATCCTCGACGACCCCGTCCGCATGTATCTCAAGCAGATGGGCCAGGTGCCCCTGCTCAGTCGCGAACAGGAGGTGGAAATCTCCAAGCGCATCGAAGAGGCCGAGATCAAGGTGCAGGAAACGCTTTATCAATTCGGCTTCATCGGCCGCGCGCATCTTGATCTGGCGCAAAAGCTCATTGATATGCGCGAGCGCTTCGACCGCGTCATTCTCGACAAAAAAATCGAAAGCCGCGAGCGCTACATGAAGACCCTGCCCCGCCTCTGCCAGCAGGTGAAAAAACAATCCGATATCGTGGCGGTGATTTACCGCGACAAGATTTCCCCGCTCAAGCACCCCTCCCCCCAAGCCCTCAAAAACTACGAGAAGGCCCAGGTGATCCTGCAAAAACTTTACCCGAAATTTTATTTCAAACAAAAAGTGGTTGAGGATCTTGTGACGCTTGCCGACGAGAATGTCCGCGCGCTTCACACCCTCGTCCACGAGCACGACAAGCAGGCGAAAAAAGCGGACCAAAAAATCCGCCGCAACCTCAGTCAGCAGATCAAGGAAATGCACCTGCGGAACTGGATGACCAGCGAGGAGCTTTTCGAGAAGCATCGCGGACTCAAGGGCTGGCACCGCAAGGCGCTCAAGGCGAAGACCGAAATGGTCGAGGCCAACCTGCGCCTCGTGATTTCCATCGCGAAAAAATACACCAACCGCGGCCTCTCCTTTCTCGACCTCATTCAGGAGGGCAACATGGGCCTGATGAAGGCGGTGGAAAAATTCGAATACCGCCGCGGCTACAAATTTTCGACCTACGCCACGTGGTGGATCCGCCAGGCCATCACCCGCTCGATCGCCGATCAGGCCCGCACCATCCGCATTCCGGTGCACATGATCGAGACGATCAACAAACTCATCCGCGTACAAAAGCAGCTCGTGCAGGAGTATGGCCGCGAACCGTCGCCGGAGGAAATTTCCGACGAAATCCAGCTTCCGGTTGAACGGGTTCGCGCCGTGCTCAAGATGGCGCAGCAGCCAATCTCGCTGCAAGCTCCGGTGGGCGATTCCGACGACACCAGTTTTGGCGATTTCATTGAGGACAAAGGCGCGGAAAACCCTGCCGACCAGGCTGCCATTGTTCTGCTCAAGGACAAAATCAAAGACGTTCTCGACACGCTGACCGAACGCGAACGCCAGGTGCTCGAACAGCGCTTTGGCCTGGTGGATGGCTACAGCCGTACGCTCGAGGAAGTCGGACGTCAGTTCAAAGTCACCCGCGAGCGTATCCGCCAGATCGAGGCCAAGGCGCTGCGCAAAATGCGGCATCCCACCCGCATCCGCCAGCTCGAAGGCTTCCTGGAACCCCAGGATTGGTAATTGAAGAAGCGGCCCACGGGCCGCTTTTTTCGTGATGAAGAACATCCTCTTCCTCATGGCTGATGAGTTCCGCTATGACGCGGCGGGCTTCATGGGCAATGCGGTGGCGCGCACACCCAATCTCGACCGTCTGGCAACCAATGCGGTCGTTTTTGAAAGCGCCTACACCCCCTCACCCGTTTGCGTGCCGGCGCGGCAATGTCTGGCCATGGGAAAGTATCCCCTGCACATCGGCTGCGAGCGTTTCGGCGAGGACATTGCCCCGGGGTCCGCGACGTTTGCGCGGTGGTTTTCCGCGCACGGATATTTCACCACGGCGTGTGGCAAACTGCATCATCGCGGTCCGGATCAAATGCAGGGCTGGATGCAGCGCATCGGTTCGGAAACTGCGGTGAACTGGCCGGAGAAATTTTCCACCCGCAGCCAGATCGGACGTTGCAAATGGCGCGGTGCGGTGGAACTCAAGGAGGCGGGAGCCGGCCTTTCTCCGCTCGCCCTCCACGACGACTACAGCGTGCAGGGAGCCTGCGATTTTCTCAGAATGCATTTTGACGGCCTCTATGCGATCCCCCGCGAGACACCTGTTTTTCTGATGGTCAGTCTGCAACAGCCGCATTTTCCTCTGCGGACGGAAGAAAAACTGCTCGCGTACTACCACGATCGCGTTCCGGTTTTTTGGGATGAGCCCGCCGGTAATCATCCCAATCTTGACGCCGGACGACTGGGCGAAAGCCAGGGCATTGGGCAAAGCGACGTGCGCCGTGCCACCGCGACCTATTACGGCATGGTCGAACAAACCGACCGGCGCATCGGGCAAATCCTGCAAGCCGTCGAGGCGACCGGGCAGTCGCTTGAGGACTGGATCGTCGTCTTCACTTCCGACCACGGGGAAATGCTGGGAGAACATGGCGCGTGGGGGAAACGTAAATTTTACGAAGGCAGCGCCAGGGTACCGCTTTTTCTTTCCGCGCCAGGACTGTCCCCCTGCCGTTCGTCCAGACCCTGCAATTTGGTGGATATCTTTCCGACCCTGGTTCGTCTGGCCGGTCTGCCGGAAACCAGCGGGATCGATGGCCAGGATCTTTTCGGAGCCGAACACACCGGCGAGACATTCTGCCAGCACGACCGCAACGAGTTCATGCTCCGGTTGGGAAATCTAAAATACCTGCGTTTCCCCGCCGCGCCGGATGTGCTCTTTGATCTGGCCCGCGACCCGGGTGAAACCCGGAATGCGATGGACGACCCCTCCTCTGCCGAAGCCGCCTCTGTCCTACGCAAAAAGCTGGATGAATTCGCAGCAACCGCTTGCGAAAACAGGCCGCCCCGCTAAATACTAGATCATGAGTTTGGAGGAACAAACCGCAGGCAACCTCACCGGATCGCTGCTCGTCGCCCATCCCTCCCTGGTTGATCCGAACTTCCGCCGGACGATTCTTTTTCTGTTTCAACACAGTGCCGAGGACGGCTCCATCGGTCTGGTGCTCAACCGCCCGCTCAACAAAACATTCGGCGAAGCCGCGGCGGGGGAACCGGACGATGTTCTTGCTGGCGTGGAGCTTTTTTATGGCGGCCCGGTCTCCGACGACCAACTCACCCTTGCCAGTTTGCTCTGGGTGAATAACCCCGATGCCGTGGCCTTTCACAGCTACATGGGCAGCGGCGTGGCGGATGTCACCATCGAGCCGCAATGGCAGCCCGGTCTGCGCGGTTTTCTCGGCTATGCGGGCTGGAGCAGCGGGCAGCTTGAGAATGAGATCGCGCAGAATGCCTGGATCGTTCTTCCGCCCTCCCGCGAGTTCATCGAAATGGAAGATCCGGAAAATGCCTGGCGCACGGTCATGAGAAATTCCGGTCCGATGATGAAACTTCTGGCCGAGGCTCCCGATGATCCCGAACTGAATTGATCCAGCTTCATCCCCTCAGCCATCATCCCTCAACCATTTTCAGGGCTGATAGACCGTGCCAAAATATTTCTGCGCCAGGTCGAAGATCGTACCGCTTTCTTGCAAGCGCAACAGGGCCGAATTGAGCGGCTGACGCAGCTTGCTTCCCATCGGCAGGGCAAAGCCATAGTTGTAAGGCGAGAACACATGCCCGACTTCCGTGATGGGAAGCTCGGGATGATTCGCATCATAGTATTGAAGAATTGGAGCCGCGCCAACCACCGCCCGAACGTCGCCGTTGACCAGTGCACCCACCGCGTCCTCCAGTTTTGGGTAAAGGTTGGTCTCGATACGATTCCGGCTGAGATAGCTCACGGCTTTTCCATTTTTGACCGCACCGACAAGCTTCCCTGGAAGATCCTGCGGCCCGGCAATGGCAGACTGCATTTTTTCCATCGTCATCACCGCCGTGATGCTGGAGGTCAGGTACATCACGGTGAGCAACCCGACCAGCATCCAGAACACAAGCATCAGCCGCCCCAGCACACCGGGAAAGCCCTTGTAAGAGGACTTGCCCACCAGCAGCGAAATCACAAAGTAAAACGCCTCCGCCACCCCGTCGTGCCATGCCTTGGGAAAATCCGGGTTGTGCCTCCGCTCGAAAAGCGTCACCAACGCCGTGAGCACGACGACAAGGCCGGTCAGCCACCACAAAATTGTCAGATGGCCGAAGGAACTCAGATCCTGGAACAAACGTTTCAGCGTGTGCGGGCGGGCCGAAGTCACCATGACCTGCAAGCCCGACCGAAAATAAGGCTGCGAGAACTCCACATACTGCAGGATTTCGCTGGTGATCGGCACTTCGGCCACCACGATGTCCGCGTTGCCGGCGAGCATGGCTTTCACCGCACTCGTCTCATCGGGATATCCCGTGAATTCATATTCCCACTCGTTGAGCGCGGCCACTTTTTGCCAAATATCCACGGACAGGCCGGACCAAACCCCATTCTGCGAAATGACAAAAGGCGCATCACCCGCCACCGCGACACGGATCACATCCGCACGGGCTTCGTTCGCAACCGGCCAAAGCAGCAGCCCGGCCAGTACCATGCCGGCAATCCTCACCACTTTTTCACCCGCCAGAGCCAGAAAACAAAACCCACGGACGCCAACGCCAGCAGCGTGATGAACCAGAAGGGCCAAAGCGCCGACTCCATCGGCAGCGGCAGCAAGACATTCATGGAGAAAAATCCGATCACCAGATTCGCCAGCATGATCGCAATCGTCCAGATGGTGAACTTTTTGATGAGCTGGTTCAGGTTGTGGCTCACGATGGCCGCTCGCGCATCCATCAGGCCGCCGATGACTTGCGTGTAGATTTCCGCACGGCGATAGCACTGTTGATTCTCGATCACCAGATCGTCCAATACTCCGCTCTGGTCGCGGTCAAATCCCAGCTTCTCCGCCGCCGTTTTCATTTTTTCCAGCAGGGCGCCGTTGGAGCCGATGGAATTCACAATGTAAACCAGGCTCTTTTCCAGCGCGAACATGTTGAGCAGATACTTGTTGTCCATCGAAGTGCTGATGCGCCGCTCGAGGGAATCCGAAAGCATGTTGATCGCCTTGAGATGGCCTTCAAAATGCAGCGTGGCCTGATAGAGCAGGCGCAACACCACATCCTGGATGGACTGCACATGGAAGGGCACCCGACCTTCAAACACCGGCGCGTCGTCGGACATCACAATGACGAGGTGGTCCTCGTAAATAAACGCCCCCGTCGAGGTCAGCTTCAGCAAAAAATTATCGTCCGCGCAAAAACTCTTCGGCCGTTTGAGAATGATGGCCGCATGATCGGGCTCGAATTCCAGTCGCGCCAGTTCGTCGGGATCGAGCGAGGATTGCAGCGTGTGGAAGTCAATATTGTAGAGTTCCTGCAACTCTGCCTCGTCCTCAATCGTCGGCGCGTTGTAAACGATCACCTCCGCGTCGGCCGACTCACAAGTCACCAGGCGGTTATTCTCAATGCGAAAAAAACTGCGGATGCTGCGCAACGGCTCTGCCGGCACCGCGACCGGGACAACCACATCCAGTCCTCCTTGCAGAGAGATGTCGGTTTCCTCAGTCGTCGCCATGCCGGGAAAATGGCCTCAATCCCACAACCTGTCCAGCCCGCGGCGTATGCAGCCGAAAAGCTCATCCACTTCCACGTGCGTAATGATCAATGGCGGAGCCAGCGCGATCAGGTCGCGGATCCCGCGAACCATGGCTCCCTCTTTGCGAATGAGTTCCCACGCTTTCAACCCCAGCAAGCTCGCGGGCGTGAGTTCATCCCGTCCCCCGCGCGGCACCAGCTCCAGCGCGCCGATCAATCCCGTCCCCCGTGCCTCCGCCACCGCCGGATGAGCGGTCATTTCCTGCAGTTTGCCTTGAAAATACGGCCCCACATCATCCCTGACCCGCGGGATCAATCCCAAGTCCTCGATCACGTGTAGATTTGCCAGCGCCGCCGCCGCGCACGTCGGATGCCCCGAGTAGGTGTAGCCATGGGCAAAGTAGCCGCTCGCCGCGATCGTCTCCGCGATTTCATCACTCAGCATCGTCGCGCCCAACGGCAGGTAACCGCTCGTGAGCCCCTTTGCCAGACAGATCAAATCCGGATCCAAATCCCACAGATTGCTCGCGAACCAATCGCCCACGCGCCCAAATGCCGTGATCACCTCATCCGCCACAAAAAGAATCTCCTGCTCCCGGCAGAGCGCCCGCAACGCCGTGAGATAGCCCTCCGGCGGCGTGATGACCCCACCTGCTCCCTGCACCGGCTCGACAAACATGGCCGCGATCGTCTCCGCCCCCTGCTCCGCAATGACCCGGCGCGTTTCCTCGATGCACCACCGGCCATATTCCTCCGGCGTCTTCTCCGTCTTGGCACCATACGCATACGGCCCCGGCACATGCAAAAATCCCTCCAGCGGCAGATCGAACGGCGTCTGGCAATTCGGCAGCCCGGTCATGCTCGTCGTCGCCAGCGTCACCCCGTGATACGCAAACGTCCGCGTGAGAATCGTTTTTTTCTCCGGCCGTCCCTTCAACTTCCAATACGAACGAATCACCTTGAGCGCCGTCTCGTTCGCCTCCGAACCCGAATTTGAAAACACCGTGCGATTCACCCGCGCCGGTGCCTTCTGCGCAAGAAACTCCGCCACCCGGATCGGCGGTTCCGTCGTCGAATTGAAAAACGAAGGATAAAACGGCAGCCGTTCCATCTGCTGCGCCACCGCCTGCACGATCGCCACGCAGTTGTAGCCCACGTTCACGCACCACAACCCCGCCAGCCCATCCAGAATGCGCTTCCCGCCCTCATCCACAAAATAGCAGCCATCCCCCTCCCGAACGATATGGGTGCCCGCAGCATGCAGGTCGGCGTGATTCGTGAAGGGATGAAGCTGGAACTTGCGATCCTGCTTCTGCAACTCGGCAATGGAGGAGAGGGCCATGCTCAAAATCTACCACTTTTCCACCGAAAGACCACGGCGATCTGCGGGGGAAAAAAGCAATCCTCACGCAAAGAATGGAAAGGATGGAGGGGGGAATACACAGATCGTTCTTCCGTAGCGGCGGCAACACCGAGCGCGCTGCAACCGTGCCGATCGCTTAAGCCGGACCCGAAGCGTCGGCCAGGCTTCACAACAGACGAAAGCCAGCAGCATTTTTCCGCCCCTTCCCATCCTGTGCTTCGCTCCGCTGCCGTTGCCTCCCCAGGCTAAACATTGTGTTTTACCAGTTCGCGATTGCGCTGTCGCGCGGGTGTTGGGTGGGGCAGTTCCTTCAAAAACTTGGCGCGGAAATTGCGTATATACTGTAAATACCCTGTAAATGCGTAGTGCTCGGATGAAGTTGTGGTTATATTTCGCCGGTTATTGTAATAATTTTGTCACA
>Ga0163144_10029746_pt1 | contig 10471 bp, 11 predicted proteins | sample OliLak19BULKMAT1_FD_123175 | JGI IMG/M metagenome (GOLD analysis project Ga0163144, IMG submission 123175) | Freshwater microbial mat bacterial communities from Lake Vanda, McMurdo Dry Valleys, Antarctica - Oligotrophic Lake LV.19.BULKMAT1 | ecosystem: Environmental > Aquatic > Freshwater >...
ATCCGTGGCATGAGAGGCGAGGTTGATCTCGGCAAACCCCGCTGGCTGCCCAAACATTCGGCGGTGAATGTCCAAGGGCTTGCCAGCTTCGATCATCGCAAACTCTCACGCCGCATGGGCGAAGTCAGCTCCGCCCAGATGGCCGAAGTCAAAACCGCCCTCCGCGACTTGCTGGGGCTGTGAATTCGCCGGAAATAATGTCGATGAAAAAGAAGAATCAGGCTATTGCCTGAAGTCTCCCAAAAGAGACTCTTTTAATGCCGCTGGATTCCGAAAATGTTGCAATGCGACACCTGTCCCGAAACACTTCCATTCTCCCGGAAAATTCACTCGCCCGCCCGCCGCCTCAACCGCTAGCTTTGCTGCGATCAAGGCTTTCCAGGAGCAGAATCCACCACCCCCTCCTTCCCCATGCCACTGCCAGAGATGAATCAAAAAGAGCAAGATGCTTATGACGAGACTCTGCGGATCATTGAAAACAACCGACGCAACGGCGGAACCCGTCTAAAACTAGGAGCGATGGGTCTGACCCACCTGCCGCCAGAGATCGGCCAGCTCACCGCGCTCACGAACCTTGACCTCGACTCCAACCAACTGGCCAGCCTGCCGCCGGAGATCGGCCAGCTCACCGCGCTCACGAGGCTTCACCTCGACTCCAACCAACTGGACAGCCTGCCGCCGGAGATCGGCCAGCTCACCGCGCTCACGGGGCTTCACCTCTCCTCCAACCAACTGGCCAGCCTGCCTCCGGAGATCGGCCAGCTCACCGCGCTTACGGGGCTTGACCTCCGCTCCAACCAACTGGCCAGCCTGCCGCCGGAGATCGGCCAGCTCACCGCGCTCACCGCGCTTTTCCTCTACTCCAACAAACTGGCCTGCCTGCCGCCGGAGATCGGCCATCTGACCGCGCTCACGGAGCTTTCCCTCAACTCCAACCAACTGGCCAGCCTGCCGCCGGAGATCGGCCAGCTCACCGCGCTCACGTGGCTTGACCTCGGCTCCAACCAACTGGCCAGCCTGCCGCCGGAGATCGGCCAGCTCACCGCGCTTACGGAGCTTTTCCTCTACTCCAACCAACTGGCCAGCCTGCCGCCGGAGATCGGCCAGCTCACCGCGCTTACGCGGCTTCACCTCGACTCCAACCAACTGGCCAGCCTGCCGCCGGAGATCGGCCAGCTCACTGGGCTCACGGGGCTTTCCCTCAACTCCAACCAACTGGCCAGCCTGCCGCCGGAGATCGGCCAGCTCACCGCGCTTACGGAGCTTTTCCTCCCATCCAACCAACTGACCAGCCTGCCGCCGAAGATCGGCCAGCTCACCGCGCTCACGGCGCTTGTCCTCTACTCCAACCAACTGGCCAGCCTGCCGCCGGAGATCGGCCAGCTCACCGCGCTCACGAGGCTTTTCCTCGACTCCAACCAACTGGCCAGCCTTCCGCCGGAGATAAACCAGCTCACCGCGCTCAAGGAGTTTTACTTGCATGATAATCCGGAGTTGGGCATTCCAGAGTCGATCTTAGGGTCGCGATTTCGGGACAATTCAGAGAAAACCCCATCCGCCGCACCCAAGGCGATTCTGGATTTTTATTTCCGGTCCCAGCGCGCAGGAAAGAAGCCCCTCAATGAAGTGAAGCTCCTGCTGGTAGGGCGGGGGGAGGCCGGAAAAACCTCAGTCTCGCGGGCGTTGCGCGGAGAGGCGTTCGATAGCAAGCAGAAGGAGACTCCGGGGATCGAGATCGTGCCATGGACTCTGCCTTGCACGGATGCTGAGGACGTGACGGTTTACCTCTGGGACTTCGCCGGGCAGGAGATCACCCATGAGACGCACCGCTTTTTCCTGACAGAGCGCAGTCTCTACGTGGTGGTGCTGGATGGCCGGGGCGGCCAGCAGATGGAAGAGGCGGAGTATTGGCTGAGCCATGTGCAGCGCTATGGCACCCGCCGCCGCCCGAATGCGGAGCCTGAGTATTCCCCGGTGATCGTGGTGCTGAACAAGTGGCAAAGCCCCGGCCCCTACGATGTGGAGAAACGCCGCCTCCAGCGGGAGTATCCGAACATCCGCGCCTTCGTGGAGACGGATTGTGAAGGCGGCCATGGCATCGAGCGGCTGCGGGAAACGTTTTGTGCAGTGCTCCACCACATGCCATCCGTCCGCCAGGAATGGCCGCTGGAATACTACAATGTTCAGCGAAAGCTCAAAGCACTCGCTGTGAACCCTGACCCAGAGCAGCGCAAGCATTTCGTCAAATGGGATGGCTACCGAGAGATCTGCGCGGAGTGTGGCGTGAGCGATCTTTCCTCCCAGACCTCCATGGCGGAGAACCTGAATGCCTTGGGCGTTGCGCTCTATTACGGTGATCATGACCGCCTGCGTGACACCCGCGTGCTGAACCCGAACTGGGTGGCCAACGGACTCTACGGTCTGGTGCGCGGCGTCCACCGGAAACCCTACCAAAACAAACCCGGCCAGCTCTGGGCAGGCGAATTTCCCGCCGTGCTGGAAGAAGGGATGAAGGGAATGAATCAGGAGCGCGGCGCGACCTTTGCAGACTACCCTGAGAAACGGGATGAAGTGCCGGTGCATGAGTTTTTGCTGGAGCTGATGCAGGAACGAGAGTTGGCATTTCCGGCGCGGGAGGAAAATGGACGGATACTCTACCTGCTGCCCGGCCTGCTCACGCTGGATGAGCCGGAAGTGAAGGACTACGACATCGCCGCGCACATTGAGGGCGCTCAGGTGCGTTTCCGCTATCTATATGAGCTGCTGCCCGCCGGGGTGATGAGCCGGTTCATCGTCCGCACCCACACGCTGAGCGAAGAGTATTTCCGCTGGCAGCGTGGCACTGTGCTAGGCTGGGGAAACGCCCGTGCGCTGGTAATGGCGGAGCGCAGGCGGAATCCGCGGGTGGATGTCTTCATCATCGGTGGCACCCCCGCAGAACGCCAGGAACTGGCCGGAGTGGTGCGCTCCAACATGCAGGTGATCCACGCCGGCCTGCCGGAGGGATTGGGAGGGAAAGAGGAACTGGATCTCACCCTGCCCGGCGAGCAATACGAGAGCGTGGAGAAATTGGTGCGCCTCGAGAAACAAAACCTGCCCGTGCAAGTGGTGACCGCTAGGGGTGCCCAAGAGGTGCCGGTAACTCCGGAATTGGAACAAGTGCAGCCCGCCGATGCCCGCAAGGCCCATGCACCGGAGCTGAAAGTCTTTGTCAGCTACTCCCACGCAGACTTCAAGGTATGGGAACAGTGCAAACCCTACCTGGACATTCTCAAGAATGATGGCCTCGTCCGCTGGTGGTACGATGGCAAGATCCGGGGAGGGAACGATTGGGATGATTCCATCCGCCAACAACTGCTGGATGCGGATGTGGTGATCCTGCTGATGAGCAAGGATTTTTTCGCCTCGGAATACATCAACGGCGTGGAGTTGACCGAAGCCCATCGCCGCCATCAGCTCGGCAAGACGGAGATTTTACCCGTTCTACTTTCGCCCAGTGCCGCCTTTGCTAGTCACGCGTGGCTGAAGAAGCTGCAAGCAGTGCCCAGCGTGAACGGCCAACTCCGCCCGCTCACCAGCTTCACCCCCAAAGTGAACGGCTTGCATCTGGTAGATGTGGCGTTAAGAAAAATGATCACGGAGATCGCAGCCCGTGGGGCTACACGGCTATAGCAGCTTGCATTCCGCAGAGCAGAAGAGGATGCTTCGGCATGAGATTGACGCGATTGACCATGAAGAGTTTCGCCCCGTTCGCGGATGGGGAGATTGATTTTCGCGAGGTGGAAGCGGCTGATGGACTGGCAGAGGTTCACATGCTCACTGGCGAGAATGGCACGGGGAAAACACGGGTGCTTACTGCGCTGATCGCAGCGCTGGGGAACATCGGGCCGCTGCAAGACCGGGTGAGACAGGATTCCGGGACAGAGCTGGAGGTGGATGCCTATTTTGGAGAATCGCCCGAGTGGACGGTGTCTCACGGGAAATGGATTTTCAAAAATGGCTCTGACCGGAGCCAAATTCCATATATCTCAAGTTGCGGACATGGTATGGCCGGCTCGGGAATCGCTCTTTTAGAAGACTTACTCGTGGACAATGGAACGGAAATCAAACCCGGTAAGATCCATGAATTCCTGACTTTAAATGGCGCTTCGAATTCAGCGCTACGGCTCACGGATTTCAGGAAGCAGGTGGCGTTCGAACGGGATGCCAGCGGTGTGAAATCGCCAGGGCGGCTCACCAAATGCCTAACTAGCCTGGAGAGCGCGATCACTTCTATCACAAAGGAAGAATTCTCTCTTTTGCTCCAGCCGGGCCGGAGCACGCGTCTCTTGGCAAAGTGGGGCAAAGCTGAACTCTATTTCTCGGAGATACCGGATGGTCTCCGCTCCCTGCTCAGTTGGCTCGCAGGATGGGTGGTCTTTCAGGCGGAAAAATTCGATGAGAGCGATGATCCGCTTTCCGAGCCTGTCACGCTGATCCTCGACGAACCCGAGAACCACCTGCACCCGCAGTGGCAACGGCGTGTCCTACCTGCAATCCAACGTCTGTTTCCCAATGCCCAGATCTTTGTGGTGACGCATTCGCCCTTTGTCGTCAGCTCGCTCAATGTGGGGTGGATTCACAAATTTACCCGAGGGGACGACGGGTTGGTTCATATTGAGCAAGCTAAAAAAGCCAGTCGTGGTGATAGCTACATGACGGCGGTGCAGGAAATTCTGGACCTGGAAGAGTGGTTTGATCCTGAAACGGAGGAGGAGATCGCCAAGTTCGAAACCCTGCTGGATGAGGCCTATGATGGTGACTCCGGCCACATCGAAAAAATGCGCAAGAAGGCGACGGAGCTGAAGGCACGCAGTGAAGAGGTGCTGAACCTGATCTCAAATCTGGAAGCGCAATTCAACCGCACGATGGACGCGAGGCAAAAGGCATCGCCAGAAGCGAGGGTTCTCGAAGCTCAATCCTAAGCTCCGAGTTATGCACCCTTGGACACGCCCGCCAGAACCTGCTGAACTGAGCGCCAACCGCGATGAGCTTACCCGCGCATTCATCGCTGAAAAGAAAGCGACCGGGAAAACTCCGCCTTGTAAATGGCCGAAGGTCGCTCATCAGGATGGCGGACAGGAAACACTGCAAGAGATGCTCTCTCGCGAAACCAACGAGCACTGTAACTATTGCGATAGCACGATGCGCTACTCCAGCAGGAATACGATTGATCATTTTTTGCCCAAGTCGCTATCGGAGTTCGAGCACCTCGTTTACGAATGGAGCAACCTTTATCTGTGCTGCGATGGTTGCCAAAGAAAGGGGGTAAGTTACGACTTGAATGCGCTGCGACCTGACGAAGCGGGATACCTCTTTGAGCGTTACTTCCGCTTTCACCTCGACGGCAGAATCAGTGTGATCGCCCAAGAGGATACAGACCGGGAGCGTGCGGAGATTACGATCCGAGTATTGAAGCTGGACCACCCTAAATTGATCAATAATAGGCGGCAGGAGTTCCACCTTCATGCGAAGGAAAGGAAGCACCCGGCACAAGTAGAACCGATCCTGAAAGTTGCATACGAGGATCTTGCCTATCGGGATTTCTACGCACAGCCATAGGAATCAAGCCGCATTTTTGGGGTCAGGTTCTGCATTGAAACATTTTGATCTTTTCCCATTGTGGAATAAGGGTTAAGCGGCATGTGGCTGCACTTCGCGGTTGATGAGTTCGCCGGTTTCGCGTGCGGCACGCATCAGTTCGAAGTCGAGTTGCAGGCGCAGCCAGAAGCCGGGCGAGGTGCCGAAGTAGCGGCTGAGGCGCAGGTCGTATTGACTCGGGTGAGCCCCACACACCCTCGTTCCTTCGGAGCAAGTCGCGTTCGCTCCTGTCCAAAACGGCTACGAGCCTTCGCCGTTGTTCGGGTGTGATTTTTTTCGGTGGAGAAAACCGCCGGAGGCTCTGGACTGCTGCGGTTCTTATCCGCAGCTCTCCGGGCGAGTGTGTTTAAAATATACTGCCGCGCGTCAAGTTTCGTAAAAAGTAGGACAACTGTCTCTCGCAGATGAACAGGATTCACGCAGATGGAAGAAAGGAAAATTCTTAATCCCATCCTCTTTATCTGCGTAAATCCCATCCATCTGCGGTTAAAAAAACTCTTAATACAAATGTCGATGCGCTGCAGGTAGCAAACACCCGCTGCGATCAACGACGCCCCTGAGGCACCGCTATTACATCGAAAAGGGTAATGATGGGTGGCTCATTGACAGCACCGACGAAGCCATTGGATAGGGATCGTCAAACGAAACTTGCAAATCCCGTGCAACCGTGCCACCGTGCCGCACGAAGCCATGAACGTAACCCTAAAACTCCCCGACGAGCTCTGCAAGGCGGCTCGGCACTTGGCCGTGGACGAGTCAAAATCCCTTTCCGCATGGGTGGCGGAGATCGTTGAGAAGGAAATCGCGAAGTCCGGGGCTGACAAGCGGAAACCGAAGACCTGGATGGATGCCTTCAGCGGCGACGAGAACGACCCATATCTGGATCGGGATTTCCCGCTTGAGGATCGCAAGGCGGGCAAGGTGACCGAGTTCAACTTCGATGACTGATGGCCTACCTCCTCGATACGGTCGCGCTGACGGAACTCCGCAAGAAATCGAAAGGTGACAGGGCGGTCGTGGAATGGCAACGGGCGGAGGGTGGCGCGCTGGCGTTCATCAGCGTCATCACGATGAATGAGATCCGCTACGGAGTGAGAATGGTGATGGCGCGCGATCCGGGCTTCGGTGCCAGGTTGGATCTTTGGTATCGCGAGATCCTCGCGGCGGATTCCCTTTACGCGATTTTGCCGGTGGATCTCGCCATCGCCGAGCAGGCCGCCGATTTCCGCTCCGCTCACGGCCTTTCCTACAACGACTCCCTCATTGCCGCGACCGCCAACGTCCACGGTCTCACGCTCGCCACACGCAACACATCGGATTTCGGGAAAACCGGCGTCCGCCCATTCAACCCATGGGAGCACGGAAAATGAGAAACCTTTCCGAACGCATCGCCTTCCTTGTTTCCCAACGCGGGATCTTGGAGAAATGGGTCGGCGCGTACGATGCGGAGAGCCTGCGGAAATGGTTGGACGCCGAACTCGGCGATTCGCGGCGACTGGAGGAATGGATTGCCGGATCGAAGGTCGTCCCACGCAGCCCCGTGCTGCATGTTGTCAGCGGAAACACTCCTCACGCTGCATTCCAATCGGTCTTCCGCGCCATCCTGCTCGGTTGCGAATCGTGGGTGAAAGTCCCCTCCTCCGGGTTACCCGAGTTTGAAGACTGGGCAACTTCCATCGCATCCCTGCAAGTGCGCCGCGAACTTCCAGATGAATGGAAATCCCCGGAAACCGCAGTCATCTATGGCGGAGCCGAAACAATCTCTTTCTTCCGCGATTGGCTCTCCCCGGAAACCCGCATCATCGAGCACGGCCCGAAGCTGAGTGCGGCGTTTGTTTTCGAAAACCGCGATGGCCTTGCCGCAGACCTTGCTGCGGACATCATGCGTTTTGGCCAGCGCGGCTGCCTCTCGGTGCAGATGATTTATGTGAAAGGCGATGCGGCAGCGTTCTGTGAAAAACTGGCGCGCGCACTGGGGTCGTGGGAGCGATTTCCCGCCCCCTCCCTCTCGGAAGCCGGCGGAGTCCGCAATGAACGCGAGCTGACAAGGTTCCGCATCGCCATCGGTGAAAAGTTACGGATGTGGGAGAGCGCGGGATCGGCGGATTGGAGTGTCGTATGGGACGCCGAAAACATATCCCTCCGCGCCGGGCCGGGGAGCGGATTTGTCCGTGTGGTGCCTATGCCAGAGAAGCTTTCCCTCGAAACCCTCGGTGCGGAAATCGCATTCCTCTCCACGGCTGTCGTTGAGCCGATCTCCGAAGCCGACCGCTTGGAAAGCATTTCACCTCCCCGCATCTGCCCTGCCGGAAAAGCCCAGGAGCCAGGAATACTCTGGCACCCGGATGGCGAAATGCCGTTGGCCGGGCTTGTGCGCTGGCGGGATCTCGGCTGAACTCCACGCCATGTCAGAAACCGCCATCGAAACCACCGGAACGATCATCGAACGCAAGGGCGAGATCCTATACCGCGTGGAGCTGATGAACGGAAAAATCGTGCTCGGCCACCTTTCGAAAAAACTCACCGATGCGAAGGCGGAACTGGCGGACAGTTCGGAGGTTGTCCTTGAAATGACCCCTTACGACTTCGACCAGGCCAGGATCACCGGTATCGGACTTCACTGAATCGGGGAAATCTCCCGTTGCAGGGCGGGAGTTTGCCCATACCCTCTGCCATGACGATGGATTGCCTTGGGGGGAAATGCCGCACCAAAGAATGGATGCGGACGGCTCTCCTGTTTGCGGGCGTGTATCACATCCTGTTTGCGGCGTGGGCGAACATCTGGCCTTTCCATGCGTTCGACATCCTCGGCATCCCGCGCATCAACCATCCGATGCTATGGCGCATCCTCGGACTCATCTCAGGCTTTCTCGGTTTCGCATTGCTCATCGCATCCGCCGATCCCGTCCGGCACTGGCTGATCGTCCTGCTCGGTTTCACGAAATCGCTCGCCGCAACGGCCATCGTGGCCTTCGCCGTCTCAGCGGGCAAACTTCCCGCAGCCTCCCTGCTTTTCCTCCCGTCCGACGATCTCATCTGGATCATCCCCTTCGCCGCAATCCTGTGGGCGACCCTGCGGGAGAATACGGGCATCCCGGCCTCGCGGACGAAACCCTACGCCGTTGGGGAAGCGGCGGAGATCTACTCCCTATCGACCGGGGAGACTCTCGCGGATGCCTCCGCCAATCGTCCGCTGGTGCTGGTTTTCCTCCGCCACTTCGGCTGCACTTTCACCCGCCAGATCCTGCGCGGCCTGCAGGATCTCGAGCAGCAGGCGAAGCGGCAGAACGCCTCCCTTGTGCTTGTCCACATGCTCCAGTCCGGGAAGGAAATCGACTACCTCGGCAACAATTCCGAGATCCCCCGCATTGCCGATCCGCGCTGCGAGCTCTACCGCTCCTTCGGCCTTGGGAAAGGCGGGTTCTTCGCGCTCTTCGGCCCGCGCGTCTGGTGGCGCGGGATGATCTCCGTTTTCAAGGGCTGCGGAGTAGGCCATCTCGCGGGCGATGGCTTGCAGATGCCGGGCGCGTTCGTGTTCCATGAGGGGAAAATCGTTTCCTCCCAGCCTGCCCGCACGGCCGCGGATCTGCCGGACCTGGCATCCCTCTTCAGCCATGTTGCCGCAGAACCCGACGCTCATTCGCGTTGATCAACAAGCCGGAGCGGCCCAGACTCCTCATATCGAATGATCCAACTGAAAGGAAAAACCTTCCTCGTCACCGGCGCATCCAGCGGCATCGGGGCAGCGCTATGCGCGCAGCTCATCTCACAGGGCGCGAACGTGCTCGGGGTCACCCGCCGCCCCGGCGCCCTGCATCCCGATGTCTCCCCGATCAAGGCCGACCTCACTTCGCGAGATGATATTTCCAAGATCTTCCAGGGTCTCGGAAAAATCGACGGGCTGATCAATTGCGCCGGCACCGCCTACCTCTCCCGCATCGTCGATGGCAACCCCGCCGACTGGGAAGAGATGTGGCGCGTCAATGTCCTCGCACTCTCCCTCTGCTGCCAGCTCTCGCTGAAACATTTCCCGAAAACCGGAGGCCGCATCGTCAACGTCTCCTCGATGTCCGGCCACCGCGTCCCCCCTTCCGGCGGTTTCTACGCGCCGACGAAATTCGCGGTCCGCGCCATCACCGATTCCCTGCGCTCCGAGCTGAAAGCCATCCAATCGCCCATCCAGGTAGCCTGCGTCTCGCCCGGTTTCGTGGACACGCCCCTGCTCGACAACTATTTCCGGGGCCGCGAGGACACTCTCTCCAAGACCCGCGCAGGAATGAAGATGCTCCAACCCGACGATGTCGCCCACTGCATCATGACCATCCTCACCGCCCCGCCACACGTCGAGGTCAGCGATATCCTGCTGCGCTCTTCGGATCAGATTGCCTGAGCTCGGAAAGATTGATTTACCTGTCATCAGTGATTTGCAAAGGGGTGGCGCCCCCATCACGCTTCTTGGCTGACGGGATCCTCCACGACCATGGATGAATCTTCGGCAGGAAAAATGGATCCGGCGGTCATGGCTTCGGTCAAATCTTCGTCCGCTTCCCAGCAATCCGCCGATTCATGGATTATCCCTGCAAGAAAACCCCCGATGCGGAAAGGGCGCGGCGGGAGGTACGGGACAAGCTTTGCCATCGGGTTGCCCGTTTTTGCGCTGACGATCTCCTCTTCCGCCGCCTGCTGGTCTAAATGACAAGATGCATTCCCAACAGCGGGTTGAAACCCGCGTCCCTTGGTAGGCTGAAGCCTACTCTCCTTATGCGTTCTTGACCTTATCCCACGCTGCGGTCCAAAGCGGCAGCTTGTCGCCGAGGTATTCGATGGTTTC
>Ga0163144_10029747_pt1 | contig 10471 bp, 10 predicted proteins | sample OliLak19BULKMAT1_FD_123175 | JGI IMG/M metagenome (GOLD analysis project Ga0163144, IMG submission 123175) | Freshwater microbial mat bacterial communities from Lake Vanda, McMurdo Dry Valleys, Antarctica - Oligotrophic Lake LV.19.BULKMAT1 | ecosystem: Environmental > Aquatic > Freshwater >...
CCGCGCACGCGAGGTTGCTTCGGGCGAACTCGTTTGATGCGCCCTCGCAATGACGTAGGGGACAATGGGCTTGGTGAGTGGGCCGGTGCGGGATTTCCATGCGTGGGCGGATTCGTTTGATGCGGCATCGCAATGACGTAGGGGACAATAGGCTTGGTGCGTGGCGGATTCGCTTGATGTGACCCTTGAGGGGCAGGGCGGTGTGGCGCTGAAGAACACGCACGCCGCCCGGACGTCGGGCGGCTCAGGTATCGTCTAGCGTGCTGGACTCTCAAGATAAGGATCTGCCCATGAAACCCCACCTCCGTGCCATCGCCCTCGCCACCGCCTTCATGGCCTTCGGGTCGTGGGCCGCCATCGCCGACACTCTGGTCCTGCGAAGCGGCCGATCCTTCAACGGCGAACTGATCTCCGTGCGCGACGGGCGTATTGAATTCCGCACCGACCGCGGTCGGACCGAACGTCATGACGTCGAGGAAGTGGACCGGGTTGAATTCTCCGGCCGGGATCGCGATCGCGAATCCGACGACCGCGAAACCGGTTCGGGCGGACGACCGACCGGTTTGCGTGAACGCGAAGTGGATGTCGCGGGCGCCGATGCCTGGACCCGGACCAATGTCGAGCTCCGCGACGGCCAGGAACTCTGGTTCGATTCGCGCGGCGAAGTTCGGTGGGGACCCGGCCGTAAAGACGGCCCGGGCGGCGAAGGCGGATCTCCCCGCAATCCCAATCGCCCCATCCCGAGCCGCCCCGGCGCCTCGCTTATCGGCAAGATCGGCGAGTCGGGCAATCCCTTCTTCGTTGGAAACGAAAAGGGTCCCATCCGTGTCCGGGGCCGTGGAACTCTCTATCTCGGCATCAACGACGACTACCTGCAGGACAACAGCGGCGCATTCCGCGTGATCGTGTACTACTAGGCTAGGTGAACCTCACCACGGAGCAGAGGCGCGAACTCGAGCGCCTGATCGGCGCGGGCCGGAAGATCGAGGCCATCAAGAAGTTTCGGATCATCTCCAATGTGGGCCTCGCCGAGGCCAAGGCTTTCATCGACTCGCTGGAACGGGGCGCTCATGAGCCTGGCGCGCACGAGGGCTCACCTCGTCGCGACAAATGGGCACAGGAAGACGCCCTCGCCGCCCTCCGCGCGGGCGACTACATCGATGCCATCAGGCGGTACCGCGTCAAGACCGGAGTGGGTCTTAAGGAGGCAAAAGCCGCGGTCGAGGCACTAAGCGTCACGCACCAGACGGAGGGGAGGATCAACCCGAAGCTCGCAGCCGACCTGATCTCTATGGTGGCCCTGGGTCAGCGCGACGCCGCCACCACTCATCTGATGAGCCAGGTAGGCTACGATGAAAACGAAGCCAGGGCCGCGCTGAAGATCATCAGCGGAGTTCGTTTCGGCGGGGCCTCGGGCGGGGGATGTGTTCGCGTCATCATCGGTGTGATCATTCTCACGACGATCGCCGTCGTCCTCCTCAACAGCTAACGGCGAGATGGCTTCGTCGGATCTCGTTTGAAGGCCTCCTCGCCATGACGGGTAAGGTGCCTGAGAGACCGCTTTCGGGTCTTCGTTCGAAGGCCTCCTCGCCATGACGGGTAAAAGTGCCTGAGATGTCGCTTTCACCGGGGAGTTTCTTAGAAGCCCCCAGCCTGGGCCCGCTCGGCAGGCCTTGGAATCGAGTCACTCTTCGAAGTCGTAGAGCCATCTCACCGAACGAAGGGCGGCCGGTGCTGGCGCCAGTCTAACCAGAAGATCTCGCACCCCCCGCGCCGCCCGGTTCTCTAGTTGACCAACCCGCCCGAACCGCCGCGCCTCGTTGACCACCCGCGCCGTGCGCGGCCGTCTGCGTGACCCATGATCGGTGCGGATCTCGATGCGCTCCATCGCCGCGCCGCGACTGAGGACGGCACCGTCGATGCCACCGATGCGCAAGGCCCGGATCGCGTTCGGTTGCAGGACGATGCAGAGCTCCCACCGGGGCGAACCGGGGAGCGCGTTCAATGACCAGGAAGTCCCGAAGGCGACGGTGCAGCAGGGCGGCGAGCGTGAGCCCCCCAATCCCACCGCCTGCGATCAGCAGAGGCAGGTTCATCTGAAGACTTACTGCCGAACCTGCCCGGCGATCTCGCGCATGAATATCCGGAGATCGTCCGGGAGCACTCGCGCCGCGCGGAAGATGGAGGGCGCGTCGAGCTGCTCGAAAGCGTGCACGAAGGCGTCGCGGAACTCCGCGGCCTTTTCGAGGCGGTCGGCCAGCGGGTCGGTGATGTGGCCCGCATGTTCGAGGCGGGCTACCGCATCCTCGTAGCTGGCCGGGGCCTGCAGGCCGAAGTGAATGCAGGCGAAGATCGCGAAATCCAGCACGACCTGAATGCCCAAGAGGAGGTGCAGGGAAACCACATCCGCAGCATCCGTCCCCGGCTTGAACTCGGCCGAATCCTGGGGAAGTGCCGCCTGAATCCGCCGGAGATGGTTCTCCAGAACCTGCGTTCGATCGGCGACAAACTCAGGGTCGATGGCGCTCATCGCGACGAAGCCCGGCCGGCCGATGCGTCGAGCCGGTCATAGGCGGCATTCAGGACCGGCTCCAGTTCGCACCAGTTGTGGATCGCCCGCTCGCGGAACTCCGCGAAGCCATTGGGCGTTCGTTCAAAGATGAGGGCGCCTTCGCGGGCGGCCCGGAAGGCTGTGGTGGCGGCACGCGCGAGACTCGCGATCGCCACTTTTTCAAGATCGAGCACCGAAGCCGCGAGTTCCTGGAACGTGGGCACATCAAAACCCGGGTCGGCCAGATAACCAAGCTCGATATCCGCAGCGCCGCCGGCGTCGCCACGGGACGAGGACCCGAGAAACACGAGCAGGTGCAAGGTGGGCTCAGCCGCCGCGTAGACTGCAAGAGACCGGCGGACATCACCCGTGGCCGTCCTTATTCCGCCCGTTCGTCTGTCGCTCACGCGGTCATCGTCTCACCGCTGATGCCCCGTGGCAAGAGGCCTGCTAGCAGCCTGAGCAGCAGAAGGGGCTCCTGTCCAACGAGCGGCGGCCCGTGTGCAGGGTCGGCATGGGCTACGCCTGGAACATCGTCTTCACGACGAACCAGACGTTCGCGGGACGCTCGGCTAGGCGGCGCATGTACCAGGGGAACCAATACTCGCCATAGCTCACCAGCACGTACACGGTGTGGCCGGCCGCGATGAGGCGCTTCTGCTCTTCGTTGCGGATGCCGTAGAGCATGTGGAACTCGTATTGCGACTTCGACAGGTGGGCGGCCGAAGCAGTGATGCGGGCGTGTAACACGGAATCATGAGTCCCGTACACGGCGCGCGCTCCGGCTTCCACGCCATCTTTCTTCATCAGACGTTCGGCCAGCTTGAAGAAGTTCTCGTCGACGTCGCTCTTCGCGGGAAACGCGATGTTCGCGGGCTCGAGGTAAGCGCCTTTCACCAGCCGGATGATCGGCTTCAGAGGAAGCAGCGACTCCATGTCGGCCATTGTCCGGTACAAGTAGGTTTGCAGCGCAATTCCCACGTTTGGGAACTTCGCCTTGGCCCGGCGGTAGATATCGAGGGTGACGTCCGTGTACTTGGACCCCTCCATATCGATCCACAGGACGTTGTTCGACTTCTGGGCCACCGCGCAGAGGTCGTCAAGATGCGAGTTGCACAGGTCCACGCCGCCGGGAAGATCCAGGCCCAGCTGGGTGGGCTTGATGGAGATCTCCATCGGGCCCTTCTCCTTGGAAATCGCGGAGAAGACGCCCATGTAGTGGTCGGCCACTTCCTGGGCCGCGTCTTTGTCGAGAACGTTTTCACCGAGGCGGGTGAAGATGACGCCCGCTCCCATTCCGTTGAGACGGGTCGCTTCGCGATGGGCGTCGGCGAAGGTCTCGCCGGGCATGAACTTCCTCACCGCGGCCTTGGCGAACTTGTACTTGGGGAACGACTCGCGGAGGGTCTGGTTTTCAGACGCCCACAACAACGCGGAACGTATCATGACGGTTTGACTCCTGGATTTATTCCTTTGAAGCGCCCTGGGCAGCCACCGCAGAAGCGCGCGCCGCCACCGCTTCCGCGTCACCGAGGTACCGCCGGCCCTTGGAACGCAGGTCGTGCTCGAGATCGTAGACGAGGGGAACGCCCGTGGGGATGTTGAATTCGAGGATTTCCTGCTCGCTCAGTCCATCCAGATGCATGACCAGGCCGCGCAGCGAATTGCCGTGGGCGGCCACCACCAGCCGTTGTCCCGCCCGGATCGCGGGAGCAATCTGATCCTCCCAGGCCGGCATCATGCGGGCAATGGTGTCCTTCAACGACTCGCCGACCGGAAGCTGCTCTGGGGTCAGCGAGGCGTAGCGGCGATCGTGGCGGGCCGAGCGCTCGTCGCCCGGGTCCATTGGAGGCGGAGGGGTGGCGAAGCTGCGACGCCAGATCTTGACCTGATCTTCGCCGAACTTTTTCGCCGTCTCTTCCTTGTTGAGGCCCTGGAGGGCGCCATAGTGGCGCTCGTTGAGCCGCCAGGTCTTCTCCACGGGGACCCAAGCGAGGTCCATCTCGTCCAGAACCACGTTCAGCGTCCGGATCGCCCGCTTCAGAACCGAAGTGATCGCGAGGTCGAAGACGAAGCCTTCCTCGCGCAGGAGCCTTCCCGCCTCGTGCGCCTCCTTTTCACCCTTCGCCGACAAATCAACGTCGGTCCAGCCGGTGAACCGATTTTGCAGGTTCCAGTCGCTCTCTCCGTGGCGCAGAAGGACGAGTTGCATGGCCCAAGGTTACCAAGAACCGGGCCGGCCTCAGCCGGCGAGCGGCTCGAAATGGGCCGTGAAATGCCGCAACGCGGCCGGGGCTTTCGTGATGCGGAACCCGCGGAGCGAGTCCTTGAGGCCGGCCACACCAATCACCGCTTCGGCCACGTAGTCGATGTGCGACTGGGTGTACACGCGGCGCGGAATGGCGAGGCGGACCAGATCCATCGCCCCGACCTTCTCCGACCCATCCGGCTGCTGGCCGAACATGACGGTGCCGATCTCCACTCCGCGGATTCCGGCCTCGACATAAAGCGCGTTCGCGAGAGCGATGCCCGGGTACTGAAGGGGCGGAATGTGAGGCAGCAGGGCCCGGGCGTCCACATAGACCGCATGTCCGCCCGCGGGCTGAATCACCGGCACTCCCGCCGCCACCATTCGCTCGTGCAGGTATTCGGTCGAACGGATTCGGTAGCGAAGATAGGGCTCTTCGACCACCTCTTCAAGACCGCGCGCGACCGCTTCGAGATCGTAGCCCGCGAGTCCTCCGTAGGTCGGAAAGCCTTCGGTCAGGATCAGCAGGTTGCGGCAGCGTTCGGCCCACGACTCGTCATTCATGGCCAGGAAGCCGCCGATGTTGGCGAGACCGTCCTTCTTGGCCGACATGGTGCAGCCGTCCGCCAGCGAGAACATCTCCTGAGCGATGGCCAATGGCGACCGGTCGCGCTGTCCCGCCTCGCGGATCTTGATGAAGTACGAGTTCTCCGCGAACCGGCAGGCGTCGAGGAAAAAGGGCTTCTTGTAGCGGTCGCACAGCTTCCGCACGCCGCGCAGATTCTCGAGAGACACCGGCTGGCCGCCACCGGTGTTGTTGGTCACCGTAACCATCACCAGCGGCACGCGGGCCCCGTCCTGGTCGAGGGTCGCCTCCAGGGCGTTGAGATCGATGTTGCCCTTGAACGGATGAACCAGAGCCGGGATCCGCCCCTCGGCGATCACCAGGTCCCGCGCTTCCGCTTTCTCGACTTCGATGTTGGCGCGGGTGGTGTCGAAATGGTTGTTGTTCGGCACCACGTCGCCGGCTTTGAGCGTGGTGTGAAACAGGATCCGCTCGGCCGCCCGCCCCTGATGGGTGGGAATGATGTGCTTGAAGCCGGTCAGATTCTGGACCACGTCGCGGAAGCGGTAGTAGGAGCGCGAACCCGCGTACGACTCGTCCCCTTGCATGATGGCACCCCACTGGGCCGCCGACATCGCTCCGGTTCCGGAATCCGTGAGCAGGTCGATCAGGACATCGTCCGCGTGGAGCCGGAAGACGTTGTAGCCGGCCTCGTGAAGTGCGAGAGCGCGCTCTTCGCGGGTGTTGAACTTCCGGGACTCCACCGACTTGATCCGAAAGGGCTCGATGATCGTCTTAAAATGCACGTCCGGGCACCTCCGCGCCCCTTAGGAGTATAGGCCCCGCGGTTCCTCTACCTGTCTTCGCGGGCCGGCTTCTGAAGCCTCACCGCGCGGCGGATCAGGTCGGACAGTTCCGTCGTTCCGGACAACTCGGGCAGAGCGTCCGCGAGGGGCTGCAGGGCCGCGAGGGACTCTTCCCTCACCCAGTAGCTCCCGCGCAGGTGCTCGGCGAACCGGGCCGCCACGTAGGCGGTTCGAAAAGCGGGCGAGGCGTCGGTGAAGCTGCGAACCACCGCTTCGTCCGCGATCTCGCGCGCGACCTCCCGCGCGAACTCGACACCCTCGCTCCCTGGATCGGACTTGTAGCGCAGCCGCGCGGTTCCGATCTTCAGGGAGCCGGTTCCTCCCTTGAGCTTTACCTCGAAGAGCGCGGTGACACTGTGGCCGGAGTTGATCTCACCGGCATCCACCGCGTCGTTGCGGAAATCGCGATCCTTGACGTCGCGCTTTTCATAGCCGAGCAGCCGGTACCGTTCCACCCGCGCCGGGTTGAATTCCACCTGGGCCTTTGCGTCGCGCGCCACCACTTCAAGCACGGACGACAGCCTCCGCAGGAAAAAGGCGCGCGCTTCGCCGAGGTCGTCGATGTAGGCGTACTGCCCGTTGCCTTCATCGGCGAGGCGCTGGAGGAGGGCGTCGTTGTAGTTCCCCATCCCGAAGCCAAGAGCCATCATAAAGACCCCGCGCCTCGCCTCGCCGCGGATGCGGGCGAGCAGAGCGCTCGCCTCGGTTTCCCCGGTATTGGCGACACCATCCGTGCAAAGAACCACGCGGTTGCTGGCACCGCGAACGTACGATTCCATCGCCATCTCGTAGCCGAGCGACAGGCCTTCCTCAAGATTCGTCGCGCCCTCGGGCTGGAGGTGCTCGATCACGGACAGAATCCGCTCGCGCTGACTCGCCTGAGTGGGGGCGAGCAGGCGCCTTCCGGTCGTCCCGTAGACCACGATGCCGATGGTGTCGCGTTCGTCCAGCTTCTCCACGAGCATGGCGAGGCTTCGCTTGACCAGGCCCAGACGGTTCTCCTGCGCCATCGAGCCCGAGACATCGATCACAAAAGTGAGGTGCGAAGGCTTCCGCTCGCGAGGATCCACCTCGCGCGCCTTCATGGCCACGCGGATGATGTGGTAGCCGGGGTGCAGCGGATTGGGGGCCCCATCGACGCGCACCGCGAAGGCGGAGTCGGAATCGGTCTCCCGGCCGGTGGCCGCGACCACGTTATTCGGAAAGGCGTTCACGAACTCTTCGACGCGCACCGCCGCTGCGGGAGGAAGCGTGCCGCGATTGAGGTAGTTGCGGGTGAGGGTGTACGACGCGGTGTCGACATCGAGGCCAAACGTGGCAAGCGGATCCTCCTCCGTGACGACGAAGGGATTGGTGCCCTTGGATTCGAAAAACATATCGCGGGGGGCGCGAGCCGGCGCACCCGATGCCGACTGATCGGCGGCCGCGCTACCGGTCAGTTCATTGAGCCTGCGTCGCTTCGCGGCCCGGGCCTCGGCTTCGAGCATTTCAAGGCGTATCCCGTCGGCAGAGGGCGACAGGGCCGGCGGGGGTGGCTCCGCAAGGTCCCGGCGCAAGGCTTCGATCTCCGTCTTTGTATCTGCGGTCACGGGAGCGGAAGGGGCTGCTCCGCCCACGCCCCCCACGGCGGCGGCGGCCGCAGCAGGGGCCGCTGCGGGAGGTCTGGTCCGATCCTTCTTCTCCGGATCGGCTTCATTCGACTCCTTCGCCTGGTCGAGCGCTTTCTCGCGATCGGCCGCCACCTGCCGCTTGAACTCGCGCATCGCATCGGGTGCTACCGGGACACTTTCGGGAATACTCTCGCGGGCAGAGGCCTCTGCGGTCACGCGCGGCGTCGGCACAACCGAGGGCGCTCGAAGCATCGGTCCCTCGGGGGCCTGGGGCAACTGGTGGACCGAACTGGCGGCGATCGCCGGGGTCGGGGCCTCCCCTTCGATGGGCTTCTCGCTTCCTCGTCGAGCCAGGAACAAAGCGAGGCCCACCGCGGACAGGCTCGCGGCCATGGCCAGCCACGACATCGTTATCGTGACCGCTTGTGGCCTGACCGTCTTTGGCGAGAACGCAGTGGCCCGCGGCGCGGCATGACTCTCGACCTTCCTTCTCTGTATGGTCGACAACCGGTCGGAGTCGGCGTCCGATTCCGTCACCGCCGGACTCGCCCAGGGCGGGGCCTCCTTTAGAAGTCCCAGCACCGAAGCCACCTGATCCCGATCGGCCCGGCACGATGCGCAATCCTCAAGGTGAGCGAGCACCTGCTCCCTCACCCCAGGTTCCGCTTCGCCTACGATCACGTCCGTGATGTGAGCCTTGAGATCTTCGCGTTGGCAATTCATGACCGCACTCCCATATTCACAGCCGGTCGCAACTCGGCAGCCAATGTCTTGAGCGCTTCATGCAGCATCCAGCCGACCGTGCCCGCGGGCTTTCCGATGGTGTCGGCGATTTCCTTGTACGAGAGGCCTTCCTGAACCTTCAGGAAAACAACTTCGCGTTGCTCGGGCGTGAGCTTGGTGTAGGCCCGGCCCAGATCGACTCTGAGCGTCGCGGTGGTTTCGGGCGACGCTTCGTGTCTTTCGTCGAGCCCCTCGTTCAGTCGCATGCGGCGCTTCTCCTTCCTGACTATGTCGAGAGCGAGATTGCGCGAAACCCGGTAGAGCCAGCCGCCGAGGTTGTCGGGGCGGGGTTTTTCGGTCAGGAACCGTATAAAGGTTTCCTGGACCACATCCTTCGCCGCTTCGGTGTCCATGAGGACGGCTCGGGCATGCCGGACAAGTGGCTTTTCGAACCGTTCCATGATTCCCCGAAGCCCCGTCTCGGAGTCTCGGTCGAAGTCGGCCAGAAGTGCCTGGGTTTCGCTCATCGCGTTATCGAACTTTCATGAGCAAGACGCCTGGGTGCCGCGGTTTCTTTGGGAATGCCCCACGGGCCATTCGAACACGAGACGCCCGGAGGCTGGAGAGCCAGATCGGGAGCACGCGTTTGCGCCTTCTGCTGAAAAACCCGCTCTAAAGTAGACTTGCGGGTCTCATTTCAATGATCCGACCCTATAAAGGCCATTGGCCCCGTCTTGGCGAAGGCGTGTATATCGACCCCTCGGCCCAGGTTATCGGGGACGTGACCCTCGGCGAGCACGCGAGCATCTGGCCCAGCGCGACCGTAAGGGGCGATGTTCATTCGATTTCCATCGGTGCCTACTCGAACATCCAGGACAACTCGGTGATCCACGTGATGGCGCCGGACCACCCGACGGTGATCGGCCATCACGTCACCGTGGGCCACTCCGTGAACCTCCACGGCTGCACCATCGGGGACTTCGCCCTCATCGGCATCGGGGCGATCGTCCTTAATGGAGCGAAGGTGGGTGCCGAGAGTGTGATCGCCGCGGGTGCCTTGGTCCCCGAGGGCATGGAGATTCCTCCCGGGGTGATGGTCATGGGCAGCCCCGCCAAAATCCGCCGCCCCCTCACCGACGACGAAAAGGCCGGGCTGCGCGAATACGCGCAGAACTACTTCGAGTACAAGAACACGTACCTCGAAGAGCAGAACGCTCAGTAGAGCGGCTCTGCTCCAAAGCCCGAAAGCGCCATGACGACCCTCCATTCCCCGATTCGAATTCAACTCCCGAGGAGTTTGTCTTGAAACGCACGCATTATTGCGGTTCCGTCTCGGTCTCCCACGTCGGACAGACCGTCACCCTGATGGGCTGGGCAGCCACCAGGCGCGACCTCGGCGGTGTGGTTTTCATCGACCTGCGTGACCGTGAGGGAATCTGCCAGGTGGTGGCTCGTCCCGAGGTTTCGAAGGCGGCCCATGATGCCGCCGACAAGGTCCGCGGCGAGTACGTTCTGGCCGTGACCGGTCGGGTGGACGCGCGCGACGCCGATACGGTGAATCCCAAGATCAAGACCGGAACCGTCGAGATCACCGCGACCGAGATCGTCATCCTCTCGGAGGCGAAGACCCCGCCCTTCGCGATCGAAGACGACATCAACACCTCCGAAGACATCCGGCTCAAGTACCGCTACCTCGATATGCGACGCGGGCCGATCCAGAAATCCCTGATCCTCCGTCACAAGCTGGCCCTCGCGATAAGGACGTACCTCGACGAGCAGGGCTTCCTGGAAATCGAAACGCCGATCCTCACCGCTTCGACCCCCGAGGGAGCCCGCGACTATCTGGTTCCGTCGCGGGTGCACCACGGTTCGTTCTTCGCCCTGCCCCAGTCGCCCCAGATGTTCAAG